>Ga0209636_10004536_pt1 | contig 14167 bp, 14 predicted proteins | sample DeeMarSWOR152_54_FD_187464 | JGI IMG/M metagenome (GOLD analysis project Ga0209636, IMG submission 187464) | Marine sediment microbial communities from White Oak River estuary, North Carolina - WOR-1-52-54 (SPAdes) (version 2) | ecosystem: Environmental > Aquatic > Marine > Intertidal zone >...
TTCCCGAACCTTCTTAGATCTCTCGGCCAATGAACGAATCTCGTCAAGCCGGCGCAGATATTCGCCTAGTTGACTCTTGGTCCTAGATATGTCTTCATCTAGATTTCTCGAAATCTCAGTTGCCGAATCATATTCTCTAAGTTCAACCACCATACGTACACCTCCAAAGGATGTTAAAGAGGATCAGGTTCCCCTACCCCAATTCTCAGGTCCTTGGCTTTTTTCCGTTAGATCCACTAAGGCGCAGTAGCTCTGTACGGGAATTGTTTGCCGCTGGCTGTGATCAGGTATATGTCATATGTCGTTCCGCTGGTCCAGGCCACGTTGTGTGCCCCGGTTGTACAGATTATAGTTGCACTTTCTCCTTGGTTTACTTTAACGTCAGCGATATCATGAGCTGTTCCACCAACGCCTAATTTGTACTCGTCAACTGTCAAATCCGCTGTTCCAGTGTTCTGGACTGTTAGTTCGATGGTGTTGGTCGGACTGGTTGAATTGCCAACGAATGAGCATCCTCGGACTTCAAGTTGTTCTGTTCCCATGAAAGTGAATGTTAGTGCTCCCATCCATGCTGCCACGGCGATTGAAACGGCGACGGTCACTGCAATCAGGATGATCGCTGCAACCACTGGGCTTAAAGCCTTTTTTCCTTTCCAGATCTTTTTCATTTTTGTTCTTATCCCTCCTTCTGAAGGTTCACAAGGAGATAATAAAGTATAGAGATTTAAATCTTACGACTCACGACTCTCTATTCTGATCTTGCCCTAAGGAAGTTGCTACAAAACTGTCTAGACAATCGCTTCAAAAAGCTCCAACAGAAGCTTCGCCATCTTCTCACCGTACTCAGTCTTGACATAATACTTCTTCAATGGATCAATAGGAATGCTCTTAGCCAATCCAAGATCCTCAATCTCCATCATCCTCGACCTGAAAGTCCCGTCACTCAAGGTTAGGTTCAGTCCTTGCATGAACTCCTTAGCTGCTTTCCACCGGCCTCTTTCCAGGTGTAAGAGAAAGAGGCAGTCGATTGCGTGGTCTTTCTCCAACATTGACTTGATTGCAGATAGTTTTTCGTCGGTGAGGATGTGCTTCACTTTTTCTTCCTCTGTCAACTCGCCCCAACTCTCCATCTTTCGTTTAAACGATATTTCATAGTTAGTGCATTTAACCTATATTACGATTTCTGTAATAACTCTCGTCTCATAAGAGTTATTCAACAGAAGCACATCTACACTGCATTTAATATAATGATTGAAAAATTCTTGTCGTCTTGCTGACTTTTTGGCATCGCTCCAACGTTAGAGTCACTGCTATCGCTTGTTAAAGTTGCATGCATGCATGGAGAAGTTGAGTTCCCAGCAACCAGGCTCGCATGCATGCATGGCGCATGTTTCTGACCATCGCCCATACTGTGGACACAATTTCAAGTACATCTGTCGAACTAGATGAATGATTATATTTCGGAAACCAAAAAATGATGAAAACAGTGCTCTCAGTTTATGTTTGGAGCAAGAATGGAGAAATCATTTGGAAAATTCTTCAATGCTTTGGACAGTTGGTAATATCAAATGCAAAACAGAAATCGTGTTTTTGTGAATAATTTAATTTCTTTCTGGGCATGAGAATCATATAAGATGACAGAATTTCAAGTTCTTATTTTGAGTTCATAACGTTTAAGACAAGTATCTACGGAGCATACGGTAGCCAAAATCAGAGATGTGTGAGTTTAATGAAAAGAATGTTGAAACTTTTTCCTTTCCTTGTGACTATAGTTGTTAGTTCACTTGTGGTTTTAAGTAGTTCATTCTTCTTTTCAGTAGCTGCAACTTACGTTGAGGGTGATATCAATCAGGATGCTATTTGGACGCTAACGGACAGTCCATTCATAGTGTCTAAAGATGTAACCATTTACTCAGGTGCTACATTAACGATAGAGCCTGGCGTTGAGGTGAGGTTTGGAGGAAACTTTCGGCTGATTGTGAATGGAAGATTAATTGCAAAGGGTACACAAGACCGTATGATAACTTTTTCTTCAAACAAGGATCAACCTGAAGCAGGAGATTGGGGTACAATAGAATTTAGAGGACTTGAACTGTCCAAATTGGCATATTGTTCTATCGAGCACGCAAAAAACGGAACAACAGTAAAGGGCAATTTGGAAATCAAAAACTGTGAAATAAGCGACTGTCAAAGCGGCATCTACGTAGCTGGGGGAACCCAAGTCACGATACAAAACAACACCATAAGATCTAATGCAGACGGCATAATCCTAGGCGGAAACTCAATCTCAGGGGTCAACATAACACAGAATAATATACTATCCAATACACAAAGTGGAATCAAGCTTGATGCAGACGCATACAGTAACATTGCTATTCTCTACAATGTTCTATCGGCAAACAATAGGGGATTCTACGTTTCCGGCCAAGCAAGCACATACATCGGCAACAATTCTATTGCATACAACACTATTGGAATCTTTTACGAGAAAGCGACAGGCCACGAGGCCCATTGGAATGACATTTATGGAAATGATTATGGGATGGAAGTAGCGTTCAGCGCTATTGTCACCGTTGATGCGGAATACAACTATTGGGGCGACGAAAGCGGGCCCTACCATACATCGTTGAACCCATTTGGAAAAGGCAATCCTGCGGGTGGCGACGGAAAGAATCTGGATTTCATACCCTTCTTAACTGCTCCAATTGGGTATATTAATGAGCGCCCCATAGCAAGGCTTTTGACAGATAAGACTCTAGTTCGGCCAGATCAAACGATCATGTATATCTCTACTACCTCAAGCGACGACAGGCGTGTTGACCAATACTTCTTCAATTTTGGAGATGGAGAAAACAGCGGTTGGACAACACTCTCAATTTTTATTCACAGATATTCTTCGTTTGGAACCTATGTTGCAGACGTCACTGTAATGGACGATTTTGGTGTTACTAGCACTGAAGCCGTAAATGTGACAATAGATGTTCAAGATCTTCCCTCTTTGGATGTCTCACTGACTACGACTAATTACTCTGTTAGCTCTGAAGAACAAGTATCAATCACAGTTCATGCGACAGATGGGCCTAGTCCAGCAGAAAATGCAAGTGTCACAGTATTTTCAATAGTAGGTGGAAGCATAACGCCTTCATCGGGGTTTACAAACTCAACTGGCTATTTCACTGCAACGTTTACTGCACCAAAAGTAACCCAAATAACCAACGTAAGAATGATCGCAACAGCTTCAAAGAGTGGTTATGCAGATGGTTCAGACTACAAGTATATTGAAGTTCTTCCGCCCCTTTCAGTCCAGATTACTGCTGATCCAGCTGTGGTCACATCAGAAGGAACATCGAATATTAAGGCTCACATATTATATAGTGGAGATCCCGTTGCAGGAGCGGCCATAACAATATCGTCTGATGGTGGCGGAAACTTTTCTACCACTGCTGAAACAAGTGACTTAAATGGTGACTGCACATTCGTGTTCACTGCTCCTCACACAAGCACATGGTTAAACATCACAATCGAAGCAACTGCGACAAAAATTGGATATGTGAAAGGGCGAGGACAAACACTACTGACTGTGGAACCAAGAATGCTTGTTGTCGAGGTAACCACTAGCCCCAGTACCATTAATTCTGAAGGAACATCTCAGGTGACTGCTCATGTGACATACGATGGAGTCTCAGTTTCAGACGCGACGGTTACGCTATCCTCTGGAAGTGGTGGAAGCTTCTCTTCAATGAATGGAACTACCAATTCAGACGGCGACGCTACATTCACTTTCACAGCTCCACAAACAACCACACCACTCAACGCCACAATCATGGCGACAGCTGCGAAAGCGGGTTTTGTCAACGGCCAAGACCAAGCAGAAATAGGCGTGAATCCTGGAACAATCCATGAACCTGTCGGCGGCGGTTTACCGCTAACAACTATACTTTTGATCGCGGTTCCAATCATAGCGGTCATCGTAGTGGTGATTCTAATCAAAATGAAGATCATCTATCTCTCCTCCGAGCAAGATTAGATATCCAAACGCAGCTTCCGCAATGGCATTTCTGACCGAAGAAGAAGTGAGACGTGAGTTGGGCAGAGAGAGTAGGGTTTCTTGAGACGCAATATTTAATAGACACTGTAGCTTATTTTTATTGTACAGGAGAAGCACAATGACACAATTAGGAAAGGCGTTTGCCAAACTGAAACGAGTAAGAATCCAAGGGAAAGGCGGGAAAGGCAAGGAAAAAGTCATTCCTCCCGCGCCGCCAATCCCAATCCCGAGAGGTTACACGTCGGTCGAAAGACTTGCTTTGTACGAGCCTTTTGCCCACGCCGTCATTGTACAAAACCCCTCGACGGGCGAATATAGGTATATTCTAGATGAGCTTCAACTTGATCCCTTTGAACGCAGCATATATGATCGAATCTTGGAAATTCTGCTCGCGGAAATTCACTCACCGAGAGAGGAAATAAAGGATCCCAGAGTTTTCTTTGACACTCAAGCGAAGAACATCACCCAAAAATATCGTATCAGCCTGGGCTGGCTAGCTGATGTTTCTTGGTCCAAGATTTTGTATCACGCGGAACGAGACCTAGTCGGCTTCGGACAGATCGACGCCTTGATGCGTGATCCCAACATCGAGGATATCTCTTGTGATGGCGTTGACAAGCCGGTCTATATTTGGCACAGGAAATATGAGAGTCTTGAATCAAACCTGATTTTCAGAGCTGACGAGGAGCTGGACAACCTTATGGTCAAGCTCGTTCACATGGCGGGCAAGCACGTCAGCTCGGCCTTCCCGATTGTTGATGCTTCTCTTCCAGGGAAGCACAGGCTCGCTGTCTGCTATCGACGTGAGGTGACTCCTTTCGGGACGACCTTCACCATCAGAAAGTTCCGGGAGGATCCCTACTCCATCATTGACCTGATCAATCTTGGAACATTATCGGAAGATCTCGCCGCATATTTCTGGATTGCCCTAGAGAACAGAGCCTCCATAATGGTACTCGGCGGAACAGGGGCTGGCAAGACCACAGCTCTCAACGCTTTGGGTTGTCTCATCAAGCCTGGAAGCAAAATCCTCACGATTGAAGAAACTGCTGAGCTTAACCTGCCCCATGAAAACTGGGTTTCATTTATTTCGAGGCGAAGCTATGGGCTGGGGGCGAATCAAAGCGGTGAGGTGTCACTCTTTGACTTGGTTAAGGCTTCACTAAGGCATCGTCCAGACTACCTGATTGTTGGTGAGGTTCGAGGCAGTGAGGCATACGTTCTGTTCCAAGCGTTGGCAACAGGTCACGGTGGCATGTGTACAATGCACGCAGAAAGCGTTGGCTCCGCTGTCAAACGTTTAACGCAGAAACCCATGGACATAGCGCCTGCCTACATACCACTCATGAACGTTATCAGTATCATTCAGAGGGTCCACCAGAAAAAGGGCGGAGAAATGAAGGCTTTTAGACGAATGACCTCCGTCGAAGAAATTGCCGACTATGAGAAATACAATACAATGTTTGAGTGGAAACCAGCTGAGGACACGTTTGATTTCTCATTACATGGAAGTGCACTGTTTGCCAAACTATCGAAAAATCTTGGCGTCAGTCAACAGAACCTGATTGAAGAAATGGAACGCCGCAAAAACGTGCTAAGTTGGATGCGAAAACGCAAAATACGAAGCTACAATGACGTCGCAAGGATCATAACCGAGTATTATTCCAGACCAGATGAATTCTATAGAAGGAGGGTGGAGACAGTTGCCTCTAGTGACTACTCTTGAGGCCTGGTCCTATCGCCTCTTTGGAAGTATCGCGCTCAAGTTCATGAAGAGCGTCTTTGAATCCAAAAACTACCTTCGAAAAGCAGGAATGAAAATCTATCCGCAGACTTACGTTTCCTTAATGTTTTTCATAGCCTTTCTAACCACGCCAGTCACTATCGTGGCGCTTGTTCTTCTCTATTTTTTCAAATTCATTCCTCTAGTTCTTCTGGTTCCCACACCATTCTACGTCATGGTGGTATTTATCATCACACCGATTATGAAGGCTGGCGAGAGAGCTGGCGCCCTAGAGAGAGAAATGCCCTTCGTGGCGGCCTACGTTACCGTGATGGCCACAGGTGGCACATCACCGTACACAAGCATCAAGAGGCTTTCTAATGTGGAATTGATGCCTGCAATGCGCAAAGAAGCAGGAGAGGTAATTAGAGACGTAGAAGTCTTCGGTATGGACCCCCTGTCCGCCCTAGAAAAAACGGCTAAAACGCATCCTTTAGACATTTATCGAGATTTCTTTTCAGGATATTCTTCAACAGTCATAATTGGCGGCGACATCACGCACTTTCTAGAAACAAAAACCCAAGAAATCTTCAAGGAACGAGCCACAAGAGTTAAGGCTGCCGCTGAACGTCTCGGCATGCTTTTGGAATCATTCATTATTGTAATGGTCCTTATGTCTCTCTGTTTCTACATTTTGTTCAGCGTTGAATCGATTTACAGCACTGGCGTCTCAATCTACTCTGGCATAATCTTGTACACGTATGTTTTTGCGCCTATGCTTTCCATCGTCTTCATCTACCTTGCTCATGGCATGCAACCTAAAACCCCCATCACAATTTGGAAACCGTACAAAGTCTTCGCCATTTGCCTAATGGTTGGTCTTGCAGTCTTCTTTATGCTCACTGGCTTCATGGGCATGGTTCAAATTCCGCTGTTTTCTGCGATTCAAAGCGTAGTTGATCTACCTACGGCATTCGCGAGCCTACTGATTATCTCCACAGCACTTCCAGCTGTCATTCACATGAAAGAAATTAAGAAAAAGGTGGGTGTCGAGCGTGGAATAGCAAACTTTCTGCGGGATTTAACTGAAGTCCGAAAAACTGGATTATCTCCGGAAAGATGCATCGAAAGCCTTTCAAAGCGCAACTACGGTGAATTCAGCAAAAACCTGAAGCAGATCGCCTCTGAGCTTTCTTGGGGCGTTCCGTTGAGGCGAGTTTTCACAGATTTCCTGAAACAAACCAAGAGTTGGTTGTCGCAGATCGTCATGTTCCTGCTTGTGGAAACAATTGACGTGGGAGGCGGAACCATCTCAACGATTGAGGCCCTCGCAAAATTCAACCGTATGACCCAGGATGTAGAGAAAGAGAAGCGGGCGAGTACTCGGCCCTACGTAATAGTGCCATATTTCGCTGCGATTTTGCTTATGTCAACAACGCTTATGATGCTGGTGCTTGTTTCCAAGACGGTGAGCATGAGCGTGTCAGGAGGTCAGACCACCGATCTAGCGTCTGTCACTCTCCTCTTCATTGTTTCCGTTATATTCCACGTATACATGATTGGACTGGTAGCCGGTAAGATAGCCGAAGAATCCATAGCAGCCGGATTCAAGCACTCCACCCTGCTCGTCCTCATCAGCTTGGCTGCAGCCGTTCTTGTTCCACAGCTTGTGAGCATATGAAGAGACTGTCAATACCGCTCCTACGCCAAAACAAGGCTGTTTCAACCGCGATCTCAGCCATAGTAATCACCGCCGTTACAGTTGCCCTCGTCATGGTCGTCGCCTTCTATGCCTACCAGGTTTTGGAGCAACGGAGAGGAGCCGCCGAGTTCGATGTTGCCTCGAAGGCGATTCTAACCTTTGACGACGCCTTACAGGATGTCGTCTGGAAGATCAATGCATCTCGGATGGTCAGGTTCAAAGTTGACTACGGTGCTTTAGAACTGATACCAAACGCCAATACCTTTAACGTGACCGCAACGATAGGTGAATCCGAGGAAAATCTTGCGTCTGTTTCAACTGGCCTTATGAGATACTCAATAGACACTAGATACGTGACCTTTGGCGAAAACTATACAGCGTATGCTTTAGGAGATAATAATTCAATAGTTACTGGCAGCATCGAAAGCCTTGGCAGGGCACTGATTGAACAAGGGCCAGGTTCGGTTAACGTTACATTGAGTTACAGAGTACGCGTCATAAGAACGTCAGTTATTGAAGTCAACGGTACAGACGTGAACTATGTGTCCATTTGGCTAGTCGAAGTTGCGCCGTTCCCAGAGTATCTGACAACTCATATTCACACTTTTGACCTTAGGGCTAAGTGTATTGATGTCGAAACAAATACTTTCGGTTCCTACGATGTGGCAGGTGCAGATCACTGCACAATTACCGTCAAGTCAGAAGGTGAATCAAGCTCAGCACAAATTGGGTTAGAAGCTGGAAAGGTCGTCTTTAGCGTAGTAATTGCCAGGGTAAAGGTTAGCGTATGAGAAGGAAGAAAAATTGCCTGCTTATACAATGAGCCATGTCATCTGCACCTCAGCGCTAATCGCCTTGGTTTTCGTAATGCAGTTCTCCTTCATGTACGTTGCAGACAACATGAAAACAGATATGACTAAGAGGGAGCTGAAAGAGATCAGTGACTACGTTTCTGACACGTTGGCGAACTTGTACTTTCTAGCGAACTCCACAAAATATAGCAACGTGACGCTAGAGAAGACGCTTTCCCTCCCTTCAGAAGTACAAGGCTTGACCTATGAACTGTCAATATATTTCAATGCTACAACCTTAGAAGCACTGTCTGTAAACGCTTCTGTTACAAGCAGTTTATGGGCAGAAGCCACTTCGTGGCTGCTCCCAGGCTTGAAAGTTGACTCGAATGCCACAGAATCAATTGTGAGTGGCCTGAAACCCGTTGTTGCTGGGTGTAGACGGAACGTAGACCCGAACGTCTACGTGTGGATAGCCTACGACTAATTCTTTGGAAGCTTTTCAAAATCCGATTTGGAAAAGGTGTTCCTTCGCATCAGTGAGAACACCTTCAATTGTGTGAACGCGCATGTAGAGTCATGAATAGGAAGACTTAATACTTAGTACTAATACTTATTTATTGTATTTGAGGGAGTAAAATGGTAGCTCCTATCTATGATCATGTGACAGCCCTGATTTTTTCGTGTGTGCTTTTCGTCTCAGCAGCAGTCGCGGTTCCAGCCATAAGCTACGTGAACTTGCTTTATGTTGATCAGCAACAGCTCAGAAATGTTGCTTTAGAAGCGTTGAACACAATGCTTCTCGACGTAGGCTATCCTCTGAACTGGGGGTTAACTGATCCGTTCAGTGAAAGTGCTGTCACAAAATTTGGGTTAGCACTTTCGGAGAGTTCCTCTTTCTATGTACTGGATCAGAACAAGGTTCAAAGGCTGACAGCCGCAAACCCTTCAGGGAGCTTGAACTATGAAACGGTACGCGATCTACTGGGACTGCAAGGCTACGGTTTCAACGTTAGAATAATGCCTCTGTTTAATGTTGCAGTAGAAGATAGAACAGAAGACAATAATCTACTCTTCAACGTTAACGCCACATTTAGACATGGAGGGCCAATTCCAGATGCCACAGTATCTGCCACAATACTCTACGTGTCAGGGCAAAAAAGTGACAACTTCAACTTCACTGCAGTGCCTGAAACCAAGACTGATGAACTGGGAAAGTGCACAATAGGCTACACGCTTCCAGTAGACTACGCAGGATATATCCTCACCGTGAAAGTAACCGCTGCTGGCATGGCAACGGTAACCATACCTTACCTTGAAGGCTTTGCCCAAAACGTTGCGAATGTCAGCATAATCGGAGACACCGTCTCCGTTTCGATACCGGAGGACGAGCATCCATCAGAACGAACCATTTACAATGTAACGGTCGTCACTGCGGAGGACGTTTGGAATTACCCGGGTGTGGGATGCGGAAGAACACCGGAGGATCACATGACCTTGGGTGAAGGGTACCAATACTGGACCGAGATTTTTCCTGGTCTCGCATATGAGGATGCACTTTTCTTAGTCTTCAACATTTATACGCAGGAGGAGGGGAGTGGACCTAAACACTTTGTTCTCTTCGCTGCCTCGCCATTGCTCAACCTGGCTTCAGGAGTTTTGCAGTTGGGAGGACAGCCTTCTATGGAGTCTATCAATGCTGCGGCGATAAATCTTTGCAGATCTGTCGAGATTGCGCATATGACTTACATTTTTGAGTTGCTCCTATGGAAAGAGACGTAGCATACATATCGTAAGACAATAGACTTAATATATCGCTCTGCCCTCATCATTTAAATGTATCACACTTGCTGGCAAACAAACTACGTGGAAAGAGTGCTCATGAGTAAAACAAAAGAGACGAAAGGACAGATGCGTCTGGTCGAGGCCATACTTGCCTCCTTCATCATCATACTTGCTATAACTTTCCTCAACGTTTTCGCGTTTACTCCTCTTAGTCCAAAGTATGAAACCAGTGATCTGGAAAGAATTGGAACCAACGTTCTCCACGATATGGATGAGAAGGGCCTTCTATGCCGTTTCGTATACAATGAAGAATGGACAACCCTCAAAATTGCTCTGATGGTTTCTCTGCCGCCTGAAATCTACTTTGACTTAAATGTTTACGATGCAAATTTCAGCCGAGTCAACGACGCCCCAATTCGTTACGGAGACCTCGAAGTCTTTGAAAACTCAAGTTACGTAGCTTCAGTTACATACCTTGTTCCAGGTTACCAAGCGGATTATGATCCTCAAGTAATACTTCTGCAGCTCGTGAGGGAATAGAATCATGAGAAACGTGAAGCACAAAAAGGGACAATTCATTGTCCTTGCAGCTTTAATAGTAGCTGTCATGATAGTTTCCATTGGCACAATAATGTATGGCACCATCATGTATTTTAGACACGAAAGATGGCAAGAGTATCTGATGATAATCGACAATGTAGAACTGGGTTCGCAACGAGTACTTGAGATAAGCTTAGCCGATTACACATCAAACTTTAACAACAGCCAAATCCTCGTTGACAACTTGCATAAATGGCGAACAAGCCTGACAAACGGCTATCCCGGTTTCGGCGTCGCTCTAACATACTCTGGCGCTACCATCAGTAATGGCACCCGACCTATCAACTCAGTGACCAGTGACACCATGCATTTTTCAAGTGCAAACGCCACCCTCAACATTGACATCACCACCGTGGGGTTGACGGGATACAAATTCGTCGCATCTGCATTTCTTGGAGTGATCCTTAACGCTACTGATGATGGCAATGACCTAGTCATCTCCATAGCTGTCGAAAAAGAAGACTCGGAACCTGTAACCCATCTCAGCAAAGACAGCTTCTCTATCAACGATCAAAGCTTGGCTAACATGTCTTCAACATTGACTCATTTCTTCGAGACAGATAACGATGTTTTACGAATCATCTACAGAATAGTGGTACGGAATTATCCAGGACCTTCAAACGTGCATGTTGCAGTTGTTGATCCTCGTGGCATCAAAGTAGTCGCCGATTCAGACGTGACCTAAAGCGGAACTGACAATAGCCCACACGAAATCTCCATACAATAGGGCAACAACCAAGCCACCCGCTATGAAAATTATGAGGGGCAAGCCAGGGGTAGCCCAGACACCGTTTGGAAGTCGCCCTTCACGCCTGCCTTTCTGAATTCTGGCAACAATATCTGCTCTACTCTCATCTCTCGGAACCACAAGCAACCTTCTCTGGTTTTCATCAAAGTCTTCAAGCGGATACAAATGTTCCCTCTTTTCTAACTGACCAATATCAACCTTGTAGCCGCAGAGAAGCACCAGAAGCTTTCGCCATTTCGACTCGTTTTCGAAGCCTTCAAAAAGCTTGTTTCCAGTTTTGGCTTTCCACAGATAATTACGTATGGCAATGTAGACCACGCTGAACGCTGCTAGTAGAACAGCGTTGCTGAATATGGTGATCGGGAAAAACATCTGAGAAAGCGGAGAAACGCCAGAATAAGGTTCAACCAAATCGTTGGGATAGAAAGGTAAAGCCAGAGAGAGGCACATTAGAGCCTTAGCGTCGGCTCCACCGAATGCTCCTGCGTAAAAGATTGTTATGGAAAGAGCTGAAGTCACCACGAAGGACAAGACATAGACTTGCAGGAAAGCTGGTGCAAAAATAATAAATTGTATAGAGGTCAAGACCAAGGCGGGGGGAGCAAGAATCATCCATACCCAGTTGCTCACTTCCCGTTTTCTGAAATCGCTCCAGGAAGCATAGATCATGAAGCCCAGACTTAGAAGGACTCGAACCGCGCTGAGTATTTCGTTCATGCTGTGTCTCCTATTATGACATTGTTTGGATTAATAAAATGGAACTGCAATTCCGTGGATCCTTAGAAACTCAGAAGTGATAGGGCGCTGGAATTTGTATGTCTCATGAAGGTTTGCTAGCGAGGCTATGACGCTTTTACGCTTTCTTCCCAGAAAACGCCTGGACCTGTAAGCTTTACCTTGTACGTGGTGCCGGCAACGAAATCCAGGGCTGCATCGGTACCGTTTAATGCAATTTTGATGACTGCGTCAACGGGAAGCGAGGCACCTGCTGTCGGAAAATCTGCCGGGGTATCCACAGATGCCGTGTGGTCCTCTGCATCTATGTAAACTTTGTCTAGAGTTACATGTTCCGTGCCCCAATTTCTAACATACACTGTGACCATATCTGAATTTGCATTGACAGATGCGGAATCGAATTTTATCATCTTGCCTGCAGTAGTTGTTTGTGTTCCTGTGAAGGTTATGACCCACGCGTAGGTGATGACAACCGCGCCAACTGCGATAACGATTAATAGAAGCGTGGCGAGGATCGGCGATATTCCCTTTCTAGCTGTTATTTTTTTGCTCAAGAGCATTTTCTCCCTTTGAAAGAGATTTGTGGAAGCGACTATATTTAACATGTATGAACTGTGAGTCTGTATTTTTCATATGCAACGTGTCAATTCAGAGATTGCAATCTTGAAGCTTTTCTGGATTGTAAGGGTTTAGTGAGCGATTGCCTGAGGCTTTTTCCATGGACACCTAGCGCATAGGGAGGCAATGATGTGTTCGAAATAGGCTGATGAGCGGGCGATGTCGGTCAAGGCGACTAGACCGAGAATTTGACCGTCTTCAACTATAGGGAGTCTTTTGATTTTCCCTTCAATCATGAGCCGCACAGCGTCACGAATGTCCGTTTGCGGCTCACCCACCACCAGGGGTTTTGACATTATCTTGCTGACTTTGGTCTTCTTAGGATCTTTAGACTTGAGCAAAACCCTTTTCAACATGTCTCTTTCGGTCACTATTCCAACAGGCTTTCCTCGTCTGATCACCAAAAGACAACCGATGTCATGCTTGTTCATGAGCTTAGCTGCCTCTTTAACGGTTGCCTCCGCCCCCACCGTTTTGAGGTTCGTGACCATGACGTCCGTAGCTTTCAGGGACATAGATCTCCCGCTTCTGGTCCTATTCAGGGACGGGACTTGAATGGAGACACTCTACTATTCTGAGACAACCCAAGCACTCGTCAGGGATCGGCACGTTTTTCGGAAGCTTTTTCAAGTATCCAAAATAGTGAGGACATGCTGAATGGCCTGCTGAGGAAGGTTTCAACGGCTCTACAAGAGAAGGTCCGTCTTCAACTTTCGAAGCTTCAAAAGATTTTGCAAATTGTGGCATCTTAGGCACCTCTTGCACCGCTTCTGTCTCGGGGGAAACCGCTGGCTCTTCTGATGCAGCTTGGCTCTCGACAGGTACAAACAGTTTTTCCGATGTTCTTGCTGTCTCACCGGACGTTCTTGGTTCCTCTTGGACTTTTAGAAGGTTTTGTAGATGTCCAGTTGTTGTGCTTGCGAGTGCAGGTTTTTCCGATGCCTTTTCTTCTTCGATGCGCGTTTCTGCTTCAATGTGGGTTTCTTCTTCAAGGTGTGCTTCTAAGGTGGGTTTGGTTGATGGTCTTAATCTGAGGAGAAGAGTTACGTAAAATATTATGAGAACGGTGATTGCTATCATGAGGGTGATGTCGATGAAGGATAGTTCAAAGGGAAACATCGTTTTCACTACAGATTCAAGTGGTGAAGGTTCCAACATATAGACTTAATGAAACCAGCGTAAGGATTGTGAATATTGAGTTTTGAATTGAGTTTTTCTAGGCGCCCGCCAAGCAAAAAGCTGAAAAAGAGTAGGAGAGCCAGAACTCCCCAAATCGATCTACGAAACCTCCGAAACTCTCCACTATACTTTACCATACTTTTCTTTTCCTCTCTAGGGAATTCCCAAAAAAAGGGGAGGGGTTATGCAGCACTCTCGTACGTCAATTTCACTTCAAAGTTTATTTGTTGACTAATCA
>Ga0209636_10004538_pt1 | contig 14165 bp, 9 predicted proteins | sample DeeMarSWOR152_54_FD_187464 | JGI IMG/M metagenome (GOLD analysis project Ga0209636, IMG submission 187464) | Marine sediment microbial communities from White Oak River estuary, North Carolina - WOR-1-52-54 (SPAdes) (version 2) | ecosystem: Environmental > Aquatic > Marine > Intertidal zone >...
CGCCACATTGCCGACAGGTTGAGACCATCTGGAAGAAGCCACCTCCTCTTGCGACCTGGCCGCTTCCTCCACAGGTAGAGCATCGGGCAGGTGCTGTTCCTTTGGCACTGCCGTTGCCGTTGCATTCGGGGCATATATCCTGGCGGGTAAATTCGATGGTTTTTTCAGCGCCTTGAGCGATGTCGTTAAGGGTTAGTACAACACTGGTTTCCAAGTCGTAACCACGTGTAGGTCCAGCCCGTCGAGTTGACTTTCTGCTTCGACCTCCGAAGATGCCGCTGAAGAAATCGTCGAAGCCGAACATGCTGAAGATGTCTTCGAAGTTCATTCGGGAGAAGTCGTGCAGACCGGCTCCACGGAGACCTTCGTGTCCGAACTGGTCATAACGCCGACGCTTGTCGGCATCGCTCAAGACCTCGTAGGCCTCGGCGCATTCTTTGAACTTGGCCTCGGCCTCTTTATCATCTGGGTTCTTATCCGGATGATACTTCATTGCCATACGCCGATATGCGCGTTTTATCTCGTCGGCGGAGGCATTCTTGCTTACCCCTAAAACTTCGTAATAATCCCGCTTGGCCATTCTATCGTGTCTCGTGGCTCGTGTATCGTGTCTCGTGGCTCGTTCGGCTCACGGGTCACGAGACCCGAGACATTATCTTACCGAACCGGGTATTGGTTCTTCGTCTTTATCCTTTTCTTTCAGCTCTGTTACTAACACGTTAGTAGTCAACATCAGCCCTGCTACTGAAGCGGCCGTTTCCAATGCGGTTCTGGCAACTTTTGCCGGGTCGATAATACCGGCTTTGAACATATCCACGAACTGACCTGTATTGGCGTCATAGCCGACATTATTTCGCTTTTCGAGTTTTTCAAGAAGTTGAGCAACAACCACGTCACCCTGATCACCGGAGTTATCTACGATCTGATCTGTCGGTGCTTTAAGCGCTTTTATCACAATGTCAAAGCCGATCTTTTCATCACCTTTGGCCTTCGCCCTGGCCTTTTGCACTTCTGGGATGGCACGCAGGAACACAATACCACCGCCGGCGACAACACCTTCCTCGACTGCTGCTCTTGTGGCGTGCAGTGCATCCTCAAGCAGGTCTTTGCGTTCCTTCATTTCTGTTTCAGTTGCAGCGCCGGCTTTGATGACAGCAACTCCGCCGGTTAGTTTTGCCAGCCGTTCCTGTAATTTTTCACGGTCGTAGTTGCTTGTTGTCTTTTCAATTTGATTGCGGATTTGATCGCAACGAGCAACAACGTCTTTCTTCTTGCCGGCCCCTTCGATTATCGTAGTTGTTTCCTTATCGACGACAATTTTTTTGGCCTGGCCCAACTGTGAAAGCTCGATGCTTTCGAGCTTAATGCCTAAATCTTCGGTAATTACCTGCCCAGCGGTCGAGATGCCTATATCTGCTAACATCGCTTTCCTGCGGTCCCCGAAGCCGGGAGCTTTGACCGCGCAAACTCTTAACACGCCTTGCAGCCGGTTAATAACCAGTGCAGCCAGTGCTTCGCCCTCGACGTCTTCTGCAATAACCAACAGAGGCCTACCCACTTGAGCGACTTTTTCAAGCAGCGGGATAAGCTCACGAACATTGGATAGTTTCTTTTCATGCAGGAGGATATAGGCGTCCTCAAAGACCGCTTCCAGGGTATCGGCATTGGTCATAAAGTACGGAGATATGTAGCCCTTGTCGAACTGCATACCTTCGACCACGTTAAGCTCACTTTGCATTGCCTTGCCCTCTTCGATTTCGATAACACCTTCACTGCCGACCTTGTCGATTGCGTCAGCCAGGAGTTCGCCGACTACCGGGTCATTGTTCGCACTGATGGTTGCCACCTTTGTAATGTCGCTATGGCCTTTCACCGGGACGCTCACCGATTGGATGTATTTGGTTACGATTTCCGCGGCTTTGCTGATTCCCCGCTGCACGGCCATGGGGTTTGCGCCGGCAGTTACGTGCCTCAGGCCCTCAGTGTAGATTGACTCTGCCAGAACGGTTGAAGTTGTGGTTCCGTCACCTACAACATCTGAAGTTTTGCTGGCGACTTCATTGACCATCTTTGCGCCCATATTCTCGAATGGCTGGGGAAGTTCAATTTCTTTGCTGACTGAAACGCCATCCTTTGTTACCTTCGGAGAACCCCAACTTTTATGCAGAATGACATTTTTGCCCGTTGGTCCGAGGGTAACTTTAACTGCTTGAGCTAACTGTGACAGCCCATCTTTAAGCTGTGCTCGTGCCGTATCATCAAACATTAATTGCTTTGCCATTTCTTATTACCTCTTTTAGCTCTTAGTTATTGGTTTTTCATTTCTGGTCTGTGAACTATGAACTACTGTTTTACCTTTCGACAATTCCCAGGATGTCGTTTTCATGCAGAATTACATATTTTTCTCCCTCGATTTCAATTTCGCTCCCGATGTATTTTGCGTAGATAACTTCGTCTTTTTCCTTTACAGACATTTTAGCGCGTTTGCCGTCATCGAGCAGTTTGCCTGGGCCGGTGGCTATTATCTTACCGATCTGTGGTTTCTCTTTTGCGGTGTCCGGCAGGATGATACCGCCGGTCGTTTTTTCTTCCGCTTCTGATTGTTGGATTACGATTCTGTCATCCAGGGGTCTAAGTTTCATAACTCACTCCTTATTTATTTTGGTTCCACTTTTTGATTTTTCATTTACCTTTGATTCTGAGCACGACAACAGTGTTAATGGGATCCGGTGCCTCGCTCGGCACGGTAATGACGAGATTACCCTCATCTTCCCATATAACGGGCAACTTAGCGTGTTTTTTGTCAGCCATCAGGTAGGCCATTATTACCTTGTTCTTCAGAACAGGTACTTTCAGTTTGCCGTCTGTCGGCCAGTCGAAAACGTGCAGATACAGCTTGTCGGACTTTGCGGTGCATCGGCCCCAAGGTAACTTGCCCAGCGGACTGGCTGTCGTTCCGTAAATGCTTTCGCTGTTTACCTTCATCCATTCGCCCATGGCTGCCAAACGTTCAACACTGGGGCCGGGGATAAGACCCTCGGCGGTAGGTCCGACGTTCAGCAGGAAGTTGCCGCCCTTGCTGGCGATATCCGCCAGCTTCCGAAGCAGGTCCTCTGTGGACTTCCAGTTGTGGTCATAGTACTTGTAGCCCCAGGTATCGTTCATGGTCATGCAAGATTCCCAGTCAACGCCAGGCAGCCCTGTCGCCGGAATCTGCTGTTCAGGGGTACCGAAGTCTCCAGCATACTCCTGGCTCTTACTAAGACCCTCCATTCCTTTTCGACCTTTGCCCACGCGATTGTTTATAATGATGTTCGGCTGTAAGTCTCGAACAAAATCGTACAGGTCCTTGCCCTGCGGCTCGGTCCAATCCTTTATCCATTCGCCATCGAACCATAGCACACCAAGCGGGCCATAATTGGTTATAAGTTCTCTGAGCTGCGGCTTCATATAGTTTTCGACGTATCGGGCGAAGTTAGGATTCGAGCGATTGCGGTCATTATAGTTCGGATAGAAAGGTCCCTGGGCATAGGGGTGATGCCAGTCCATTATCGAGTGATAGAAGCAAAGCCTGATGCCGTGTTTCTTGCACGCCTCGGACAGCTCCTTCAGAATGTCACGCTGGAACGGAGTAGCGTCCATGATGTCGTAGTCCGTTACATTTGAGTCCCATAAGCAGAAGCCGTCGTGGTGCTTGGATGTGATGACGATGTATTTCATACCCGCGTTCTTGGCGATTCCCACCCACTCGTTGGCGTCGAACTTGATAGGATTGAAATGTTTAGCAAGCAGTTCGTACTCTGGAATGGGGATTTTGGCCCTTTCCATAATCCACTCACCGATGCCCGGAATTCTTTTGCCTTTCCACTCACCGGCCGGCACAGCATAGAGGCCCCAGTGGATGAACATACCGAACCTCGCCTCCCGCCACCACTTCATCCGTTCGTCCTTGCTCAGTGTACGCTCTGCTGCGATTAAATCCGAGCCACGAGATTTGGTGGTTGCTTGGGTGCAACCCAAGAGCGCCAGCATACACAGACTCACGGTTACAAGGGTCGAGCTTTTACTGCTTAGTTTTTGGTATTTCGCTTTCAATTTTTGGTTTTCCTTACATCATATCCATATCGCCGCCGTAACCGCCACCGTAACCACCGCCTGGACCTCCGGGTCCGCCAGGAGGCATTTCTTCCTTTTCTTTCGGCTTTTCGGTAACAAGGCAATCTGTAGTTAACAACAGCCCGGCTATACTTACAGCGTTTTGCAGAGCAATTCGCACTACCTTTACCGGGTCGAGTACTCCGGCTTTCTCCAGGTCTTCGTATCTGTTTGTGTCGGCGTTGTAGCCCAAGCTGCCTTTGCCTTCTGCGACTTTATTGACCACGAGATTCGCAGTTGCTCCGGCGTTGTGAGCGATATAGTAGCAGGGCATTGAAAGTGCCTTTACCAGAATATCGGCACCGGTCTGTTCATCGCCTTCAAGTTTCAATTTCTTGACCGCACCGATACAGCGGATAAGAGCTACGCCTCCGCCCGGCACGATGCCTTCTTCGATGGCTGCTCTGGTCGCGTGAAGGGCATCTTCGAGTCGGGCTTTTCTTTCTTTCATTTCCGCTTCGCTTGCGGCGCCAACATTGATTTGAGCAACGCCGCCAGTTAGCTTGGCCAGCCGTTCCTGTAGTTTCTCGCGGTCATAATCGCTGGTTGTAACGTCTATCTCATCTTTTATTTGCTTGATTCTGCCGTTGATAGCTTCCTGGTTTCCCGCACCTTCAATGATGATTGTATTGTCGTTGTCAATGGTTACCTTTTTGGCCTGGCCGAGCTGTTTGACGCTGATGTTTTCCATCTCGATTCCGAGATCTTTGAAAATCGGCTCTGCCCCTGTCAGCACTGCTATGTCCTGCAGCATCGCTTTTCTGCGGTCGCCGTAACCGGGTGCCTTGACGGCTGCAGCCTGCAAAATACCTTTTAGCTTGTTAACCACCAGCGTTGCCAATGCTTCGCTCTCAACGTCTTCTGCGATAATCAGCAATGGCTTTCTGGCCTTTGCGACTTTCTCCAGCAGTGGCACCAGTTTGGCTACATTACTGATTTTCTCCTCGTAGACGAGGATGAACGGCTTTTCCAGCTCGCAGACCATATTCTCGATGTCAGTTGCGAAATGTGGCGAAAGGTAGCCGCGGTCGAACTGCATCCCTTCTACGAACTCAACGGTTGTCTCAAAGCTTTTGCCCTCTTCAACAGTGATAACGCCGTCTTTGCCAACCCGCTGAAAGGCCTCAGCCATAGTTTTTCCAATTTCTATGTCATTATTAGCTGATACCGAGGCGATATGGATTATGTCGTCGGCTTTGGTGATATCGATCGGCTTTGCCAGTGAGGTGAGCTTATCAGTTACCGCCTTGGCGGCCTGTTGCATGCCCCGATTCAGGGCCATAGCATCGGCACCGGCCGCGAGATTTTTGTAAGCTTCTTTGAACAGTGCTTCGGTGAGCACAGTAGCGGTTGTTGTTCCGTCGCCGGCGATTTTCGATGTTTTGCTTGCGGCTTCTTTGACTAATTTTGCTCCGAGATTTTCGTTTTTGTCAATAAGGTCGATTTCTTCGGCAACCGTTACGCCATCTTTGGTTACGGTCGGTCCGCCCCAGCTTTTATCGATGACGGCGTTTCGGCCTCTTGGGCCCAGGGTTGGTTTTACGGCTGCGGCGAGCTTTTCCACGCCGGCCAACAGCCCGGCCCTTGCATCAGCTTCAAATGCCAATTGTTTAACTGCCATAATTGCTTGCCTCCTTAAATTTTCTGCCTCATAAAAGGTTCAATTGTTAATTTTCGCATAATTTATAACAAATGTGCAAAAGATATACCAGCTTTTGCGCAGAGAAAAGGCTATTTTTGGCTGTTTGCCGTAACTATCTTATTGACAAGCAATTATGGAATGCAAAAATTGACGGTGAGCGGAGCTAGGATGGGTTTGTAGGCTGAAAAGGTGCCAATTTTGGCATAAAACTCGACCTTATTACGCCAAGTTGACAGGGATTTTTTAAGCGTATAGAGAGGCTTTGGTTGGTTTTTAGGCTGAAGAGAGCTCAGAGTTTGCAGAGCGGATACCCACACATACGGCTTCGCTCAGGGCAGGCTATACAAAGATACGAGTTTTGTGTTTGAAAAAAACTGCGGTTTTGGGTACTTGTGTGTGGGCTTTGTGATGTCTGGTTGGTGTACGATTTGAAGCGGGTAAAAAAAATTAAAAAATTTTATTTTTTTCTTGACATATCTTACATATGTAGGATATTTTAATCTTACGCATGTAAGAGGTGATTGTTATGGCAAAGCAAAAGTTACGAGCAATGAGCCCGGCAGAAACTGAAATTCTAAGATTAGTCTGGCAGCTCAACGAAGCAACTGTGCAGCAGATCTGCGATCTCTTGCCTCCCAACAGAAACATCGTCTACAAAACAGTTCTGACACTGCTGAGCCGGCTGGAAAAAAAAGGCTATGTAAAACACAAAATTAGGGGTAAAGCACATGTGTTTTTCCCAGCCGTCAAACGTGAGGATGTAATCAAGAGGACAGTTCTTGAGTTCTTAGACAGGCTTTTCGGCGGCGACCCCAGACCGCTTATGCAGTTTCTGGCCAAAGATGGCAAGATCGACGCAGAGGATATCAAAAGGCTGAAAAAGCTGATAGAGAAATAGGTAATCTTTTATTGTGGAGGTGCTGACGGTGGAGATTTATTTAACCCACATCGCAGACTATCTGCTTGCCCAAAGCTGGCAGATAGCAGTTTTGACCATAGCTGTAGCTATTGCAGCGTTTGCACTGAAAAATAGAAGCGCTCATATTCGTTATCTGCTCTGGCTGGTTGTTGTAGCCAAATGTCTGACTCCGCCTTTGCTTACGATACCCCTGGCGATTCTGCCGCAGGAAAAACCGGCAATAGTGCTCGAGGCAGTGGGCACGACCGTATCTGAACCTCTCGAATTGCCCCTGGCCCCGCCTGAAACGGCCTTAGCTACAGTGGTCAGGGAAGAACCGAAAAAGCTCAATATCCGCGAATGGCTCGGGATTGCTTGGCTCGTAGGAGCGGGTATCTATCTGATGATAAATCTCCTTAGAGCGTTGCGTGCCAATCTTTGGCTGGCCAGAAAACGGCGGGCACTTTCAGCCGAATTGCGGAGCGATATTGAGAGCTTATTCTCTGCCCATCGCATCAGGAGTTTCCCAGGCGTTTGGCTGATGGACGGCATAAGTCAGCCGTTTGTCTGGGGTTTGTTGCGCGGGAGCATTTACCTACCTGCTAATTTCCTGAACGTCAAGAATCCAGACCACCAAAGAAGCGTCCTCGGACACGAGCTAAGCCACATCGTTCGTTTCGATGCTGCCGTCAATTTCTTGCAGGTAATCGCCCAAGCGATTTTCTGGTTTCATCCGTTTGTCTGGTGGGCAAATAAGAAAATACGTACCGAGCGCGAGAAATGCTGTGATGAAATGGCCATTGCCCGTTTGAATGCCTTGCCGAAAGATTACAGCACCGCAATTCTGGAGACCTTAGCTGCTAAACACGAACAAACCCGGCCAGTTCCATCGTTGGCCGTAGCCGGTCCAGTCAAAAATATTGAGGAAAGGATAAAAACCATGTTAAGACCAGGAAAAAAATTCTACAAACACCCAAGCTTTAGGGTCATTATTATTTTGCTGCTCGTGGCCCTCTTGACCGTACCGATTGGCTGTGCGCTTAAGAGCCGATCAAGAACCGAAACAGCAACTGAGTTTGAGGACAAACCAACTAAGTCACTCCGCCAAGCTGCGAAAGACGGGGACTTGGAACGACTCAAGAAGCTCATCGCCGAAGGCGCCGATGTCAACGCAACAGACGAAAAGGGCTGGACGCCCTTGCACCTCGCGTCCTATAGGGGCCATGCTGATGTCGTCAAGTTACTTATAGATCATGATGCCAGTGTCAATGTACAAAACGAAGAGGGAAGGACACCCCTGCACTATGCTGGTAGAAGAGACCACAGAGGAATAGCAGAATTGCTATTGGCTAAAGGTGCTAACGTCAATGCAAAGGACATTAATGGCGACACGCCGTTGCACATCACCGTAGAGGCAGGTTATAAGCGTGTAGCTGAACTACTGATCGACGAAGGTGCCGATATCAATGCAAAGAGCAAATCGGGCTGGACACCGTTACACCGCGCGGTAGGAAACCATGATCTCGTTAAGCTGCTCATATCTAAGGGTGCTGATGTGAACGCAAAGCTCTGGGGATTTGAGACACCTCTGTACCTTGCGGCCAGGTTTGGCCACAAGGACGTAGCAGAGTTCCTAATAGCCAAGGGGGCTAACGTGTCCGCATTGCATTTAGCCGCTTATCGAGGAGACTTGGTGAACATCAAGCATACTGTAGACCAGGGAGACTATGTTGATGCGCAGGACGAAGGGGGGCGGACACTCCTCCACTGGGCGGTATGGGCAGAGCAGAAGAATGTAGCTGAGTTTCTCATTGCTAAGCGTGCGGATGTTAACTCGAAGGACGCGAACGGCGACACGCCTCTAACCCATGCGGCTTGGACGGGAAACCAGGATATCGTTGAGCTACTCATCTCTAAGGGCGCCGATATAGATCCAGACTCTTGGGGAGGAGGGCCTTTACACAGAGCGGTCTGGTCGGGTCATAGAAACATTGTTGAATTATTGATTGCCAAAGGCGCAAATGTTAACGGAAAAGACGGCGGTGGTTGTACACCGCTCTGCTACACTCGGTTTGTCGATAAGGATGTGACGGAAATCCTTATTGCCCGGGGTGCCAACGTGAACTTGAAGGATAACTCGGGCCGAGCGCCCCTCCACTGGATATGCTGGCGAGGCCGCGAGGATCTAGCCAAACTCCTTATTGCCAAGGAAGCCGATATCAGCGCCAAAGACAAGGACGGCCACACTCCTCTATGGTACGCGAAAGAGAATGGCCACACCAAAATCGTTGAACTTCTGCGCAAGTACGGGGCCAGGGATTGATTATTGATTCAGCCACACGGACGGCAGATCTTAGATATTGACTATTGATTATTGTCCCTGCCTGAACGGGGATGACAATATTAGTAATTATTCGGGTGTGGGATTTTTTCGGGGTCCGGAATTGGTTCGTGGGCCTTTCGGCTATATACTTTTTCGTAGGCTTTGCACCAGGGACAGAGGCCTGATTCGATTTTCTTGACGAGCCAGAAGGCGAGGCCTTTTTGTTTTTCCCGGGCACGTTTGCAGACGAAACATTCAACGCACGTTTCGGCCATCCTGCACTGCTTTTCAGCAATAGATTGAGTTTGCATAGTCTATTCCCGTTCGTAGGATTGGTTTTCAGCTCACACACATCTTAAATTGTGTTTGAAAGAAACTACGTTTTTGGGTATTGTAAGGTTCGCTCTGTTGTTGGGTAAAGTGATGATATTTACGTTGTACTTATAAAAGAGGAAAACTGTCATGTCGCAAAGTAGTGGCCCCGTGATTTGCTTTATCGACGATGACCCCGTCGAGGTTGATGTATTTAAGAAGGTTTTTGGCGAAGACTTCTCTGTTATCGCTTCGACCAAACTTACATCTGTACTGGAGCAGCTCGAAAGTGCTAACAAGCGTCCGAGACTTTTTGTGCTCGACCTGTACTTTCCAAAAGGCAGAGAAAGCAGCAAGGCTGAGCGGGGCAAGATGATCAAATTGAGGGGAAAGGTCGAGGATGCTCAGCGCGAGCTGTCAGAGTATCTATTCACAATTGGCCAGGATAAAAGCGGCGGTATCGAAATGCTGCGCCGGGTTCGAGAGAAATATCCGAGTGTACCAATCGTTTTTTATACAAGGAAGGGGACATTAGAAGATGCCATTTACTGTAAGCGTGAAGGGGCGGAGGATGTTTTGAGGAAACCACCTCCGGAGAATTTTGACGAGACAGGTGACATCAAACAGCAACTTGAAGAAGCTGCGCTACGCCATAAAGACACGCTGACCCGCGAATTTGATAGGCTGGCTTGTACTTCTGGCTGGAGGAAGATCAAGAAAATAGTCAAATTTATTTGGGATAATTGGGGTAAGTTTTGATTGGTCAGTCGGCAGCGTTTTGATTTGATGGCAATTGCGGTTTTGGGTATTGTATAGCAAGGGACACTTATGGCGCATCTATAACCGCAGAATCTTTATCGGCCTGGGCTGCTCTGGTGACTCAAACCGAGGCGTTAAGAATTAAAAATCGTCCGTGATGCTTTCTCGTCAATGATCTTAACAATCCCACATAGATGTAATTGTTAGATTTTTCTCTTTTCTCAATCCTGCCATTCGTTTTGCTGCGTCGTATTGGCCGTCTCTTGCTCTTGAAAGCTTGGAGAAGGTTCTTGCGAAGCTTCCGGTTGCTCAGTACCACTTTCAGGCCATGACTGTGGCTCTTCAGGTACCTGTTCAGGTTCCTTGGAAGGCTTGAAGGCGTTGATAATTCTTTCAAATAAGTTCCAAGACATTTCTAAACTCCTTAATAAATTGAGTTTTACTTCTGTTTTTTCCGCTTTTCCTACCGTTTTTGTGGGTACTTAAGCCTTTTTTCGGCAATTTTCAGCATAGACTTTATCAGGAAAACGAAGCATTTTTTGTGGAAATTAGTGCATCAGTGTACTTTTACTACTTTATGTGGGGTCTGCGGGAGGTCGGTTTCAGATTTCAAATTCCAGATTGTTGATTACTGGTGTTTAGGTTGTGTTTTTGGGTTGTTTCGGTTTTACTTTGACATCCGGTGCGCGTAGATAAGAGGGCTGGAGTGTTAAGGGGTCAGCGAATTGGCCGGCTAAAGCTTTTTGCCAGCCGAGTAAGTGAACCTTTTCAGCTCGTGGGCTCCAGTACTTCTCGTCCAGAAATCGAATGCCATCAGCTTTGAATTTGTCCTTGTAATATAGCAGGCCGTCGCCCAGCAGCGAAATAGGTTGGTCAGCGGCCGCAAACTTATCAAGAAATTGGGAGGTGGTCATAAGGGAATCTGGCAAAATCTTTTGCCAGATTCCGTGGCTCGCAGCTCGTGACTCGTGACTCGCATTCCGTTCGTAAACGGCGATGAAGAATTGGCCTCGCTTGGCGTCGAGGATGGCGGCGATTCTTTCGTTGCTTGTAGCTTGTTGCTCGTCCCGCCCTTGATAGAGGCGGGGCTCGTGCCCCGAGTCTTGAAATGTGTTCTCTGAGCCCAGACCGATTATATTTGCGGCGATTACGTCGAGTGTGTCCACTGCGACAATTTTTACAGCGTTGGCTATGTGCATTGTCTTTGCCATAGTCACAGCTATACGCAGGCCGGTGAAACTGCCGGGTCCGCCCGATATATAAATCTGGTCGATTTCCTTGGGTTCTCGGCTGAAGCGGTCCAACAAGCTGCGGATAGCAGGAAGAATCTCTGCACTGTGTCTCATCGGGCCGGAAAGCTGAGCTTCGGCGAGCATTTTTTCACCAAGTGCCACCGCAACCGAGCCTATTCTGCTGGAGGTTTCGACAGCTAAAATCAAGGGTTTTTGCGTCATATCGCTTGTTTTGAGTGGTTATTTCACACTTTTTTCGAAAGCCTCATTATGGCCATAAGAAGGCGTTTTTTAGATGACTATTTTTCCCCCAGTTTGCCCAGATTTCCGAGTTTGGCAAGCCATAATTTAAATATTATCGGCCAAGTGGGTATAAATCAAATTTTTCTCTTGCAAAGAAAAAAGTTTTTTTATAGACTGGGTTAACAAAAGCCTATTCTATTCTAATCTTGGAACTGGAGGTTGGAAGTAACGTTAATTTGTTAAAAGTTTCCTTACGAGGGTGGTTCTTTAAGTTTAGGCAGGAGGTTAATTTTGAGCAAGCCAAGTTTCTTGACCGAATCTTTTGGCAGGAGGTCTCTGTCTGTCATTCTGGCCTTTATTTTATTGCTGGTAATAACTGTCACAGAGGTAGCTCCGTCGAAAGAAAATGAAGGGGCTGATAAGCAGGAAATAATCCGCCGAGTAGTCCAAAACTATATTAATGTTGGGAAGGAACAATACGGAAAACGTTTCTTTGAGCAGGCAGAAAAAACCTTCCTTATGGCCCAGGGTTACCAGGAGTATTTGACTGCTGCTGGTCGCGAGCAACTGAACGAGCTTCTCAAGCAGGCACGCATAGGTGTATCTAAAAGGAAGCGCACATTAGAGACATTTCGGACTGTCAATGAATTGATAAAGCGGGACCAGCTAATCAAGGCCAGAGCACATCTTGAAAAGATCAAAGAGAATGAGTTCTTGACCAAAGAAGAGCAGAGACAGGTCGCCGAAGCGCTCAGGTTGATAGACATCGAGATAATCGGAGGCGAAGCGTATCTTGAAAGTGTCAAAGAGAAAAAGTCTTCGACCTCAGAGAAGCCGGAAAAACTCTCAGTTAATAAAATACCCAGTGAACTCGACAAACAGGAAGAGATGGTAGCGCTTTTTTACCGCAGCATAGGATTATACTACACCGGCCAGCTCGAAAAGGCTCGTGAAGGTTTTGTTAAAGTCGGTGCCACGGGGTTAATACCTGCGCTAATGGAAAAGGCAAGAGTTCGTTACTTGACGGAAATAGACAAGCTTTTAGAAGAAAAAGCCGAGCAAAAGCTCATTCGAAAAGAAGAGAATCCTGAGATGGCAGTTGCTGCTAAGCCGGTTGTTGATAACCCAGGGATTAATAACGCGAGTCTTGCTGAACTGGGGGACGCTGACCCAAATGTTATTGAGCTGGAAGCTGCTGAGCCAAATATTGTTGAGGTGGAAGTTGCTGACGCGAATGCTATTGAGGAGGAGGTTGCTGACGCGAATGCTGTTGAGGAAGAAGTTGCTGACGCTAATGCTGTTGAGGAAGAGGTTGCTGACGTGAATGCTGTTGAGGCGGAAGTTGCTGAGCCGAATATTGTTGAGCAAGAAGTGGTTCCAACAGAGGAAGCTGCGCCGGCAGTAAGTAAGGGCAGCTACATCGACGCGATAAATCTCAAAAGGAGTATCCTGCGAAGTCATGCCAGAGCAGTTGTTAACGATGCCGTAATTAAAGCGCATAGTTATATGAATGAGGGTAGATTCGATAAGGCAAAACAGGTGGTTGAGACGGCTGAACTTACCGTGAACCAAAACCCGACGCACCTCGGAGACGAGCTTTTCAAGGAATACACAGATACGTTGAAAGCACTGACCGAGGAAATAATCAGGAGAGAGAACGAGAAGGCTCAGCAGGTGGAAGAAGATAGACGGAAAGCAGCGATAGAGACACAGCGTCGGTTTATAGAACAAACAGAAATCGAGAAACAGAAAAGAATAGCCGTATTGATGGAGAACGCATTGGCTTTTCAGAAACAGCAGCGTTATGAAGCGGCTCTTGGTCAATTGGAAAGTCTGCTTGAGCTGGATCCACAACATGATGCGGCTTTGACATTGAAGGACACGCTTGAAGATACGCTTTACTTCAAGAAGCAATTAGAGGTACAGAAGGAGGCGGATAAACAAAGAGTAGATATCTTGCTCAAAACCGATGAATCCGGGATTCCATACGCTGAAGAGCTTACCTATCCTAAGGATTGGCGGGAGATTATCGAGAAACCGACGAGGCAGCCCGATAAGCCCATCGGGTTGGATCCGCTTGACGTGGCTGTTTATCAACAATTAGACATGATTGTTGACCTTTCAGAATTGACGCCAACAACAGAACTCAGTGACGCGATAGAAATAATAAGAAGTTCTGTTGACCCACCATTGAAGATAGTCGTGCTCTGGCGGGACTTACTGGATAATGCTGACATCGAGCCAACCACGGAAATAAATATGGATGGGCTGCCGGGAGTTCGGCTCGGCACAGGATTGGAGAGTTTGTTACAAGCCGTTGCGGGTGGCTTTACCGAGCTCGGTTACATCGTAGAAAATGGAGTAATTAGAATAGGGACGTTAGAGAATCTGCCGAGCAAGCTGGAGACTCGTGTTTATGACATTACCGACCTGGCTGGTCAGCCGGCAAACTACCAACAAATGCTTGGTATGGGTATGGGTATGGGTATGGGCATGGGCGGCTACGGTATGGGTGGCTACGGCATGGGCGGCTACGGCATGGGTGGCATGGGCTACGGCGGCGGTATGGGCGGCTACGGCGGCGGTATGGGCGGCTACGGC
>Ga0209636_10004540_pt1 | contig 14164 bp, 10 predicted proteins | sample DeeMarSWOR152_54_FD_187464 | JGI IMG/M metagenome (GOLD analysis project Ga0209636, IMG submission 187464) | Marine sediment microbial communities from White Oak River estuary, North Carolina - WOR-1-52-54 (SPAdes) (version 2) | ecosystem: Environmental > Aquatic > Marine > Intertidal zone >...
GCGCACAATCTCGGCCGCCACGAAGCCAATGCGCCGGATATTGATGTCCCGGTCTTCTTTGCTGAACCCCAGCCCTTTGGACAAATGGGTGCGCACCACGTCGCCGTCCAGCACCGTCACCTGGCGGCCGTGCTCCAGCAACAGCACCGTCAGCACCTCGGCCGTGGTGGACTTGCCCGCGCCGCTCAGGCCGGTAAACCAGATGCACACCCCCTGCTCGTGTATCGGAGGATAGCTCTCGGCCAGGATCTCGGCTACCTCCGGCCGGGTGAACCAGTCTGGCAATTTGCGGCCATTGTTCAGATACTCATCGCGCACCTGCGTGCCAGAAATGGAAGCGGTCCGCGCCTGAGGCGGGATCTTGGAAATCTCTTCGTAGCGTTCCTCGTCAGGCAGGTAGACCAGCGCCCGGAAAGGTATCACGCCCACTCCCAGTTCGTCGCTGAACCGCCCGAGCATCTCCTGGGCGTCGTAAGGGCCGTAGAACGGTCGGCCGGTCGAGTCCACGCCAGGGCCGGCATGATCTCGCCCCACGATCAAATAATTGGCACCATGGTTCCGTCGGATCAGCGCGTGCCACACTGCCTCCCGTGGCCCGGCCAGCCGCATGGCCAGCGGCAGCAGCGAGAGCAAGATCCGGTCGGGATCATAGTAGCGCTGGGCCAGCGCCTTGTAGGTCCGCACCCGTGTGTAGTGGTCCACGTCGCCTGGTTTGGTCATGCCCACCACTGGATGCAGCAACAACACCCCGTCCACTTCCAGAGTCGCCCGCTTGGTCAGCTCTTCGTGCACCCGATGCAGCGGGTTGCGCGTCTGGAAGGCGACCACGTTGCGCCGGCCGAACTGCTCAAGCCAGGCGCGCGTCTGGGCCGGCGTCAGGCGCAGCTCGCGGAAGTCGTAATGGCGAGGCAACTGCAACACCTGGAGCCGGCCGGAAAGATTCAGCCTGCCCCAGCGGTGCATCTCGGCCACCAGGGGGTGACGCAGGTCCAGCGTGCCAAACACTTGCTGGGCCACTTCATCCCGGTCCCACTCATAGATCTCTTCGATCGTCATCACCGCCAGCAGCTCATTCTTGGCACTGCGCAGCGCGATTTCCTGATCCAGGCGGATGTCGGCACCGGGGTCCACTGGCAGCGTGACGGGGATGGGGAATACGTATCCGTTGGCCAGCCGCATCTCCTCCACCACGCGCTGGTGGTCTTCTTGACCCATGAAGCGATCCAGTGGAGAGAAGGCGCCTGTTGCCAGCAGTTCCAGATCGCACACCGACCGTTCCGAGAGTTGCAACGAGGGCAGGCGGCTGGCGTGAGCCTTCAGGTCATCCAGGGCTTCGGGTGGGACCACCAGGTCCATCAGCCTGCCGCCGTAGGGAGGGATCAATATAGAGGTCTCTGTAAAAGTTAACTTAAATCCTCCGATCAAAGATTTTTAGCGCCACCAAGGCGCAAGAACAGCCATTATAAACAGTGTCTTCCGCTATCTCTTTACATTCAAGTCTTCAACCATGATAATCCTATACCATTGCTTGATAGATTTCCATTGTCTGCTGAGCGACTGTAGTGGCTACGACCGGCTTGCCGAAGGCATAAGTCAACTATGCTACTTGCACGGTCTATCCTGGAACGGCGCAACAGTGCCGTTTGGCTGGCGCAACGTAAGGCACGATTTGCTCCCTGCTTCGCCATATATTTGCAACAATTGCTGGGCAATGACCTGCCAGTCGTACGTTGTCTCGACGAGCCAGCGCCCATTGACGACGAGGCGTCGCCTCAGTTCTGCGTCGCTCAGCAGGCGAATGGTCTGAGTGGCAAAATCGGCCGGATCATCTGCGACGAGGATGTTTTCGCCATGCGTTACAGCCAATCCTTCGCATCCCAACGTGGTAGAAACCACGGGCCGTCCCATGGCCATAGATTCCAGAATCTTTAACCGGGTGCCACCGCCAGCACGTAGCGGGACAATGGAAACAAGCGCTTGCTGATAGTATGGGATGACGCTTTCCACATAGCCTGTCACGATCACATCATCGGAGGCCAGAGTGCGTACAGTCTCTGTTGGACTTTGACCAACGATCAGCAACCTGGTACCAGGTACCCGCTGTTTGATCAGAGGGAATATCTCTTGACAGAAAAAGGTGGCACCATCTACATTAGGCACATAGCTCATCTTACCGATGAAAAGAACATCCTTCGAGGCAGGAACCTCAGGCAAAAGATCATACCGGGCTGTGTCAACGCCGTTGGGTACTACAACCAGGTCCAGGGCCGGGTTGGCCTGACGCAACAGGGCCTCATCTATCGGTGAAACGACGATACATTTATCAAAGTGACGGGCCAAGTAGGTTGGCTCCCAGCGGCGCAGGAAAAACCAGTCAAGCCAGGTCCAAAAACGACCCCAGAGGTCGGATTCGACCTTCAAAATGCGTTCGCACTGAATTGCCCCCACATCAGATAGGGTAATCAGGCGGGCAGCGCTATCGGCATTGGCCATAAATTCAATGTAGGGTGCCATGTAGGATCCCTCGACATGAATGATGTCAAAGGAATGGTCGCTAGCTATCTCTTGTACTTTCCGCTTCATCTCCCCATAATAAGCGATACCATTCCGCGGAGGTTGCCCTTTGAACATGGTCCATAGCAAGCGAAGTAGCAGCTTGCCTCTGGGACGTCGTCGTTGTTTGACCACCGTTTCCACCCGAGTGCAATATGGCTGCAACTCAGGCAAGAACTGTATGTCGTCGGCTGAATCAAGTAACGACAGCAATGTGACCTCGTGGCGCTGAGCAATTTGCTGCAACAGATGCCAGACACGGATTTTCCCGCCGGTAGTTAGCGGATAGGGCAGGTTGCTGGTAACCAGGAGGATTTTCATCAACGGTTCACACCCTTGGCCAGATCATGATAAAGCCCTTTTAGAATTCTCATCTACCACTGCTTGCAGGTATGCCTCAATCTGGTCAGCAACTTTATCAAGAGTGTACCGGCGGCGAACAGTTTCTATGGCCGCCTGGCGCATTTTCTGCGTGTGAGCGGGTGACTCGGCCAATGACACGACTGCCCGGGCCATCGCAGCAGGGTCCTCTGCCGGGACCAACAATCCGTTTTCGTTGTGGGTGATGTACTCGGTAGGACCACCACGGTCGCTGGCAATGACGCACAGGCCCTGCGCTATGGCCTCCATCGCCGCCCCGCCAAAAGGCTCTATCCAGATCGCAGGAAACAAGAGCGCGTGGTATTGACGGTAAGAGGCCATCAACTCTCGGTGGGGTAAATGTCCCCGGAAACAGACGTTGGTCTCCAAACCAAGAGAGGCCACCATCTGCTGTAGTCGCCTGGTATAGTCAGCCTCACCGCTACCGACAATGTCGAGGTGAACAGTTTCTAAACGTTTCTCCTGAACGAGGTGGGCAACGGTTTCAATGGCAATGTGGACCCCCTTGGCTTCCGTCAAGCGGCCCGCATAGAGCAGCCGCATCTCCCGTCCATAATCAAGAGGAGCAGGCTCTTCGGCAATATCGTGAGGTGATAGGCCAAGTGGTATCACAGTGATTGTTTCTGCCGGAAATCCATTCTCTACATAATGCTGTTTCATTATAAGACTACGGCTGAAAAGATGCCTAAAATCGAGATGCTCAAAACGAAAACCACCTTGAACAGCAGACCGATATAGGCGCTTAAAGCTGCTGGCCTCAAAAGAGAACTCGGCCAGCTTTTGCGACAGCCAATAATCTCCCAGGTCAAAGACCATCGGTATGTTCAAGCGCCGCAAAGCCATCAATGGCATTAAGGAAAGCCCGCCCATATTCGCGATGTAAGCCACATCAGGACGAAAAATTCGGCTAAGGCGTTTTACAGTCACATAATCTTGGAAGCCAGTAACAGCTTGATGAAGCTGGTAAGTGCGTCTTTTCAATCCTTTTATATTCTTAAAACTATGCAAATGAAGCAAACGCTGAACAAAGTCTTGAACTGTGCCTTTCTCGGCTTGCCAATCACTTGTCACGACGAGAACTTGATGCTGGCGGCGTCTCAATTCGTCAACGACTTTCTGGCAGTGCAGCTCGTACCCACCTAGGTAGTAAGGAGGATAGTAGTTGGAGAGAACAAAAATGTTCATACCGCCATCACCTGGGATTGGGATCTTTTGGCACGATAGCTGCGGACAACAGTCAACGCCTGCGTAAAATCCTCTTGCCTGATGACTGAGAAAATATAACAAACTACTAAAAACAGCACCAATAACAAGCTGCGCAGAATCCATGACGTGGGTGATAGATAAAAAACAACCGCACAGAAACCAAGGAGAATGAGCAGAGGTTTCAAGTATTCCAATGAGTTAGCCATCACGCGCCTGCGACGTAACAACCAGACCAACATCGGATTAGCCGACAGGCTGGCCAGGCCACCAGACATCGCCGCCCCGTTGACGCCCAGCCAAGGAATCAAGGTGATATTAGCCGCCAGGCTGACCGCAGTAGTGATGACGTTAGCCATAGTTGGCCCTTTGGTGTCGCTGGCTGCCACCAACGAGGTGCCCAGTATGTTGCCTACCAGACTGATGCTTAACGCCGCCATTGATAATATAAAGACAGTAGTGCCAGGTAAGTATTGCTCTGAGAATAAGAACCGGATAATATCATCGGCGAAGAGAGCAGCGATCAAAGCTCCCAATGCAGTTGTAAAGGAGACCAGACGTAGCGAGGTATTCAGTAACCTCAACGCCCTACGTTTGTCACCATCAGCCAGCAGTTTCGATAGATTGGGCAGATAAACACTGTGAAAGGCACCGTAGAGCCTGCGCACCATAGATGGAATCTTATCTGCCACTCCTAATAAGGCCACGTCGGCTGGTCCCAAGAGAGTGCCAACAATCAATATACCCAAGCGGCTGAAGATAAAAGAAAACACATCGTTGAGCTGCAGAGGGAGGCCAAAGCGCATCACCTTGAACAACTGGTCAGGATAGATGAAAGGCGTTTTTGGTCCCGGAATCGCCAGGTAAAACAGTAAACAGCCAATGGTCCAGGAGAGCACGCGGGCGTAGATTTGCCCCACCAGGCTTGCTCTCATCAGGATGATGAAAACAATAATCATCACCAAGTTAAGAGCGCTGGTAACTAAATCAATCAAAGCCAACTGCTTAAAGCGAAAATAGCCTTGCAGAATCAGGCGCAACAGGCGCCAATAGCCTTGTACCAGCAGCATAAATGGAACAAAGATAGCCACACCGCTGACGTCTGCTTCACCAAACAACAAGAAAAACCAGCGTTGGCCCAGAAAGAAAACTACCGACGCCAGACATAAGGAGAAAAAGCGAAACACGAGCACCGAATTAGCAATCTTGGCCTTGTCCTCTTCGCTGGCTGAGGCGATAGATTGGATGATCGAAATATCCAGGCCAAAGTAGCTGATCATGCTCAGAAACTCTACCAGGACCTCAAGGAGCAAGAAAACACCCAATTCGTGCCGGGGCAGGTAGCGGACTAGAATCATGGTATTAACCATGCCCAACACAAGAGTCAGACCAGTACCGATACTGGTGTAGGCTGTTTGTTTGACGAATTGTGTTAACAGCGAATTGCTCGTTGTTTCTTTACCTTCCATTCTCGTTTTATGAAATCTCCTGCTTCCGTGAGGTCAGGCTGCTTTTAATCCGGTTGCTTCGCGATTCAGTTGATAGATCACTTCATTGACGCCAAACATCACCCCTAGAACAGGCGTACAGTACCACTCCATGAAAGCAGGAGCAGCGATGCCGGCAATGAGGAAGGTGACGTAGGTTAAGGTAAAGCCAAGGACGACGGCCATAAAGACTTTGTCCTGAATCGTGAGCCAGAGACGATATCCTCTAATTAGAAACATTATTGAAAACCACACGAATGGCACAAAACCTACAATTCCAAAATCCATTAGGATGTAGAGATAAGAGTTGTGCATGTATCCAAGGTTGTTATCTCCGTCACTCCATCGCGGGCGATAGTGATTTCCCGGGCCTATGCCCAATATCGGATGTTGTCTGATCTTGATCATGGCATATTCATTTTCCCTCACACGCCACTGCCACGACGAGCTATATTTTACCCTATCGCCGGTAAAGAGGGAAGCGCCTCTGAGGTAGAGCGCGTTGAAAACATCACCTAGCTTTGGGAAATCCATACTCAGCAGAGGAATAACAATTGCACCGAACACCATGATAACACATAGAAACAGGAGCAGATTCTTGCGTTGGTTCCTGGTGCTGAGAAAGAATACAGCACCGATAGACATCGTCGTACCTATCCACATGTTCCGGTTAAAGGTGAATGCCAAGGCAATGAGTAGCAGAAAAATGGTAAAGAGTAACAGCCACTCAGTGATTCCCAGGCGCTCGCGGGTGATGAAAAGGATAAAGGCCGGCATGAACATGACCAGAATAAGCGACTCGCCAGGGGGCAAAATTCTGGTCACACTGGCAAAATCCTCTTCGAACACACTGGCGGTCTCCACACGACCGGGCAAGATCACCACCGAGGTGCCCACAGCTTGCTGCACGATCATCAAGATGGCAACTATTGCAGCTATAACAAACATGCCGGTCACCAGGAGCAAGAGCTGCTGGCGAGTTCTGACCAAGTTTGTAACGGCGAAAAAGGCGAAGTAGCCGAAGAGTATGCGCCATCTATACTCCATAAGGTCAACGTCGGTCCCCAGGATGAATACTGAATTGATGAGAGAGACAAAACTGGCCAGGAAAAAGAGAGCAATAGGCAGATCAAGAGGAGTTCCCACATAGCCGGCCTCTCTACCTGCCAGGGCCTGAGCTACAACCAACCCCAGAAGAAATATCAGGCATAGCTCGATAACCGTGAAGGCAAAGCCCACCTTGATGGTCGGGACATCACTCACATGGAAGATGGATGAACTGGCCACGAGCATTGACAGGACCACGAACTCGGGTTTAGAGAACGCAACCAGGACGACAGCTAAACCAGCCAGGGCCAGTAGTGTCATTTCTAGAGGTAGCTTTGTCGCCAGCATAGCGGCTGCAGCGCCAAGGGCAAGAGTGGCTCCTGCCAGTGCTGGCACTGCCAGGGGCTGCAGCCTCACTTGTGCTACTTCCAGATGATAACTCAAGGGGCGCTCGGTTTTGAGGAGAGACTTGAATTTCAGTGACAAGTCACGCATCATTTTGATGTGGCTGCTCCTTCGACTCGGCTATTCCTCTCAGGAGTTACGCGGTTGAGAGCCAAACCGTCGGTTGAGTGGGCTGAAGGCCGTATCGAAACCAGGTTTAGCGGCCAGCCGGTACAGTTCTTGGTCTCGATACGGCTCTACGAGCCTACTCGACCGGCGAACTGCGTAACTCCTGTCCTCTGTACAGTCTGGTGAAACAGATTCACCCTGGGCCAATGCCTGAGACACCGAATGCACTGGCCCTGGCTTGGGCGGCAGCAGTGAAAAGAGATGGACGCGCACTCCCTGCCGTTGAACCTCTCGTATCTCTTCAGCTACGAAGGTCTCAGTCAGATGAGGAAAACGCAATAGGATATAAGCAACTTCGAGAGGACCCATGGCTGATATTGCTTTACCGTCTCTGCCGCCTGAGCTGCCATGCGGCTATGCCAAAAATGCCCACCACAATCACAACCGTAGTCCCCGCTAGCAGCATCACCCAAGTGGGCAGGCTGCCTTTTCCTCCTGCTGCGCTGGGAGGCGGCGTTAATGGAACAGGAGTATCCTTGCCGCCCATTCCAGTCTCCAGAGTGGGAGTGAGGGTAGCCACCGGCGTCAGTTCCGGCACGGCCGTGGTCACTGCTGAGGTCAGGCCGCTGCTGGTCAGGCCACGGGTATCAATGGACTGAACTTTCTCTCCTCCCTCACGGACCAGGACAAGGTTCCCCGCCAGGCGCCATATTTGCCGACTCGACGCATACGTCGCCCAGACGACCCCCTCCTCAGTCGTACCGGTGACGACGAGGAGAGCCCGGTGCTCATTCCAGGGCGACGGAATCTCCTGAATATAGCCCAGGCTGGTATCAGGTGGCAGCCGCAAGAGCACCTCGCCTACCTGGTGCTCCACCTCGTCGGTGCCGGGCATAAAGGGCTGGGGCAACAAGAAGTTGACTTGCTGGATGAAAGGATTGACAGAAGGGCGGCCGATGGCAATGATGTGATAACGGTTCAGTATCTCGGCGTCCAGCGCACCCCCTAGAGACACGGCTGGGCTGAATCCAGACCCATTTGTAGCATCCCCCAGGACAGCCGCCAGCCGTAATAGACCTTCCTGCTCAACCAGCCCAGGGACCGTAGGGAGAACAAAGAGAACGTCGCTCAGATCCGACTGAGTGTTAAATGGGAAAGGGAAATAGTCCAGGTCCAGTACACTGATGCCCTGCACCCGGTGATCTAGATGAAGCAAAGAGTCTTGGGAAATGTTTAACCACACCTGCCTGATATCTATGCGTTCACATTCATCTTCGTTCAGTTGCATCCAAACCCGGATGGAAATTTCATTGCTGGTTCCATACTTTATGCGGGAATCTGGCAGATTCACTTCTAATACCCCCTCAATGGCATTGTCCTTATTGAGGGCCACGCCGGCCAAGGGGTTATCATTGAGGAGAACGGTCAATGTCGAGCCTTGCTCGTCTATCGCTTCGGAGTGACTTAAGAGCAGGCGAAGGTAGGCCTCGTCGGTGAGCTGCCAGCCCAAAGGTACAGAGAACCAGTATGCAATTTCTTGACTATAAGCGCCATAGACCGTTTTATCCGCATATCCCAGGTCGGCCAGGGTAAAGTCAGCCGCCAGGGTTGCGGTGATCGGCGGTGAGGGCCGGACTTGGCGTATCAGAGCTGTCGGCCCCTTCATGCCCGGAAAGTGCGTTTCCAGGCTTAAGGCCTGGCTGGCCTTGTAGATGGCCTCCTCATTGACTCCGGTAACCAACAAAACCACCTTTTCAGAATCCCAAGGCGAGATGATTTCCTGAAGGATGCCATCTCCTTCCGGCACAGGCTGCCCATTCTGGGTGAAGAAATAATCATCCTGGTTAGACGACACTGCTTGCATCCCTTTTTCCTGGATAGGACCAACGGCCATAGTCAGGGAGCTGATATTCAGAGGCACTTGGGCCCCATCGGCCAGAACGACGGTGTTCTCCAACAAAAGATCGGGTGAAAGTTGCACTGTGTCAGTAAGCTGCAACGTCAAGGAGCAAGAAATCACCTCACTCGGCGACAGCGATGCCAGTTGCCAGGAAACCTCACTTCTACCGACCTTGGCACAAGAAGGACGACAACTTACCAGCCTGGCCTGGCGCGGCAACTTATCAATAAGGGAAAGGGATGTCGCAGAAACAGGAGTTGTGTTGGTAACGGTAATCGTATAGCTGAAGGTATCACCAGGCATGACAGCTGTCGGCCCTTGCGTGCTCAGGGCCATTTCTCTGCGGCGCATAGACACAGGCAGATCAACATGGTCATTAAGCCATGCGATCAATTTGTTGCGGCTGGGCTGACCGATCACAAACAGATGCTCAGAGCCAGCCTGACCGGTTTCCACTGTCGCCAGCCAGTCCACATCCGTGGTGGCACTGATCACCATCCCCCTGTCAGTCAACTCGCCTAATTTAGCAGCAATGCCAGCCACTTCACGCATTTCCATCTCAGAAGGTTGAGCGGGCAGGACAAAACGCACCTGGTCCGGGTCAAAGGAACGCTGGTAGAAAGGACGCGGGTAATCAGCCAGATCCAGGGTAGGTGGAAGCAAACTGTAGCTCAAAAAGAGGGTGGATTCAGGGTGAATGACCAGTTGTGCTTTGTGCACCATATTACACAGAAACGAGGCATCTAGCTCTAAGCTAATCTGGTGGGAGGTACCAGGTTGTTCATTGAGCAACTCAGGGGGCAAATCCAATCGCAAATGAACGTGTTCCAGTGTGGGCGCATCCAGCGAATAGACCTGCAATAGCCGACCATCAACGTCAATCAACAACTCGCCAAAGAACGTGAGTTCCAGCTCATCCTCCCTCCTTCTTCCAAGCTCGGTAAAGAAGTAGCTGAATTCGAGATCTAGATAGCTGTCGCTTTCTACCAGCCAGTTATAGGGCAGCTTGAACGAATACTGTGTACCCCCCCAGGGGCTGAACAGAATTCTTTCGCTGTACCCAAGCTCTTCAAGGGTCGCCTGAAAGCTGGAAGAAGCCAGCGCGGATGGACCAGGCGTAGAAGCAGGCGTGGCCACTGCTGAGGGAGTAGGTGTGACAGCCATCTGAAAGGAAGACCTGCTGGAATGTGCTGCAGAGTGCTCCGCTGTATCTGCTAGAGAAACTGTGGGAACCGCCCATCTTATAGCCCCTACCATAAGAAACAAAGACAGCGCCACGGTTGTTCTTTTTATCCAAATTCGGTGAGAGGGCTTGCCTGCCTCACCTATTAGTCGTTGGCTCATACTAGTCAGTATCCATTTCTTCGTTACTGTCTCTACTATCGTCGAACAGATAGATCTTGCCGTTATCGCTGGCGTGCTGCAAGGCCCTCTCCGCTCTGGCGAGAAACTCATCACGACTAGTACTGTTGAAATCATAGGTAACTATACCGGAGGTGCCAGTCAGATTGAGTTTCACCCTGCTTTCATCCAGTTCAAAAATGCTCCACTCCATTCTGGTCTGTAACTTCTCTAGAATCCGTTTCGCATCTAAGCCAGACATGTCCGGCAAGAGCAGAGCGAACCTATCGCCCCCCAAACGGGCTACCAGGTCTTCTTCACGCAGATAGTGTTTCAGAAAGAGGCCCACCCGACGCAGGGCTTCGTTCCTCAGGTGAGGGAGGCGCATATCGCTGATCGCATCAAGATGCTCGATGTTCATCAAGGCCAGAGACAGGGGGTGACGATGCCGCCTAGCCCGGCTCATTTCCTCGCCAAGCCTCTGCAAAAAATAATACTGGTTGTAGACACCTGTGTCACCATCTATGATGTTAACGCTGGCAATCGCCTCTCCTGACGAACGCAGATATTCTAACAGAAAAGCCGAGCCAACCCCTACCAGGGATCCTAAAAGGGCCCCCAATATGAGATTTTGCACTTTATGCGGCTTGGCAGGCAAGCGCGGAACGTAGGCTGAATCAAGGGACTTCATATCGTAAGCCTCGTAGAGATTTTTTACATATTCGATGGTCTTCTGTCCCACCAAATCGGCACAGGTTTGGGCAATCAGCGGATCACTGCTCTCAACGGTAATCTTTATGATATTTGTCGAGGGGACGAGTTCACTACTGACGTCCAGGAGGTCTAGCTGGTCTTCCGTAAGTCCCATTTCTTTGTATACTGCGTCCAAAACGGCACTGCTGGTGGCAATCTCGACATAAGTTGACATCACCCCATCTCGTTTGCTCAACGCGTCCAAACCTCTCATAAAGTCGTTAAATTGGCCAAGGGACGAGCTGGGGCTAACGACGAAAGTAGCGGTCGTCCGATAAATGGGTGTTTGACTATAGGTAAACACTAATGCAGAGGTCACAGAGACGAGAAGAGCCGGCAAGATAAGCCAACATCCTTTCAATATCACCTGCACATAATGTCTGAGTTCCATCTTATCCCCCTCCCTACTTTTCTAAAAACTGGCCCTTGTTCATAAACAGGCTTTAAATCCAACTCCCACGCTCCTAGCGAATCCATGACGTTCACCTGGCTCCCTTTCCAAACAAAACAGAAACCACCGTCCACCACAGGATCTTCAAATCCAGTGCCAGGTTTTGTCTCTCAATGTATTCAATGTCATATTTTACTATAGAATCAAAAGTTATGCCACTTCTCCCCCGCACCTGAGCCAGGCCAGTAATACCCGGCAGCACTTCCAGGCGCTCACTGTGCCAGCCCTGGTATTCCTCAACTTCCCAGGACACGTTGGGCCGCGGGCCAACCAGGCTCATCTCCCCCCTGAGCACATTGATGAGCTGGGGCAGTTCATCCAGGCTGGTCTTGCGCAGGATGCGCCCCACCCGGGTGATCTGCGAGGTCTGAATAGGCTTATAAATCTCCCTGCCGTCTCCATCGCCGCCAATCTGTCCGTTCACAAAAGCCTTCATGAAAGTCCTATGAGAACTGTCGTCAAGGTTGTGGTGCATGGTGCGGAACTTGAACAAACGAAAGCGACGGCCTCCTTTGCCAATGCGTTCCTGGATAAAGAGGACAGGCCCCGGCGAATCAAGGCGAATGGCCAGCGCACAGATGGCCAGCAATGAAAGCACTAAGGGTATGGCCAGAAGGCAAAGGGCCACATCCATCACCCGCTTGGCGATTTGATACCCCTTTCGATAAGGGAACACCCCAGGTTGATTGATGATTACCAAATCCATTTCTTCTCCTTCATGAGTGCTATTGACGCATAGGCCGATGCTGCGTCGTCAACGATTGATGTCACAGGGAAGCTCCCAGCTCCGGCTCCGCATCCATTTCCCCTGACTATCCATTGGCCAAGACGGAGCTATGGTGTATATCCGTAATGACTAGACAGGCAGGATCGATTTCCTCGACAGCCCTCTCCACCAGGCTTTCAAAGGTCACCGCGTCCTCAGGGAAAGATGCAGTGCCGATTTGCAGAGTAACCCCCATCTGCTCGGACACTGCCCTGCGCAACCGCTTGATCAGATCAGTCAACTTCTCTGATGTCGCTTCTGGCAGCAATACAAGAAAGTGGTCATTTCTCTGGGCAATAATATTGTAGTCTTCCAGTTCATTACATAGCGTCTTGGCAACGCCAGACAACACGTACTGCTTCATCATCGCGTGCTGGACTTCTTGCACCATCCGGTCTAAGGCAACCCGGATGGATTCTTCTTCAACTCCAATGGCCATCAGCGCCAGGGGACGCTGGTGGTGCCGGGCCCGTCGCACTTCCCGATACATTTCGCCCTGTCCTACCGAAAACGGTTCAGGCAACTTGTCGACCCGCCCAATGGTGATATTAGCTATAGCATTCTCAAACTCACTCATTCCGTTGCTCACCCAACGCGCCAAGATAGTCGTCAAAGCAATGACACATATCTCTGTCACTGTCAAAGGAATAGCCGTACCCCATATACCATACCCTAGCCAGGCCCTGAGCACCAGGACTATCGGGATGGGCCCCACCAAGAGCACCCCTAAAGGGACTTTGCGCAAGCGGGGAACGAGAATGGTGAGAACAGCCATAATCGGCACAAGAGTGTAGGCCACGCGGGTGATATTGATAGGCTCACTCAGCCGCTCTATATTGTAGAAGAGAAAGAGCCAGATAATAAGTATGGCTACCAGAAAACGCATCCTTTTCATGACGATCTTACTCTCCGTCTCAGACAACAAAGCTGGCTATGAAGCATTTCTCTCACTGTCCCATGAACGCTATAGCTCGCGATCACTCCACTGATTCGAAATCCAACTGTTCCCATGGCCTGAATAGCTTCTCTCTGGCGACCTCTTCCAGGATATGTGACAGCCTCGATTGCCGCAACTCCCTCACCATCCGCAGGGCAGTGGGGTAACTGACGCCAACGTTCTCAGCAATGATGGTGACCGGCTTATCGGCTGTCAGCAAATAGGCCGCCCTGGCCCAGGCAGAAAGCGAGACTTTGGAATTCTCAAAGATGGTTCCCGTCTTATCGTTAAAGGTCCTGCCGCAGGCCAGACACAGATAACGCTGGAACACACCCATGTATTGCCTGATGTCTGTCACTTTCTCGGAGTGACAATGTGGGCAGTTCACCTGCTCAGGCCAGCGTGCCCAACGCAAGCGTTGGGCACACAGAGCTTCCAAGTCTTCGCCGCTCGCCACATCCTCTCTCTCAAACAATGTCACAGTAACCTTTCTATCTGCGGTTGTATAGACCGTCGGCAGGGTTCTTTACACCGACTGGCATCAGTATACCTTAAATAGGTAAGAATCTCGTTAGGAAAAGGTTAAAATTTGGTTAGAAATTTACCTGTGGTCACATTCAGCTTTGAAGTAGAAAAGTCCCGAGCTGTTATGCTCAGAGGGTGTCTGAAAATCTTCAGAGCATTCAGAAGTTTGCCTTTATTATACTACACACTTTTGCCGGGCCTGTCTATCCGTAAACGTACGTAATTAATGCAAAAGAGCCCCTTATTTTTCGTACGGGGCCGGTCGTGGTGCGTGAAACGTGATCAGGAGAGGGGGGTGCCGCAGGCT
>Ga0209636_10004541_pt1 | contig 14164 bp, 9 predicted proteins | sample DeeMarSWOR152_54_FD_187464 | JGI IMG/M metagenome (GOLD analysis project Ga0209636, IMG submission 187464) | Marine sediment microbial communities from White Oak River estuary, North Carolina - WOR-1-52-54 (SPAdes) (version 2) | ecosystem: Environmental > Aquatic > Marine > Intertidal zone >...
CAACGACTCGACTGGCTCATCACCACCAATACGCCTTTAGGACAAGGTTCAATAGATCACACCACCTTATTTAAGTTTTATCAGCGTTTAGGAGATGATGATACTGCCAGGGAACTGTTTGTTGAGCTTACCGATGCATTTATGGAAGCCTGTGGAACTTCTGTTAAAAAGCAACGAACCGACTCCTTTTATATTCATGGTTGGCTAAAGATATTATCTCGCTATGGCTTTCTCCAGGAAACGATCCCGCTGCAGGATGGGCAAAGACACGAAATACGGGATATTTTTTCAACAGCAGTGTTAATAATTTCATATCAATGCCAGATGGGATATACGCAGGACTGTCATTTCCAATTATTTTGCTAATCTGATCTTTATTCTCAATGCCATGCTTCTCTTTCAGCGCCAACGCAAAATGGCGGCGAGTAACATTGGGACTGTATGATGTTAATTCGTCAGGAGCAAGATTTCGTTTGAGCAGTGGTTGTTCCCCATCATGCCCAAATATCTCATTAATTGCCTTTACTCTTGCTTGCACCAGTGGTAGCCCACGTCCCTGGCTGAGAATTTGATTGAGCATCGTTTTAAATTCAGAATTACTTAAAAGATCATTAGTGAAATACAGCAAAAGGTGAAGCGTTCCTACGAAATAAGACCGTTTAAATGCCAGCGACACTTCCACTCCTGGTATAACCTTTACTCCCAATTCCTCATCAACTTGAATCGCTTCATCCAGTCCTTCAATCGTATCGTGATCTGTTAATCCGACAGCTTTCAGTTCCAGTTCTTTTGCTTTTGCTACTAATTCTGTCGGAGAGTATTCTCCATCTGAGGCAGTGCTGTGGTTGTGCAGGTCTGCGATGATAGTTCGTCCCATTCGTGTCTGACTCCCTCCCTGTAATCTTTTTCAATTAGTTTGCTCAAAAAGCAACATAAACTTCCGTTTGTAAAAAAAAACTTTTTCGCAAGGCTTTGATTGTAAAAATCGCTTTGCGCAGACAGGATGTCTGCGTTACGGTTCGGATAATGTACGAAAATAAATTCAGATTGGCTAATTAAAAAAATGAAAATTTATTTGAAATTTATGTTGACATTAAGGTTGAGTTGTGATATATTTTTGATAGATTTTGAGGTGATTTTACAACAGTGGTGGGGTGAATTTACAACAATTCATTTTTGTTACTCATAAAATGTTCTTTAATTTTCTAAAACTTATGGCAAATTTGTTTCGGCATGATAATTGTCTTATTTAACCTAAATTAATTTTCATATTTGAATATCAATAAATCCATATTCAATATTATTGGATTTAAGATACACCACTCCATCTTGTATTCTATGATTTGTAAAGGAAATTACTTTTGAAATACCCGACAAAAAAATAGCATGGGCGCACATTAAGCAAGGTGATGTGGTTACATATAAAGTTGCATTTTCCAATTGGATACCAGAGTTTAACGCTTTGAAAATGGCAATTTGTTCTGCGTGGTTAGCACGACATATAAATTGATTTTTACTACATGGATATTGTGGTCTAATATCATAATTCTTTTTGGAATCTGCAAGTGGTTCTGTTCTTTCACATTTCATATATTTTGAAGTATGATTATAGGCTTCGGAAAGAATTAAACCATTTTTAGCAATTAATGCGGCAACCGATCTCAGCATACAATTGCTATTTTTACTTAATTTAACTAAACGATTATAAATCGATCGATAATCATCCATTTGGATTTTTTCTAATTTTATCTTTTTATATGTAATAATTTCTAATGTTGATAAGTTTTCATTTTCACTGGAGTAGATTTCTTTTAATATCGGTCTGATTAATCCATTATTTTTTAAATGAATAGAAGGTGGTTCTTTTTCAAGAGTATCTATATTAAAATGTAAAGCTAAAGTAGAATTGTTAGATTTGTTATTTTTTTCAATATAAACATAATCTATGCATTCAAGCGCCGAGACGAAACGGGCTCTATCTCTGGCAGTCTTAATAGCTTGGTTTGAGTTAAAAAACCTTTTAGCTATACTATCAGAAAAAACACCAACAAATAGAATATCAACTAACTGTTTTGCTTTTTCAAGATAGGATATTTGCTCGGAGTTAAGGGAGTTAAAAATCCCGTTAACTAAGCCAATTCTTCCGTCAACATGTTCATAAAGTTGGCTTATATTTTTTATGTCAATTAGTTTTCCCATGTAGCTTTTAATTGAGAAGCTTTTTCATCGTTAAGAAACCGATCTTCAATGGTTGAATTAATATCGAAACCATTGTTATTAAGGGTTCGCTGTTTAACTAGTATTAAAAGACCAGATAATCCCTGACACTCTCGTAAACGATTTATTCTTTCGAAAAGTGGGTAATATTCAGGAATGACTACAGATAGAGAAATTTCATTGTTTAAACAGAAGTTTACTATTTCATCTTCAGAGTTAATCTCTATTATTTTACATCGATCAATATATTTGTTTTTAATTAAAAACTCCAGTAATTGTTTTTTTCTATCATTAAAAGATTTTACTTTATATGGTTTGCAAACTTTAGCAAATTCATCAGAAGTAATAAGCAGGTTTACTTTATCTGAAAATTTGAATGCTAAATCAATATACTCTGCATGGCCTTTATGGAATGCGTGAAATGTTCCGCCAATGATGGCTGTTTTGTTCCAACGTATATTTCTAGTAGATTTAAAGATATCTGGTTTAATTAATGTCAAGAAATGTGGTAGATTTTGTTCATGTCTCAGTTTATTTATTTTCTCAAACAGACGGTAAAAATTTTCCAGGATTGCAACTAATAAAACATTATTTTCTAGACAAAATTTTATTGTAAAACTCTCGGATTTAAGTGGCCGAAATGAATACCTTTTTATGCAATTTATATGATTCGAAGAACTGCTTAAAATATTATTGACTTGATATGTTCTTCTTGATCTGATCTCTTGAGTATCATTATCAGCACATACAAAAATGTTAGCTTTTTCCGAGAAATTAAGAAATTGCTTTATATTGTTTTTAGGATTCTGAAAGTGTAAATTAAATTGATTACTAAGTTGAATTCTCTTATTTGAACCAGTATTTCCATTCTCGGAATCATCATAATTTTTCATAAGAACTATCCATAAATTTAGAGTTGCATAATTTTTGAATGAACTTTTTGTGAATAAAATTTGGTTGATAGGAAGATGTTTAATTATGAAACCAAATTTAGGATGAATTCCGAGGGAAATTTTTAAATTTATAAAAATTATATACCATTACAATCCCCCAGTTCGATCTAAAAAATATTTTATTTTTAATGGTATAATTACCAAAACCTTGTTTGCATGTTTATGTATCATTATTTTTTTGTTGAATAATATGTAGTATTTTGATTCACATTTGTATCAAGTGTATCGATTTTAGTCACAAGTTTAAACTGCTCAAGTATGTTATTTGTATAGATTCAAAGGTAAACAATAAACTTTTTTTCTCATCATTAATTTTCTTTGCAATATTTAGACCTTTATCGCTTTATTTAGCAAAATTTAAAATATTTATGCTTGTTCTTTTTGTTATAATAAAATTTGAATGGAGGAAAACTTGAGAAGATATGCAGTAGATAAGAAGGGGGATTTTGATCCTGATGATATGATATCGATTATGACAAACTTGGCAAAAGACCTGCATAATGATCTCGACAATTCCGAAATTGTAATCAAAAAGATAATTGATAATGCGATATCACTCACTGGTGCCGATTATGGTTGTATTTATCTTTTTGATGAACATAACGAAAAGCTCGAATGCCAGAATTCGGAACATTGCAAATTTGTCAAAAAAAAGATTATTCACAAGGGATGTTCTTTTGATCTAAAGAAAAATGAAGAAATTGTGGTCGTACAAGTATTTAAAAGAAGTGAGGGTAAAATATTTTCACACATAGAAAGCCAGCAATATTTACCTGATTTTGAAGAACAGACTGACATCAACATTGCTTCACAAATTTTAATTCCAATCGTTGAAGATAATAATGGATCTTTGGGTGTTTTAACCCTGGAAAGTAGAAAAGAATCACATTTTAATAGTAATAGTTTGAAATTATTAATGGCTTTGACTGAATTAGGGGCTTCTGCACTGAAAAACTCACAATCTTTTCATGAAAACAAAAGAATGATAAATAAGTTGTCATTCCTTTCCGAAGCCAGCAATATTCTTTTATCTGAATACGAAAATAAACCATTAGAGGATAAATTTGATTTCATTGTGGAAAGAACTATTGAAATTCTTGATGCTGAGCTCTGTACATTATGGTTGGCTGAGGATGAGCATATTTATATTAAAACATCTTTTGGTATAAGAGAGGGCTTGGGAGAACCAGAAAAGATTGATAAGAAAAAGAGATTATCGATTAAATCTGGGGAAGGTTCAGGTTTACATGGACACATTGCTTTCACTAAAAAGGTTCATAATTTATATGGTGATCAAATAATAAATCACCCTGCTCTAAGAAAACTAGATTCATCAGATTATTTATCGACTGGTGTGTCATATTCAACTTTAAACCATCCTATTGTCGACGAAACTAATGAATTATTAGGTCTTTTAGTAGCTTATAATAAAAGAGATGAACACGGTAGACCCATGAAAGACCGTGGCTTTTCAGATCAATTCGATGTCTCTCTCATGAAAATTCTCACCACCAAACTCATCATTTCAATAAAAAACGCCCAATTAGTCAACGAACTTGAAAAATATAAACTTATTATAGAAACCACTCCTGATCCCGTAGTTGTTACCACACTTGATGGCACCATGATCTACATGAACAAAGGAGCGCTTGAAATTTTTGGCGATATTCGAGAGAAAAAGGTTCGCGACTACTATTATAGTGATGAAATTTCCTCTGGTGAAGATAAAGCACATGAGGTGATGCATCGATTGAAAGAGAGCCCAACAAGTTCAATAAAAGATTATGAGACGATATTTATCGGTAAACATGGAGAACAAGTGCCCGTAAGCGCTTCATTTAGTTTATTTAAAAACATTGATGGAAATGTTATCGGTACAATCGGAATCGTAAAGGATTTGCGCAAGTCAAAGAAATTGATAGAAGTCGGTAACTCACTGCTCTCCATTCACGAGACAGAAGAAATTCTGAAAAAAATTTCAGAAATTTGCCTTGACTTTCCTAATGTGGTACGGGCTTATGCCAAGATATACGACGAAACAACGAATCGATTAAAATTGTGCGCATTAAAAACAAAGATAAAAGGAGAAACCCCTCCAGAAGACAGTACCTCAATCGATAGAGGAATAACTGGCTTTGTATTTCAAAATCAAATACCTTATATTTCTTATGATTTAGATAAAGAATCTCCCGAGCTTTATTGTGGATTGTTTCAGGATGTAAAATCAAAAATAGCGGTTCCGATTAATCGAATAGAAAGCAACACAAATACAATAACAACTTTTGGGGTCATCAATGTCGATAGCCCGAAAGTGAATGCTTTTTCTGTGAATGACATGTATTACCTCTCCACGCTTGCCAACCAGGCTGCCGCTGCCATCGAAAATGCCAACCTGATTACTTCAAAAACCAAAATCATCACAGAATTAATGGCATTAGAAGAAGTTCAAGAGACCATCACTAAATACCTGGATGTGGATAAAATTTTAGAGAGTGTACTGGATGTCGTTGTCGATATTTTAGGTTTCGACTTTGCCACGATCTCCAAAGTGGAACTAACGTTAAACGAGATCAAAACCATACGTGGAAAAAATGTTCCCCAGGAGTGGATTGATATGGCATGGCATTCATTAGACAGTAATGATATTCAAGCCTGGGTGATTAGAAATAAAAAAGAAATTAAACTAACAGAGTGGGATGATCGATTTGATAGAGAAATCTACGAGCGGTTTAATCATCAAAATTTAGTCAGAATTTACCTGCCAATATTCTCTCGTGATTCCGCCTTTGGTACATTGGAAACAGGTTATAAAAAAGAAAATAGTCAGGACATACTCGAAGAAGAAATTGAAACTTTAAGAAAAGTTGTTACATTGGCTGGTATTGGTCTTGATCAGGCGTACATGAAAAAAGAACAGCAAAAATTACTTGACCAGCTCCAGGCATTAAATCAGGCAAGTATTTATATTCAATCTTCACGGACTGAAAAGGAAGCGATCAGGCATATTTTCAGTTGTCTGGAACGGATTGGATATTCCCGGGGAATGTTATCTTTACTTAGTGAAACGACTGGCAAAATTGAAGGTCGATATGCTTCGGGTGTAAATTGGAGAAAGATTCAGGATGAGACTCAATTCGATCTATCAGAGAATAATATCCTGGCAATTACAATTCGGGAAAGACGTTCTAAATTAATCAAAGACTGTTCCTCTGATCCGACCTGTGATCCAAACACGACAAAGAAGGCACAAATCAAATCACAATACATCATTCCGCTCTTTGTCGATGATAGACCAATTGGAACTTTACAAATTGATTTATCGGATAAACATGGTTTGGTTCATGGCTCAGAGGAAGTATTACAGCATCGCATGGAAGTTCTGGAGACTTTTGCCAGTCAAATTGCGATTGCAATTCGCAATGCAAAAGACCGGGAAACCATAAATCTTCTTGAGACAACCCTTACCGAGACTGCTCATGAGTTTCGAAGCCCGTTGCATAATATTCTCACCCAAATTGGTGGATTGAAAAGTTTTATTCCAAAAGAATATGAAAGATCAAAAGAGATAAGCGATATTTTTAAAATTATCTCTGAGGAAGCTCACCGTGCCAACCGCCAGATGGAAAACACGTTAATGTTTACTGACCGAACTCGGGGCTTAATCGGATTCAATTTTGAAAAAGGTTATATTCAAAATATTATTCAACTTTGTGTGAACAATTTCAAATTGAGAGCATTGGAAAGAGGCATTTCAATTGTTGTTAAAGATAATGTAAAGAAATTACCGCCTTTTCTATTAGATAAATGCAAAATAGAGCAAGTTATTAATAATTTACTGGACAATGCAGTGAAGTATTCTCATGCGAGCCGATTAATTCAAATTCAGGGCTTTGACGATGGAACAAAGATTCACATCGATATCTGGGATAAAGGGCTGGGGATACCAGAATCAGAATTTGATAATATATTTAAAGGATTTAAACGAGGAACCCATATGGATAAAAAAAGATACATCCCTGGAACGGGTTTAGGACTGAAAATTTCAAAAGAGATTATAAATGGACACGGTGGACAAATCAAGGTGAAAAGTACTCCATTTTTTAATGATCCCCGCAAAATTGAAGCATACGAGGGCTATGATACAATTTTTACTACAATTTTACCAAAAAAGCCACAGGAGAAGTAGCATGAAGACACGGATTTTGTTTGTAGAAGATGAACGCTGGGGAGTTGATCCCTATTTTGAGGAATTAAAGAAAAATGGTTTTGAGTGCGTTTTAGCAAAAAATGGTGATGAAGCGATTAAAAAGCTGAAAAATCAAAAGTTTGATCTATTGTCATTGGATATAATGTTCCCGCCTGGTAAAATACTTGGACAGGAGACGATGCCTGTAAGAGCTGGGATGAAATTATTAGAAATGATACGTCAGGGAAAAATTGAGAACTGCAATCCAAATATTAAAGTTATTATACTTACCGCAGTCATTAATTATGAAATCGAAAAAGAGATCAAAAAATTGGGGACAAGTGCCTATTTAAAAAAGCCTGCTGAATTCACAGAAGTCATTGAAACATTTTACAAATTAAAAAATGAATTAGAAAAGGTTTCATAATGCCTAACTATATTAAAAACAATTCAGATGCAATTCCCGTAGAGTTCATCGAAAGCTTGGCTGATTGTAATCGCAAAATGTTTTCCAGGCTGAGCTCGGATAATATCTATATTGGAATATTAGAGACCAGTTTCTGCGTTTTAAAGCATACAAAAATTTCACTGCTATTTATATTGAATACAGAGGTTAATGAGCTTAAGATTGTTGGTATGAAAGGAATTAATGAGGAAGCTATTCGTGGAAAAAATGTTCGTGTTGGAGAAGGTATTTTAGGAAATGTGGCACAGGATGGTATAAAGCGTATTAACTATAATTCTCAGCAAAGTTCTGATATACTTTCTGAGGATATTGTATCATCCAAAAAAATTAATACAACGGTATTTTTGCCGTTGAAGGTTCTGGATCGAGTGATTGGTGTGTTGATCCTTTATTTGAAACGATCAGAGCAATTTTCTCGCGTAGAAGAAGTGATGCTGGATATTTTAGCAAATCATGCAGCAGTTGCGATTAAAAATGCAAATGTTTATAAACGGCTGAAATTTGATTGTGAAGATATGGATTCCGTTATCCAAATTGCCATGGATATTACTTCGACTCTGGAACTTGGTCAAGTATTAGAAAATATATTGAGGGCGTCTCAACAAATTGCGAATACCAATATCACATTTCTATGGAATAAAGATTTAATGACAAAAAAATGGAGAAGAACCTTTCCCCAAAATTTTTCGCCATCAGGTTTGAGAATGCCTGATATTGAGAACGGGGAAGGAATTATTAGCCAGGTACTTAAAACTGGACGTCCCTACTTATGTAACGATGTTACAAATGATCCCTATTATTTTAATTCCTGGCATGAAACAAAATCAGAAATTACAATTCCGCTGATCATCGATAATGAGGTCAACGGCATTTTAAACGTCGAAAGTACCAAATATAACGCATTTACGGAACGTCACTTAAGACTGTTTTCCATGCTGGCTGGAGAAGCTGCTATTGCCTTGAGAAATGCCCAACTGTTTGAGATCGCAGAACAAAAGACTCGACAATTTATTACTCTAAGGCAAATTAGTGAAGCATTGGGCCAGCAAAAGAGCTCAAAAGAAATTTTATCAATAATTGCACAGGAAAGTCTAAATATTGTCGGGCATGGAAAAAAGGTCTGCTTTGTCATGCTCATTGATAGAGAAAAAAAATTGCTGGAAACAAAAGTCGCTTGTGGTGATTTATTTAAAGAAGAACATTTAAGATTTCATGTTCCACTTTCAGGACGAAGCATAGTGACCTGGGTTGCCAGAAATTCTAAAGCCAGAGTTTCTCCAAACGTGGACGATGACTCAGAATATTTAAAAATAAATACTGAAACTCGATCTGAAATTTGTATTCCGCTTTCTTTTCGAAACGAAGTGATAGGCGTCATTGATATTGAGAGTTCTGAATTTAATGCTTTTAACGATCAAGACATTGAATTGTTACAAGCTTTAGCCGACAATACTGCAATTGCGATTAAAATAGCCGAACTATATGAAATTCGCTTAAAACAGTTAGAAGCATTATATAATACAGGAACAAAAATCAGCTCCAGCTTAAATCTTAATCAAGTTTTGAATGCTATCGCAAGAGAAGCGTTGAAAGCAATTGGAGAAAAAAATCGCACATTATATGTCCAGTTATTAAGTGAAGAAAATGGGAGTTTAGAAATTAAAGTTGCAGCAGGTATAAATTCCGAATATAACTATGTTGGCACACACGTCAGTATTGATAACGGGATTTCTGGCTGGGCATTTAAAAATCAAAAATATTACATCAGTTCCGATGTAAAAAATGATCCTCATTATGTCGAAATAAATCCTGATGTGAATTCAGAAATGTGTGTCCCCATTATGTTTGGTGGAAATGTGATTGGGCTTATTAATGTAGAAAGCATCCAAAAAAATGATTTTGGGGAGCATGAACTGCAATTATTGCAAGGATTAGCAAATCAGGCTGGAGTTGCTATTGAAAATGCTCGATTAAGTGAAGGTTTAGCAAATACGCAATTTCAATTAAACGAAGCGTTTGAGCTTTCTCTTATTGGGGAGACGCTGGCAGGGCTGAATCATGACATCAGGACTTGTAGCTCACTGATTTCAGGAGAAGCACAGTGGATTAAACATCTTCATGAAGAAAATAAATTATCTCTCGATGAAACGATTGGTGCAATGATCAAAATTGAAAGATATATCGAGCGAATTGAAAAGCTTACCGAAGATTTGTCCAGGAAATCTCAGCAATCACCGCTCAGATTTCAAAAATCCAATATGGCTGATATTTTAAAAGAGAGTGTTTACTTGATCTCAAGCAAAGCATCCCATTATAAAATTCAAACGGATATTGATTATTCCTCGCTTCAATTCTCCGCAGAAGTGGATACACGAAGATTGAAGCGGGTCTTTATAAACATTATGATGAACGCCATCGATGCCATGCCTGATGGTGGTTCTTTGCATATCATAGCCAATAGAAATAAAGATTATTTTGAAATTAAATTTAAAGATACAGGCAAGGGAATTCCCGAAAGCGAAATTCCTAAAGTCTGGGATAAATTTTTTACCACCAAAAAAGATGGTACAGGTTTAGGACTGGCTATCTGTAAAAGGATCGTCGAATCTGATCACAACGGTCAAATTCGCATTGAAAGTGGAAAAAATAAGGGCACGACGGTTATTGTAAAGCTACCTATTAAACAAAGTGAGGAGATAGTTTGTAATGGATGAAAGAAAACGTTTATTAGTAATTAATGATGAACCTGATATGATAGACCAGATGAATCGGTGGTTATCAAAAGAAGGGTATACGGTGGATAGTTCACTTCAAGGAAAAGAAGCCGTTGAGCTTCTAAAAAATGATCATTATGATTTAATTTTATTAGATTACAATTTAAAAAAGGAAAAGGATGGTGAAAAGACTGCGAAAGCCTTTATCCCGCAATTAACAAAAGCCAATCCATTAATCCCGATAATTGTTATTTCTGCAACCGAAAGAAATATTTCTGCTACTAGTCTTGGGGTTAGAAATGTTTTAATTGTTGATAGCTCATTCTGGAAAAAACTTATAAACCTGGTAAAAATTACACTTCATAATTAATGAAGCTTTGTTTCAACTGAATTTTAATGAACTTTTTGTTATTAATTCAGGTAGAACGGATAGTATTTAGTGTGAGATGTAGGGTGTAGAGCGTGGAGCGACGGCTGTTTTGAGCATCGTCCTACGCCCCACTCCCCACGCTCTACAATATTTTTTAGCCCGAAAATGTTAAATTAAATTCAAAGTGAATGACGAAAAAGGAACTCCTGAATGCGCAAATCCAAAAAAATTCTGGTGATTGATGATGAACCAGATTTTCACTCGTTATTTTCAAGAATATTGGAAGAAGAAGGGTATCTGGTAACTTCTGTTTATTCTGGTGAAGAAGCCCTGGGAAGGATGGCTTTAGAAAATTTTGATTTAATAATTCTGGACTTGGTACTTCCCCCACCACAAAAATCAGGAATCGAAATTCTTGAAGAAATCCGTAAAATAAATACTGAAACTTGTATAATTATTACCAGTGCTTACGCTACAGTCGAACAGGCTGTAGAAGCGGTGATGGAAAAAGGAGCACAAACCTATATTCGAAAGCCGTTCAATATTGAAAATGTTAAGCAAATCGTTAAAAATGGTTTAAGGTGGCGCAAACCATTACTTCATTCATCAGATCATAATGTAAACATGGCGATTGAATTGCGCCGACAAAGTATTATGAAAAGGTGTTTCATAACAGGATCACCGCATTGTCCCTGGAAAATTCAAGAAAATTTTAACAGCGTATTTGTTGCCATGCCTTTTATAGACACAGAAGAACATTTCTTCAATGAAGTTTACCAAAACGGAATCAAGCCAGCTATTTCACATTTAAATTTGGAGATCTGGCGGGCAGATGAAAATATGAATAATGTCGTAATTATGTGTAAAATCTGTCAGGGCATTCAAAAATCCCGATACGCCATTATTGATATTTCGGATTGGAATGTCAATGTTTTGTTTGAATTTGGATTATTGTATGGACTTGGGAAAAGAACAGTTGTAATCAAAAATAAAATTAGTGAATTACCTACAAATTTGCGAGGCATGGAATATATTGGCTATGATAATGACTATGATAAATTAAAAACTAATATTATCGAACATTTAGGAAATATGATAGAAAAAAGCCTTCCCCAAAAAGATAGGAGTTAAAATGCAACCATCGAAAATATTAGTTGTTGATGATGATGGTGATATAAGGGCACAGATTACACGTTGGCTAAAGTCTGAAAATTATGAAACAGATGAGGCAGAAAGTGGTGAACAATCATTAGAAAAAGTTAAACATCAAACTTATAGCGTTGTTCTACTTGATTTAAAACTGCCTGAAATGGATGGTTTCAAAGTGTTGCATCAAATCCGTAAGGAATATCCAGATACCTGTGTAATTATTTTAACCGCTTTTGCCGAACCTGAAAATATCAAACAAGCGCTCAGGGAAGGTGCGTTCGATTTTTTTGAAAAACCAATTAAATTCAATTTTCTCCTTCCCCGAATTGAAAGCGCCATTGAAAAATTTAATGCGACCAGGGAGCAACTCTACCAGAGCGAAGAAGAACAGGAAAAATTTTCCCTGGATAAAATAATTGGTTCAAGTCCTGTTATGCTGGAACTAAAAGAAAATATAAAAAAAGTGGCGAAGACAGAAGCAACTATTTTAATATTAGGCGAAAGTGGGACAGGGAAAGAACTAGTGGCAAAGGCAATCCATTACAACAGTATCAGAAAAGACAAGCCATTAATGATTGCTGATTGTTCTACCATTACACCTTCTCTGATAGAAAGTGAATTGTTTGGACATGAGAAAGGCGCATTTACTGGCGCTTATAAGCGGAAAAAAGGAAAATTTGAGCGTGCCAATAGTGGAACGTTGTTCATCGATGAAATTGGGGAATTGGACAAACCGTTGCAGATGAAATTATTGCGTTTTTTGCAAGAGGGGACAATTGAGCGGGTTGGCGGTGAAGAAGTCATCCCTGTTGATGCCAGAGTTTTGACGGCGACTGCTGTTGATTTGAAACAGGCGCTGCAAAAGAAAGAATTCAGAGAAGATTTGTATTTCAGGCTGAGTGTCGTGACGATTCATATCCCGCCATTGCGAGAGAGAAAAGAAGATATTCCCCTTTTAGTTGACAATTTAATTAAAATTTATAATCGTAAGAACTTCAAGGAAGTCAAGGGAATTTCTGGAAGAGGATTACAACTGCTTAATGGCTACGATTTCCCAGGTAATGTCAGAGAATTGGAGAACATCATTCATCGCGCGGTAATCCAGGCGAATGATTCTGAAATCACTGCTAAGGACATTTCTTTTGATCAATTAATTTCCAGAAGACCGTTTGATGAGCAATATTATGATCTGTCGATTAAAGATTTTGTGGTAGAGCGGGAAAAGGAATATATTATTTTCCAGCTCAATCAAAATGATTGGCATATTAGTAAAACAGCGGAAATGATCGGTATTGATCGATCCAATTTAACTCTGAAAATGAAAAAATATGGCATTAAAAATTATCGTTAAAAACCTTTTCCAGAATTGTCCTGCATTGTTCAAAATACTCTGGTCGAAGCGCAGCCTGTAATTGATGTCGATAATAGATGCTTCTGCTTTTGGGAATATAATTCATACAATCGATGTAATAGTGGTGTATATAATCTCTTATTTGCTGTCCTAAATGATAAGGATCCATTGGAAGAATGGGTCCTACGAAAGCCCACGTTTTAATATCCTGTTCGTGCAACTCCTTCAAAGTCTCGATACGATTTGGTATTGGTGGAGAATAAGGTTCAAATATTTTTCTGATGTCATCCCGATCGGTTGTAATGGTAATGCCTACATCCAGATTTTTAAATTGCTTAAACAAATCAACATCACGCAATACCAATGGTGATTTTGTCAGAATAGAAACTGGGAGTTGGTAACGAAGCAAAATCTCCAGACAGCGGCGGGTAAGTTGATATCTTTTCTCGATTGGCTGATAAGGATCAGTGACGGTACTCAGGCTTACCAGACCATATTTCCCTCGTCTCAACTCTTTTTCCAATAATTGTGGAATATTAATTTTCACATCCACAAAACTTCCCCATGGCTCCGAATGATTACTAAATTTTTTCATAAACTCCGCATAACAATAGCGACATCCATGAGCACAGCCAATATATAATATTACAAGTGAAATCTTTGTTTTTTTGGCAAGAAAGTTAAAAACATGATATAGCACCACAGAAAGGAACAAACACAGAAAAATGAATTTAAAAAAATTTAATGTCTGTGTTTGT
>Ga0209636_10004543_pt1 | contig 14160 bp, 14 predicted proteins | sample DeeMarSWOR152_54_FD_187464 | JGI IMG/M metagenome (GOLD analysis project Ga0209636, IMG submission 187464) | Marine sediment microbial communities from White Oak River estuary, North Carolina - WOR-1-52-54 (SPAdes) (version 2) | ecosystem: Environmental > Aquatic > Marine > Intertidal zone >...
CCGAAATACCCGTAATTACCACTAACTTATCCCGCGGAATACTCAGGTTTATATTCTTAAGATTGTGCTCTGCTGCCCCCGTAATCCGAATTGCTTTTTCTTCTCGCTTCGCCATAATTTTCCGCCGAGAGGCGTCCTGTGGATTACTGGGGTCCCCAAACACATTCTTTTGCGTTTGGGGAACCCATGACATAGGTAAGGGACCCCAGCGGCAAAACATCGCCGCTGGGAACCCTAACAGTTCTCCGTAAGGAGCCCATAGGACCGCAAAAATCCAGAATAACCCAAACTAATTATTGTAACAAAATACCACAAAAAGGTAAAATGCCTTTTGATTTCTCTTGCTGTTCTCCGCAGCACGCCTCTCGGCGCTGCGAAAGCAGGACAGAAAACCATAAGCCAATGCAAACAAAGAACTTACACAGCTGGAATTTATCCTACTCAGAGGCAATAGCCCTGCAGAAACGCCTCAGCGAAAAAGTGCAGTTAGTTCAGCTACGAAATCAGCCAAAAACTATAGCCGGCATCGATTGCGCTTTCAGCAAAGACGGCCAAAGAATCATCGCCTCGGTCGTGGTCTTGGCCGCCCCAACTGCCCAAAAAGGTCTCTGGGGGCCTCTGGAGTTGCCTGACTTTGAACTTGTCGAAACTACAACTGCTTGCCTGAAAGTTACCTTCCCCTACATCCCCGGCCTGCTCTCTTTTCGTGAATCGCCCGTTTGCATTGCCGCCGTCGAAAAACTCAAAAATGAGCCGGACTTATTTCTTATCGATGGCCAGGGCATCGCTCATCCCCGCCGACTGGGACTGGCATCGCATCTCGGCCTGTTCTTCGATAAGCCAACCATCGGCTGCGCAAAAAGCAGGTTAACCGGCACCTTCAATGAGCCGCCACCTGAAAAAGGTGCATATAGCTTGCTGAAAGACCAAAACCAGACCATCGGCGCCGTCGTTAGAACGCGAACTAATGTCGAGCCAGTCTTTGTCTCCGTAGGCAATAAGTGCCTCCTAAAAGATGCGATAGAAATCACCCTCGCCTGCACAACCAAATATCGCCTGCCCGACCCTACCCGCCTCGCACATCAATCGGTCAGCAAATTAAGACTAAATGCTTAACCAAAACTATTTTGGTCCCTCTCAGAGAATCTTTCTAAATGCTCTTCTTGCCTCCTGCTCACCAACTTTTATTATCTCCCTTGCTTTGCGAAAATCAAAGCTTGATGCAACATCTATCTTCGGCTCTATAAGAACATCAGGGCTGTGTTGCGAAAGCTGCAATTGTTTTATGTGGTTCTCCATAATTCTTATAGTTACCATTATTGTCTTAAAGATATTTGGTTTTGTGAATTTCTTGTCCTCGAGAACCCCTTTTATAAGTTCATTAAACTTGGACCTTATTTGCTTGAGATTAGCCTTCTTATTTACGAATTTTGATAGGTTTTTATTGAAACTCTCCGAATTTGCAATCTGTACTGGCCTTTTATCTTTATGAGCCAATTTAATCTTTATATTTACCGATTTTGGCCTTATAGGATAAGGCACATTGACTGCAATGACAAAATTGGCGCCCATATCCCGCACAACATCAACCGGAACAGGATTAAGCAATCCGCCATCTACCAGAAATCTATCTTGATAATTTGCCGCTGTGAATATCCCTGGAATTGAAATACTCGCCCTTACCGCTTCTATCAAAGAACCTTCTGTTATTACAACTTCCTCCGCACTTTCGATATCCACTGCAACAACCGCTAAGGGGATTTTTAAGCTTTTGATATTCACGTCGCCCACAAGCGATTCAAGCAGCTCGGCAATCCTATTGCCACTGATAAGACCGCTAAGCGATGGCGTCGGCATAAATAATTTCGCTACCGTTTTAAAATCTACATTACAGGCAATTTCCTCAAGCTCATCTCCAGACAACCCCGCTGCATATAACGCTCCTATTAGAGCTCCCATACTTGTCCCTGCAACCATACTGATTGGTATCCTATTGGCCTCGAGAACCTTAATCACCCCTATATGAGCAAATCCTCTGGCAGCGCCACTGCCCAAAGCCAAGCCTATCTTTTTCCTTCTAATGCGCATTAAAGTCCTCCTAATCTTATTGTCGCAATTGCAAGTTTATGCCAAGGGTGCCGGAAGCTGAAAAGCGGATATCAAATAGCCCTGCCACAGGTATGAAAACAACAAACATCAACGTTCAGTGTTTAATATCTGTCGTTCGATGTCCCCTACTATCCAGTTATGTTTCCTGACAGAGCTCAGAATCATCTCAGCGCATTTCATCGCGGCCAGGCCCTCTTCAGCGCTGACTTCAGGTACCGAGTTCCTGTCCACACAACAACGCAGAAAAGACTCCTGTTCAAGACGCAACGGCTCCTTATCATCTACATCAAGCTGCTCGATATGCAATAAATCGGGCCAATTGACCGCTAAAAGATTAAAATCCCCCGCTTTTTTATGTTCTCTTATCCACTTGAGGACATCAATATTTTCAGCCGCTTTAATAACAATCCCATATTTCTTAAGATAATCCACACTCAAATACCCCTGACGACTGAATACCCTTACTCTCCTTTCAGTCTTCAAAGCCAGCCTCGAAGCGGTAACATTTGCGATACAGCCGTTCTCAAAAACAATCCTTGCATTACATATATCCTCTTTCTGGTCGATAACGCTAACACCGACGGAATCGACTTTCTTTATCTTGCTTTTCGCCATCGACAGGATAATATCTATGTCGTGTATCATCACATCCATAACCACACCAACATCAGTCGAACGGAACGGATAAGGGCTAACCCGGTTTGCCTCGATAAACATCGGCTCGATATTGAGCCGTTTCATCGCCTGCACAACGGGATTGCAGCGTTCGGAATGTCCCACTGCTACCAGGCATTTTTTCTTTTTTGCAAGCCCAACAATCTTTTTCCCCTCTTTAACATTCGCCGCTAACGGCTTTTCAATCATCACCGCAATATTATTTTCGATGAAGACCTCTGCTAATTCGCGGTGTGTCACCGTTGGAGTTGCTATCGTTACTGCATCGACTTTACCCAGCAGGTCTGCACAATCGGTAAAAGCCAAGCAATTATATTGGTCAGCCAGGTGCTTTGCCTTCTCTGCATCTATATCAACCACCGCAACAAAATCGCTTTGCGGCAGCTGGTCATAGACCTTAGCATGAATCGTCCCCATTTTACCTGCACCCACAACTGCAGTGCGTATCTTTTTCATAATCGCTCTCTTAAAACCTAAGACCCTTGAACCTTGCGCTATATTCTATGTTTTTCGTTTGAAGCCTTTACCTGGCCCCTTGGTGTCTGAAATTCTCAAGGTACCTGCCAAAACGATGTTCGCTGCTCCTGATTATCGTATCAATCATCGCCTGAACATTTTCATCAAGACCGTCTTCTTTAGCCAATGCTTTCGCATTTTCCAGCAGGGCTCCCTTTCGACGATAGAGCTTTTTATATGCCTCGAATATTTTATCTTGTTGCTGCTGGCTCAACCCAGCTCGAACCAAACCTCGTTTATTAACACCCCTAACCCGCATCGGATAATGACCGCTGACAATCAGAAACGGCGGAACATCACGACTAATCCCGGTAAGACCCGCAGCGTAGCACCACTTACCAACAGTCACAAACTGATGTAACAAAACCATACCGCTAAACCAGACCCCCGTCTCAATCTTGCAATGCCCACCTAGCTGTGCATAGTTGCTCATAACTATTTTATCTTCAAGTATGCAGTCGTGTCCAATATGTGTACCTATCATAAGTAGATTATCACTTCCTATCTTCGTAGTCTGGCCAGGATGCATACTTGGATGTATAGTTACCTGCTCACGCAGGATGTTATTATCTCCAATTACTACCCCCCCTATCTCATCATCTTCATCCAACCCAAGTATCTGCGGCTTACCGCCTATCACACAATTGGCAAACAATCGATTATTTTGCCCGATTTTAACATCCTTGCTAACCACCACATTAGCCCCAATCGCTGTACCGGCACCGATTGAGACCCTCTCGTCAATAACACAATTGGTCCCAATTGTTACACCCTCACCCAGGCGAGCATCTTTCGCAACTACTGTACTGGGATGTACCTTAATCATTCAAAAAACCCAAAAAACTGAAAACCTTAGAATCCCACAGTTTTCCCGCTCTTTCACTTTGTACCTCATCTATACAGTCTTTCATTATCAACAAGCATAAATTTAATCTGGGCCTCAGCCACTACTGCTTCGCCAACCATCGCCTTGCATCGACATTGCGCAGTTCTTTTCCTCATTTTAACTGTCTCTGCGGTAAGGATAAGCTGGTCACCAGGAACAACAGCCTTACGCAATTTTACATCATCCATACCCAAAAGCACCGCCAGCTTGCCGGTATGTTCCAGCTTCTGTGCGAACAACAAACCAGAAACCTGCGCCATCGCCTCCACGATAAGCACACCAGGCATAATAGGGGTTCCGGGAAAATGGCCCTGGAAAAATTGCTCATTGAAGCTTACATTCTTTATCCCTTTTATCCGCGTATCACCTTCCACTTCGACAATTTTATCCACTAACAAAAATGGATACCTATGCGGCAGAACCCTGGCAATCTGTCGAATATCCAAAAGTGCGTCTGTGCCAAACTTTTGAATCCGTTCCTGCCGTTCAGCTGCTTCATACAACCTCCTTACAAGCTGCTGATTCAATGAATGCCCGCTCTTATAAGCCACTATTCTACCACAGAGGCCTCGACCAACCAGCGCAAGGTCGCCCATCAAATCAACAATCTTATGCCTGACACACTCGTTGGGAAACCTAAAGCTATTCTTAATCGGGCCATCTGAGCCGATAACCAAAATGTCACGATAGCCAAGATGCTTACCCATCCCGCGAGCATGAAATTGTTTTGCCTCAGCTTCAAGCAAAAAACTTCGAGCCAATGCCAGATGTTTCTCAAAACCATCCGCTGTCAACCGACAGCTAAAAATCTGCCTGCCAATACCAGTATGCCCACCGTAATCCAGATCAAAGGTAATATTTAACCCGTCATCCGCATAAGGCAGCGCATATATCGACGCATCGCCGGCGGTAATACCAATCGGCTCATTGATGACAAACTCTTTCCGGCTCACTTGCTGCTCAACCAGCCCAATGCGCTTGAGAACCCTGAAATACTCGATGCTGCTGCAGTCTGGAGCTGGCATCTCCGAACCGTCAACTTCTACAATTAGATTGTCAATCCCCAACGCGCTGATCGCAGCCAAACAATGCTCGACCGTCTCTATACTGACAGAGCCCTTCTTTAAGGTCGTGCGCCGGCTCCGCTCAGCAACATTCGGCATAACAGCGCTAATACGCACTGGATTCGGCAAATCTGTACGAACAAAAACAATTCCGGAATTGGCGCCAGCAGGGCGAAAAACAACCTTCGCCTCCTTACCTTCAAACATACCTTTACCGGAAATCCCGCCTTCATTCTTTATCGTCTTTTGCAGCTTCAAGTTTCTCTACCCTCGCAGCTAATTGCTTCAACTGGCTGGCCAGCTTTGGTAAACGCATGGTCAAACCAACTATCTTCAACGCTTCTTTTCTATCAATTGCCGGTGTGCCGACTACCTTTCGCCCGGCTGCTACGTTATCGATAACACCGGCACCAGCACCAACAATAGTGCCATCTCCTATCTCTATATTATCTACCAGGCCTACCTGTCCGGCTAACACAACACCATCGCCTAGCTTGCAAGAGCCGCTAATACCCACTTGGCCTGCTATCAGACAGCACTTGCCAATTACTACATTATGAGCAATTTGTACAAGGTTATCTATCTTCGTCCCTGCCCCAATTTTAGTCTCTCCAAACTTCGCTCTATCGATACAGCAGTTAGTTCCTATCTCAACAAAGTCCTCTATCACCACCTTGCCATTGTGTGGGACAAGTCTATAGCTTCCATCGATAAAGGAATAACCAAAGCCAGTTGACCCGATTGTGGTGTTCGCTTGAATGACTACATTATGGCCAATTATACAATTATGATAAATAACAACGTTGCTGTCAAGCCGACAGTTCTCACCAATCCTTGAATTCTCGCCTATCTTGCATCCACTGCCAATTACGCTGTTCGCGCCAATCTCAACTCTATCGTCAATTGCCACGCCTGGCCCAACACACACGCCTTCAGCTAATCGTGCATTCTGGGAAACCTTCGCAGTTGGGTCTATCCCTTCAGCTATACCTTTCAACTTGGGCGCAAAGACTTTCAACGCCTCTATAAGGGCCACATCAACATTTTTGACAATCAACTGCGGCTTGGCCAAACCCTCAATTCTTTTCGCAACAATAACCGCACCTGCACGCGAGTTGGCAAGTTTGGCTATGTGCTTATCATCGGTAATAAACGTAATCTCATTCTCGCCAGCCGATTCCACCCCCCCAACAGCACTTATTCCCACAGGGCTATCATTGACCAACTCAGCACCGAGCCGCTCAGCCAATTGTTTCACCGTCATTCTCATAAATCAAAATCGCAAGCCAGTAACCCAATAATCAATTACCAGCATCCACCCGTACCATTACCTCATTAGTAATATCCAGACAGCCGCCGCTGTACAGTAACTTATGCGTCCCCATAACCAGCTCAAGCTCATTAGCATTTAATTCGGAAAGTTCAGGTTTACTATTTTCAAAAACCAAATCCAAACCTTTCTCCTTTGCAACTTCACCAGTCATTTGCAAAATGTCCCCATAGATATCCTCGACCATCCTCTGCTGTTTCAACGCTATCTGCTGCTTAAGAAACTCCTGCTGGGCTTGAAGGGCACCTTGTTTCTCCAACAGCTCTTTCATCAACACCAGATGGTCATCGCTGCCGGGCTTTAGAGTCTTAAGCCCCGCCCTTCCAGCTTCAATCTCTTTTGAAAGCTTCTCCAATTCTGCAAGTGCCTTATCACGCTCAGCCATCGTCTCCTCCCTGTATTTAGCGTTTCTCTTACACTCCCGAAAGATTTTCCTAATACTGACAACGCCAATCTTCAAGCTTGCTTTATCAGCTTTCGCCTCCGGTTCTGGTCTCGCCAAGCTTCCTTCATAGCTCATAGACAAGACAACCACACCTATCAAACAGCTCAAAACCATTACCTTAATCTTCATAACCAATCCTTTCCAGATTTACGCCCTAACTGGTAACTCAATAATCAATCATCATTAATCAATTAAAATAACCGCCCGATGGAGAAACTGAAAACTTGCGTTTCATCCTCATCATCTTTCATAACCGGCGAGGCAAACTCAAACCTCATCGGCACAGGTCCGAACCACTGAGGTATCATTATCTGTATCCCTGTCCCCGCCCCAACCCGATAGTTGCCCGAATCAATCGCTCCGCTGTCAATGAAAAGTAGCCCTGCAAAGTTCTCACCAATCAAAGGCACCGTAACTTCAGCGTTGGCCAAAAATATCCAGTCGCTGCCTATCGGGTCGTCAAGTTCACCCGTAACAGTATTTCTACCTCTTGTACTTACACCCCGATATTCAAAGCCCCTGATGCCGTAACTGCCTGTGCCGCCAGCATAAAACTTCTCAAAGGGCGGTGCATCATCGACCGCAGTCGCTGCAAGTAGCTTCGTGCCTAAAACAGTCTTCCGCTCCGCCAAATCCTCATAGAGCGTTTTATACCATCTGTAAACGCCACTAAATATACCAAACGTGTGGTCACCGCTGAACTGTTCGTAACTGGCGCTAAAACTATATCCGGCGCTTGGATTATATCTGCTATCAGTAAGATTTCTGCCCATGCCAATTCTGATTCCCACAAGAGCATTATCGCCTTCAACATCTTTAATCTCGTTGGGGGCATCATAATCGACACTATCAACATCAACATTTTCTAATCTAAAGCCAACGCTCCTCCGCCAGCGGTTTTTATAGCGTTTCTCAAGCCCAACATATCCTTTCGTCCTGCCTTCATCGTAGCATTCTCGATACCATCTCAAGCCCGAGCCAATCACATCCAACGCTATTGGCCTGTCCTGAAAGTACGGCTCTGTGAAATTAATCGAATACGTGCTAACCTCCGTGCCCGGCTGCATTGCAATTCTCAAGCTCTGCCCCGCACCTTTGAATGCATTTCCGGTGATAAATTCACCAAAACTCTCCGGCCAATCGCTGATGTCGAAATTCCGCTGGTCAAAAACAACCTGCCCCATAACCCCAATGTCGCTGGAGACTCCTGCCCCCACCATCACCATACCAGTGCGGCCCTCAACAATATTTACCTGCGCATCCCTCTGGCCGGGCATCTCACCGCTGGGGTTAATAGTTGCCCCGTCACGCTCGGTTAATACCACCCTTTGTATCGTTCTTTCCAACTCACCACTGCCGTCCCCGCGAGCAATATCAGCGTTATACCATTGACCCGGCTGGAAGTCATACTCATCCAGTATCCGCCGAACGACCTTATCCTGAGTATATTCGTTACCGGTTATATTAATTTGACCAATTCGAAAACGTTCGCCCTCCCTTATTTCAAATTCAACACTGACTTTATCTTCAGAAACAAACTTGACACTTTGCTCAACCTTCGCATTAATAAAGCCACCTTCTCGGTAAAGATTAAATAGCCGTTTGGTGTCCGAGTCTGCATCCCGCTCACTATAAACTTGTCCCTGTTCTAATTTTAACTCCGCCCGTAACTGGCTTTCATCAAACTGCTCATTGCCTACAAAAACAATTTTTTCAATTGTGTAAACCGGCCCTTCTTCAATTACAAAGGTAATCCTGATTTTGCTCTTATCCGCATTAAATTCTCGCTTGGCCGTTACGCTAGCATCAAGAAAACCTTTATCATAATAGATTTTTTGTAGTCTTGTCACTTCCTCGCCAACTTGTTGCTCAATGTAATAACCCGGCCAAAAAAGCCATTTTTTCTCTTTTGTCTTTACGACCTTTTTAAGTGCCCCAGTCTTTATAGCTTTATTGCCGCTAAATTTTACCGACGCAACCTTGACCCTCGGCCCCTCGTCAATCGTATAAATCACCTTGCCTGCCGATAGCTGTTCGTCATCCAGCGCCACCTCAACAAAAGCAAACCCTTTTCTTCGATAAAATTCAACAAGGGTTGTCCTGCAGGTTTCGGCTAAAATCACATCGAGCCAATCGCCCACCTTAAAGGTAAGTTTGTCCCGCAAAGTTCCGGCTTTATACGCACGGTTGCCGACAAATGCAATCGACCGCACGATATCTCTCTCGCCAACGACAAATATAAGCTGTACTTTATCATCGACAACGGTGGTATTATAATAGGCATACGCGACCCCGGGCAGTTTACCTATACGGTCCGCATCCTCAGCCGCCGTCGTCGAGTCAAATATCTCACCGACCCTGCTGCGAACCTTTGATAGAATCTGCGCACTACTAACATTACGGTTACCTGCTGTCTGAATGCTGCCTATCTCGTTCTGCTCTGCCGCTTGCACACGAGTAACCCCCGGAAGCAACAAACTCAGAACAATAAACAAACGGCTCGGACCGAACCCACTTAGAACTTGGCAAATCAAAGCTCGATATCCGACATTTGATATTCGCCTGATTTTTCTACTCCTAAATCGTGTTACGGAAGACGAATTAAAACGGCACCTCGACCTCGGCTCCGCCTTCAACGGATGCGTAGGAGGCATTTTCAAACCGCATAATTTTTTTCCTAAATATCAGGTCCACTTTTCCCGTCGGGCCGTTACGCTGCTTCGCTATTATTATCTCAGCAGTATTATCTTCCTTGCGCCCATCCTCACTACTGCGCATTGTACTACTCTTCTTTTCGCTTAGCTCTTGCCTTTCAGAGCGGCGATAGTAATCCTCCCGGTGCAGCAGCAGCACAACATCGGCATCCTGCTCAATACTGCCGCTCTCCCGCAAATCGCTCATCCTCGGCCGATGATCCTCTCGACCTTCCGGCGCACGATTCAACTGGCTCAGAACCACAACAGGTATGTTCAGCTCTCTCGCTAACGCCTTTATATATCTTGAAATCGTAGTTATTTCCTGCTGACGTGACTCAACCTTGCCTCCCAAATGCATCAGTTGCAGATAATCCACTATGATGCATCGTATATCGTGTCGGCTCTTCAGCCGCCGCGCCTTTGCGCGAAGTTCCAGCGGTGTCAGCAGCGATGTATCATCAATATAAATTGGTGCTTCACTCAATTCGCCGCAGGCATCCCGAAGTGCCTCGTAGTGCTCAGTATCCAGCATTCCCTTTCTGACCTTCTGAGCATCAGTTTCACTGAAGCTGCACAAAAATCTCTCGGCCAACTGCTGCCTGCCTGTCTCTAATGAAAATATCGCAACCGGAGCCTTCTCTATCACGCCGATATGCTCGGCTATATTTAATACCAGGCTCGTCTTTCCCATACTCGGCCTTCCCGCAAGGATTATCATCTCGCCGTCCTGCAAACCACAGGTCCACTGGTCAAGTACGAAATAACCGGTCGCCAAACCTGTAACATGGCTGCTCTCTCTTCTTTCTATAAGCTCATAGGCCTGAGAGACCAAGCTCTTTAGCTTATCCGCAGAGCCTCTTACCTTTTTATCTGTAACGGCGAAGATTTTGCGCTCTGCCTCATCAAGTTTTTCGCTTGGCTCGCCGTCTCCGTTAAATGCATCATTCAAAATCTCACCGGCAGCGGCAATAATCTCACGCAGCAGCTGTTTATCTTTGACAATGCCGGCATAATACATCACGTTGGCCGAGGATGGCACAGAGTCCAGAATCTTCGCAATATATTCTACTCCGCCGACCTCTTCAAGCTGCTTACGCTTCTCAAGCTCATCACGAAGCAGAACCGCATCGATCGCCTCACCTTTATTTTTCTCATAAAGCGTAACCAAAGCGTCAAATATCATCTGGTGCTCGATTCGGTAGAAGGCATTTATCTTGAGCTGCTCGACAACCTCGCTGATGCGTTCCGGGTCGATTATCATCGAGCCCAGCACCGCCGCCTCTGCTGCGAGCGATTCTGGCATACTGCGCTTATCTAATACCTCAGTGCCGGTGGTTTTGGTGTATTTGCCCGTACGAATCAGCCTGTCGTTATTTCTCTTGGCCATTTGGTTCATTTTCATTCTCCTGTTCAGGTCCCTTTAGGGACGTAGTATCCACACCTTCAGCCACCACAACAATGCTGACCGTAGCGGTTAAATCCTCGGCAAATCGAAGCTCCACCTGTGACGTGCCCACCTGTTTTATATGCTCAGCCAATTGGACCACCTCGTCTGCCACTTCGAACCCTTGCTCCCGCAGATTTGCTGCTATATCTCTGGCCATAACTGAACCGAACAAATGGCCCTGTTCATTTGCCTTGGCAGCGATAACTGCCTCTGCCCCATCCACACGCTTAGCTACCTCTTCAAGCAGGGCCTTCTCAGCCATCCGTTGCTCCGCACGCCCTTTCTTTTCTTCAGCAATAGCCCGTAAATTTGCCTCTGTCACTTCCACAGCTAATCCACAAGGAAGCAGGTAGTTTCTCGCATATCCCTCACTCACCTCTACAGCATCCCCGAGCCAGCCGACTTTCTCAACATCAGCCACAAGCAAAACCTTCATCCCGTTAGACATACCCGGATGTCGGGCAGGTTTTTTCTTGCGTTTAATCATTTTTTTACCTTTCAAATGTCTAACGGGATTCATACTTCATCCTTTCTAAAGGGGTTCAGGTTTCCCAACATGTTATTGTGCGTTTGGGGGCCTTTAGACACGTTAGGCATTTTTAGCTTTAGACACTCCAAACTTTACCTGCCAAACGTATGGCGGGTTTAGTTCACTTATTCTGCTCACGTAACAAACGGTAGCAGTCCCATATACCTGGCACGTTTAATCGCCTTTTTTACCTTTCTCTGACAACTGGCGCAATTGCCGCTGCGCTTGCGAGAGTATATTTTGCCGCGATTGGTCAAAAGCTTACCGAGGGTCTCAACGTCTTTATAATCAACGTACTTATCGCCCCTGCGACAAAAGCGGCATTGCGTCTGCTCGCCCCGCAAGACACCTTTGGTCTTCCTTGCCCCATTAGAGCCACTTTGGGGCCCCCAAACGCGTTCTTTTGCATTTGTCGAACCCCTCCTCGGGTCTCTAACGGGGTCATTTCTTTGGGTTCCCCTGCCCCTTTCTACTACTGCCATTATCTCACCTCTTATATCCTGTATAGGTTATCAGGAAATAAACTTCCTGATACCCCGATAACCTGATACCCTACTAAAATGGTATATCATCTCCATCCCCCCGCTGTTCTTGAGGCCCTGCTTCCTGCTCAGCTGCCCCAGTTGCGCTCCGCTTAGTCTGCTGCGCTCCCTCAGCAGGTCCCGCTCCACCGCCGAGAAACTGAAAATTCTCAACCGTAACTCTATGTCTGCTGCGCCTTGTCCCATCAGCAGCCGTCCAGCTATCGAAAGTCAGCCTACCTTCAACAAACACCATCCTGCCTTTGCTGAGGTATTTGTTGATAGTCTCGGCTATCCGCCCAAATGCCCGGCAATCAACAAAGCACGTCTCCTCCCGCTGCTCGCCGTCCTGACCCGTCCACCTGCGATTAGTCGCCAGACCAAAATCAACCACTGCCGTCTGGCTCGGCGTATACGACAGCTGAGGGTCGCGAGTCAAATTACCTATCATCAAAATCTTATTATAGTTAGCCATATTTAAATCTACCCCTCTGTCTTAATTTCAATTCTCACTCTTCAATTATTTCAATTGCAAATCGGCAACCGACAATTCCTAAGGGGTTCCCCAAACACCTTATTTTGCGTTTGGGTATCCTTAAATTAATTCTCTTGAGTTTCTTGCCGGGCGGGCTCCTGCACCGCCGTGGCCTTTTCTTTCTCAATATCCTCCTGTTTCATACATTCGGCTCTGAGAACCAGCACACGCATAATTCGCTCCGAGAGCTGAACATCTCTTTCAATCGCACGAATTCTCTGGCCATTGGCCCTGAAATAACAAAGAATATATGTGCCTCTGGTTTTCCCATCGATTTCATAGGCAAGTTTACGCTCATCCCATTTTCTTAGCGAAACAATCTCCGCCTCGTTTCTCTCTAATATATTTCTGATGGTCGAAACAACTCCGTCCCAGTCCGCCGCCCGTGCCGAATCAACGAGAAACATACCCTCATATAACTTTTCCTTAACTACATTTTCCAAGTCAATTACCTCCTTTTTTTAATTAACCCACCTTACGTGTGGCGGGTTAAATTTATTCATAGCCACTTCAATACCGCACTCAACCCAGCATAGTACTACCTCTCGTGCTCTCTCAATCGCCTCGGCCAGCAGCGGCTTCTCTGTCTCCGTTGGCTTATCAAGAACAAAATCCTCAGCCGTTTCTCTATCGCTTTGCCCAATGCCGATTCGCAGACGACTTATATTCTCTGTGCCTACCTTTTCTATAACATCTGCCAGACCCTTATGGCCGCCAGCTGACCCCTTTGCTCTAATTCTAATCCTGCCCGGCTCAAGTGCCATATCATCAACCACCACAAGCAAATCGCAAATCTGGAGCTTGTAAAAACTCATCGCGGTCGCAACCACATCTCCGCTGAGGTTCATAAACCGCCACGGCTTTAACAATATTAACTTTTTATCTGCAAATCTACCTTTGCCAAAAACGGCACCGAATTTCCTCTTTCTTAATTTTATCCCCAATGCCTCAACTAACGAATCTATTACGCGAAAACCAATATTATGCCGTGTATCAGCATACTCTCGGCCCGGATTGCCCAGACCAACCACCATTTTAATTCTGCTCACTACTTGTTTTGCCCTTTTTCAGATTCCTCCTTTTGTTTTTCCTCGCCAACAACCTCAGGAGCAATCGGTACTTCTTCTTCGAGTTCTTCAGTACTTTTAACAGCGGCGACCAAGCTGCAGGTAACCAACAGCATTTCCGGCGGACTTACCAGCTTCACCCCATCCGGAAGTTCAACATCTCTGGCATGCAAAACATCACCAACTCCTAACTCTTTTACTGAAACAATGATGTTCTCAGGAATGTTAGTTACTTTGCACTCTACTTCCAGACGGCCTGTATGCTCTTCTAAAATGGCACCTTCATGCGTGCCCTTAGCTGTGCCTTTAAGCTCGATAGGAACCGCCACCCTGACCGTCT
>Ga0209636_10004544_pt1 | contig 14160 bp, 10 predicted proteins | sample DeeMarSWOR152_54_FD_187464 | JGI IMG/M metagenome (GOLD analysis project Ga0209636, IMG submission 187464) | Marine sediment microbial communities from White Oak River estuary, North Carolina - WOR-1-52-54 (SPAdes) (version 2) | ecosystem: Environmental > Aquatic > Marine > Intertidal zone >...
ATTGCTATTTCCTTTATCGGTTTCTACTTCGTCATCACCAAACAGGTGGGAACCTTACATTTTTCAGGGGAAGAGCTGAGAGGAGATTTGATGATTTTAGCAGGCAACCTTTTTTGGGCCATTTACACGGTATTTTCAAAGCCGTTCCTGGAGAAAATCTCTCCCTTGAAATGGACGTCCATAACTCTGGCCGTAGGCACAGTATTTTATCTTCCTTTTGCGGCTTCAGATATCGTTCGGATTCGATGGAGTGAGGTCTCTTCTCAAGCCTGGGCTGTCCTTATTTACTCCGCTCTTTTCGCCGTAGGTATTTGCTATGTTATCTGGTATGCTTCTGTAAAGCGGGTTGGCAACAGCAAAACAGCAGTTTATGGGTATATTTCCCCTATTTTTACCATAATATTCGCTTATCTTCTTATATCCGAGAGGATAACCCTTTTACAGATCGGGGGTGCCCTGATTATTTTTGGAGGGGTATATTTGACCCGCTCCGGCTATCGTTTTTTTGAGAGAAGAAGAGCCTCGGTCCTGTCTGAATAGTTACACCTCAGCAGCTTTAATATTCGATGTTAACCTATGTTGAGACCTTTTCCCTCTTTGAAAAGCCAATCTTGACAGGATTGAGCCACCAAGCTATAAATCCCATTAAACCACCGCAGATAAAAAAAGAAAAAAAGATTAAAAGGGAAAATGATATTGCAGCTTCAGTAGAAAGGCCAATAAGTTTAAAAAGAAATATCATTGAAGCTTCTCTAGTACCAAGCCCGGAGATTGAGATTGGAATAAAAGTGATAATATTGACAATGCTCATTATCAGAGCAAGGTCAAAATAACTAATTTGGAGTCCGATTGATTTAGCGATGAGAAAACATTGGAAAAAAAAGACAGAATAGCTAAATACTGTGAGGAGGATGCCAAATAACAAAATTGGATTGATTATTTGATTCATTCCCTCGATAAACTCATTGATACTATCATTTATTTTATTTTTGAGTTTTTTTGGACTTATTTTTCTAAATAAAAAACGGGCTAATAAATTTAAAAATTTCGGATGGAGAATTATTATAAGAAGTGAGAAGATAATAGCAAATCCAATAACAAATCCAATGTTTATTCCTCTTCCTTTCAAGAAGTAATAAACTCCAACAGAACTAAGCAGAATGAGGAGATATAAATCGAGCAGCCGATCCATTATTGCACTGGATAGCCCCTTAGAAAACGAAGTTACTCGCTCCTGTTTTAAGTAGAGCGCTTTGATGATTTCTCCCAATCTGCCAGGTGTTATGAATCCGATATAAAGAGAACTTAGATATATGGAAAATGCACTTTTTATACTTATGGAAAGACTCTGCTGGATTAAAAAAGCCTTCCACCTTATCGTCTTTACAAATATTAAAAACAAACTCAGTATTATCGCTGTAAATAAAAAGTAAAGATTTATGTTCTTAAACTGGGCTATGAATGCGTCCAAGTCTATTCTTGTAAGTATGAAGACTAAAATTATTAGCCCAATTAATCTGATATAATTTGAAATGGATATTTTCATGTTTTTTTCTTGTTATAAATAGAATGATAGGAAAAAATGACTGAAAGGAAAATATTTGGGCACGATAATGTTACTGCTTTTTTAGTTTTTTATCTTAGCAAATCTTAAGAACAAAAAATCGACCTATTTAATATAGCCAAGGGATTTAAGCTTTTCTATTTGTTCTTTGTCTAAATCAAGTTGACTCAGTTCTTTATTGTTAATTGATAGATTATTTATTATAAATGCATCTACAAGCCCATTATAAAATTTGATTTTTTTTTGCATAGTTTTTGAAAGATTATTTGTCTCTTTTCTATCTCTATATAAGTCATATATTTCAAATATTTCATTATTTTTTTTAAAATTTTCTAGATTTCTAATATTAAAAAAGGTCGTGTAAATATATTTATACTTCTTGTCTAATATAGCGATCTGATAGGTTCTCAGATCCCAATCACTTAATCTTTCGCTTATTTGAATCGGCTGAGTGCCTTTCGTTTTTATTCCAGTTATTAAAGGTAGTAAACTGTTTCCTTGAAACTCTTCTGGTGTTTCAATATCTAATATTTCGAGAATTGTAGGAGCAGTATCTACGCTTCCCTGTATCAATTCTTTATTTATTCGATTGTTAGAAATTTTTATCTGTTTTGGCATTTTAATAATCAAAGGGATTTTTATAACTTCATTGTATAATGTATTATGATGCATTCCGCCATGTTCCCTGAATTCTTCGCCATGATCGCTTGTAATTATAATTAAAGTATTATCAAATAATCCCAGCTTTTTTAGGCGATTGAAAAATATGGCCAGATGAAAATCCACATTTCTTATTTCACCGTCGTATAAACTAATTATATGATGTAAATCTTTCTCTGATATTTCATTCTTAGCTTCACCAAATATGTTGTGTGCTACTTTAGCAAATAAATGAGTGTCATATCCTGAAAAATTTCCTTCGTATTTTTCTTCAAAGGTAGTATCAAATGGCACAGGAGGGTCATATGGATAGTGAGTGTCGAAAAGATGGATAAATAAAAAAATTGGATAATTTTGATGTTTTTCTAAAAAATTTGCAGCTGCTGGCAACACATCATTGACTCGTGCCTTTTGGTTAGCATAGTCATGTTCCTCAAACCAGAAAAAATCAAATCCTCTTTCAAATCCATAGATATGACTAACTCTTATGTGGGTAGTAAAAGCACAGGTTATAAAACCATGTTTTTTTAAAATCCTGGGCAAAGTCTCAATTTCTTTTTTTAAAAGTACGTTCCTATAAATCTGATGAGTAGAGGCATATTGGGACGTAAACATTGACATATGAGCAGGAAGAGTCCAGTTGGATTGGCTTATTACATTCTCGAAAATAACAGATTTTTTGTCTTTGGCGAATTGATCAATGTTGGGCGATGTGTTTCTAAAATATCCGTAACACCCAAGGTGGTCTTGTCGCAAAGTATCAATAGAAATTAGGATAACATTAGTCTTTTTTTTATCCTTTGATTTTCTAATTAATAGAGGGTCACTTAAGAATATAATCGTTTGTTTATCATCTTTTATTTCGCTGCCTGAAATTATATCAATTATTTTGATGTCAAAAATAATATCATTTTTTTTGCCTGAGAATGGAGATAGATCAACTTGGAAATTGCACCATTTCTTGTTTTCTACTCCATCTTTCTTAAATAATTTGGTAAATAGGCAAGCTGCCGTATTTTCATTTTTTATATTCAATGATAATTTTATTTGATGTCGAGGAGTTTGGGGTGTTCTTAAAAGATAAATCCCAAAATTAAGATAGTATTCTTCTTTCATATTGATTGCGGTTTTTAATTTACCTGGCGATGGAATTATAATTGCATTTCTAATTTCATTATTAACTTTGATTTTATTCCTTCTCAAATCTGAATATTCTTCATTGGAGAAAATATGAGGAAGATCAGCCCCATATTCCTTGTCAACTATATAGCGTGTAAAAATTTCATCTTTTTTCTCGTGAATGGCAGGAGAGTCACGATTTTTTTTCGGTGAAATAATATTCTTTAGTGAGATATTACGACTATACGCATAATTTAATACTAATACAGTTATCACCAACAGATTAATCGCCAGAGAAAAAATAAACACATATGATAGAATTTTCTTTTTCTTCACGGTCTACTCCTCAATTATTAGAGTTGAATTATTTCGCTCCTATCGACACATGATAGTTTTCTCATTCAATATCTCAAGAAATCCTTTATAAAGCTAAAACAATTTTCATCTCAGGGTATCTATTTTTTCCTTCTTCATAGTTAAGACTGATAATCCTGCCCTCGCTTTTTTTATTAGCTCTTCAATAGATCTAGCTTTAATGCTTCTAGATAGTATATAGGAAGGTCTTAAATAAAAGCTCTTATAAAACTTTACAATCATCTCATAAAGTTGTTCTCTATTAAAATTTTCCTCCCAAACTGGTATTTTGAATCCTTCTTTTGGATTTTGTGCAAATTCTTTCCAGACATCTTTTTTAATAATTCCTTTTTCTAATCCAAGGCAGTAAAATTCTGTTCCAGGATAGGGAGAAAAAATAGTAAAATGAGCATAGCCAGGCTTTAACTTTTTTACCAAATCAAAAGTATCCTGAATATATTCTAAATTCTCTGTGGGCAAGCCAATCATAAAATAAGCGAGAGTTTCTATTCCTAACCTCTTTGTCAGCTTAAAAATTTCTTCTACCTTTTTTACAGTGAAACCTTTTTTTATGACTTTTAAAATATTATCGTTTCCAGCCTCTACGCCGTAGTGGATTGCCACGCAGCCGGCTTTTTTTAACATTTTCAGCATTTCTTCATCTACAATGTCTACCCTTGTCCTTATATCCCACCTTATTTTTAATCTTTGCCTAATTATTTCTTCACAAAAGTCCAAAACCCTTTCTTTGTTTACAGTAAATGTATCGTCATAGAATAAAAAGTCTTTTATACCTAACTCTGCACACTCACAAATTTCATCAACTACATTTTTAGCACTTCTAAATCTAAAACGTGAAGTAATTGGAGAGAGAGGTCTGTCACAAAAAGCACATCTAAAGGGGCAACCTCTGCTGCTAATTATCGTCGTGGAAAGGGAGGCTTTGCTCAATAAGGAATTGTAATGTTTAATATTAAGAAGTTTTCTTTCTGGAAAAGGCAGCTCATCCAGATTATCTAAAGGCTCAAAATCATTTTCTATTATTTTCCCTTCAGTGTTTCTGTAAATTAATCCAGGGATTTTGTGATAATATGTAGGATTTTCAAGATTTTTTAGGAATTCTACAAAAGACAACTCTGCTTCTCCCATGAACGCAAAATCCACTCCTTCTAAATTTTTCGTTTCGTTAGGAAAAAGATGGATATGTGTTCCTCCTAAAATAACTTTTGTCTTAGGCATAATTTTTTTTATCAATTTGGCTGTTTTATAGGCATCAATAAGAGTAAAGGTCATTGCGGAGATTCCAACAACATCAAAGGACTTTTCGCTTAAATAATTTTCTAATTGAGAATAAGTTAGTTTAAGTGGTTGGGCATCAAGAACTTCTACATCATAATTTGTGAATTTCTTTATTGTTGAAGCAAGATAAAGCAGGCCCAAAGGAGGATTGAATCCTCGATGTTTTTCTATGATTGAAGGGTTTTTACCTACTAATTCGTACCGTCGGGGAGGATTGAGTAGAAGTATTTTCATTTGCTCAATCTTTTATCTTTCGAGTCAGTTGAGGATGCCAGCTAATTAACAAATTAATTCACAGTCGTTCAGCAGTAACAACCCCATGAATATTTTTCTCTTAAATTTTGGAGACCTTCGCAGTCTATGAAGCTGAGGGGCATGTTTTCGACAAGGGATATCACTACAACCTACCTCGTTTATCAATCAGATCAGCAATCATACCAATGGCCAGCAATTGAATCCCGGTGACAAAGAGAATAATGGTTGTAATATCCATCACCCGGCCTAATAGCAAACTAACGATCAACACGGTAGCACTGGCAACAAAAAAAGTGAAACTTAAAGGCAAGAAGATTTTTAAGGGATTAAAATACATTATTGTTCTAATAATTAACTGAATAAAATTTAAAGTATCCTTAATCGGATGTATTTTCGATTTTCCTTTACGCTTGTAATATTCAATAGGGATATATTTCACCGAATATCCATTAGTCAGGAATGCAAGGGTAATTGTTGTGGTGAAAGAAAAGCTTTCGGGAAGGATTGAAAAGAAACGTTCGACTTTTTCTTTCCGCATTGCTCTAAGGCCAGAGTTAAGGTCGGGAATTTTTATACCGGATAAATGATTTGCCAGATTGTTTATAAACCATTTGGCTGGCTTGCGGTAGATAGGGATATGCACTTTTTTCCCTACTCTTGCTCCTACAACCATGTCAGCGTTTCCCATATTCTCTAAAATAATAGGAATATTTTTGATTGGATAACTTCCATCGGCATCAGTGATAAAAATAATTTCATTTCTGGCATGAAGAATTCCTGTTTTCAAAGCAGCTCCGTAGCCCATATTTTGCTCATGGCGGATTACTTTTACACCGTTGATTGAAGCCATTCTGAAAGTCTGATCTGTGGAGCCATCATCGACAACAATAATTTCACTTTTTTCTCCTAGATTGAGAGATTTTAGCTGAGCCAAAACTTTTTTAATTCCTTCTTCTTCGTTGAAAGCAGGAATAATTACGGATACTGGCTTATTTTTTTTATTCATATCTCGTTTTTCATTGAATTTTATACGATCCGCACTATTTCTTCCAATTTTGCGTCAGTGCATATGCATAACCATATTAGACCTTTAACGCCTGCATATTTTGGCCTTTAAGTTTCTCGCTAATGATATTTTCTTTTTTAAATAATGTAGTTATCAATAGCGATATAATTAAAAAGAGTAAATTCATAAATATCAGCACTACAGGAACTAATCTTATTATCCGACTTATCTCGAGGAAATAATAGGGGTGATTAATTGATAGGAAAAAGAGAGTAGGTATATAAAATGAAATGGAGATAATTAAAGAGTATTTAAATATTTTATTATGATTTGTGAAGAGTTCTTTTTTGTAAAGTATAGCCATTATAGGGATTGTCGGAAGCAGAGTCGTATAAAAATATTCCCAGATACGGCTGTAGCTTAAATAAAAAGAATAAATGGCTAAAATAATAGTAAGTAATAAAATCAGAATTCTGTCGTTTCTTTCTCTTATAAACAAAATCGGAATTGATAGGATGAGTACTAAAATAATTGGAATTTTATAAATCAGAGGATTGATTTTTTTAAGAGATAAGCTATCGATAAACGTAGGTAGAGAGAAAAATTCGAAGTGGTCAGGAGATGTAACGGTATTGAAAGATTCAGAATCTCCTGTGTAGCCAACATGGGAATGATGGACGAGAAACATCCAGTGCATAATGTTATCTGATTCCGGATTCAAAAAAGGCACAATAAAAAAAATTGCTGTAACTAATGTATAGACCAGAAGACAAGCAATAACTGTGCGCCTTGTCTCTTTTGAAAAAAATAAAATTGGGAAAAAGAGTATCACAATAGGCTTAGTAAAAAGTGAAGCAAGTAGGCCTATTAATAACTTAATGTGGATTTCACCTTTGCCATATTTTTTCTTGTTGGTGAAAATCTCTAGTAAACTAACCATAATCAGAGTTGCTGCTAAAACCGTAAAGACATGCATCTGGGCATTCCACAGCATCAGATAGGTAGGGAAAGTACATAAAATTGAAAAATAGGCAAAGCGCTTGATTAAAATATTGCTAGTTTGTTTTGATATAAGAAAGCCACAATAGATTAAAATGAATATTGAGATTAAAGCAAACAGCGAATAACTTACCCAGGGTTTTAATAAAGAGAGCCACGAGCCCAAAAAAATAGATAAAGCAGGGTGGTATGTAAACATACTTCCATATGGACCGTAATCTGAAAAACCTGTGTTGCTGAACATGCTTGTGTGTTTCAATAGATTTAAAAAGGATCTTGGAACAGAAAAAAAATCATTGCCTATTCGTCCATGCCAGGAGCCTACAACAAAGATGTCGAGAAATCTGAATTTCAAAGATAGAAGGATCAAGAGAACAAATATTAACGTCAGGAAGGGTAAAAATTTAATTAGATATTTCTTGAAAGAGTTCATAATTAAAATTACTTAACTAAACAGGATTTTCTTTCTCGCAAAAAAATTCCAAAAAAAGATAACAACTGTAGAAAATATTTTAGATATCAAATAATGAAAATGAATCGATTCTGTGAAAAACCAAATAATTATTTCATTAAGACCAAGTCCTATTAGGCCAATAATCGAAAATATTAAGAATTCAATTTGCTTATTGGCTAAAGTTCTTTTAGGAAAGACCCATAAAATACTCAGGGCATAATTTGTCAAGAGACCTAAAGTAAAGGCGACAGCAGCTGAGATAAGATAATGAATTTTGAAAACCTCCGTAAGGAAAAAGAGAAAACCGAAATCCACAATATATGCAATTCCACCTACAAATCCATACTTGAATAGTTGAACAAATGTTTTATCGCTCTTGCTGAAGATAAAAGAGATTAAACCTCTTTCCTCTGAACTTGATATTGCCTTATCTTTAAGGTTCATCTTTCTTTTTATTTTTATCTACCAGATGTTTTTAAATAACGTCTGCAATTGAAATTCACATTATTAATTGTTTTTAACAACTTCATGGTATTCATCATCGACATTTATGTCCCAAATCGAATGATTTTCGCCTAAGATATTATGGACTGCAAATATTGCACTCAGCATCGAGTGGTCTTGATTATTATATCTATGAAGGCCATTCCGGCCCACGGTCTGCAAGTTTTCAATTGTTAATAAGTAATTTTTGATTAGTTCAATCCTTTTCTTATATCCATCATCATAAATAGGATAAGTCTTGGGTGACCTTGTGACAAAACCATCAATAATATGTTCTTTGGAAGCAAATTTAAGCTTGCTAATTTCTCTTATCCCGAGTTCGATTAATTCTTTATCATCTTTTTCCCATATGTCATCTGTATCGAAACAAAAGTATTCCAATCCAAGAGAGGTCGTTTGTGAATCGGGGACCATCTCTGGACTCCAATTTTTGAAATTTTGAATACGGCTTACCCTTACATCAGGAGAATGGATATATATCCAGTTATCCGAGAAAACAAAAGGTTTATTTATGATCAAACTTACAGTGAAGAAGTCCCTGTATCTGAGTTTTTTAGCAGCGCTTAAGACATCATCTGGAACAGAAGGCTTGATAGCTTCGATTAACTCTCTTAGTGGAATGCTTGATATAAAATAATCTCCAGGGACATCTTGTAAAGATCCATTACTTTGTATGAGAGCTGAAATTATTTTATTGCCTTTTCTGTTAAATTTAATAACTTGAGAATTGAGGTTAACTTTTCCTCCTTGTTTTTCAACCAATTCTTTAGCCTTGTTCCACATCTGTCCAGGGCCTCTCCTTGGGTACTGAAATTCATCAATAAGAGTTGTAATCCGATCTTTCCTTAAGAATCCGATTGAATTAAGTATGGCTTTTCCTAAGGATAAACTCTTGATTCTTTGAGCTGCCCAGTCTGCTTGAATTTCTTTGCAGGATATTCCCCATACTTTCTCTGTATAAGTTTTAAAGAAGATAGTAAAAAGTCTTTTACCAAATTTGTTTGAAATCCATTCCTCAAAATTGGTCACATTTCTGTTTGGAATTATCTGGGAATAGATATAACTTGACATAACCAAAAAAGAGTTATTTAAGCCTAAATTCATCAAAGCATTGAGCGGCTTAAGTGGGTAGTTAAAAAATTTGTAATTATAGTAGATTCTGGATAATCTGGGTCTGGCTATAAAATTATCCCCTAAGATTTCATTCCATATGTTTTTTATTACATCATATTTTGTGAAAAATCGGTGCCCACCTATGTCGAATAAATAATTTTTATAATTGACAGTCTTGGAAATCCCTCCAACTTCCTTATCTTTCTCAAAAACAATCGGGCTTAATCCATTTTTGCAGGCTTCGTATGCTGCAGTTAATCCTGCTGGTCCTCCTCCAAATATTATTACATTCATTTTTTGATTTCTTTCCATTCTATGGATTAGAATCCCTTTTCTGGAATAAGTTGGTATAATTTTTGGTGTTTCGGATCATTTATCTTTATATTTTTCATAATTTTTTTTGCCTCGTTGGTTCTTCCTGTTTTGATATAACAGACAACCAAATGGTTTAAAACTAGAGCTCTTATATCTGGATGCTTTTCAATTTGAAGAGCTGCTTCAAAACAGAAGGCGGCTTTCTTGAAATTTCTCTTGTTTTTATAAAGAGTGCCCATCTCGATAAGATTAGCAACATCTATATCAAAAAAATTGTTCCCCACATAAATCTCATCGAGAAAATGTTCAAAATCAGGCGAATAGATATTATAAAATTTTTGAGGTTTGTCTATTAGTTCGATATGTTTTTTCCCCTTCTTGGCTGAGCTAATTGGGGTTCCATATCGAATCTTATTTGCTTCTTTTTTTAGAGGAATAAGCATGCCTTTTTCTAGCGTCCCTAAATAGAAGTAAAATTTCCGTTCTGGGAAACATTGAAAAAGATCGATGTTTTCCTCGTCTCGGTTATGGGCATAAATAATTTTTTCATTAAGTTGAGGGTCATTATACAGAAAACCTGAACCCCACCACCAGTGCTTAGGCTCAAACCTAAAAGGATAAAAAAGAAACTTCATAATAACCACTGATTGGCCAAGGGATTGGGATTTCAAACTGTTATTAATGTTAGGCGTTACCCTGCAAAAATTGTTGGCAAATGTTTCATAACTCCATTCATTGTCTGGAGGCCAAATCCAGGTTTGAAAACGGATAAAAAAAGCATAAGCTGTAAAGACTACTAAAATTGCTGCTAAGATTTTTTTGGCACTAAGGGATTTAAACTTCTTGAGTTTTAAAGATAGAAGGCTATATAACTCTTTGATTCCATGAGAGCTTAGCAAAAGAAGGATTGGAATTGTTTCAAAATACATTCTTGCTCCAATGAAGACTTGAGTCCCCCAATAAAAATACAGACCAATTGACAAAGAAATAAAACTAGCAGCCAAAAGAAGATCTTTTTTTCGATAATCTGGTTTTATTCTAACGATCAATAAAAGAGGCAGAATAGCCAAAAAAGAAGAGAGGGGCCAGCCAAATAAATAATTGTTTATTGATTCCAAGCTTTCCCCAATTTTGAACGCCCCAAGAAAAGGAGTATGGGGAATGTCAGTGTAGCCTGTTCGGCCGAGGCCAATACCATGATCTGGGCCATGGCAGACAATATAACCCATACGCAGAGGGTGCCCATTCGTTATTTGATTGTAAACCATTAAGATAGAAAGAGAGATTATTATTATGAGACCAAAAGCCACGGCATTCTTTAGTCTTTTCCTCAAATCTTTAGATAGGATGACCGCATAGTAGATTAAAAAAGGAATTGAAATTAAAACAATATTATAAGGACGAATAAGAAAAGCCATTCCCAATCCCAGCCCAGCGAATAATCCATTTTTTATTGATGGATTCTTGACCGAACGGAATAAAAAGAGGAGAAAAAGAGAGGTGAAGAACAGGCAACTGGTGTGGGGCATCATCGTGGATGACATCACTAAGAACCAGATGGATATAGCGCCTAGAACAGAAGCCAGGATGCCCGCGTTTGAGTTGAAAATAATTTTGCCCAGAAAATAAAAAAGAATGATTGAAAGTGCAGCCAAAAATGGATTGACAAGCCATGGTGCTTGTATGAGCAGTCCAAGCAATAAGAGAAAAGGATAACCTGGAGTGTACTGACTGTACCATTTGCCGTTATTAATCATATGGGCAAAATCAAAAAATTCTTTTGCACAGGGAGAGGGCACATACATCCGGCCTGATTTAAATATTTTTGCCTGAAATAAATAATCAATTTCATCATGTACGTGGGGAATATGATCGAAAATAAAATAAGAGAATAGATTGGTGAAGATAAAAACAAAAAGAGCACAGGCGAGTACCGGCCAGGGAATGTTAATTTTCCTTTGCATTGGAACTCTTTTTGTTAGATTAATTTAAGATCCTTAGCGGCATCAGAATAAGCTATAAGCTTTCCAATTTGGGGGGAAGGCCGAAGTATAGAGCGCTGTTGTTTCATATTATTACTAGTCACAAATAAGATTAGCATTTTGACAAAGGCTTAGTGATTGGTCAATCGTCTCTTATGGTGAATCCCGAGATGATTTTTATTTGCATTTTCTCATCTGAAAGGGTGAGGCAAAATTTTTATCAATAAATCTTGTTAGCCTTATCGTAGTCCGCAAAATTTATGAAGCTGCCCGGATAACCGTATATTTTTCAGTCCAGCTTTCAAGGCCTGCCTCAAAAGTTTCATTCCCAAATTAATACTCCATTTCCTGTTGGATTGAGGCTGGAGGAGAATAGGCGTTTTCTCTGGGAATTCTTTTCTGAGCCGTTTAATCAACTCAAAATCCAGATTTTTTGTGAGGATCACTTTTACCTCTTTTGCTTTCTCTCTGTATTCAGGCCGATAGCAATATTTTTCTGGTTTGGGGGAGATAGAGTACCAATCCACTGGAAGAGGACGGTAAAGAGTGCCGTTTGTTTCGACCTGAATTTTAAAGCCCTCTTTTTTCAATCCTTTTACCAAACCAGCTAAATCTTGGAGAATAGGCTCTCCGCCTGTCAGACAAACCCATTGGGCAGGGAAAAGACGCCTCAGTTTATTTGCTTTTTCCAAGACCTGAGCAGTTGAGTACTTCCGCCCCTCTTTCCAGGCATATTTGGTATCGCAGAAAGAACATTCAAGGTTACAGCCTGCTAAGCGGATAAAAAGTGTGGGCTCTCCCTGTCTCAGGCCCTCACCCTGGATGGAAGGGAATATTTCAGCTATCTTCAGAATATGTTGCTGAGGCATCTTCTGATTCCCAAACAGTCACCTTCTTTGCGGGGAAATGTTTGCTCAATTCGATGAAAAAGTGACGGGCCAGATTTTCTGCCGATGGATTAAAATCATAAACTTCATTGAGAAGAGTATGATCGGGCAGAATTTCAGACAATTTTTGCTTTATTTTAGTAAAATCTATGCCGATTCCTGTTTTATCCAGCTCCTTAACCTCGATTTCAACCTCTACATGAAAGGTATGACCGTGTATTTTCTCACACTTTCCCTTATACTCTTTTAAAAAATGAGCAGCCTGAAATCTGTCCTTTACTTTTAATATCCAGCTCATATTTTTCCTTCTTCCTCCAATCTAAGAACTAATGGGTCTTGGAGTCCAACTTCTTCCCAGGCCTTTTGTCGCAAGACGCAGGAAGAACATTTTTGACAGGGAATCTCTTCTCCAGAATAACATGATATGGCAAAAGAGTAGTCAGCGCCCAAAGCAAGGCCTTGCTTTATAATTTCTGACTTTTTCATGCTTAAAAAAGGCGCAATGATTTGAATTTTTTCCTGGCTGAGGGATGCTTTTGTTCCCTGGTTTATAGCTTCTTGCATAGCTTGGACAAATTGATCTCGAGTATCAGGATAATTCGGAGCGTCTATGACATTAAAACCGCAGACAATATCTTTTACTCCTTCGGCTTCTGCCCAAGCTGCTGCTAAGGCCAGGAATATTCCGTTCCTGAACGGCACATATGTCGAGGGCAGACCTGCTTCTATTTCTTCGATCCTCTCATACTGGGGCAAGGATAGGTTAGTATCGGTAAGGGAAGAGCCGCCGATCTGCTTAAGGTCGACCCGAAGAATCTTTTGGGGAACGTTGAGTTTTTGGGAAATCTTTCTAGCCATGTCCAGCTCGATCCTGTTACGCTGCCCGTAATCAAAGGTCAAAGCAAAAGTCCTATCGTAGCGATCTAGAGCCCAGTAGAGAGCAGTTGTTGAGTCTACACCCGCGGAAAAGAGAACGATACTTTTTTTCATTGGCGAAGGTTCCATGCCTGATGATAAAAGATAAGCTCTTTTTTTTCAAGGAGAAGGCATCCCCAACTCTGCGATTGTTTGAAGAGTATTTGGGAATGGCCTCGCTCCCAAAAGATTTTTAACGCCATTCAAATTCCGCTCTTCTTGGCGGCTGCATAACTCACTTTGTTCAGACATACTCGCCGGTCCACTGAGTGGACTGCCCTCGAAGAACGGAATTTGAAGGCTAAATCTTTTAAGGTCGCTTCATCCATCCCCAAATACTCTTACGTTATGTATGATTACTTCCTCATCACGGAAAATGATATTTTTTCAAGGAGCTGACTTGACATCCCTTTATGGCGGTGCTATATGTTTCGAGGCTCAGGCCTTCGAAAAAAATGGGGCCTGGCCCCATTTTCTCCATTTTCTGGACGTGCTAAAGAAGAATGAAAGAGCTCAGACCTCGAAGGGAGGTACTTTAGGACCTTTAACAGGCGAATATAGGGCATCAGTAAAGAAGGTAAATTATAGATGAAAGACGAAAGCATTAAGGATAAAAACGCAGAGGCTCCCGAGAAAGCTTACGAACTTCTTTCCTGGGCTGGCAAAGGAACGGATATTACAGTCAGAGATGATCAGCATGAATTTCCCTGGCTTTTGGATTCTGTAAAGCTTTG
>Ga0209636_10004545_pt1 | contig 14156 bp, 13 predicted proteins | sample DeeMarSWOR152_54_FD_187464 | JGI IMG/M metagenome (GOLD analysis project Ga0209636, IMG submission 187464) | Marine sediment microbial communities from White Oak River estuary, North Carolina - WOR-1-52-54 (SPAdes) (version 2) | ecosystem: Environmental > Aquatic > Marine > Intertidal zone >...
GGATTCGTAGGAATGAACTACTCCGGGTCGAACGCGTTCCGTAACCTGAGCGGCACATAGAACGGCTCCTCTATCATTGTACGCTCTAACTATGTCGCCGTTCTTTATACGTCTCCTCCTAGCGTCCTTCGTGTTTATCCGTATCACCCAGTAGTAATGTCCGTCCTTCATCTTAACCCGGTGTTCCGGTATTTCATTCATCCAGCTTTCTTTACCATCATAGTGGGTGTGAAAGCTGAACTTCGGATGGGGTGAAATCAGCTGTAGAGGATACTTGGATACAAGTTCCTTGGTATGGTGACCTTCCCATGAAGGAATATACTTGGGAACAAGGGGTCTCTCAGCGTCGTTGGGATCAAAGCGTTTGAGGCTCTGCGATTCGAACTCTATTTTCCCGGTCTGGGTTGCCAGGTTTCCTTCCCTGTCGGGTAGCCCTTCTACTCCTCCTCCAACAGGACCCCAGTCTGGTGTATCCTTCTTCCTACCTTCAGCAAAATATCTTAGCTCTGGTGTTGGCTTATAGTCTTTGGGCAGAGGAACAATAAAGTAGCCCTTCTTCTCGAATTCTCCCCAAGAAATGTATTTGGGTAGGTCGCTGGCTTCAAACATTCTCTTAACCCAATCTAACTCTGTGAGGCCTCCCTCGGTGAACTTGTCGTGGAACCCAAGCCTCTCAGCCACCATGGCAAATATCTCATAGTCCGACTTAGATTCTCCCAAAGGCTCAATGCACTTCTTTTCAAGGACTATTGTGCGATGGTTTGTGCCATAGGATGAGTGGGGTATGTAGCCGGAACAGTTGGCCCATTCGCCGATGTCCCATCTTTCGAAGTTGGTGCAGGCTGGGAGTACCAGGTCAGCAAACTGAGCCTCCCCCTCCATCCAGATGGACTGGTTAACCACAAATTCCAGCCGGGGGCTTCTGTACATCCTAACCCATCGGTTGGTGTTGTTCATGGTACCAATATAGGCGCCGCCATACCGCCAGAACATTTTTACCTCTGAAAATCCGTCTTCGGGATACTTGTACTTCATAAATTGAGTTTCAGTGGAAGCGCCGCAGAAGCCCTTACCCCGCCACTCTTGAGGTGGATTTAAGATGCATTCCGGAATTAGAATCCTCGGTATATGCTGCCCGCCGGGGTCGTTTATGGTTGACCTCACTGGGTGCACTGTGATCCCTCGCGAGAGCCATTGGTAGTGGGCGGCAGAGTTCAGTGGGTCACCTGATATTCCCCCCTCAGCATATCCTGGAAATAGGAAGTCGGCATTGTACGGGGCGCCTCCCGTTGTTGACCATATATTGATGCCTGGTTTGCCCAGACCCTGCATTGCCGCCAACAAAACCATCATTCTCGCCCATTCTGTTCCATAGGCTGTTCTGCAAGCTCCTCCCCAGCCGCCAAGCCCCCCCGCCGCCAGCATGGTTTTCCTTTTCGCCCATTCCCTAGCCAGGGCTCTAATGTCCCGGGCCGGTATTCCTGTCTCTTTCTCCGCCCATTCAGGGGTCTTAGGAAAACCGTCCTCGCCTAAAATGTAGTCTCGCCACTTTTCAAAGCCATAGGTATGTGTTTTGACATATTCTTTATCGTATAGGTTTTCAGTGAGCCAAACATAGGTGATGGCTGCCGCCAGAGCCGTGTCGGTTCCAGGTCTGGGAGCAAACCATTTATCAGCGAAGTTTATGGCAGTGAAGTTATAGTGGGGGTCTATGAAAACCATTTTGACCCCCAACTCTTTCAGCCAGAAACGCCATATGGTTGAGTCTTGCCCGGCATATATTCCACTTGTGGTCTCAGGGTCGCTGGACCAAAAAACTATCATTTCGCAGTATTTTAGAGCATCCTGCAGAAGGTCATATTGCCCTGGAATCCCAAGTCTCCAGGCATACCCCCAAGTATGCATTGCCCCCCAGTGCCAGCCCTCCCAGCTATCGGGGTTGTGATCAGCATAAGTATAGCCAAGGATTGACATAAACCGGAAGTAGGTACTGTGTCTGTACCCTATATTCCCCCAGTTGTGGTGCGAGGAAGCGGTACTCATAATTGCTCCCGGCCCATAGGTTAGGTGGATACGCTTTACCTCACTCGTGAGGATGTCCAGAGCTTCATCCCAGCTGATTCGTATATAGCCTGATTTACCTCTATCTTTAGCTTTCCTATCTCCTTTAGGGTTGAAGTCCACCCTCTTAAGGGGATAAAGAAGCCTATCGGGGGAATATATCCTTGACCTCTCAGCCAGAGTATACTGAGAGGGTCTCGCTATTCTGGGAGGAGAGAATTTTCTTCCGCGTGCCTTGATGACCCAGGATTTAGCATCGTCAGGGCCAAGTTGCAAAGGTTCCAGGCGTGTTATTTTTCCATTCTTGACGTAGGCAAAAACGGGGCCCCCGGTAGTACAATTTGTGAAAACTTGTTCGTCTTTCGTAGAATAGGCCATATTCTTCCTCCTCTTTTTTCGTCTGACTTACTTCATTATTCTAATACGATGAATTCGAAGGAGTCAATACCGTATTGACTAGGGATCTCTGTTTGATATACTTAAATACGTGATTACGAAAACTTACGAATAGGGAGGCAAAATATGCAGGTATTTACAAAACTCAAAACAGTGTCAGAGGCAGGAAGCATTTTGCGTGTAGTTACTGGGATTCTGGTCTTTGGTTCGATCTGGGGCCTCGTGGAAGCTATTCTGGGTGGGGCTTTACACCTTATATACTTCCCATACAAAGGGGCAATTCCAGGGGCCATCGGCCTGGCAATCATGGCAACATTCGTTGTCATCTATCGGCGGCCCAAGCTCGTATTCTGCATCGCAGTGATCGCCGCCCTGTTCAAGCCGCTGAGTGCCGTGATTTACGGCCAATTTATCTTTGCTCCCTTCGTAGTCAACCCTGCCTCGGCAATCCTTCTGGAAGGACTGGCCTTCACCCTGGTGGCCAGCCTGCTGTTTAAAGGCTTTGAGAGCAGTATCAAGATGCGTATTGGCGCTGGTGTTGCAGCGGGATATCTGAGCATCATCCTTTACGGTATCCTGGCATCGGCCTTAGGTATGGGGAAATGGGCATCCTGGGGACTTGCTGAGAGGCTCACTTCGGTGCTTGTCGATGGTACGGCACTAGCCGTTGCAGGCACTTGTTTGCTGCTCCTGGGACACCTGGCGGGCACAAAGCTCCGAGCCAACTTCTGGCAACTCATGACTGCCAGGCCCAAGGCCTTCTATGCTAGGACCATGGCCATCACAGCCTTTTGCTGGGTTGGCGCGGCAGTGGCCTTCGCATCAGGCCTTTAGTGACACTGCTCGTCATAGGTGAACCGAGGTCAGGCAAGACCGGTTGGTGCAGAGACTACGTTGACCGGCGGCGGAAATGTGGTTCCTCTGTCGGTGGAATCCTCTCCCCGGCTGTTGAGAAGCAAGGACAACGCGTCGGCTCTGGTGCAATCGACCTCCTTACTGGCCAACAAGTCCCTTTCGCCCGGTTGTCACGATGTAGGCCTCTCAAGAAAGGTGAGGTGGCGGGTGACTACACCATTAGCCGGGATGGGATATCGTTTGCCTGCGGTGCTATTAAACAAGCAATCGAGAGCAGATGCGACCCGGTGGTCATTGATGAGGTCGGCCCGCCGGAACTGCGTGGCAGGGGGCTTATGGCCGCAGCGGAATTAGCCCTGGCTTCAGCAGTCAACGTGCGCGTAGTAGTGAGGAGTTCCCTAAAGGAAGCACTTCAGAGGCGTTTCGCTGGCTACGAATTTACGGTTATCGCTGATTTGACAGAGTCCCCTTCAGATGTGTCTGAGCTTCCAGATTGTGAAAGCCATGAACCGGCCGCCCATGAGTCGCCCACAGAACGTCGCCAGGCCCAAAAAGAAAAATAGAATCGAAGAGACTCTTTTGTGGGCATTACGCCCGGTTCCTCTAATAGTTGACCTTGTCTCTCCCTTTCAGGCCAAGGATCGCTCTCGCTTCGTCGGGTGTAGCTATTTCCCGGTCAAGTTCGCGGGCAATTCTGACTACCTTCTCTACCAGTTCGGCGTTGCTCTTAGCCAACACTCCTTTACTGACGTAGATGTTATCTTCCATGCCCACGCGGACATGCCCACCCATCATTATGGACAGTGTCGCCAGGTTAAACTCGGCGGGATAGCCGGCGCCAATCACCGACCACTTGTAGTTTTCTGGCCCGAACAGCCGGTCACTCGTCTGCTTCATGAACATGATATTCTCTAGATCAGCGCCGATCGCTCCCAAAATTCCGGTGACGAATTGCACCCAGATGGGGAACTTCACCAACTTCTTCCTGATGCAATACTGTATGTTGTAGAGATGACCGACGTCATAGGCTTCGTGTTCGGGTCTGGTGTTATTCTCAGTCATGGTCTTGCAGAAGTGCTCGATATCACCAAAGGTATTACGGAAGATGAAATCTATGGTTCCGGCAGCAAAATCCTTCTCCCAGGGGTATTTGTAATCCGAGTCCTTATATCGCTCTGCAATCGGGTGAATTGAGAAGTTGATCGAGCCCATGTTAAATGTAGCCAGCTCCGGTTTGAGAGCCGGGACAACCCTTATCCTTTCCGCTGCTGTCATTTCCATCGTGCCGCCCGTGGTTACACAGACGATAACATTGCTTCTTGCCTTAATGAGGGTGGCAATATCTCGGTATACGGCTGGGTCAGTGGTCGGTTTGCCAGTCTGTGGGTCTCTACCATGGACGTGCACCGAAGCCGCGCCCGCATTAGCACACCTTTCTGCCTCTTCCGCAATCTGTTGTGGCGTCAGTGGCAGATAGGGCGTCTGTGTTGGCAGCGTGATATTACCGGTCAAAGCCGCGGTTATGATGAGTTTATCCATTTATGTGCATTCCTCCTTAAATTGCTGATCATTGATATCATATGTTCGGTCCTAAGTTTGTTGCTTCCGGGAGTAATCAATAAGATGTTTCGTAAGCCTTTCTCTAGTGCGCTTTATGCTTTCCGGTGTCCATTTGTCATAAAAACCTTTTCCAGATTTAAACCCAAGCTCACCTTTACTTACCTTCTCCTTTAAGAGCGACGAAGGATGGGGAGAAGCCTCTAAATCCTGTAAAACCGTATTGTGAATAGCCAGAGTCAAATCTAGCCCTACCATATCGGCGTTCTCAATTGGCCCCAGAACTGGGATCCGGATACCAAAACTTTGCTTGATGGCATCGTCGACGGTAGCTGCATCAGCGATGCCTTTTTCTACAATTGAGATGGCCTCCCGCCACAGGGCGTGCTGGAGGCGGTTAGCGACAAATCCTGGGACGTCCTTTAAGCATTTGATGGGGTACTTCCCCGCCATTTTCATGAATTGATAGGTTGTTTCCATCGTCTCATCGGATGTATCCTCTCCCTTTACCACCTCAACCAGGGGTATAAGGTATGGGGGAAACCAGAAGTGCGTTCCAATGATTCTGTCCCTATTCTTGGCTTCGGATGCTATCGCCGTTATACTGATTACCGATGTATTTGTGGTCAGAATAACATCCTTAGGGCACATCTGATCTAGTTCCTTGAATAGGTCTTGTTTTACTCTTAGGTCTTCAGCCACTGATTCGATAATAATCGGGGCCTTCGCCACTGCTTCGTCCATGTTTCTGGTTGTGTTTATCCTGCTGATAATCTTCCTTATTTCATCTTCTCCGTCAGCTCGTCCTTGCAGTAAGGCGGGGAGATTCGAAGCAATATTTTCGATGGCTTTGTCTAGTGTTTGCTGAGTCCGCGAGTATAAAGATACATCATAACCTGCCTTGGCAAAATGCAGTGCCAGTCCATGCCCTACCATGCCCGCTCCCAGCAAAGCAACGTGATTAATCTCTTCGGCTTTCATAAGCTGCCCTCGCTCCTACTCAGGCAAGAATTGTAACAATTGCCTGGAATAGAGAAGATCACTAGTAGTTGATAACTACCAGCGTGCTCGCTGGCTTATTGGTCTTGTTGAGTATCGATCTACCTTCATTGGGAGCGATGTAGACTGAGTCCCCCGGGCCGAGGGTTATTTCTTCCTTCTCGGTCTTGACCGTGATTTCTCCGTCCAGGACAAAATAGTATTTCTCCGCTGGCGTAGCCCCGAATTCGGCTCCACCTCCAGGCAGAAAGTGGGACATGCCTACCCAGAACTTCTCAGCCCCTGTTTCATCTTTGCCGCTTAACCTGAGCGCAACCATCTTGAAATGCCCAGGGGCCTCATAGGGCTTGACCTGAGCCAAACCAACCTTTTTCATATATCCTCCATATTTAGTTTTGAATTATCGGGGTAAACAAACAGCTATAGACTTAAGCGAGGACGCCACAGTAGGTGTAGGTCCTGTCGGGCACATCATTCAGATCGTCTTCGTCGATTTCTGCAACGCAGTGAGCCATGGAGCCATCGCCCATGTACCAGCGGATCGGGAAGCAGTAGAACCTGAAGCGCTTACCGGAAACCTTATCCAGATCTCCGCCGAGGTTTTCAACCCCGACTATGCCGTGACCCAGCATTATCTTATGGCAGGGCTCCCAGGTGCCCCAGCAGCCGATGGCTTCCAGGTCGCCAAACTTCTTGTCATAAGCTTCGTGGCCATGCACTTTGATGTAGGTAAACTTATCAAATTCGGCATATGCTTCTTCACCGAACTGCTCAATGTACTCTTCGGTGATAGGCTTACCAGAAGCGCCGAGGAGGTTCATACGGGTCATGCCATTGTTGCCCATAGCGGTGTGGAGAGGATGGTCCAGAGCCTGCGAATCCATAGCAACGCACTTTACCTTTTTCTCTAAAAACCATCTGCCGGCCTCGACGCCAGTACCTTTGGAATAATGATAGTACTCCTTGGAGTCGTCAAACAAGCGATGCATGCCAGTATTCAGGCAAATGACCATGCCTTCCAGTTCGCTCGGCTTGATACCTACTTTTTCGCAGGCAGCCTCAAGATGCTTCGGGAGGATCAGCCCCCACCGCTCGATCTCGATGGGAAGGCAAACGGCATCGCCAGTGTATGCATCAATAGGCAGTTCGTGCGTGTAACGAGCTCTTTTTCCGTCGAAATCGATTTCCATAACGTGACGGGGAGCATCGCAATGCGTACCGGTGTGCATAGTGCAGGTGATCTTCTGCGTCAGAACGCCGCCTTTTGCCATGGTGTGCGTATTATCGATTATCGGCTTGTCAAAATAAGGCCAGCGGGGAATTTCCGCACCGAAGGGATGCGACAGAGAAACAAATACTTTTTTACCCATAACGTATACCTCCTCAAACTCGAGTTCTAACTATCAAGCATTCTATTACCAAGTAGTCACGCCGCCATCAATGTACAGGACTTGCCCGGTAATGAAGTCTGACGCCTTTGAGGCAAAGAATATGGTAGCTCCCACGATATCGTCCGGCATTGCCCAGCGGCCAATGGGGATGCGAGACTTCATTCTCTTGGCGAACTCAGGGTCGGCCAATGCAGGACGGGTAAGTTCAGTCTCCACTACAGTGGGCGCGACCGCATTAACTAGCACGTTGTGCTTAGCCCACTCGCAGGCCAGTGTTCGTGTCAGGGTATCTACAGCTCCTTTACTGGGACAGTAAGCCGCATAGTCTGTGGGGAGTCCGTATCTGCCTCTCACCGATGATACGTTTATGATCTTGCCACTGTGCTGCTTGATCATCACCCGCCCAACCGCCTGGCAGGTGAGGAAAGTGCCGCGGGTGTTGATATCCATAACCTTCTGCCACTCATCAATGGGAAAGGCATCCGCAGGTTTGCGAATCGCCAGACCATGAGCATTCACTAGGATATCAATGTGAGGGAATGTCTTCAGGACACTATCGACCATAGCCGCTACTGATTTCTCATCAGTAACCTCTACGGGAACAGCCAGCGACTTTCTACCCCGGGCCTGTATCTCCTCGGCTACCGGCTTAAGATGCTCCAGTTTACGGCTGGCCACGATGACGTCGGCACCAGCCTCTGCCAGACCCAGAGCCTGTGCACGACCGATGCCGCCAGCACCACCAACCACTATAGCAACCTTGCCTGTTAAATCAAACAGATCGCTGATATTGCACCTCCTTTCCTAGAATTTGCTGAAGTTACGCAGGACCGATATGGTAGTCAGAGACAGTCAGATTCTGGTTTGAGCTTCAGTTCATCTCTTGTCTTTATGGCCTCCAATCTGGATGATCTCATGACCAGAGATAACTTGCCTGAAGTATAGCATCGCCGAGTAGTAACCGTCAATTCTCAGCCGGCTCCACAGGATGTTCTCTGGCAAGAACGCGTTAGGAAATCTATCGTGGTGGGCATCTTGAAGCACCGATGAAGGCGGTTGCGAACTATCCTCGTATTGAGACAACCGATGGCTTTACCGAAGGCTGCCAGACCAAGATGGAGATGCCAGAACAGGCAGCTCATGGCCTGAGGAATGTGGATGTTTACCGGAGGAAAGCGCTCTTGGGGGTTTGTAGCATTGCGTAGCTATTTCCGGAGTATTTGATATACAACCCATGGTCTATTGACAGAGTACGACGGATTTGCTAGTATAAAGCTGACCATTGACCCTTGAGGCAGTGAGCTAAAAAGTTTTGTAGCTAAAAGTCCGCTTGGATCGGCGGTGACCGAGACGGACAACAGGAGTTGTTTAGATAACCCTCTCGGTTATGCCGGGAGGGTTTTCTAGTTTATGGTTATATGTAACGCTATAACGGATGTTGCAGGAATCAAAGTCGGGCATTATACCGATGAGAGGGCAGTGACCGGCTGCACGGTAATACTTTGTGAGCGAGGCGCTGTGGCTGGCGTTGATGTCAGTGGCTCATCGCCGGGGACCAGGGAAACGGACCTGCTGCGCCCGGGAAACTTGGTGGATAGGGTTCAAGCTATCGTTCTCGGTGGGGGCAGTGCCTTTGGGCTGGATGCTGCCGCCGGCGCTATGAGATATTTGGAGGAACGCGGATTTGGTTATGAGACCAGCGCTGGGAGGGTGCCTATTGTGCCAGCTGCCATCATTTTCGACCTGAATATAGGTGATTCTAAAATGAGGCCTGGAGCTAACGAGAGTTATCAAGCCTGCCTGACAGCTACCGGTGGCAAAGTAGCTGAAGGCTGCGTTGGCGCTGGCACCGGGGCGACAGTGGGTAAGATTCTCGGCCTGGAGAGAGCAGTTAAGAGCGGCCTGGGATCTGCTAGTCAAGAAATGGCCAAGGATGTTGTGGTCGCTGCCCTGGTAGTAGTGAATGCCGTTGGGGATGTGATCGAACCGGGAACGGGGAAAATTCTGGCTGGACCTCGCAAGCCAGACGGAAGCGGATTCTTATCTTCGTCAGAGTTGTGGAAAGGTGAGTTCAAGGAAGCAGTCCCGCCTCTTAACACTGTGATCGGCGTAGTGGCTACTGACGCCAAACTTAGTAAAGCTGAGGCGAATAGACTGGCCCGTGTGGCCCAGGTTGGCATTGCTCGAGCTGTCGACCCCTGCCATACCATGTATGATGGCGATGTTCTATTCGCACTTTCTTTAGGAGACAAAGAAGCTGACCCTAATGCTCTGGGTGCAGCGGCTGCCGAAGTTGTGACCGAAGCCATAGTTAGAGCAATTGAAAAGGCGAAGACTCTAGCTGGCGTGCCAGCAATTAAGGATGTAAGCAAATGCTAAAGACAGGTTTCATAGGTGCGGGAACGACAGGCACTGCCCTGGCAGTAAGGCTTTCTCAAAAGAGATGGCCTGTGGTGGCTGTATCCAGCCGCACTTGGTCCTCGGCGGAAAAGCTAGGCAAGCTGGTGCCCAATTGCCGGGTTTGTCACACATCTCAGGAAGTGGCAGATCTTGCTGACCTGGTTTTCGTAACCACTCCTGACGATGCCATAGCTCAGGCCTGTGGTGAAGTCCAGTGGCATGGAGGGCAGAGCGTCGTGCATTGCAGTGGCGCTCATTCGGTGGATATTCTGGAATCAGCAAAAGAACTTGGAGCCTGCGTCGGCTCATTTCACCCGTTGCAGACTTTTGCCAGTGTTGACCGGGCCATAGAAAACTTGCCGGGCTCTACATTCGCCCTGGAAGCTGAAGGGCCGTTATTGTCAACACTGGAGGAGTTAACTCGGCTCCTGAATGGCCACTGGGTGGAACTTAAGCCTGGAGACAAAGTGCTGTATCACGCAGCCGCCGTTTTCGCCTGTAATTATCTGGTCACCCTGGTTAAGCTGGCGTTGGACCTTTGGCAAGGCTTCGGAGTATCGTCAAAGGATGCGACCAGGGCGTTGCTGCCCTTAGTCAAAGGGACTGTAAACAATATTGACAATATTGGCTTGCCCAACTGCCTGACCGGTCCTATTGCCCGCGGGGATTTGGGTACTATAGAGAAGCACCTGCACGCCCTTGATGCCAGGAACCCTGCTCTGCTCACTACCTATAAAGAGCTAGGACTTCAGACTATTCCTATTGCGTTAGCTAAAGGCAAGGTCAATGAACAGAAGGCAGAAGAGATGACGAACTTACTTTCTTTGGAAAGAAAGTAAGCAAGGACACTTTGTACTAGGGAGGTACAAAATGAGGACTATGCTGAGAAGTAAAATACACCGAGCCCGGGTTACGGAAGTCGATCTGGATTACGAAGGCAGTATCACTATTGACCGGTGTCTCATGGAAGCCAGCGGCATCTTGCCCTTCGAAAGGGTAGAAGTCCTAAACGTTAACAACGGGGCAAGGTTCAGCACTTATGCTATCGAAGGTGAGGAGAATTCGGGGATTATTGGCATCAATGGTGCTGCCGCCAGGCTGGCGGCCAAGGGCGATATAGTCATTGTCCTCTCGTATTGCCAGGTTCCTGACGATGAAGCAATCAATATGACCCCCAGTATAGTTCTTGTGGATACTCAGAACAAAATCGTGGAGCCTTTGCCTGCGGCTGCTCAATGGGAAAGGATTCAGAACTCAGTGGCCGGTAGGGGTGACCTTTGATTGCTGAATCCTGACTTCTGGTTACTGACTACTGTTTAAGGAGAGAACATGAGAGTTACCATTACCGAGATAAGACAAATGAAGCAAAGGAAAGAAAAGATAGCTATGCTCACCGCCTATGACTACGTGACCGCCAAGATGATTGACGAGGCTGCTGTGCCATTGATATTGGTTGGGGATAGCCTGGGGATGGTGATACTGGGCTATGAATCAACTATACCGGTGACCATGGATGAGATGATTCATCATACCAAAGCTGTAGTGAGAGGAGCTAAGAAGTCTTTAGTAGTAGGAGATATGCCGTTTATGACCTATCATATCAGCCTCTCCGATGCCTTATATAATGCCACCAGGTTCATTCAGGAGGCAGGAGCACAGGCGGTGAAACTGGAGGGTGGCGAGTTCGTTGCTGAGACGGTTAGACGCCTCGTTGGCTGCGGCATTCCAGTCATGGGGCATATTGGGCTTACTCCGCAATCCATACATCAATTGGGAGGGTTTAAGGTGCGCGGCAAGGGACTCGAGGAGGCCAGAAAGCTGCTAAACGATGCCCGTATTTTAGAAGAGGCTGGGGCTTTTGCTATCGTTCTGGAATGCACTCCGGCGCCTCTCTCCAGGTTGATTACTCAGGAGCTGTCTATCCCGACCATTGGTATCGGGGCTGGGCCTGATTGTGACGGTCAAGTCCAAGTGGTCAGCGATCTTTTGGGCCTTTATACTGAATTTGTGCCCAAGCATGCTAAGCAATATGTTAAGTTGGCCGGGGAGATTAAGACTGCAGTCTCGGATTACGTATCCGAGATTAAGTCTGGTAGCTTCCCCACTTCGGAACAAAGCTATGCCATGGACGAGAGCCTCGTTAGGCAGCTGGAGGCTTAAGGCTAGTGGCATGCGGGTATAGTTAACCGCATCATCTTGTGTAGAATCGTCGCTCTCAACGGCAGGGGATCGGGTGGCTATCCGGAATTTATTGAGGATGATGGTGACTTCCTCTGTTAGGATAGGGGGAGGCGAGGAGGAGTCCAAAATTCTCCTCTTAATATAAGACGGGTCAGGGGAATTATGAAGAAGGCAACGGCATGAGGCTCCTGGAGATGACGCCCCTTTGTCCTTTCATCTTAAGAACGGAATTCATGCGCGAAAGTAAACCACTACTGGCATGCAGGTAGTAAAGACAATTGCCGAGATCAGGGCCTTGAGGCAGAAGCTCAGCGGTACAGTGGGCTTCGTACCCACTATGGGTTTTCTTCATGAGGGCCATCTGGCTTTGGTGAAGAGGGCGAAGGCAGAGAATGCCGCCGTTATTGTTAGCGTTTACGTGAATCCCACTCAATTTGGCCCCAGAGAAGATTTCGGCTCCTATCCACGCGACCTCGGCCGTGACCTGGAGTTGTTGCGGAAAGAGGGAACAGATATCGTCTTCGTCCCCTTGGATGATGAAATGTATCCTGGCCGATTTGCCACTTGGGTGGATGTAGAGAAGGTGACCGAGAGACTTGAGGGAGCATCACGTCCGGGGCACTTCAGAGGCGTAGCCACGGTGGTGGCCAAGCTATTCAATATCGTCCGGCCGGCTAGGGCCTATTTGGGGCAGAAAGATGCCCAGCAGGCGATGGTCATCAGGAGAATGGCGGCTGACCTTAACATGGACCTGGAAGTTGTAGTTGTGCCTACGGTGAGGGAGAGCGATGGCCTGGCCAAGAGCAGTCGCAATATTTACCTTAATCCGAAGGGGCGCCAAGCAGCCACAATATTGTTCAAGGCTCTTACGTTGGCGCAGCGATTATCACGGGGTGGGGAAAAGGACGCTGAAAAGATTCGCCGACAAATGATGGCACTCATCCAGAAAGAGCCCCTGGCCCAAATTGATTATGTGAGTATTGCCGATACCGAAACGCTGGAGGAATTGAACTTGATTGACCGTCCGGCGCTGGCTTCCTTAGCCGTGAGGATAGGCAAAACGCGGTTGATAGATAACATGCCTCTGGAATAGGCGTTCTGTGCATCATTGCCGGCCTCTTCCTCTTTCGTATTGCGAGAGTCGCCTACTGGGTCATTGCGAATGGGGAAGCCCCGAAGTAATCTCGGTGGGAGGGGTGAGTGGAGACTGCCGGTCACCTTTCAGGTGCTGATAATGGCGGCAGGGACCAGGTGGGAGTAACAGCACGGTGACAGACTTGGGCCTGGGAGGCTAAGAATACTGAATTTGGCTAAGAATAAATGGCTCCAGCTTGGGGGTTATTTGACAACAAAAAAGCCCTGCTGTATAATGACCATACTCCTCAACGGAGATCATTGTCGCACGTTAACAATTAAATAGGTTTTGTGTTCTGTCTGGCGTGAGTCAAGGGAGTAAGAGCATAGGGCGGATGCCTTGGCATCAGTAGCCGAAGAAGGGCGTGGCAAGACTGCGAAAAGCCTCAGTGAGCTGTCTAGCTAGCTTAGCTGGGGATTCCCGAATGGGGCAACCTGCTTGGGTGAAACCCAAGCACTCGCTAACGCGAGAGGGAACTGGGCGAACTGAAACATCTTAGTAACTCGAGGAAGAGAAATCAACAGAGATTCCCTGAGTAGTGGCGAACGAAAGGGGAACAGCCCAAACCGGGATAGCTAAGTGGACTTAGAGCCTAAGCTATTCTGGGGTTGCAAGACACAAGGGGCAGATTCTAAGGTCTGCCACAGAGTTACAAAACTTTCCTTTAGTCAAATGCTTCTGGAACGGGCAACCGTAGAAGGTGACAGTCCTGTAGGCGAAAAGGGAAAGTCTCTGCTTGTGTTCTTGAGTACCACGGGACACGTGGAATCCTGTGGGAAGCTGGGGGGACCATCCTCCAAGGCTAAATACTGCTGATGACCGATAGTGAACCAGTACCGTGAGGGAAAGGTGAAAAGCACCCCGGGAGGGGAGTGAAATAGAATCTGAAACCCTATGCTTACAAGCAGTCAGAGGTTCGATTTATCGGACTGATGGCGTGCCTATTGAAGAATGAACCGACGAGTTGATCTATGTGGCTGGGTTAAGCAACTTAGTTGTGGAGCCGAAGCGAAAGCGAGTCCGAATAGGGCGAGGCTCAGTTTACTGAGCAGGTCGCATGGATCAGACCCGAAACCGTGTGATCTACCCATGGCCAGAGTGAAGCTCAAGTAAAATTGAGTGGAGGCTCGAACCTGTGAGTCAGGCGAAACTCTAGGATGAGCTGTGGGTAGTGCAGGTGA
>Ga0209636_10004547_pt1 | contig 14155 bp, 11 predicted proteins | sample DeeMarSWOR152_54_FD_187464 | JGI IMG/M metagenome (GOLD analysis project Ga0209636, IMG submission 187464) | Marine sediment microbial communities from White Oak River estuary, North Carolina - WOR-1-52-54 (SPAdes) (version 2) | ecosystem: Environmental > Aquatic > Marine > Intertidal zone >...
AATGTTCGTAACGTTTCTGGTCTTCAAGGCTTCGATTTTCGTTTGTCGTACGAAACTGAGTTGTTGGATTGTTTATCTGTTGAAGAAGGTGACTTTCTATCAGCATCTGGTCCTACCTTTGTGTGTAAAAAAGATATTTTTGAAGGATTTTCCGGAGTGCAGGGCTATGTGTGGTTTGCTGTGGTAATCTACGGTTTAGGCTTTGCAGATGGAGAAGGGACTCTTGCGGTTATCACCTTCAAAGCGACTGCCATTGGTGAAACGGTGTTGGATATATACTCTGATCCACCTTACAAGGCGGATAAGATTAAGCTAACCACTTGTGGAGCAGTGGCCATTCCGAATGAAGCCTTAGATGGTTACGTTACAATTTCCAACTCTGAGGATCCACCACGTTCACCAGATCCGCCAGAGGAGCCGCCCAGCAACCCTAACCTGCCAAATCCTGACGTCAACGGTGATGGAATAATCAACATATTGGACCTTGCTATTATAGCTAAGGCTTACGGAAGTAGGAGTGGAGACATCGAGTATGAGGATGTAACAGATCTTGACCAGAACGGCGTAGTAAACATTCAGGATGTTGCAATAGCAGCCTTAGAATATGGGCAAGAAGTTTAATCTAGCGACGTTTATTAACAGGGCTGAATGAGGAGTTACGCCTGTTTTCCGAACTCCTTTGCCACCGAACTGACATCAATTATGTTAATTATTCTATCATAGTTCAAATCAGCCTTTGGGTTCCATTCAGGATCATCAGGCGTGCTTCCGAAGGAATATGCCACGAATGCGAGATCTAAGATATTTATTATTCTGTCTTCGTTTAAATCTCCGTATAAGCTAATGGAGATGTTAACAGTTGCTATGCTTGATAATCCTTCATTGTCTGTAACGTTTAGTGAGACGCTGAAGTTTCCTATCTCGTTAAATATGTGTTCGATAACTGGAGTAAGTCCTCCTGGGAATGTCAAGTTAGTTCCGTCTCCGAAGTTCCATTGAAACAAAACGATGGTTCTGTTTGGCCCGATGGCGCGGGAGGATGTGGCGTTGAAGGTGATGGGCTGGTTCAGGTATGTTCCGTTTTCAGGATAGATTTCAAAATCTGCGTGGGGGTAATCGTAAACTTCAATACTTGTTGAGTTGATTATCCAGCGTGGGACGTACTGGGTGTCTATACAGGAAGCGTTGACTGTAATTGTGTATGCGCCTGGAGTTTGGAAGGTTATATTCCAATTGCAGTATGCGTCTGCTGGGCCTGGACCCATCTCTCCGATGAAGAACGGGTTGCTTCCAGAAGTCAGGTTTGCTTCGGGAGGAAGTATTAACAAGGCTTGAACGTTGTGCACGTATTCCCATAGGTTGTTGCCGGTGTGGATATAGACTTGTACTTCGGTATCTTCGTCAACCAGGGTTGAGGATGGAGCCTGAACAGTGACGATTGTTATTCTTGCGTAGCTAAAAACTGGCCTCGTTAAGGCAGCAATTATTATGATGATGAAAAACGTGAATGTTAGTTTAGGCTTGTTCATCTCTTTTGATCATCCGGGGCTTTCATTATTTAGTTGTTGATCCCTTTGAGAAAAACCTTATGGAGAAATGTTCTAGAGAATCTATCAGAACTCTCAAATGTTTGTGTCTTCTTACCTACAATTATTTTTGTTAGAAAGTAGCAGAATCTTTGACTATAATATCCATTCTAGGGTTTAACAATGTGGTTTCCTTCATCCTCAGGGTACCATGCTAACGAGCTCCCGTAAAATGGATCCTTGCCCATTTCATTATTTGTCGAAGTCACAGCCTCCCCAACAGTCCTCCCCTCCGCAAACAGTTGACTTAGGAGATGTTGAGTGGCGGAGTCTGTATGTTCACTGCTTACCGGGCCTGTCCATGAGATGTAAACTTTGGCTCCTTTTTCTATGAAAGCCTCTGCTGCCTTTCTGGTTGTTAAGCCTTGGCAACCCATCATTATTATAGTGGTGTCTTCAAAGTTTCCTTTCATGCTCCATTTGATGAAGTCTGGAGTGATTCCGAAGTATGGTGTTGAGTTTTCTTCAACTCTGACTTTGACGATTCTTTCGGCTAGAATGTCAGTGAGGTAGTTCAAACGGGCTTTGTTGTCATCCCATTTTTCTCCGGTGAAGATTGCCAAGTTTCCTTCTTGATCAATGGCTGAGTGTACTCGAAGGATTATAATTTTGTTATTATATGATGGTAGGTTTCTGAAGAAGCTTACGTTGTTGAAGATGCCTTCCTTGTACCAAAGTTGCAGGTTGGATTGGCTAAGTAATTCTTGAGTTGTCCAATAGAACGTTTTGTTTGGATGAGTTATGCTCAACTGATCGATTAAGAGTGCTTGAGCTGTGGTTCCATCTGTCGTGATTTCAGAAGACAATAAAGTGTATGAGATAGCGAGAATCATTGTAATTGCCAGAATTATGATAACTGGCACAACATTTCTTCTTCGTGCCCATTCTTTCGTGGGTTTTACCTGTTTCTTAGCCACCCCAAATATTCCCTTCAATAAATGGTTTTGCTATGTAGAAATCGTTTGGTTACGGATAAATTTTATGTTTGCATTGATATAGAAGATAATTCCGTAGCACTTAAATACTTAACCCGCTGGTATATTATTTGCTGATAAGGAAAGGAGAAAGGAGAAAGATGAAATATAAATATCTGCTTGGTATACTGTTTACAATGATGCTTTTGACTTCCATGGGATCTGCACTTGCATTCTGGCATCCTCCTCCTGACGACAAAAAACCACCATGTCCAACCTTCGTAGTAGTAATCGAAGATGAGGGCATGCTAACATCAACCTACAGGTTCAACTTTACCGAACCAGACTACGGCTTCTGCTCAGACGTCACGGTTGAAGTTTGGATCCTAAATGTTGAGGACATGTTTGCCTACGAGTTTAAACTATACTGGGATGAGATCTACTTCAAACTAACAGCCTGGACTGTTGAGGACGTCTGGCCAAGCCAATTCCCTGTTAAGCCAGAGGCCACATATGACGGTTCAGAGCCTTACCATCAAGCTGTGAGCGCTCTCGCACCGTCAACAGGTGTAACCGGCGACTTCAAACTCGCAACATTGACCTTCCACATAATAAACGATGTCTGCTGGCGCCAACAGGAAGTTCTTGGAAGGTTTAAGCTCGATGGCCTTAAAGCAAGCAACTCATGCAGCGATCCAATTCCGCTTTGTGACCCATTCCATGGATGGTGGAAATTCATAGCTGTACAGCCGGAAATTTACATTGATCCTGAAGATGAGGTAAACTGTGTAGTTGGCGAGACTTTCGTAAGCACCATATGGATCAAAAACATTGTCAAAATGAAGAGCATCCACTTTGTATTGGTCTGGTACGGGAATGTCGTTGGCGTATATGAGCCAACCGTATATAGACCTATCAAGTGCACAACAGAAGATGATATAGAGATCAATGATGACGTGTTCCCAGAAGATGATATAGATACGTACACCATTAGTCTCTGGGCGGCAGCTGACAACTCTTCGTTCTCACTGACTATCGATCTTGTAATGGACTGTGACTTCCCGCTGATCAACGGCACCTTCTGGGCCTTTAAGATCACTTGGCTCAAACAAGATCCTTGGGAATGTGGAAGGCAACCAGTATATACCAAACATAACCATGAATGGGACACTACTAATGCAACAACACCTCAAAAGTTCTGGGATGGATATTTCGACGTCATGTGCCCGGACCTCAAAAACATATGGTTCGGAGATACCTATGGTGACCTTACAGGCGTAGATTGGGGTGCCATCCAAAAGGGCGCTAAATACACATTTGATCCTGTTCCAGGAGACCTCAACGGCGACGGCGAAGTAGACGTGACCGACCTTGCAATAATCGCAAGCTTCTACGGAAAAACACATCCATATACATATCCTGAATGGTACTACGACTTCGTAGATCCCTTCCATATAATTGACATCTTCGACGTAACAGTAGTTGCCAAGAACTTCGGCAGATCGTGCCCATACTAGATAGCCTGAAAACGCAACCACAAAAAACCCTTCCTTTTTTTAATTTTACTATGGAGCATATGTGGTTTCCAGACTTATTCGTTGGAGATGATCTCTTTGCCCCTATTTGTAGACTTATTCGTTGGAGGCAATCTAGAAACCATAAATAATCTCTCCTTTTTTTATATACAAGAAAGTGATATGTATGAGTAGTAAGCTTGTTTTTATCCTATTCTTTTTTGTACTATCTTGTCTATTACTGAGCACGCGTGCGTTAATCCCAGGTGATGTGAAAGCTAAACAATTAGTCTACAACGTTAACACAGGATTGAATTACACAATGATTCAAGAGGCAATAAATGCCATCGAAACTCTTGATGGCCACACAATCTTAGTTGAAGAAGGCACGTACTATGAGCATATCGTTGTGAACAAGTCTTTATCGCTAGTTGGAGCGAACCTGTCTGAGACGGTTATTGACGGGGGCCATAGTGGAAACGTAATAAACATAGTCGCTGGCAATGTTAAGATCACGGGTTTCACCATACAAAACAGTGGGGATGATTTATCTAATGGTATCTATTCAACATCAAGTGGCAATAACATAAGTTACAATACCATAATCAACAACGGTAACGGCATCAAACTGTACAGATCTTCAAACAACAGCATCACCGGAAACAATATAGTAAATAACGATTACGGCGTCAAACTCTCTTGGCATTCCAATAGCAACAGCATCTCGGAAAACGTTTTAGTAGACAACAACTGGGGCATTGCACTCTCCTTTTATTCTGATAGCAACAGCATCTCCAGAAACAACATTACAAAGAACGAGTACGGAATTTTTCTTCACAGTTGTTCCAGCAGTTTCTTGCAAGACAATTTGTTGAATAATAATCAGTACGGATTCGGTGTTGAAGGGTTTGAGCTAAACCATTATCTTGTTTCAATAGACACATCAAACCTTGTAGACAACAAACCCATATACTACTTGATCAACCAGCAAAAACTCACTATCAACACGTCAACACATCCCCAGATAGGATTTCTAGCATTAATAAACTCAACAGACATCTCCATCAAAAACATAAGCCTGACAAAAGGCAAACAAGGGGTTCTATTAGCATATACAAACAACACAAAAGTCCAAAATAACATCATAACACACAATGATGATGGCATCTATCTCTACAATTCCTCCAATAACACTATCTCTTTGAACAATATAACTGCAAACAATGATGACGGCATCAAACTCTACGAATCTTCAAACAACAGCATATCTGAAAACAACATTATAACAAACAATTATGATGGCATCTTTCTCTCTAGGTCTTCCAATAACACTATCTCTTTGAACAATATAACTGCAAACAATGATGATAGCATCAGACTCTACACGTTTTGTAACCGCAATCACATCTCAGGAAACAACATAACAAACAGCAACTATGGCATCGCTCTCTCCCCATATTCTGCCTGCAACAGCATCTCAGAAAACAATGTAATAGACAACAAATACGGCATCCAGCTGTCCACGTCTTCAAACAACACCATCTCAAAAAACAACATAACAACCAACATTGATTATGGCATCTACCTTCACGAGTCTTCAAACAACACAATCACTGGAAACAACATAGCAGACAATAACATCGGTATTAGGTTCCAAAGCTCTTCAGGCAACATTATATATGGAAACAACATCGCAGAAAACAAAGAAAACGTCTATGACGACGCTTGGGATCCATTTGAATCCCATCATCCCACTCCTTCAATCAACACTTGGGACAATGGTTATCCAGAAGGCGGAAATTACTGGAGCGACTTTAAAGAAAGATACCCAAACGCTGCGGAGCTGAACAATTCAGGAATGTGGGACACGCCCTACATTATTGATAATAACAACAAAGACAACTATCCGATAATTCCAGAGTTCTCATCAAATACCACTCTATTTGTATTGATGATAATAATGATTGTAGTAGTCATTGCTATCGATCTTGCTTGCTCGCGCGCAAACACGCTGAAAAAGCGGAAAGGATAGAAAGGGAGATCCTTCGAAGTTTAAGCCAACAATACTCCATGGAGTCCAGGCTATATAAAACGTGGCGAATTTTACATTTAAACTAAAGTTGTACGTAGTGGAAGCAAATTAACGTCAAGTAAACTTCTTTTGCTACTTGTCCTCGAATTAGAGAAGTAGAGGTCAGCAATTTCGCGTGTGAATGAGAACGCTTATTTTGAAGTTCAAACTAACTCTTATATGTCAAAATTGTCAACTGCAAAAAACGACATAGATTTCTGGAAGCTCCTCACAGTCTTCGAAAACCAAGTGAGAATAGAAATAGTAAGACTTCTTCTACAAGTCGAATGGAGAAGCCTCTCCGACATAGCTGGAAAGCTTGCAGAAAAAGGTTGGAAGATGTCACTTCCCGGCGTGCTGAAACACATGAAAGAGCTGGAGAAATCTGGAATAGTGAGACGTGAATCAGGAGCCTTCATGGACAAACCTGACGCCAGAAAAACAATCTACATGCTCGAAGGAAAAGAAAGGGTTGAGAAAATCCTGAACACATTAGAAAACGATGTTGGAACTAGATTGAAAGTTGGAGTGCTGTTTGGCAGAACAGCAAAGCTGGCACGCAAGGTTCAGGGGATGGGCGGACAAACGAGAGAAAAAGAAAAGGAATTATTGGCAGCTCTGTTAGCGGAGTGCGAATCAGAAACGATAGAAAAATACTTGACAGAAGATGAAAGAAAGAAGATAAGGCTCTGGAAAACGATGCTGAGCCTTTGAAAAGCAGTTCATTATGTTGGAGCAACTATCCTCCGAATTAGCTGAACAGCATCTTTCTTCTCAGGGACAGGAAGCTCTCCAAGCAGTTGATCAACAATCTTGTCTATGCTTCTGGAGAAATCGCTTCCCCTAAGCTTCTCGTATGCGAGAAAAGCCCCACGCGACTCTACTCCTCCATAGGATTTGGAAACCTTAGGGTTCTCGCTAATCTTTGATATGCATGGAATCTCCAATAGATCCTCCAAATCCTTGACAAACTTTTTGCTGAACTTCTCAGGATTCTTAATTCTGTTAAGAACGAATCCTATGGGAACAGATTTTAGAAAATATCTACCCAGTCGGATTGTATCGATAGCAGATTCAACGCATAAGACAAACTCGTCTTCAGTCAAGATTGGTATAAAATATTGACAAACCCCTAAAGACAGAAAGGCAGCTTCACCCAGAGGAAAAGGAACATCTATCATAAGAAAATCAGCTTCCAACTGATTAAGTTTCTTAGCAAAGTTGACAGGGTTAATTTCAAAGTAACCCTGTAAAGAAACACCAGACGGTATTAAAAACAAGTTATCCACATGTGTAGGGTAAATGGCTTTCTCTAGAGCCACATCCTTTTCGACAACCTCATCAAGCTTTGGGCCCTTAGAGGAAAGATCTAGACCATAAATCACCTGCAACGGGTGATTGGGGTCTCCTTCAACAAGAACAACCTTCTTTCCTCTCAAGGCGAGTGCAGCACCAACATTGGCAGTTAGCAGAGACTTGCCAACGCCTCCCTTTGAAACAGCGAATGTTATCGAATTCATCGACGCCATGACCTCCTTAAACAAGTCAAGCATCTAAATGTAAAAGGTTTCTTAACTTGCAGGTTAAGCATTAACTATCTTCCTCCTCCTTCTCTCTCAGACTTCTGAAAAGATCTTCTAAGGTATTGCGTGGCTGAATTTTGACGCCATATGTTTTCTCGAATTTGTCAATTTTGCTTTTTCTTCGCTTCACATCTAATTCAAAGAGCAACCGTCCAACCTCCAAAGGACTGCGTCTATATATTTCCAACATTTTCTTCTGTTTACTATACATTCTGTAATATCTCAGTCCAAATACAATAAGAAAGGTGGAGAGACCAAAACTAGCGAAAGTTGCAATTTCAATGATCTGCCTTGCAGCTCTCTCACGATCAAGTTTAATTACTGTCTCGTCATACTGAGATACTAAGTCGGTTAAGGTATTATTCAAATCGGCGTACTGAGTGCTTAACGTCTCAAAATCGTCTTGAAGGGAACTGTAATTTCCATACAATTCTTCGAATTGTGTAATAAGCACTGTGTAGTTGATTGCTAATTCGGTGTAGTTTACGCTCAGTTCGCCATAATATTCTTGAAGCAAGAGATAGTCAGCTAATAAGTCACTGTATAATTTTGTCAAATCGTAAAATGGTCTCGAGGCCACTATAACCTCCTGAGAGTCATTAACATTAAAATAGATGAAGCTGCGCGTGATGTTTGAAACAGTCAGCAATGTTGACTCGACCTCTTCGCCATCAACAAACACAATGTGAGGACTAACCATCAAAATGTTGGGAATCATAACCCTGCAAAAGCCAGCCACATCTTCTAAGCCTTCAATCTGAAACTTCATTCTCTGCCCAGTATTATTATATTGGAGTCCTGAAATTGTGAGATTGCAAACGACAGAAATCTGATACTGTTTCTTCTCCAATAATACGTTAAAATAAGAAAACATTCCCATTAAAGGAAAATTGTCAGTGTTGTTTTCAGCAACTATAAAAGCTGTATCTCCAACGCCATCATTATCCTCATCTTTTCCAGCATAGCCACTCCAGTAGTTGCCTTCCAAACCGTTATCAAAAAAGTTCATCGCAGTTATAATTCTCACCGGATTAACACTTTGAAGAAAATTGTTTTGCACAACCGTGTTATTGCTGGAATCACGGAACGAAACACCTGCAACAAGATTGTTGAAAAAATCGTTGCCCATAATATAGTTATCGATGCTATTGCCAAGAAATCTCAATCCAAATTGAGAATTGTTAAAAAGGTAATTGCCAACAATTACGTTAATAAAACATGAAGTGAGGCTGAGTCCCACACCATTACTCCAAACATTGTTTTCAATAACTGTGTTCTGTGTAGAAGCATCCAAGTGAATTCCTTGTTGAGGATTTAAGTAAACATTATTGGATTTAAGAAGATTCCTGCTAGCGGGGAAGAGGTTGATTCCCACAAAACTGTTGTTGAAGACGTTGTTCTTGTAAACATTGTTTTCATAAGAATACCGGAGCAACATTCCATTCACACTATTGTTAAACACAGAGTTAAGGCTAACGTTGTTATTATCAGAATTCTGCAGAGAAATACCGTAGTAATTGTTCTTCACAATACTATCATTTACAACGCTGTTCTTTGTACGATTCAAGCAGATACCCGAATCTTCAGATTGCCCAGAATTCTGGATGGTAAAACCCATAATGCTCACGTTATTAACTTTGACTTTCACAACTGTTCCAATGCCTCCACCGTCAATGATAGTTTCAAACTTATCCTCTCCCACAAGTGAGATGGATTTGTTGACAACCACAGACTCAAAATATACTCCTTCATCAACCAAAATTGTATGTCCGTCCAACGTCGTATTGGCATTTATCGCTTCCTGTATAGTTTCGAAATCCAATCCTGTATCAATGTTGTGAACTCGCAGACCTTGCGAAAATCCTATAGGACATAATGTGCTAATTATATTAATCAGAAAGGCAATGAGAATAATGCAAAGAAACTTCCTCATCATCATGATATTCTACCTTTATTCTGGGTTCTTATAACAGTTATGCTAAGGAAGATATTAATATTGCTAGGACGACTTTTCTATCCTTTTTTTTCGATAGAACTTATCTACAGAAAGGTTAAATTATCGACTCTCTTTAATAATTGATGGCGCAGAAAGAACTGAAACTCGTGAGCTAGATGTCCAGAAAACATATTCTTGGTCTGTATCTTCCTCTTTTACTATTGCTGGGTACATACTGCTTGCTAAATTCTGACATGAAAACATACGCAGCCACAACATTGTCCATAAGTCCCTCAGAAATCTCAGATCTAACCATAGGCGATACATTTGCAATAGATGTAAACATAGCGGGCGTCACCAACTTGGCTGGATGGGAATTCAAGCTGTACTATCTCTCACAAGTTTTGAACGCAACTGAAGCCATAGAAGGCCCATTCTTGTCCTCAGTACGATCAACAATCTTCCTCAAACTGAACTTCACCGACAACTACAACTCAACCCATGGTCGCATCTGGCTGACATGTGCACTCTTTGGTCTAGGAACAGGCGCTGACGGCGCAGGAACGCTGGCAACAATAACATTTAAAATTGCGGGTGCAGGCTACTCACCCCTAAGTCTTCTTAACACTAAGCTCGTTGACTCGACTCCTGTGCCCCCAGGACCGCAGCCAATTCCTCACACTGCATCAGGTGGATCTGTGACTGTGGTTGGACACGATATGGCTGTGACTGCTATAACACTGTCAAAGTCAGTCACAAACGACACAATAGTAACTATCAATGTAACAGTGCTAAACAACGGTAATTACACAGCTACTTTCGACGTGACTTTGTACTATGATGAAAACGAAATCCAAACTCAGACAGTTGTGGATCTGGAGTCTGGACATAGCCAAAAACTCACCTACCTATTCGACACAACACCTGTGCCCAAGGGAGACTACACAATCAAGGCCTATGCGCACCCAATTACAGGCGAAAACTATGTTGAAAACAACCTGTTAATCGACGGATGGATCAAAGAAACGATCCAAGGCGACGTTACCGGAGACGGCCAAGTCAACATACTTGACATAAGTCTAGTCGCAATAGCCTTCGGGACAAAACGAGGAGACCCCATGTATAACCCAACTGCAGATATCAACGACGACGATCAAGTAAACATACTTGACATATCAACAGTTGCTATACACTTCGGAGAAGTAGATCCATAACAACTGATGTATGCCAGATTTTTTGCATATTTAACGTTAAAGGGAGAACAGCTCTGCTTTTAACTCCAATTAGGTATCAGTAAAGACTTCTAGGTTCTAATGCCATTTGTCATGATTCCATCGAGAAGTCTTACTTTTCCGAGAATTCAATAAATGTAGAATTAGCTAAAGAAGAACAGACTCAAGGAAAGTGTGGAGAACTGCCTTAATAATTAACGGTAGAATAATGTTTCAAAAAGGTTATTAAAGCGTTTGCGCCCAATTTAACCAAAACAAGGGAGAAAGTGAGAAGTTGAGGAAGATAAATGTATGTTTATTAATACTATTATCTCTGTGGGCAACTATGGCAACAACAATAATCAAAGCAAATCCTGAAGAACCCAGCGTCTACGTTTACCCTGAACGCAGTGAGTTCTCAACAACTACTACTTCCATTGGCGACGAATTCAATATAACTATTGAGGCTGCTGATTGGCCTGAACCCGGCGTGTTCAGCTTCGAGTTCAAGTTCTACTACGACCCAACAATGCTGGAACCCGTTCTCGAGAAAACTGGCATCGACCCAGACTTCTGGATAACATCTTTCATAGCGGCCAGGGGCTTTGACTTTAGCGTTGATCCACCCCAACCTTACGAGGACGGTGAAGGCAACCCCTTCCTATGGTTCAGCGCCACCCTCCTAGGAGGACCCGCCAACGTTGGGGGTGGAACTCTCGCCAAGGCGGGCTTCAGAATAATCGCAGAGCCTCTGACTGGAGAAACGCTTTCAAGCGACCTTGAGATAAGAGATGTAATCATGGTTGACCCAACGACAATCCTAGGGTACCCTGAAGACTATTACGAAATCATCGACGGAATATACTTGTTCTCATCAGAAGTGACTCCTAACACCCCTCCTGAGGCCTCCAACCTCGTCATCACCCCATCATCTCCAAGAACCACTGACGATTTAGTTGGAACTTATGATTATTACGATGCTGACGGCGATACTGAGTCAGGCTCTGAAATCAGATGGTACAAGGACGGTCTTCTTCAAGCAGCTTACAATGACACATTAACTGTCCTCTCCAACGCAACTTCACTCGGAGAAGAATGGTACTTCACGGTCAAACCAAGTGACGGCCAAGACTTCGGAACTCTAGAGACGTCTCCAACAGTCACAATCGTTGAGCTGCCTGAGAAAAGAGAAGATCTAAATGGAGATGGGAAAGTAAACATAGAAGACTTAGCAATTTGGGGAGCAGCCTTCGGTTCCACCCAAGAACATCCAAGATGGAACGCCATAGCGGACATAAACGAAGATGGGAAAATAGACCTTATAGATGGAGTATTAATCGCTAAGGAATTCGATATGTAAACATATGCTAAGGAATCCCATGCTGTCTTCAACTCTGCAAAACTACTTTAGTGGTGTAGCCAATGAGGCTACCACGCCTGTTTTCTTTTTAAGGTTGCAAAATACCAACTATAACTATTTTGGTACCGACCTGATAGTGCCAACAGGAAGAAGCTTCAAATATAGCGATATTCAAAATTTAACACACTAACGAATTATTCTTAATCCTTACCATGAAAACTCATACAATAGGGGCAAAAGGTGTAAGTCGCTGGAAACTTCTTTCCACACACACCACATGTTTTAGGCTCCTTATAAGGAAGAAACTTTGGTGAACTTTCTGGTTCTGTCTTTTCTCTTCTTTTGTGCAACCACAATAATAGGAATCCGAGGATGACGACTAGAGTGGCTCCGAAAAGAACAGCCAACAAGAAGAGAAAAGCTAAGAGCCACTTTGGAAGTTCACATTCAACTAGTGGAGCAAGCTTAATCTCTACAACTCCGTCAATAAACTCGTTGTCCTCAACATCAACCTCTCCGGGTACAACACTCGCTTCTGCACTTAACGTATAGTTTCCAGGCTCCAAACAAGAGGTGCACCACTTAAATGTAAGATTTTTTTCTGCCTGTGGGACAAGATTCTTGACCGTTAGCGTTCCGATTAGATCAGAATTGTAATAAGCGCTTACATCAAAAGTCTCAATTATATTCCCCTCATTCCGAACAACTACCGAGACTTTAATTAGTTGGCAGGGAAAAGCTTCATTTACAGAAGGCTTGACGTCCACAACCGCCACATCATGCACAATAACTTTTACAATTTCGAACGTGGTAGAAACACCGTGACACCATGGTACCCCACCCAAAGCTGGCAAAGCTGTATAAGCATTGGCGTAAACTACAGCATCTCCGAGGCTTGCCCACTGCGGAATCAAAAAACCTTGAACAAACATTACAGTTACACCCGGAGCTATCTGCTCATCGACAAGTACAGCCTGTCCCAGAAAAACACTGAGATTATCATACACATCAACAACCAAAGTTGCAATCTTGTCCGTGAATGCTATGCTCTCAACGGTCAATCTAAAGTGCACAACCTCATTCTTCATAAAAATGAATCTAGAAACAATATTAGAGTCAAGAGTTTCTACCTTCAAGATTCGAACAATACAGCCTCCTCGAAAACTGAGTGTATCGTTAACCGTCACTCCTGCTATGTCTACGACACCAATAACATTCCAAACACCAGATATTACTTCTTCCGGATAACCATTCGGCCATGGCATCCTAAAACTCACATTAGCTATGCCATTAATATCTGTCACTGCTGTTTTTGTAAAAGATAAATTCTCAAAACGGTTCACTGGACCATGAGCTTCGAAGGCTACAATTTTCCCAGGTACAGGATCGTCTCTGTAAGTGACATAAGCATACAAAATCACTTCTTCTTGAGGGGCAAAAGCGTCGCTAGGCTGATGGGGTCCTCTACCGCTGTAAGGCTCCTTTTGCGTGTATACATCAATAGATCTGTATAACGTTGAGTCTTCTCCTTCAACGTTCAAGATCAAACCATTGCAGGAAATCCATTGGCACATTGTAACTACTAAACAAAGGAGAAAAAAGACTTTGAAGAAAGATTTAAACCCATAAAAGTTCATTAATGTCTGCCCCTATGCACACGGCTTAGTTTTCTTCACCTGCCTCCTCTAATTTAAGATTGAAACCTTGTTTTTAACGTTCTGGAGACATTTTCTATTATTTAATTCGATAAAAAACCTCTATAACCCATATTCCGTAGCGGAAATATTACAGCAAGTATAGGTAAAATCATTCGTAAAATCTACTTGCTAACTCAGCACCAACAGCCGCAAGGATCATCCATACAAACACAGATGTTATGGCAAACAAAGCAAAGGCATATGTCTCATCGGGCGCAAGAGTTGGTGCGTAAATGAGTTTTATGGTAGCGATTATACTATTGAACAGTCCGCTGATTAAGCC
>Ga0209636_10004548_pt1 | contig 14155 bp, 9 predicted proteins | sample DeeMarSWOR152_54_FD_187464 | JGI IMG/M metagenome (GOLD analysis project Ga0209636, IMG submission 187464) | Marine sediment microbial communities from White Oak River estuary, North Carolina - WOR-1-52-54 (SPAdes) (version 2) | ecosystem: Environmental > Aquatic > Marine > Intertidal zone >...
AATCTCTAACGATATTTGATGACGTTTTTGTGCCTTGGGACAGAGTGTTCATGTGCGGTGAATGGGAATACGGAAGGGCTCTTGCTTTACTGTTTGCGCTTTATCACAGACACAGCTATACTGGCTGCAAACCTGCAGTGACCGACGTGTTAGGTGGCGCCGCTGCCCTAATCGCAGAATGTAACAATATTGAAAATGCAAGTCATGTTCGGGACAAACTATCCCATTTCATTGGTTTATCGGAACTTGTGTATGCTGCCGGAATAGCCAGTGCGCATTATGCTAAGGAATCTCCCTCTGGAACATACGTTCCTGACCCTGTGTACACCAATGCAGGAAGAAGATTAGCGGGGGAAAACATCTATCATGAGTACGAACTTCTTGCAGACCTTGCTGGCGGTCTAGCGTGTACTCTACCGCTTGAGGCAGACTTTTACAGCAAAGAAACAGGAGACCTGTTGAATAAGTATATAATGCGCAATCCAAAACTTTCATCGGAATATGTGCACAGGGCATTTAGGCTCGTTGAAAGCATTCTAGCCTCGGAGCTTACCGGCCTGTTTCAAGTAGCTGGGGTCCATGGAGGCGGTTCACCGGTGATGGAGACAATCATGATGGTAGGCACTTATAACATCGAGAAGATAAAAGATGTAGCTAGATACCTCGCCGGTATCAAGAAAGAACTACCAAGAATAAGACGTGAAGATCTAGTAAGATCTATTTGAATTGCTCCCAAGAACCTTGCCAGATATGTGTATATGCACCTGTGGATCAGCTTCAGGCGTAAAAAAAGCCTACTTGTGATGGCTGGTAGCTAAAATGAATACAATAAATAACGGCACATGACGCGCGCTTAGGCGTAGGGTCCGATGACGAAACACAAAATGTCTCTCGAACAAAGTTTCAAAGAACTCGATCAAATCTGCTAACAATGTATCGTGAGCTGTCCACACCATTGTTATTGTCGAAGAAAAATCAATGTTGAATCAAATACGGAGACGGGGTATATTACGCGCGCAAATCAGTCGCTCTAATGTGTAGAATGGGCAAAAATCCCATTTCTCACGAGCTAGCTATTGACGGTTCCTAAACGCGAACTCCCGTTCCATTCAGTGACCTCGTTCAGGGCGCTGAGATGAACAAAATAGGGCGCCTATAGGCATACTAAAGCTTGGGTGAAAGGTTTTTTAAGGTGGAACCGGAGTTATTTGATTCTAAGGTGTTTAAGAATGGGAGAGATAGAGAAAAAACTGATGGGTATGTCAAAAACGTTAATGATACTGGTAATAGCAGCCATAATTATCGTTGCTGCCGTTGCAGGAGCATATTGGTGGCTTTCCCAAGGTCCAGGAACTCCCTCAGCAGGCATCAATCTTAATGTCTCGCCTGCCCCAAAAGCGGTGGATGAAACGGGAGGATATGCAGAACCCGGCGAAGATATCGTTGTCTCAGGTTCAACCAACCCGGCAGTATCTGATGCAACGGTAACGCTGAGCTACACCAAGCCAGATGGATCAAGCTTCAACAGAACGACAACTACAGGTTCGGATGGCAAGTTTATAGACACGTATTCTTCATCACTTACAGATCCCACAGGCAAATGGACAACAAAAGCCCAAATCGGAGGCAATACTAGCGATCCAACAGCATTCTACTTATTCAAAGGTGAAACAAAGATAGGTGTAATCGGACCCATGGATTGGATACAAGGTACAGGCCAAGCCCATGGGACCGAGTTGGCGGCAGTGGAGATTAATGATGCTGGTGGGGTTCTAGGGCATAAATGGGTTGTGCTCACAGAAAACGATGGAGGAGAAGATCCCGATGTGGCGACATTGGCCATATCAAGGTTAGCGCCCAAAGTGGATTTCCTAATGGGCGGCTTCAGGACTGAGGCGATGTTTCCGATGCGGGAGATCGCGATGGACCACAAAAAAATCTTCATAATGACTGGTTCAGCTACAACCGAATTGATCAATTGTTGGCAAACCCCAGCAATGGGATGTGGCAAATGTGTAAGATGCGACTATGATAGGTACAAATACCTGTTCAGAGTCACTCCACCCAATTCAAGTGGACTGTTTACTCACATGCTGGTCCCCTACGTAAAACATTATGTGATCCCCGAACTTCTGATACCCATTGTTGGCAAGCCAGTGAAGATCGCTGTTCTTGTTGAGATGGCGGCGTGGACAAATCAGCTACGTTCTCTCATCGAGGCAGGTGGGGATCTCTTCTTTAGTCGAGTGCACCCATACAATGTTACCGACTACACTGCGAGGGTGGTCTACACGTCTTATCCAAGCCCAACAGCTACAGACTTCTCAGTGGAACTGCAAGAAATTGAGGACAGAGGGGTTCACTTAATAATAGACGTATTCTCAGCAAAAGCAGGTCAAATCTTAACCACTCAGTGGGGCGAACGACCAAAAAAAGCCATTCTAATAGGTGTCAATGTATTGGGCCAAGAAAATTCGCATTGGGACATAACTGAAGGAAAATGTGAATACGAAATCGTGGCTTCAACTCCCCCAAGAATTGCAGTAAATGAAAGAGTGATACCATTCTGGGACAGATATGTTGAAATGTGGGAAGAAGACCCTATTTACACCGCATTTGGCACTTACGATGCAATGGCCATACTGACAGCGGCTATCGAGAGAGCTGGAACATTCGACCCCGACGCCTACCCTGAAACGGAATACGTCGCTGGAATGAATCGCACGCGCGGCAGGCTAATAAAAGAACTCGAAGAAACTGACATGGAAATCGTGATGGGCAAGTTCAAATTCACAACGTACCACGGGGTTTATGTCGAGGCGACAAAAGATCCTCCTGGCACTGGGGCGTATTGGTATACCGACCCGGACAAACGTGACCTCCCAGCAGAAGATATCTTTTACATCAATTGGTTGAGTTCGGAATACGTAGTTCCGCTTCTTATCCAGTGGTATAATGGAGAAAGAATTGTGGTGTTTCCTCTGAACCAGACATACACTGAAGACATCCAATTTCCTACTGAAATGTATCCATAGACCTGACCTCCCATTTTTCCCCTTTTTTCGAACGCCATGGCGCGCGCATGTGAAATCCCTGCTCATTCAAATGATCGAAAGCCCAAAATCTTTTTATGTTCATTATGCTTTCTAGGAGGTTTCAGGTCAAATCTTTCCACTGTCATGGTGAAGCAAAATGGCTGAGCACAAGCGCAGAAAACTTGCGGCGATAGCGTTTGTGGTCTTAGCCATTGCAGTTGCCGCCGTATTAACATGGACGTATTCTCTTGGTCCCGGTGAGAGCACTGCTTTTCTTACAAAGATCAAGAAACTTGCCGTTTTTGGCTCGATATCAGGTTCAGTGTTTGCTTTGTTGGCCCTTGGGTTCACTTTGATTTACGGAGTGGCAGACGTAGTAAACATGTCCCACGGTGCATTTTATATGCTTGGAGCCTACGCGTTTTCTGTTTTTCTTACATATTTAGGGTTCCATCCTCTAACAAACCGATCTTCGTTTCTCTTGTTCGCTGCCCTCATTCTGGCTGCAGTTTTCATAGGTTTGGTAGGGGTTGCCGTCTATCGGTTGCTTATACATCCTATAATAGAAGATACTCTCTCTGTTCTCGTGGTTACGATTGGTGTGACCCTAATGTTACACCAGATAATGCTCTTAATGTTCGGCGACAGGAATCTGCCTGTTCGCAAGTTGTTGGAGGGAACAATAAAACCGTTTGGCGTGACATTGGCGAACCATGAAGTTCTATCCTTTGTGCTCTCACTGAGCCTCATCGCCATCTTGTGGATATTTATCGCAAGATCAAAGATTGGAGGAGCGATGAGAGCCGCAGCTCAGGATCGTGAGGTGGCGATGCTGATGGGAATCAATACCGAAAGGCTCTATATGTTGACGATGGCCATATCGGCGTCACTGGCTGCAATCGCTGGCGTATTGCTGAGCCCTCCTGCCGCATCTCCAGTTCTACGCGATTGGACATATCCACTAGTGATGTCCTTCGCCATCGTTATTGTCGGTGGTTTAGGTAGCATCAAAGGAAGCCTCGTTGGAGCCTTCATCATTGGATTTGCTGAGAAAGCTGTTCCCATTTTTTTCCCTGGCGGCAGCTTTCTCAAAGGTGCGATTGCTCTAATAGTGATGGTGGTGGTCCTCATTCTTAGACCCAAAGGATTATTTGGAAAGCGTGTGGAAGCTGAGTGATTGAAATGGTAGGATATTTCTTTAGGAGAATCTATTTGAGCTTTGCTACGAAGGTTTTTGACGTTCCGTCCAAACTATTGGCCTTCCTGCTCTTCTTGCTGTTACTAGCCATACCTGCAACAAGACCGAGTTCATACATTTTGCTTATACTTATAATTTCGTACATATATGCAATATTTGCAGCCAGCTGGGATTTACTCGTAGGTCGCGCCGGACTAGTAAGTCTCGGACATGCTCTTTTCTTCGGAATTGCCGCCTATACTTCGGCTATTCTATCCAAATTCTACGGGTTGCCAATATGGGCTACTATTCCCTTAGCCATGCTTTTTTGTGCTTTGGTCGCAGTGCTCCTAGGCTTTCCTTCTCTGAGGGTGAAAGGCCCGTACTTGACTCTGGTGACCATGGCTTTCCCTCTTATTCTCCATACCTCACTTTTTGCGTTTGATCCTCCAATTGGTGGAGAATATGGCATTGCGGGTCCTCCTCGCTTCTTCCCCCGTGAGTTTCTGATGGGAACCGAGTTTTTGGCAGAATATTACCTTGTTCTGCTTGTACTATTTGTCTCAGCAATCATATTGTATAAGATTGCTAACTCGAAAACAGGGATTGTTTTTGTGTCTATTCTTGATGATGAGTCAGCATCCAAAGCCTGTGGAATAAATGTTACTAAGTACAAGTTGTTGGCCTTTGTCATAAGCGCCACGTTTGCAGGTCTAGCAGGCGGCGTGTATGCCCACTCTTTCGGGGCTCTCGGGAGCGTCTCTCCGGGGGGCGTTCTAGGATTAACCACCTCTTTTTACCCTGTTATAATGACAATATTTGGAGGGATAGGAACAATTTATGGTCCGATAGTAGGGGCCTTCACTCTATGGACTTTAATGGAATTTTTCCAATTTGCTAATGAACTTCGAGTCCTTATCTACGTAAGCATCATAGTTGTCTTCATTCTAAAGTGGCCGGAAGGCATAGCGAAGTTTGTAGTTAAGAAGCTCGACGAATTGACGGAGAAGAGGGAGCTGGAAGAGAGGGAAAAGAAAAAGTAGTCATTTCATGGAGGTTAACTATGCCCCTTCTTGAAGTTGAAACCTTGACCAAGCGTTTCGGAGGACTGACAGCAATTGATAACGTTAGTTTTCACGTTGACGAGGGTGACGTTCTTGGCTTAATAGGTCCGAATGGAGCCGGAAAGACCACGCTGTTCAAATTGATAACTGGCTTCCTCAAGTCTGATTCGGGAACCGTGAGATTCAAGGGTGAAGACATCACCGGACTTGCTCCTCACAAAATCGTGAACAAGGGGATTGCGAGGACATTCCAGGTTGTCAGACCATTTCGCCATTTGCCTGCTATTGCAAACGTCTTGGTCGCCTGTGCTTCTCCGAGAGCAAGCAAGAAGCTGGAATGGCTTAAGAGCCCTGAACGAAAAGCTTTGGACATGTTAGAGCTTGTAGGGCTTTCTGAAATGATGCTTGAACCAGCTGAGAACTTGGCCCACGGAGATCTGAAGAGGCTGGAGATGGCTAGAGCGCTTGCAACTGAGCCTGATCTGCTGTTGTTGGACGAGCCATTTAGTGGATTGAACCCGATTGAAACCGACTTTTTAACGAAATCAATTCAGAGATTGCATTTGGATGGCTACACCATGGTCATAGTTGAACATAAGCTACAGGCACTCATGAAGCTTGTTAGAAAAGTAATTGTGCTTCACTATGGGGAGAAAATCGCTGAGGGAAGTCCCAAAGAGATATCCCAAAACAAAAAAGTAATAGAAGTATACATGGGACGGGGGGTATGATTTGCTTGAGGTAAAGGACGTCACGGTCTACTATGACGGTGCCTTGGCTCTAAACCGCGTCAGTTTAACAGTGGAAGATGGGAAGTTTGTTTCGGTTGTTGGACCGAACGGCGCCGGGAAGACAACAATACTCCGCGCAATCTCCGGCTTGGAGGAACCTGACAGCGGCACTATAACTTTTGATGGAGAAAGAATAGACAAACTACCGGCTTATAAGATCGTGAAAAAAGGTATCGTGCACTGCCCGGAAAGGCGGAGGCTTTTTCCAGAGATGACCGTTATCGAGAATTTGAAGATGGGTGCCTACCTCCGCAAAGATAGGGAAATCGCGAACGACATGGGAACGTGTTTTCAACTGTTTCCGGTGCTCAAAGAGAGGCTCGATCAAGAAGCTAGAACCTTGAGCGGTGGCGAGCAACAGATGCTTGCCATTGCAAGGGCGTTGATGTCTAAACCTAAGCTTTTACTCATCGATGAACCGTCGCTGGGTCTAGCCCCCATGTTGAAAAACAAGATGTTTGACACCATCAAAAAGATTCAGCTTTCCGGAGTCACGGTTTTGCTCGTCGAACAAGATGTAAGCGTTGCACTAGGCATATCAGACAGAATCTACGTTATTGCGCATGGAAGAATGGTCACCGAAGGGACTGGAGAACAGTTGATGAAGGATAGGGACGTTAGAGAAATATATCTCGGGATTTAGCACATTCTTTGTTAATATCCATACTATTCACAATCCTAACAGTCCAGTCCAAAAACCTTTTTTCGGTTTCTCTGGTTTAACGTATTCTACTGGTTTGTTTGTTGATTCAAACAGAGGAACCCTAATAGTTTCTAGTCTATTCTTATTGAGGTAAAGGAATTTTACAAGTTCTAAATTGATTGCTACGCGCGCGTACTCCAGAGTTGTCAAAGGCTATTATTTTCCAGCCAGCCAGTTGAAGCAAGTTACAGATTCCGGCACCAAGTATACTTTTTCCAGTATGGTTTGTGCCAGACATAAGATGTTGCTTGCCTTAGCCGCGCGCGCATAGCCTCTTCAAAGTCAAACGGTAGATGATAGATCTCTGTTTCATTTTGTCTCTGCATTTTTCTTATCTCCCTTTTTGTTTGATTCAGGCAAGAGTAACTTTATGGAAAAAGTATTTAAAAATTCCCGTTAGGATTTTTTGCTAAAATAAGCCCAAAATGAAGAGATTACATCAGGCGAAAAAACGCTACATAAGCGTGCATCTTTGATTGTTTGTTTAACTGGTTCTTTGTTTCTCCACTACTTTGATGGTTTGCGTCTTTTAACAAACACTAGGCCTACACCCACAATTACTATCACGATTAAGACAAGCACTGAAGGAACCCATGAAGGACCCTTAATTGTAATAGTTTGAGATATTGTACCTGTAACTTCTTCTTCATCAGTTACTGTCAGGTTAACGGTATATGTTCCAGTCTTCGCATATTTATGGACGGGATTTTTGAGATCTGATGTAGAACCATCACCAAAATCCCATAACCATGAAGTAAGTTTTCCTTCAAGATCTGGAGACACGTCTGTAAATTGAACATCCTCGCCCACGGTTGAACTGGTAGGAGAGTAGGTGAAATATGCGGTTGGCCCCAAACTATCCCAAATCATGAACCAAAGATTAGCGTCATACTCATCACTTGCAACTCTGTCGTCGAATTCTCCGGAAGTCTTGTAGTATCCTCCTTCGAAAACGACCTCGTCTCCTTCAACAAACGTGTTGGAGATAAAATCGTATCTGACGCGAAATCGCTTTCCAGATATGCTTACTCCAGGAGCCGTTTCCGGGATGCTGGAGCTGATGTCAGCCGTGGCGTAATAGGGCGGATCATCTTCCAACAAGTCGATAATAACCGTCGTAGCGGTCCCCGTGATATTGTCAAACCTGTGAGTCACGTCAACCGTTATATCGTCATGGTCTGGCTCCGCGGTGTAGTTTTTCACAATCCACAAGTTTCCATACAATTGTCCAGTGTACACCCAAATCTGGTAACGCCAGTCCGCCTCATCCCCTGAAGCTGCTTCGATCTGATCAACCGCTTGTATTCGATGTATCTTTATCCAAACAGTTGCCGTTGAGTTTTCTTGAGCCGACGGTGTGAAACCTGTGAAAATTGACGAGAACAAGGTTAAGACCATGAGTTTCAACAATTTTTTCTTCGTATTCAGTTTACTTTCCTTCCTCGATCACTCTTTTAGCACTCAGTATTTAAAAATTGAGTAACATTCTTCTAGGTTCACGTTCGAGGGCTTATCTGTATCCTTGTGCATTTTCATAATTTTTACCTTCCATGACAGCCGGATTGCGCGCGCTTTGGCTAAATGGCAGAAATATTCCATGATTGAGATAAACTTTCATGCATGCATGCACCTTTCTTGAAAGGTTCTTCCGCTTCTTTCATGTCTGAAGATTTAGACTCCGGCGTCAACGTTGAATGTCAAGCAAACATCTTATTCGTCTAGCAAAATGCATGCATGCAATTTCCGCTTGTTTCAGCCGAGCCGCAACCTCTACATATCTCTAAATCTGTGTCTGCCTCCTTCCCGTGCCCTTGGTTGCGGCGTCGCCGTGACGCAGCTAAGCACATATCCGGATTGTAGTTGCTTCGAAATTCCATACTTCATACAGTGTTTGAGAGTTAAATGTCTTTTTTGTTCTCTTTTGGAATTCTAGAGGATGAGGTTTGGACTTAGATTCGAAGGACGAGAATGGCTTCTTTGTTTCGCGGAAAACTGTTCCAAAAAGTTATTAACAAACTGTGGGAATATGAAGTTGTACAACTAAAAGGAGAAAGGAGGAGTGTTAGAATGGAAAGAAAAAGGATTTTTGCTTCAGCTAGTCTGTTGATGGTTTTGCTTGCTTCTTTCGCATTGTTTCCGCCGGGTTCTTCTCAGGACCAGGATCTGAATCATCGTTACATTGTGATGGGCGGCTACGCGAAAGGATGCTCTGACTTGGTGGCGCAACCTTCTACCGTAAACTGGAAAACCCCATTTCAAACCCGTCCGCCGGATTTCTGGCCTAAGTCGATGGAACAAAACATATCGTTTAGCGACCCTTGGTTCTATAACGACACCTATGGATGGCTAGTGAACATCACCATTCCGTATCAGACCTACATTGGATTGGAACATGCTTGGTATGATCAACCCTCACAAACATGGTACAGGCTTACTGTAACAATGGAACAAGACGCCCATGGATGGATATTTTTGAACGCGTCGAAAGGTGACGTAGACTGTTACACATACAACACTGATGATGGGGTATACTGGCATACTCCAAGCGGGGTGAGTTCAACTGACCGTGACAGCCACGTTGTCCCAGCGCCCTCTGGAGCTTCCCCGAAAACCGGAACAAAAGCAGCAGGTACTGGCGCACTCCCGGACGTTGGCTCAGACGGCGTTGGGGGCACAGCCGACGACGGCTTCGGAAACGGCGCATTGGATCCAGCTGGATCTTCTATAGTTTTGGTACCAACCACAATGCACGTTGACTTCTGGACTGGATCAGCGTGGACCCTTTTGTTCGAGTCACCGTGGCCTCAAGTGTTGACTACAGCAAATGTTTACGACATCGTGATTGAAAACCCGCCAGATAATGAACTTGATGGCTGGAATGTGACAGAGACTGGAAAACCTTGGGAGTTTCTTGCGGGCTTAGACCAAGCGGGACAAGGACCTGTCCCCTATGGCCATGACAAATGGAACGCCTACGTAACTTATGTTTGCGCATGGTCAGTGATCGATCAAGCGACAGCTCTAGGAGAATTGGATGTCATATTCGCAATCAAGGAAAAGAAGGTGAGGGAAGACGTTGTGATTTCTGACGCAGACTGCAACCAGTTGGTAAACATTCTTGACATCTTGGTAGCTGCGGTTGCCTTCGGATGCAACGACGAAAAGTTTGGAAATCCGGTTGCAGATCCCAAATATGACGCACGAGCAGACTTTGACGGCAATGGACTCATAAACATCCTCGACATACTGGCAATGGCCGTAGACTTCGGAAAGCAGATTACGACGCAGTGCGTCATACGTCCGTAGCAGTCAGCCAAAAAAACAGACGCGAGGACGGAAACTCCTCAACCCCCCTTTTTGTAGGGTGGAAAACTCATCGACAGTTTAATAAGAACAGATCGTAGGATGAAGTAATAGAGGATGTTGAAGTTGACTGTATTGAAACGCAAGTCTAACATAGCGTTAACCCTCGGAATAATCGTAATACTGTTGCTCTTACCCATGTGGTACATAGCGCTTGTGCCCTTCATGATAGCGTCAGAAATAGAGAAAACAGACGTAACAACCAGCTACGAGGGCAAATTATACTATTCTGATTACGGGTTAGGCTCACCTAAAATTCCGATATTGATCGAAGCACACGTATACGCCAATGAAACGAAAGGGGATAACATCATTCTGAAGATTGAAGCGAACATGATGAACATGACCGAACCTGATAAACCAAATAGATTAGACGAATTCTCCTATGACCTAACATATGTAATTAATAAGTTCACGCTAAAGAATATGCAAGATATCCCTGACGCTGACAAAAATAGAACAGGATATGATCCCTTATACCCGATGCACCTAAAAGCTGACGAAGAAATCCCTAACGTTTGGCTTGATAATCTAAATGTCACATCTACCCTAGAATACAAAGGAAGCGCAAACGAAGAGGGGTTAGAACTTTACAAGTACTTCGTAAACAAAACAATAACAACAGAAACGATGCTTCCATTCGGACTACGAAACGTCACCGTGACCTCCACAAAAACCCTCTTAATAGAACCTATTTCAGGCGTGCTAGCCTATACTGAAAACGAAACTCTCACAGCGTATATGGGCTGGAAACAAGAAAAATACTATCTGCAACTAGTTGACCTAACATACAAGTCTACAGGCGAAGCGAAGGTTGAGGGAATAGCAACCGCCAAGACAACCCACGATGCTTTGCAACTCCTAGAATTATACATCCCAACGATACTTGGAGTAGTAGCGATAATACTGATAGCGGGCCTCGGCTTCAACATACGAAGACTCAGAAAAGAAATGGCATCGCAAGCCAAAAAATCTTAACGCGCACGCATCGCTGTGATTGTCACCGAAGTATTCAGTTCAACCCCACGGAGCAGCACAACTAACGCTGACAATTCGGTTTTTCTCGTTTTTCTCCTTTCTCCAAGTTGGTTGAATTGCGGCACAATTGACGCGAAAACAGGGAATTCATGCATGCATGCAATATAAGGAATGTTTAATCCTGTCTTTCGGCTTTCCATGCACGGGCATTACTATTTAATCGACAAAAATGCGCTCCACATCTCATTTTGTCCATGCATGCATTTCCCTTTTTCTAATCTGCACTTTCACAAATCAAACAACATTTGGTTAGCAAACCCAAAAGGGCAACCCGCGCCAACGAGTTAGGCGCACTATTGGGTTTGAGCACTGAAATCTCCAATGTACGTGTGGTCAGTCTTCCGCCAATCTGAAAAGTTCTTCTCTCAACTTTTTGTGGTCTGCTTTTCCCACATCTGTCTTGGGAATCTCCCCTCTGAATTCTATGATCTTTGGAATCTTATAAGGAGCCAACGTCTCCGCGCAGTACTCGAGAACCTCTTCTTGAGTCAATTTTCCCCTATAATCAGACTCCGGAACTACAATTGCTTTCACGCGTTCTCCAACATCAGGAGTTGGAACACCGATGACAGCTGCTTCTTTGATCTTTGGATGATCATACAACAAGTCTTCGATCTCCTTAGCGTAGACCTGCAAACCCTTATACTTGATCATGTCCTTTGTTCTCTCCACAAAAGAGAAATAGCCTTCTTCATCCATTCTCACCATGTCACCCGTTCTAAACCACACTCTACCACCAGTCTTGAAGTAGGACTTCTTGTTCTGCTCAGGCTTCTTCCAATATCCCGCCATCACCTGCGGTCCACTCACCACGCACTCGCCGTTCTCTCCAGGCGGCAGAAACTCAGCGGTATCAAGGTTGACCACAGCAACATAGGTACTGGGCAACGGAACGCCAAACGAACCCACCTTATTTCTGTCTTGAGGGTTAGCATGCGTCACACCACTAGTTTCAGTCATGCCATACCCTTCGAATATGTCGACACCAGTCAACCTTCTCCAGTTTTCGCGCGTTGCTTCATGTAAAGTATCGGCACCACAAATGCAGTACTTGATTCTCTTCCAATTGATTCTCTTGGTTCTAGGGTGATCTACAAGATACTTGTAGAGAGTAGGAACACCATACCACAGCGTCACTCCATGCTTATCCACTGCAATCAACATCTCGTCCAAGTCTGGCCTAGCGAACACTATTCCCGTACCACCGCGTAACACTCCCATGAGCATGATTATCGCTTGACCGTATATGTGATAAAAAGGTAGAACTGCCACAGCAACTTCCTTACCGTCCTCTACGCGAGTCCAAAAAATTCGTATCTCCTCCACAAGTGAAAGTATGTTAGAATGAGTCAACATCGCCCCCTTAGGCACTCCAGTTGTTCCTCCAGTATAAGGAAGCGCGGCCAAGTCCTCTCTGGGGTTGATCTCCACTTTTGGCGGAGTTGGTGGATATTTCTTGATCAACTCTTGGAATTGAACGATTCCAGGTCTCTCAGGAACCTCCATGCCCAGTGTTTTTCCGCGGAGCCTCCCAAAAAAGCGTCCTGCACTGGGCAAATAATCTGCTATGCTCGTCACAACAACGTGTTTCAGATCCAACTCTTCCCAAGCCTTTTCCACTTTTTCGTAAAGCAGATCCAGACAAATGACACTCCTAGCTCCGCTGTCATTAAACTGGTGCACAATTTCTCTGGGAGTATAAAGGGGACTCATAGTTGTCACAATTGCCCCTAACCTGAGAATTCCAAAGTAAGCAATCATAAACTGAGGGCAGTTTGGAACGAGTATCGCAACCACATCTCCCTTCCTTATGCCTAAATCATGAAGAGCCGTTGCGAACCTCAGAGACAATTCCCTCAATTCCTTGTACTTGAACTTTCTGCCGTAGAAAACCGTCGCAGTCTTGTTGCCCCATTTTTTAGCCGCCTCATCAAAATGTTCGATTATTGATTTTTCCGGAATTTCGATGTCAGCGGGGCAACCCGTAGGATACCATTTTAGCCATGGTCTTTTTTCGTATTCGGCTCGCGCCTCATCAGATTTTGATTTTGCCATTTTCAATCACAAAACTGACATGAGGAACGAATATAAAAAGTTAATGATTAATTATGGCGCGCGCGTTACATTTTACCTAAACAAGATGCTACTATTTCTAGCTGTGATTCTCAGTCTTCTCTACGTCATGTACATTGCATTCATGCATCATAGACGTATTTCAAAAGGGCATGCATGCAATTGATTGCATTGGACCAAACCATTGAAAATAGACCTATTGATGCTAAACCTAAAATAATCAAACCAATCCAGAAGACAAAAGTCTTCTCGCCTTCAAACACAAGTCATCACCGTTATTATCTCTGTTTTCTTGTTTTCTCTTCAAGTTGTCGTTTGCGGTACTCTACAAAAATGATGAAGAAAACCATACCTCCTGCATAGAAAAATATTGAGCCTCACGGATCATGGGTAACAACTGCAAGTTCCATGCACACAAAAAGCCATAACAAGATACTAGTCCATATCAACTTCTTTGACATTCACATTCATTAATATCTATAGAAGTTTCTTTCTCAAATCTTTATTACAACTTGAAATAATCTAACTGTACAGTTTTGTTCATGATTCAATAGAAGATTCTTCCTGAAAAGTTAATAGTGTTCCTAAACACCTGATAGTGTGTTGAAAGAGAGAGTTGCATGCATGCATGGTCTAAAGCTTTTCAGATGAGAAGAAATATTGTCAAAACTACCCTAAAACGGCGCGCGCGCTTCGTGAACTACGCCTTTCTGTTGGTTTTGTCTCTGGGTCGATCTGACTTTAGTCTTCATTAAAAATAAAAAAAGGGAGATTGAAGAGGTTTTCGTCTTTGTGATTGCTCTGTTGGTTGGCTGCTACGGACGTATGACGCACTGCGTCGTAATCTGCTTTCCGAAGTCTACGGCCATTGCCAGTATGTCGAGGATGTTTATGAGTCCATTGCCGTCAAA
>Ga0209636_10004550_pt1 | contig 14148 bp, 12 predicted proteins | sample DeeMarSWOR152_54_FD_187464 | JGI IMG/M metagenome (GOLD analysis project Ga0209636, IMG submission 187464) | Marine sediment microbial communities from White Oak River estuary, North Carolina - WOR-1-52-54 (SPAdes) (version 2) | ecosystem: Environmental > Aquatic > Marine > Intertidal zone >...
GGAAAGTAGTAAAGAAAGTCAGGAGAATAAAATTCGTTATAATGCTCAGAGTTTCCTTTGTTCAGCTCTTCAATGATTCCTCTATAAAGGGCTTCGTTCTGCTTTTCGATCTCTGCCTGGGCTCTGAACTCTTCAAGTTCTGCCATCGCTTCCTTGTCCTGACAGCCGACCATAAAGCATAGAACCAGAGCCAAAGGTAAAATCATATAAAGTTTTTTCATCTCTCCCTCCTATTTTGAAAGGCGTCATCCACCTTTAAAAAACCTAATGGCTTCTTTAATATTTTTAGTTATATTCTATTTCTTTTCTTGTTTTTCAAGAGGGATAATCTTATAACCCATCTGCTCTAGCTCTTTTAATGTATCGTAATAATACGTCAATTCAGCAATTTTTCCATCAACAACACGAAATATAACAACAACAGAAAGTTCTATATCTGCCCCACTGATGTGTGTGGCTTTCCAAGTCGACAGTGAGGCAACTTTGTCGTTCTTTATGAAAGTCTCATGAATGGATAGGTCGATACTGGAATATTTTTCATAATACGAAGTCTTAAGAAGCTCTTTGAAGGCATCAAGACCTATCGTATCCCCTCTTACAGGGTCATGGTCCACATAGTCAACAGAATACACCCTATCACATGCATCCATGTCAGCATTATTCCAGACTTTTAATACATCTCCCATTATGGCATTTACTTCTTCTTCTGTGAGCCCCTCCTCAGCCACCTCTTCAGCCTTCTGGCAGCTAAAAGTAAAACAAAGCAGAAAGACCAAAGGAATGATTGTGAGTAGTTTTTTCATTTTGCCCTCTTTTTTTGATAGTGAAAAACTATAATAAACAAGACGTACTTATCAACAGGAGCTAGGATATCTTCATTGTGGGATCCTCAGAAACAAGATCTTCCCCTACCATGAATTTGAGCGTGTCGCAATAGAGGCTGAAACAATCCCCTTTAAATTGGTAATGGGAACCTCCTAATGTCGACCAAAAAAGGGGTTACTGGTACATGTAGGGGGAAAAGTGGTGTAAGTTATTGAATATAAAATGGTAGCGGGGGCTGGATTTGAACCACCGACCTCCGGGTTATGAGTCTTTTTGATTGAAGACTGCCTCGCGTTTCTAACTCGCTGATATTAAAGTTAGTTAGCGGCAATTTAAACCCATTTTTAGCCCGGGTTCTAATGAACAGGTTATGTGCCCTATTCGGGCCAATAGCCTAATCAATAGGCCCATTATCTTTTGACTAATCTCTGATTGTAAGCATAGGGTAATCTAAGATGAGAGTCAAGGAACTCATATGGGGAAAGATATTTTCTAGACATCTGTAGTTGTCAAAATATACTTTCTTTCGTCAACATTTGATTACATCCTTGTTAAGTTAAATTTCTTTTGTCTCTGAAGTATTCCAGGAGTATCGGGTGTTTGAGGTTATTATCTGCTCTTTGGCTCATTTCATGAATAAACTCCCCTGCCATGGCAGGGATCTACCGCCAACGTCATCCGGAACATACGGCTTTTTATCGGGTGTTCTTTTATTATTTTGATAGGTTCCTTCGTGAATACGAGGATCGTTTCGAGAGGGAGTACAGCTTCCTTCGGCCAGTCATCAAGGATGTTGTAGAGAAGTATCTTGACTGCGGCAATCCGATGTGTGGCTTTGCCCGCATCAGGTGTCCCGACTGTGGGGGGTCAGATGAGAATCATCTCTTTTGTCGATGAGCCGAAGACAATCGACAGGATCATCGGTCATCTCAAGCTGACCTTTTAAGTCGAACGGCCGCCTCCGCCTCGTGTTGTTCAGCAGGATCTCCTGATGGCAGCCGAGGAGAAAGGAGAATATTTTTAAAGGCTTTTTTGGCTGCTTTGTGCTGACTCAAGGGAAGAGTCTATTTCAAGCTGGATGGTTTGAAAGTTTCGGCTGATTTGGCCCGCATTATGAATAGTTGAAAGTGTCCTTTTGGGTGTGATATTCTCATTCTAGAGTGTCAGTGAATGGAAATCTTGGGAAATTGTGAGAGTTTTGGAGCTAGGCCAAAAAGGAATTTCTTATCTTTATCCCCGGAAAAGGCCCGGTCCTTGAGCGATGATGGATAATAGGAAAGGGATGATACAGGCGGATTATTTCTGACCGGGAAAAAATTCATGGGGAGAAAAAGCCGCTTGGCTGAGCGCCAAAAGAATCGATGACAGGGATATTTTGGAGTAACCATGTTTAAAGAGCTTAAAGAAATAAATATGCGCCCATCGCCTTTCCAGTTTTATACCACCGATGAGCTGTGGATGGACGAGCACACATCGAAAAAGATGCTCGCATACCACTTGAATGAATCGGTCGATGTCGCATCCCGGAACAGGCGTTTTATCGAACGCTCCGTGGAGTGGATCGTCTCTTTTTTTGCAGTGAACAATAAGACGGAAATCGCCGATTTTGGATGTGGTCCAGGCCTGTATACCAACAGGCTGGCTGAACGGGGTGCGATCGTGACAGGCATCGATTTTTCGGCAATTTCAATCGAGTATGCTAGGCAGGAAGCTGCTGAAAAAGGTTTGAATGTCCGTTATGTTTTGGCGGACTATTTGGAATTCGAAACGACGGACCGGTTCAACCTCATCCTCATGATCATGTGTGACTTTTGCGCGTTAAATCCGGAACAGAGAGAACGAATGCTGGCGAAATTCCATTCCCGATTGAAGCCGGATGGAGCCATCTTGCTCGACGTTTATTCATTGACAGGTTTTAACCAGAGGGAAGAATCGGCGACTTACGAATGGAATCAATTGGACGGATTCTGGTCCGCGGAGGATTATTATGGATTTGTCAACACCTTTAAGTATGAAAAGGAGAAAGTCATCCTCGAAAAATACACGATCATCGAGAAGTCTCGAAAGCGTATTGTCTACAACTGGCTTCAGTATTACAGCAAAGAATCTCTAGCCGCTGAATTCGCGGAAAACGGTTTCAAAATAGAGCATTTGTTTTCGGATGTTTCAGGCAAAGCCTATACCTCCGATTCGAAAGAGATCGCTATAGTTGCAAAGAAATCATAAAGCATGTGTGTGCCAACTATCTGGATGAAGTCATTCCTTATACGATCGATTGGCTGAAAAAACATTTGGGAACGTAGAAAATGAATCAGGAAAAAATTTCATTCTTTAAATCTTTGCAGGTATTATTTGCAAGATTGTTCGAAGGGCGTGTCCATTTTTTGAAAAGATATTTGGGAAAGATCCGTAAGGCTGGGGCTGATCCTTCTTATCCTCTCATCGCCGAAGATGGTCCGGCTTATGTAACTGCCAAAGGCTGGGCCGAGATGATCCACAAGGTGTATGAAGTGGATCCGCTGCGTTGCCCTACATGTGGAGGCCAGATGTCGATTATCTCTTTTATAGAGGAGCCGAAGACAATCGACAGGATCATCGGTCATCTCAAGCTGACCTTTGAAGCCGAGCGGCCGCCTCCGCCTCGTGTTGTTCAGCAGCATCTCCTGATGGCAGCCGAAGAGAAAGGAGAATATTTTTAAAGGCTTTTTTAGCTGCTTTGTACTGACTCAAGGGAAGAGTCTATTTCAAGCTGGATGGTTTGAAAGTTTCGGCTGATTTGGCCCGCATTATGAATAGTTGAAAGTGTCCTTTTGGGTGTGATACTCTCATTCTAGAGTGTCAGTGAATGGAAATCTTGGGAAATTGTGAGAGTTTTGGAGCTAGGCCAAAAAGGAATTTCTTATCTTTGCTCAAGCTCTAAGTAGCTGATTTTTAATGAGTTCCCCTTTTTTCTTATACTTACCGCTTAGTTATGCCTGCTCTATCTCTGGACTCTTAAAACAGCAATATAGTCATAAATTCGAGCTCTGTCAATGGATACATGTTGTGAAGTTGTGTTGAATTTTAGAATGAGCATATTGAATAAGGTGCTGTCGTAACAAAATGTACTGCATCCAATACTGATAAAATTCTGTTGAAATCAGGGAAAGGACATGATAAGTTTGAGAGGATAAATTTGAGCAATCCAATAAACAAAATTGGCATTATTTCATATTGGTGAGGTCTATAATGAAATCTAAAACATTGAGTCGACGCGCTTTTCTGCGTAGTAGTGCCGCCCTCGGAATGACAGCTTATGCTGCGAAATCTGGTGGTCTCGAACGCATCCTGGACGCCTCGCAGTCTATTGCGGACCAGTCACCCGAGGAGGTCGCCAAGAACGAGTTCTTCTGGAGGGAAATCCAATTAGGCTTCAAGCTGGACCGCACGCTGATAAACCTCAACAACGGCTTTACCTGCCCGACACCCCGGGTTGTGCTCGAAGCTTGCTGGCGGTATATGGATATGATCAACATGCTCCCCGTCCATTACCAGGGTAGGATTCAACGGAACATCCAGACGATTCGCCGGCGCATGGCAGCAGAGTTCGGATGCGAACCCGAAGAACTGGCACTGACGCGGGGTGCCAGCGAGTCCCTGCAGATTGTACAGAATGGAATCGACCTCGAGCCGGGTGACGAAGTGATTACGACCGAGCAGGACTACCCCCGTATGTTGACGACGTGGGATCAACGCAGGCGGCGTGATGGAATCAAAGTCACCCGTCTCCAGTTCCCTGTTCCAACAACAGGGGACGATCTCTATCAACGGTTCGAGAATGCCATCTCACCGAGGACAAAGGTTTTCCATTTCTGTCACATCACCAACCTAACAGCTCAGTTATTTCCGGTGCAGCGGCTGTCCCGGTTGGCGCGCTTGAAAGGCATTGTCACGATTGTCGATGGAGCCCATGCACTAGGGCATTTCCCGTTCAAACTGCGGGATCTCGAATGCGATGCCTATGGAGTAAGCCTGCACAAGTGGCTGCTGGCACCGATCGGCAACGGCTGCCTCTACGTGCGCCGGGAGAGCATCCCGAAATTCTGGCCCCTGCAGGCAGCACCAGCCTTGCAGGTGAACGATATCCGCAAGTTCGAAGCGATAGGCACACACCCCTGGGCCATCAGGGCAGCACTCGGCGAAGCACTGGCCTTTCATCAGGCCATCGGGGCCGAGCGCAAAGCCGCCCGGATGCGCTATCTTACAATGCGGTATATCAACGCTCTTAAACAATATCCGGAGTTCAAGGTCTTGTCTAACATCAGCGAACCTCCACAAACATGGGGAGTGGCAGCAGTCTATATCGACGGCATCGATGTTAGGGATCTCGCGCGGTTCTTGATGGACAAGTACCGAATCATCGTGGTTCCGCTCGTAGGGGGGGTTCCACCCAATTCGGTCTTCGATTATCAGGCGATCCGTGTATCACCGAATGTCTATACCACACTCGAAGAGATCGACACATTCACGATGGCCATGGAAGATGCGATCAAGAATGGCGTTCCGACCACGCAGGCCTCTTCCAGCAGCACTGCAGGAGATGGTCCATATTTAGTCTAATCGAGATCCTAGTTTAGCTAAGAAGCCAGGCGCATAATAACTTGCGGGCTGCAAGTTTGTAAGGGAACCGCGATCCTGTAAGGCAGAGAGGAAGGACTTCCCTGATGTTGCGTTTGGGTCTGTAAAGATTTTCGATAAAATGGAGGATTCAGATGAAGCATTTGACCATATCGGCTGCTTTGGTACTTGCATTGGTGCTCTTCTTAGGAAGTAGCACAGCCTATTCCCAGGCCACATTTAAAATCCCCTTCAAATTCAAGGCTGAAGGCCAATCATTCCCTCCGGGTAATTACTGGATCGCACAAAAAGAAGAGGGAAAAATCACTCTCCAAAGGGAAACAGGAGGCGAGGACGTTTTGATCCCATTTATCGAGAGGTTGGCCCAACCAGATCCGCCGATAGAGGCACCTCTGCTTGTCTTCGACATGGTAGGAAACTTCGAACCTTCTTACACGGAGTACGTTACAGACTATCTGCTGGCAGAGGTGTGGCTGACTGCGGAGGATGGATTTCTGGTACTCACTATGGAGAGGTCAGAATATCAGAAGAGTGTCAAGGGAGAGACAGCGAAGAAATAGCATGGGCTTGGCAACGGCAATTCCTCGGAAAGGTAAGTTTCAATTCCATAATCCGCACAGATGATGGCAGTCTCAGGATTATCTGACTGACACTTAGGGCACTTTACTGAAACTGCTGTCCCTTCATAATCCTACTTTTGTTCTTGGAAAGGATATCTAGGAATACAAGCAGGTGTCAAATCAAAACAAAATCAGGGCTAGCCTCTTATGTTTGAACTTATAAAAAAGTTGACTTCTTTTTGAATATGATTTATATTATTAATGACCGAACGGTCAGTCATTATTCTGGAGCTTCGATGCCTAAGATCGTGGACAAGAAGGAAAAAAGAGAAAAAATCCTGGAAGCAGCCATATCTGTGTTTGCCAAAAAGGGAATGGCCAAAACCAAAACCGCAGATATCGCTGAGGCTGCCCAGATAGGTAAGGGAACCATCTACGAATACTTCAAAAGTAAAGATGAAATCATGATGGCAGCTTTTTATTATGTGATACATAAGGCTGAAGACATCGTTGTCAAGCGTCTGTCTCAATTAGAGGACCCTTGGGAAAAATTAGTGACTTACCTCAACGTGTGGAAGGAAATCTTGGAGGGCGAGTTTAGAGATTACATGGAGATCATGCTCGATTTTTGGGCTGATGGCATCCGACAAAAACAGGATATCACAACAATTAGCCTTAAAAAAATCTATGACGAAAACCGAGATATGTTAAAAGTCATCTTGGATGAATGCGTAGCCCAAGATAAAATCCATCCTGTGAACACTCATGTGGTCTCTTCTATTATTCTTGGAGCATTGGACGGATTGATGATCCAATGGATTATCGAGCCCGAAATACTCGGTATCGAAGAAAGCCTGACCGAGATGGAAGAATTTATTCTCCGTGGATTGAAAAAGGAAGGATGATTTTGATATGAATGATAACTTAAAACTCAGGAGGAAAGGATGAACCGGTTCGATCTTTCGTTTCGATGTCTCTTGACAGGATTTCTGTGTGCGACTCTTCCCTTATCCCCTGCCCTGTCTCAAGCGAATGCACAAGAAAACCAAGCTGAGATGATCGTTAAAAAAGTCGATGAACTGTACCGAGCGACCACAAGCGAGGCTCTCGTCGAAATGCAGATCATCACTCCCCACTGGCAGCGAACCTTGAAGATGAATGCGTGGAGCGAAGGCATGGATAAGACTTTTATCCGGATTCTCGAGCCAAAAAAGGAACAAGGGATGGCGACCTTACGGATCGGGACCGAAATGTGGAACTTTCTGCCTAAAACCAATAAAGTGATTAAAATTCCTCCTTCCATGATGATGAGCTCCTGGATGGGATCGGATTTTACCAACGATGATCTGGTTAAAGAGTTCACCTTTCTGGAGTCCTACCTCTTCGAGATGACCTCGCCAGAAAATCCTGAGAATAATGTGCTCTACGTCAAATGTATCCCCAAGGAAGACCTGCCGATCGTGTGGGGCCATATCATCGTTGCCGTCCAGGAGGGAACATACATGCCGCTCTGGCAGAAGTATTATGATGAAAAGGGAAAACTTATGAGGGAAATGACATTCAAGGAGGTCAAACCATTCGGAGAGAGAGAAATTCCGTCTGTCATGGAATTGATCTCCACAACGAAGGAGGGCCACAAAACAGTACTCCATTATCTTGAGGCCAAATTCGATATCCAACTCGATGAGGATATATTCACACTCAGGAACCTCCGGAGAAAGATCTAGACCATGCTGATTTTCAAGATGGCATTCCGTAACATTTTTCGACAGAGGCGCCGCACCACCCTCACGGGATTGAGTATGCTGGTCGGTTTTGTGCTGGCTGTCATATTCATCGGTTGGGGCGATGGCACTTACAACAACATCATCGACGAATTCACGCGTAATCGGCTGGGACATATTCAGGTTCACGAAAAAACATACCTTGACCGGCCTTCGCTGTACAAGACAATTCAAGAATCCGACGAGCTTTTCAGCATACTGGATAGCACCAGAGGAATCGAATCTTGGGCCCCGCGTCTTTTCTCTGCAGGCTTGGCTTCTGTGGGAGAAAAAACCGCAGGCGTTCGGATAATAGGAATCGATCCAGCAAGGGAGGACCGAACCACCCAGTTCAATGAAAAAATCCTGCAAGGCCGGGACTTTTCCCGTATCCCTTCCAAGGAAGCCATCATCGGCAAAGGGCTGGCCCAGATCCTTAATGCCGAATTGGGTGATGAAATCGTCATCATTTCTCAAGCGGCTGACGGTTCGATCGCCAATGACCTATATACAATCATAGGAATATCTTCAAGCGGGGATGATCTGAGCGACAGAACCTCATTTTACCTCCATATCAGAGAGGCCCAGGAGCTTCTGGTTCTCGATGGGAGAATTCACGAGATTTCCCTCACGGTCAATAAGCTCAATCAAGTCCGGAAAACAAACAATCTCCTGGCATCGGAAATTAAAGATCCTGACCTCTCTGTGGCTCCCTGGCAGGTCTTTGCCAAGGCCTTCTACGATGCCATGCAAGCGGATAAAGCCGGTTCATACGTGATGCTTATCATCATCGTTTTTATCGTGGCTGTGGGCGTGCTGAATACAGTTTTGATGTCTGTTCTGGAAAGACAGCGAGAATATGGTGTGATGAAAGCCATAGGAACAAAACCCAAACAGATTATCAAGGTCGTGGTTCTCGAAGTGACCATTCTGGCTCTGATATGCATCATCCTAGGATCTGGACTCGGATACGGGGCCAACACTCTTCTCTCTAAATACGGACTCAAATTCGGAGAAGGCTTTACATACGGAGGGATGAAATTCGAGACCATGAAAGCTGAGATCAACCTCAGAAGCTTTCTCATCCCAGCCATAACCGTCATCCTCTGTGCTGCTTTGGTCAGCCTGCTTCCTGCCATCAAAGCCGCAAGGACAGAACCGGCCAAGACCATGAGGTTTCATTAGGAGGACAATATGTGGTTTACCATCAAGCTCGCCTGGAGAAACCTCTTCCGCAACAAAAGACGCACTTTCATCGCCGGAACTGCCATAGCCCTTGGATTGGCTTCGATGATGTTCATCGATGCCTTGATGATAGGAATGAAGGAGGTCATGATCAGGTCAGCCACCGGTTCTTTTCTGGGAGATGCCCAAATACACCGGAACGGTTTTCGGGTTACCCAGGAAGTGGAAAAAACGATCAACAATCCTGAAAAAATAATTGCCAATCTCGAGAAGGAAGAAGCCGTCGATCAATTCACCCCCCGCACCCTCAGCTTCGGAATGATCACCTCTCCGGCAAACGTGAGCTCTGTCCTTTTGGTCGGGATCAATCCTGAGACAGAAAAACACCTTTCACAGATTGATGATGTCATTCGCGACGGGAATTATTTCGAAGACGACAATGAGAGGGATATCATTATCGGGAGCAAGCTGGCCGAGATCTTGGAGGTGGATTTGGGAGATCGCGTTGTAATCACTGTATCCCAGGCCAAAAGCGGGGATCTTTCCCAGGAAATGTTTCGAATATCAGGAATTTATCATTTCAATATCGATGAGATGGACTCTGGATTCGCTCTGGTCAAACTGTCCAAAGCACAGGAAATGCTCGCAATCGGAAGCAATATCCACGAAATCGCCATCAAATTCAAGGATATGAGAGTCTCCCTCCAGGAAGATCACCCTATCTGGCAAAAATACTCAGTAGATGATAACGAGGCGGTGAGTTGGTTAGCCATCCTTCCCCAGATGGGAGCTATTCTGGGCATGTTTTGGATTTCGCTTTTGTTCATGGCGGTCATTTTGTTCGGTATCGTGGCTTTTGGCATCATCAACACTTTGTTTATGTCTCTGTATGAACGGCTGTTTGAATTCGGTGTTCTTCGTGCTGTGGGCACTAGGTCCTCAGGAGTCAGGAGATTGATCGTCTTCGAGGCTGGAGCACTGGCCGTTATAAGCTGCATCATGGGCATTATCCTTGGGTTCATCCTTATTTTCATAGTGACTAAGACAGGCATTGATTACAGGGGTATTGAATTTAGCGGAACAACCTTAAGGGAAATCATGTATCCTGTTTTTCATATCCAGCAGTTCATTATCTACCCTTTAGCTGTGTTTGTTTTCACGATCCTGATCGGCCATTATCCAGCTGTTGTGGCTGGGAAGATGTCCATATCCAATGCGCTGCGAAAAAGCCTCTAAAAGGAGAAATCGATGGAAAAGGGAAATGACTACATCATCGTGACAGAAAAAGTTAAGAAGGATTACAAAGACGATGATATCATCGTCAGGGCGATCCGAGGAATCGATCTCAAAATCAAAGCAGGTGAATTTACTGCCATTGTCGGGCCATCTGGATCAGGAAAGACCACTTTTCTCAATATCATATCCGGACTCGATTATCCTACCGACGGACAGGTCTGGCTGGACAAGAAGCTGCTTACGGATATGAGTGGAAAAGAACTTTCAGATTTTAGGAGGGATCACATCGGATTTATCTTCCAGGCCTACAATCTCATACCGGTTTTGACCGTAGAGGAAAACATCGAATACATCATGCTTCTACAAGGAGTAAGCAAGGCGGAACGCCACCAGAGGGTCATCGAAATACTCGAAGAAATTGGTATGAAGGATTTTGAACGCCGTTTTCCCCCAAAACTTTCTGGAGGTCAACAACAGAGGGTGGCCATAGCCAGAGCCATGGTTTCCCAGCCAGGGCTAATTCTTGCTGATGAGCCGACAGCAAACCTGGACCAGACAACAGGAGCCGAACTCCTGGACATGATGAGGGAGCTCAACCAAAAAACAGGAATGACCTTCCTCTTCTCTACCCATGACCGGATGGTCATGGAAAGAGCCGATCGGGTTATCACTCTCAAGGATGGCAAGGTGGTCAAGGACAATTGGAAGACGCAAAATTGATTGAGAGTATCCCATCAAGAAGCATTGTCCTTCTTGTGATTCTACTACTGGTCTTCGCACCCGATGCGATGCCCGAGAAGCTTTTTTCCATCAGCGGGTATTACAAAAATTTTTCCATCCTCTTCATGATGCCCGCATATAGACTACAGGATACCCAAATCAAGGAACCAGATATAGGGGCTGTGATTAACCGGCTGAGGTTCAAGCTGGACTCTCATCCCACCGAATTTCTTTCCTTCCATTTTGCCTACGACCTTTCGCCAAGAATACAAGATCCCCTGCTTTTTGAGGAAGATGCCCTTTTTGCAACCTTGGAACCTCAAGAATACCGGTTCATTGATTTCCGGGATAAGCTCTATCCCAGCCCTGAAGATCCTGTCTCGAGTTTTGGACTCTTTCATAATCTGGATCGCTTTTATTTGAGCCTTGAGACCGACATTGCAGATATCTTTGTGGGAAGGCAGCCGATTGCTTGGGGCAGCGCTCGAGTGATCAATCCCACCGATATCATCGCTCCGTTCGCATTCAACGAACTGGACAAAGAGGAAAGATGGGGTGTGGATGCCATCCGCATGAGGATTCCTCTCGGTATGATGGACGAACTGGATTTGGGATTTGTGGCGGGTGAAGACTTGCACCTCGATAAAAGCGCATTTTTTATCAGGGGAAAGATCTATAAATTTCAAACAGACATTTCCGCTCTTCTCCTTGGTTTCAGAAAACATCTGCTTATTGGTTTAGATGTCGCCAGGGCAATTGGTGGGGCGGGATTTTGGTTCGAAGCGGCCTATGTGATTCCGGATTTTTTCAGCGAAAAGGAAAACCTCAACGGTGAGAATTACTTCCGAACGAGTATCGGGTTGGATTACAATCTGACCAGCAGAACCTATGGATTCATCGAATATCATTTCAATTCTGCCGGAGAGAATCAGCCTGAAAAATACACCAATCTTGTCTCTTTGTCCGCCTATCAGGATGGCTCGGTCTACCTTTTCGGAAAACATTATCTGAATATAGGTTCAACCTATCAGCTCTCCCCTCTTGTGCCCATTACTGGTTTGCTCATCGTAAACCTCAATGACTGGTCATTGGTCTTCTCTCCCTTCTTAGAATACAATATTGCTGAGAATATCTACTTAGCTGCTGGTGCCTACCTGATTGTGGGCAAAAATCCTGAGTGGATTCTCGGACCGCTCCTCCCCCGCCCCCTTCTCTTGAGGTCAGAGTTCGGATCCTACCCCGATATGCTTTTCACCTCTTTCCGCATATATTTCTGAAAGAATCAGCTTTCGAATTTTGACTTAAATATTTGTATCAATTCGATTAGAATGGTATGGCTGAGAATTCAGTGGGATGAAAAAAACAAAACAATCGTCAGATAAAGTGCCAAGGCCTTGTCCTCTTCTTAAGACTAAAATTGCTATCCCTCAGCATCGTACTGACCTGGTCAATCGACCCCGTTTGATTCAAAAACTGAATGATGGCGCTAAAGGCAAGCTTACCCTCCTGTCTGCACCGGCTGGGTTTGGAAAAACTACCTTGCTCAGCGAATGGGTCCATCAGAGCAAAAGTCCTGTAGCCTGGCTTTCAATAGATGAAGGGGACAACGACCCGGCTTATTTTCTCACCTATGTCATAGCTGCCCTCCAGTCCATAAATGAAAGCATCGGTCAGACATCACTGCAACTTCTCTATTCTCCCCAAATTCCCCCCTTCGAGGCCATTATAGTGGCCTTTATCAACAGTCTTATTCCCTACCCCGAGGATTTTGTTCTCGTACTCGATGACTACCACCACATTGAGTCTCAACCTATTCATGACATGCTGATCTTTCTACTGGAGCGCATGCCTCAGAGAATGCATCTTATCCTTTCTTCACGTTCCGATCCACCTCTGACTCTTTCCAGGCTTCGTAGCCATCAACAGATTGCCGAGATCAGAGCGGCCGATCTATGCTTCACTTTCGAAGAGACCTCTGTTTACCTAGAAAAGTGTTTGGAAATAAATCTTTCGCATGAGGAAATAGCCTTGCTCGAATCTCGAACAGAAGGTTGGATAACAGGATTACAGTTGGCCGCTCTATCCATGAAAGACCGAAATGACCTTTCAGATTTTATCGCTGGTTTTACAGGAGACAATCGATACATCGTGGACTATTTAATGGAGGAAGTCCTAAATCGGCTGCCAGAACACATACAGACTTTTCTCCTGCATACCTCTATATTGGATCCCCTTTCCGGCTCGCTCTGCGATGTCGTAACAGATAAAAAGAGCAGTCAGCAGATGCTGACCAAACTGGAAAAGGCAAATCTCTTTATCTTCGCCCTGGATAATGAGCGCAACTGGTTCCGGTATCACAGATTATTTGCTGACTCCCTGCGCCAGCGGCTCCATCATTTGTTCAGTGAACATGTCCCTGAACTTCACCGGAGGGCCTGCAATTGGTACGAGCAAAATGGATTGAAGTATGAGGCAATCGACCATGCACTGGCAGCTCGAGATTTCGAGCGAGCGGCATATCTCCTCGAAGGAATTGCAGAATCCGTGTGGGATCGAGGTCAGCAGGTAAAATTGGTAGAATGGTTTGATTCACTTCCTGATAGAGTCCTCTCATCCCGTCCTCTACTCTGTATCTTGTATGCTCGGGCTTTGATTATGAGCGGGAAGCAAAAAACGGCTGAAAAATGCTTACAGGCCGCAGAAGAAATTCTAAAATCTCCTTCAAATAAAGTCGTTGAGATTCTACCTGACGGCACGAGCTATCAGCATATCTTCGACAGAGATGAGCTTCGAGGAAAGATCTCAGCAGTATGGGCTCTTCTCTCCATGTATAGGGGAGATGTTGTCCAGGTCATCCGTCACTCAAGGGAAGCTCTCAGGATACTAGCAAAAGAAGATTTAACCTGGCGTGGGGTGGTTACCACTATGTTGGGAATGGCCCATGGATGGGCAGGAGATGGGAACATGGAAAAGGCTGAACAGGCATTCTCTGAGGCCATATCCATAAGCCAAAAAGCAGGCAATGTTTCATTCCATCTTTTTGCTGGGCTTGCTCTGGCTGGCATTCAAACCTACCAGGGCCGCATGGGGGAAGCGGAAGAACTCTGTCGTAGACTTCTGCAAATCGCCGAAGAATCAGGGATGGATCAAACTGGAAACGCAGCCTCGATCCTCTCAATTTTGGGGGGGATTCTCTGCGAAAAAAATGACCTAGAGAAAGGTCTGCCTCTTCTTCAAAAAGG
>Ga0209636_10004552_pt1 | contig 14145 bp, 13 predicted proteins | sample DeeMarSWOR152_54_FD_187464 | JGI IMG/M metagenome (GOLD analysis project Ga0209636, IMG submission 187464) | Marine sediment microbial communities from White Oak River estuary, North Carolina - WOR-1-52-54 (SPAdes) (version 2) | ecosystem: Environmental > Aquatic > Marine > Intertidal zone >...
GGCTATCAAGACATGCCAATAGCGCTAACAGAAACCGTCAAGAACCTAAAGAAGAAAGGGGTAAATGTGATCGGAGTAGGGTTGGAAAGCGAAAGAATGAAGGAGTATTTCCGGACAAGTTGCTCAGTCTACAGCCAAAAAGACCTTATCAAGAAATTCGCAAAGATCTACGTCCAAGCATCCACCGCCGCCCTCGAAGCTTGAAGAAACGTCTATAATCGGTTTTACATAATCAAGGCCTTGGCGCACCTCTGCATTGGAATAAGGGATCCAAATGCGCAGGTCACTAGACTGCTCTTGAGCTTACTCGAGAAGCCAGCTTATCCTGAAAAACCTCTCGCTTATCAAGCTCTACAACATTACTCTGAAATGGAAACAACCTCGCCCTGCGGTCAGATTCTCTCAGGAGAAGATGTGGACTGGCTGGTTGCTGTCTGCCCTTGACTTGCAGTGATTTGGCCCTCAATCCCTGCCTCTGAAGGCTCCGAATCTTCTGCCATCTGCCCATTTGCACCGTGAATCGAAGTGGTTCGCCCAATTTCAACTGTAGGGATTTTTTGATCACTAGAGTGAAGCAAGCTTGCTGGTGGGTAGGGAACATCAATTAGAGTAGCAAGCAAGTACATTGACACGAAAACATGTTGATAGACTTTCCTAAAGACGAAGGGAATCTGCGTTTCGGGATCTGGTTCTAAAATCCTTTTGATGTCTTCTTCTTTCCCTTCCGCTGTAGCTCTCCCTTTCACCTCGAATTTGGCCACGCTAGGCCTAGTCCCCACAACCAGAGCGAAGCCTACGTCGAGCAAGCCGCTTCTCCGCTCCCTTTCCTCCATCCGCGCCTTTACGTCAAAATTGACAGACTCCCCACTCGCAACTTTGTCAGCTAGCCTAACTCCTGACAGACTGCTAACTGAAACCTTCACCTCAACGTCTAGTGGGCTAGTTTGTAGGGAGATTCTCTATACCTCTCTTGACCTAGGCGTTATCCACCCTTGGCTCGTGACGACCATTCTCTTAGGTAATGCAGTTTTTCCTTTGTGTGTATTCACCGGTTACATACAACACGAATACTTCTGTAGTTCCATCTTGCACAATATGTATGTCAGCTATCATCTCAAGCATACAATACAGGTTAGAAACAAGCCTTCTAAACTTGTTTTTGGATAGAAAAATCAGCTACGTAACTAAACTTCTTGGCGAACTCCTGATCCTTCTTGTGCCTAAGAACTATTTTCTCTGGGACTCCATCTGACACATATGCTATGTAAGTTATGTCCTTTCCAAGCCCTGATTTCTCCAACTGCAGTAGTGAATCTTTCACCTTTTCCAACCGCTCAACTTTATTGTTTATTTCTTCTATCGCCTCGAAAAGAATCTCAGCCTCACCCTGTTCGGATGCACTTAGTAATATGTACTTAAACTGAACCCAATTCGGGGATCCCCTGTCCTTACTAGGCTTGCCTTTCTTTTTCTCCTTTTTAGGCGCCCTTTTTTTCCCTCCCTTTCCTAGGTTCTCCATTTTCTTAGCCCATTCACTGTTTTCTTCGGTCACCTCCGAGTCCCTTAGAAAGGAGCCCAGCCATTGGCTGTACTCATCCACCGTGGCCTTCCATTGTCCTATCTCTTCTTCCAGAGCGAGACTCAACTCTTTGATTGAATGGAAACTTCGTATCTCCGTGGAAGCATTCACCAACACTCGCACCTGGTCTCTACCAACGCACATTTTCTAACAGCATTACCGTGAGATAAGAGAATTTGTATGTTACGAGGTTTTACACACCAAGAGTATCCTGGAAAGCGAAGTCACGTTCCAGCAGCGGGCTCTTGCGGGAACAGGGCAGGAAATGAAGGTGGAAAGAGCTAAGTCATTCTACGAAAGTATGATCAAGATGCTGCCCACGTTTTGGAATTGGGCGCGACTCTTTGAAGTTGTCAGATTGGTCCCGGTTTCTCGTCAACTAGGCAGTTTTCAAGATAGTCTTCCAATGTTTCGCCGGCTACGACTTCTATGCTGTAGTCCCCTGGATCTATCGAGTGCTTGAAGTTTTTTGCCGGGATTACAACTTTCTTGAATCCCCAGGCCTCAGCGGCTTTGATCTTCTCGTGAAGCCCGCCTACTGCGGTTACGGGTATTTCGCCATCCACGCCGACGTTGATTTCACCAGTAACGGCAACATCTTGACGGATTAGCTTTCCTTCTATCAATGAGCAAAGCAAGATTGTCATTGTAACGCCTGCGCTCGGCCCGTCAACGCCATAGGCCTGTGCGAAGTCTAAGTGAGTGAAATAGTCTTGAGCAATATCTGCACCATATTTCTGCAAGATTACGCTTCTTACTTTGGCTACACTGTCTGTAATGAATGTCTGCTTTCCACCTTTGGCGATCCCGGTCACTTTGTAGAACCCTTTAAGATTATTGTTTCTTCCGTTGTCACGCTTGTCTAAGAAACCTTTGACCGTTAGTACGTTACCAGTCATTTCACCGCTGTAGGGGTCGGAAACTACTGCAAGGCCGTAGATCTGCCCTAGTCTTGCCCCTTCTGGTCTAATGTCGAGGAGCTTGCCCCTTTCACTTATTTGGTGTTCAAGGATTTGCTTCTGGATTGTTTTGCAGTGCTTCTCTATGGCTTCTTTGACGTGTCTTCTCTCGACTCTTGCGCAGTTTTCCATTGTGGCCAATGTTGCGGCAGTCTTCACTATGGATATCATAGGCCTGAATCTCGTTGTCAGCCCGTCTCTTTTGTTGCTTCTTCTTCGTCCTTCGTCTACGATTTCTTCACATGCTTCTCTGCTGAAAGGAATTAGATGAAAGCGGGAAATTTCTTGGGCAATAAACTGTACGTATCTTCGACGGTTGGTAAGGTCATTGGCCATGTCGTTGTTCATTCTGACGACTTTTCCATAACCATAGATTCGATCCATAAGAGCGGGGTGAACCTGTCCAATGCTGTCGAAGTTGCCAGCCCCTACTAGAAAGCACATGCACGGTACTGGCTCAGTGGCTACAGCCATCGCAGCGGTGTTGCCCTCATCCCAACGACTTCTCAGTGTTATGGCTAGCTGCCCATCTTCTAGCACAGTCAGCAACGTGACTGCTTCGGAGGGTTTTAAGTTCTTGATCTCATCGATGAAGAGGATACCCATGTGGGCTCGATGAACATCGCCTGCGGAAACCCTTTGATGCTCTGGTGTCCCTAAGCCTCCGGTTTGTAGGGGATCCCAAGCGATGCTCCCAAAAAGCTGTGCCGACCCATGACCTGTTGCATCGATGAAAGGAGCGGCTTTCTTCGAATTGTCTACAATGAGTTTGGGCACGGTAGTAGCTTTGGCGCCGCCCACGCCCTTTGCGCCTCCCATAACTCCAAAGCGGCCCAAGACGACTACAAGTATCAGAAACATCAGCATCATGCCAGCTGGAAGAAAAGTAGTTGTGCCTATGGAAACAAAACCATCCAAGATGTACTTGGTGAAGTCGCCTTGGTAAGCTTCTTGCAACGGGACACCGAATATGTTTGCAGCATTAGTGTCCCATTGAAGCTTCTGTTGCCACAAATAGTAAAAGCCAGCAAACATGAAGATGGAGGCTACAACGATCATCAGGTACGTAAGAGCTTTTATCCCTGCCTTCTGAAGAAACAGCTTCTTGGTTTCTTTCAGTTTCTCCTTCAGAATTGTCTTTTTTCCTTCGCCCGCCGGATGAGAGGAGATTCTAGGCTCGCTGGGAACTAGACTGTTCTGCCAACAAACAACATCTTGGAGCTGAATCGTGCATTTTCTGTAAAGCTCTGTCAAATGAGCAGCAAGTGCCCTACCGATTAGGGATTTCCCGGTTCCTGGATCTCCAAGTAGGAGGAGGTAAGGACCAGGTGGAGCTGCCTTAGTGGCGTTGGGCTTCTCTTTCTGAGGGTCTTTCCAAGCGTCGTACCACTTTTCCCTTTCAAGGTTCTTGAGTTTGTGAACCCACTCTTCTAGGCAAAGATAACACTCGTTCAGGGCACGTTCCTGTCCGATGACCCAATCAAGGAGGTTGCCCGAGACGGGATAGCCTTCGGTTGATTTGAAGGTTCTCCAGTTCCATTTCTTTCCGCGAATAGCTTCCTCTTCTTCTCCGAAATAATCCACGGTTCTACCTTCCGCCCGTCAATTAGAGCTCAGGAACGCTTGCATCACTACGAAAAGTATATCTCTAGTCTTAATATACAGCTTATTTTACATCATTGTATATGTCTCCTTCTGGAATATGTCGCAGAGAATTGTTTGCTGATTTCTGATTCATATTGGAAGTTCAGAAGCGTAAAATAGAAGATGAACAAACTCGACTCTGCTTCAATTCACATTCGAATTGAGAACTGTCGGAGATGGCTTACTCATGGAAGTGATTGTAGAAGACCCTCAGAAGGTCGTCAAGCTTTATGACGAAAGCACTGGGGCATGGAAATTCGTCAGGAAGGATAAGGGACCGCTAAAGTCAATAGAACTGATCGAGGGCATGTTTCAAAAACTCGGTCTGTCCAAGAACGAGATTCGAGTGTACGTCTATTTGGCCCGGTCAAGGGAGCGAAAGGCAAGTGAGATTTCCGAAGCACTCAGTCTCCATCGGACGGAAACCTACAGGATACTGCGCGACTTGGAGAAGAAAGGCCTAGTTTCATCTGTCTTCGAAAAACCTTTGAAATTCATTGCTACGCCTTTTGAGAGAGCGATAGAGGCTTTGATCGAGGCAAAGAAACTGAGAATTCAACGACTTGAGAGGAAGAAGAAGGACTTGATCAGCGTATGGCTATCTCTTCCTCAGCCTGAGGTTAAAAGCCAAAGGAAAGAGGTCTTTCAAATACTCGAAGGTGAAGAGCAAATAGACTTCAAGGCAAACGAGATAGTCCAACAAGCCCACGTGAAGGTTAGCATTTTTGCCTCGGAGGAAGATCTTGCAAGACTTTATCATTCAGGCTTCATGGATAGACTTGAAAAGATTTCTAGAAAAGACTTCACGGTTAGACTTTTAACAAGCGACTCGCGAAAAGGCCATTTCTTTGGTGAAAAAACGAACTTGGCTAATGTGAGGTACGCATCTCTAGATGCAGAGGATCTCCCAACCTTCATTCTGACAGACCAAGAACAGCTTCTGCTCACGATAAGAAAAAACAACGAGAGACCTGAAGAAAAGGGTAAGCGGGAGAAGATTGCAGCCCTGTGGACAAACTACCGGGCTTTCATCACGCCTCTGGAGAGGCTTTTCTCAGAGTTATGGAACCCTAAAGGGCCTTTACGAATGGTTTCTGTGTCCTAGAAAACCACATTACGCCATTGTATTCGAAAGAATGAACGTCGATTTTTATCGTTGAATTGCGTCCGTTTTCGCTACACACAAATGAACATACTTCGCTGGGACGTAGTTCTTTCTAAGTAATTACGTGGAGAAAAGACAATGAAAAATCTGCGGAACAGGAAAGGTCTTAGCACAGTTGTTACCACTCTGATAATCCTAGTGGTTTCAGTGTTGTTGGCTACCGTAGTCACTTTTTATGCCATAAACGTGACAACAACCAGGGTTCAAGAGGAGAGCCTTCAGTTGTTCAAGCTGCACATTTGGCACAACGGCACGACTTTCGCGGAGTCAGGTTTCATCATAATCAACACTGGCGGAAGAGACGTCGTCCTCGACAAGATCGCTGTCAGAGGACAGGAATGCGCATGGGACACCATCTATTATAACAAGACCCAGACCACGATTAACTCTGACATGAATTATGTCTACCCGAATGCGAATGGCACGCTACTGGGCTTGAGTTGGGGATCATACCCGCTAGTGCAGGCCAGTGATGATTTGATTCTGAAGTCCGGATGGACGATGATAGTCTATATAACCAACCCTGACCATGTCTCAGTGGGCGACATAGGCGTAACCATCGGCGTCACAATCTTCACAGCCAACGCCCAGTACTACAAAGAATGTAACGTAGAAGCCTCGGTGTAGCATTATCTCCCCCCTTTCCTTTTCTTCAACGGTATGGCTTGAATATCAAGTCATTTGCATTCAAAAGTCCGTGGCTAATTGAATCGCTTTGTTTGTGTAGTACAGTTCTACACACAAATTGTCTTATTTCTTAATACACTAACTCCCCCCACACAGATGGAGAGACAAAAATGAAGAGTCTTCTGAAGACCAAGAAAGGGCTCAGCACCGTCGTTACAACATTGATCATCCTAGTAGTCTCAGTGCTGCTTGCAACTGTCGTCACGTTCTATGCAATCAACGTAACCACAACGCGAGTAGAGGAAGAAAGCCTGCAAGTCTTCAAGCTTCACACATGGCACAACGGCACAACCTTCTCCGAAACTGCATTCCTGATAATCAACACTGGCGGAAGAGACGTCGTCCTCGACAAGATCACTGTTAGAGGACAAGAGTGCGCATGGGCTACCATATACTACAACAAGACAACAAACACAGTCAACACAGATCTTACTTATGTCACACCAAATGCAAACGGAACGTTGCTCGGTCTAAGCTGGAGCACTTACCCCCTCACCCAAGCAACCGACGACTTGATCCTGAAGTCGGGATATACTATGGTAGTCTTCATAGCCAACCCTGATCACATATCAGTCACTGACATCGGTGTCACCGTGGGAATCAACGTCTTCACAGCCAACGCCCAGTACTACAAAGAAAGCAACGTAGAAGCATCAGTTTAGAAGCAGCCCTATCCTCCTTTCTTTTTCCTTCTTTTTTTTGGGCATTCAATCGAAGCATCTTAAGAGTACGGATGCTGCATCCTGATGTGTAGTATTGTTTTACACACAAATCGTATTATCTCTTCTTCAAGAAGCTCTGAATGGAAATCCCCACTTACAGTTGTTGGTGAGGGCCCGCCAATTGCACCGGAGAAAGTCTAAAGCTGCCTCTAAGTTCTTTCTGTCAAGAATAGCCACTGCACTTCCTGTCTCGTTTCTTATGATCTTTGCCTCACTAACACTGATTGTGTCAGCAACCTACTTGGTCTCCGTGGCAAAAATCCGAGCAAGAGGACAACTCCTCAACATCGCTGTCGCCAAACAAAACATGCTCTCCTTCGAAAACTCCATAGACTTCACAACGTGGTCCCCTGGAACCTCCTCCGTCTATCGTTTTAAAGATACAGGCGGCAAGCTGACAACCGCTCCGGCAGCCAAAAGCTTACTTGTGAACATCACGGATAACGATACGTTCTCCACCATAGTTTTTAACAGCAGCGTCGGGAAGGCAGCCTACGAGCTGCCACCATCCGAAGCGACAGCTTCTACGTTCTACTTAAAAGGCGACAGAAGGGCGATAATTAACATGACTGCATTCACAACGGCCCAGCTCTGTCTGGCGCCAGCCACCCCATCGCCTGAGATGACCCTTACCTATCGTCCTTTGGCAACAATAAGTGAGACAGGATCTTTCCAAGGAAAGCCTGTAAACACACTCAGGCTTTACATAATAAACTTGAACGTATCTGATACTATAACCGCCCAAGGCGAATTCAGCATCAAGTCCACCTGCACAAGCGTAACCTCAGACCTTCACACCTACAACTTCTCCTACCCGATATCTTCCATTTCTGTCAGAGCGAATCTTGACGGACGAACCGACCTCGTAGCTCTTCCAACATCAAGCAACGCAAATGGAGCTTTCATCAAGGTTGTAACGCTCGTTTGCAACATCAGGCTGGAGAGAATACCAGGAGGAAGTTGAAGTGCCGGTAATTGCCCCAAGCTACATCTACTCCTTCTTCGCCTTGGTCGCGATATCAAGTATTCTAATTGCCGCCTTCAGCTCGTATACATCCGCTCTGCGAAGAATACCAGAAGTGGAGCAGTTGCAGAACCTTCTAAACCATGTGGCCTCTGAAGGCTACGAACTCGTGGCTCTGGCAACAGCGACTAACTCAACTTCAAGGGCAATCTTGCAGCTGCCCTCAGCGATTGGCAGCAGAGACTACTGGATTAGATTCCGCACAGAGCCAGCAAGAGCATGGGTTGAAGGATCCGTTGGATCAGCACATCACAGTACTGTCGCTGAGCGAGTGTTTTTCCCAAAACAGGTTTCTGCTCATGGGAATTATTCATGCGGACATGGCCCTGCCTTCCTGGAATGTTCCATGAATGGGTCAATAATCAACCTCCGTCTTCGAACTTGGAGCGAAAGTCTATGAAGCTGAAACTGGGCAAAAAGGAGAAAAGTGGAAATTCGGAAGAGGAGCGAGACTTCGGCGTCTCAGAGGAAACGTTAGCAGGGTACTTGGATCTACAAAGATGGACCGTTCCTGAAGGACACGCCGAGGTGGAAACCTACCCTCTGAAGCCTCCCTTCTCCTATGCATCGATAGTTCAGAATGAGGATACTGGTGTATACCTCTATGTGGTTGACGAGCTTTCTCTAACAATGGAAGAGAGCGACCTTTTCTTCAGAATGAAGAACATTCTGGAATATGAACTACAAGCTCCTGAAGAAGACCAGACACTTAGAGAATCCTTTCACGCTCAGATGCCGGATATCGTCGACGCGCACCCAAAGGTGTTCAAGGACGTTTCTGCCATAAGCCTTCGAAAAATCCTTTACTACCTTGAACGAGACATAGTCGGTTATGGAAAAATCGACCCTTTGATGTTCGACCCCTACGTGGAAGACATAAGTTGTAGTGGAGTTAACAAGCACATTTTTCTTTGGCACAGACGATATGAAAACATTAGAACTAACATCTTCTTCAAAGAGGAGCAGAATCTCAGCGATTTTGTCATGAAAATGGTTCACAAAGCCGGGAAACATGTTAGCATAGCCTTCCCGATAGTGGACGTCACGTTACCTGGGCAGCATCGCCTAGCAGTGTCCTATGGAAAAGAGACTACCCCCTCTGGCACAAGCTTCACCATACGTAAATTCCGGGAAGATCCTTTCACTATAGTAGACTTGATCGAAAACGAGACCATAGATGAGAGCATCGCCGCGTATCTTTGGCTTTTAATGGAAAACAAGATGTCAGTAATGGTCATGGGGGCTACAGGAGCTGGAAAGACGACTGCACTGAACGCGATTGCGTGCTTGATCAGGCCTAGCTACAAGATAATCTCCGTGGAAGAAGTCGCTGAGGTTAATCTTCCCCATGAGAACTGGACCGCAACAATTGCCCGCTCAGGATACGGGGTGGAAAGTGAAGGGGAAATAACGCTTTATGACCTGATAAAGTCAGCTGTAAGACATCGTCCGGACCTAATTATTGTTGGAGAGGTGCGAGGTGAAGAGGCCTACGTGCTCTTTCAGGCTCTTGCAACAGGGCATGGAGGGTTGTGTACACTACACGCTGAGGACGTTGAGACGGCGATCAAGAGACTGACACAGCCGCCTATGAACATTCCATCATCCATTATTCCTTTGATGAACTGCGCGATTATAGTGAAGCACGTCAGAAAACCTATCTTCCTAAGTGGAGAAAAGAGGCTTTCAAGCAGGAAATTTACTCGAGTGGCGGAAATAAAAAGCGCAGAATCGATAAAGGATGTTTTCACGTGGACCGCATCAACGGATACTTTCCAACAAGAAGAACTAGACAAAAGCTACCTAATAGCCAAGATCGCGAGAGACTTAGACGTTTCTGTTGAGCGAATTCTGGACGATTTGGAACAACGGAAAAGGCTGTTGCAAGACATGACTGAAAACAATATTCGTGACTACCGAAGTGTCAACGATGTCTTGAGCAAATACTACTTCCACCCTACGGGCTCCTTAAAAGCAAGGCAGGAGGAAGAATGATGGCTACCAGCTTCAACCCCCTCAGGGTGCTGGGCCCAATGGTTCGGTTTCTGTCTGGAAAGCAAAAGGCTTCAGACATGGACAGAGAGCTTCCTTTCACCGCTATGCTGTTCACTTTGATGGCTGCCAGCGGCATTGCAGTCTATGATACGTGGAAAAAGATGTGTCAAGTAGATTTGCTGCCAACCAGCCAGAAGGAAGCACAGGAGATTGTGAGACAAGTCGAAGTGCTAGGATACGATCCCTTGACTGCAATGCACAGGAAAGCTGAGGCAGCGACTTCGAAAACCTATCGTGACTTTCTCTCGGGATACGTTTCCTCGATAAGAAGTGGCATCAACATGGCAAACTTCCTAAGAAGCAAGCTCCGCTCAATTCTAGAAAGCCAGAGCGCGGCCGCATTTCGTTCAATCGAAAGATTGGGAACCCTAGTCGAAGCATATGCCGTTATGTTGATTGTCACTTTGTGCGTTTACATCCTGTATGCTGTCATGTCCACAACGGCCACATTTGAATATCTGTCTGCTGGCCTTTCCTCTTCAGCTTCAGAGCCTCTAATGTACGCCCTGATTTTCCTGGCTACACCCTTCGTCACCTTCATTTTCATGGCTATAGCGAATCTTGCGCGTCACAGCAATCTGCTCTCCATAAAGGAAGCTTATCGAAATGTCTTAATCTCGGGCTCCGCCGCAGCCGGGTTCTTTGCCGCCGCCACGCTTCTGCCCCAGCTCTCCTTCGTTGTCGAAGCGATGACCTTGCCCGGGGTCGTTGTCGTATGCCTCATGACCATTTCTATGCCTCCCGCCTTTGCTTATTATAAGATCGCAAAGGAGAACTCTGCGGCAGAAGAAGCCATGCCGAGCTTTCTTCGCGACATAACCGAATCCCGAAAAATCGGGCTATCTCCAGTGAAGAGCATCGTCCAAGCAACAAAAAGAACTGGCTATGGGCCCTTTACTGAAACTCTGAAGCTTGTCCGAAGCCAGATTGAGTGGGGGCTTCCTCTTCGTAAGATTTTCAGCAGCGTAAAGAGACGCATCCGAAGTTGGCCAGTCTTGGTCTATTTCTTGATTCTCATCGAAACCATAGAGTTCGGAGGTGGGTCAGCGGGCGCTCTTGAAATTCTGTCCGACTACAGCGAAAAGACCAAGGAGGTCGAGGCGAACAAACGCTCCACTCTTAAGCCCTACGTCATGCTAGCCTTCGTTTGGAGCGTGTTAATAGCCCTAACCACTTCCATTGTGGCGATAACCATCTACGTTCTCACACAGATCAACACTCCAGGCTCCGCACCAGCAATGCTAACCTCTATAGAGCAGCAAATCGTGATGTTCTCCCTAGGCATCATCTTTCAATGCTGGATGTCAGGCTTTTTCATAGGCAAGATAAGTGAAGGAACCTTTGCGGCTGGATTCAAATACTCAGCAATGCTAGCCATAACCGGTTACGTGTCTCTCTTCTTGTCGCAAAACTATCTACTCGGCACACTAGGAGTCATCAAAAGCTAGAGGGTGTGACCGCAAAGAATGCCGGCCTCTTCAGTGGACACATTCTTTGCATGTTCCCTAATGGTAATCCTCGTTGTATCGGCGATGGCCGCAACGGTCAAAGTCGTGCAACCCCACATAGACCAAATCTCAGAAAAACGCCGGGCAGAACGCAGCGAAGGTTTGTCAAAATACTTGCTACAAAGCACAGGGATTCCAATTGATTGGGGAAAACTAGAACACGACATCCCCATCGCCTTCGGCCTAGCATCAGGAGCTCGAGGGCCCTACGAACTCGATCCAGACAAGGTTTCCCGGCTGAACGGCGAAAACATTCACTCGATTACCTACACGGATATAATGTCAACCTTAGGAATCGAAGATATGTCTCTAAGCATACAGCTCAGGCCGCTGTTCGACGTGTCTGCCAGTCTAGCTTCGACGAGAAGCACGGAAACCGAAGCAACTTACACTTTTCAGCTTTCCACCACCAAATCGGGCTTGCCTTTATCAACATGGCTGAAGTGCTACGCTGTCGTTGGAGCACATATTGGAAACACTTCTTCCTCAACAGCTTCCAACGGAATAGGCTTTGCAAACCTCAGTCTACCGAATTCGCTGCATGGACCTGCATTACTTGTGGCATTCGCAAAGGCAAAAGCGTCCTCACACCTGATTTCCTTCACAGTGCTGTCTTTTGGCCACAACTCTGACACCCCTCAACCCAACAAGACCTTCGTTCGATTAAGCCCACTAAACCACAGTCTGAACGTTTCCTTTAGACAGCCAAACTTGACGGTTTCGAAAGCCTACGTCTTCACGTGCAACTATCAATTCAACCTCTCAGAAGTCGCAACAGGCCCCGAAACTATCGAATACATCATTCCAAAACTCGTAGACTCCAGCCCAATGATTCTCACAATTAACGGAGATAATGCCTCAACAGCCTTCGCGGAATGGACCGCCTATCCTCAGTTGCCACTCCAGATCGGCCCAGACTTCACCGATGTGACGACCAGATCACAGTCGGTGACCTCAACACACGTCGTCAACATCAACTCCGTGCTTTACGAGTTTTTAACCACCTGCCAGAGCGTGATGGACCAAAATGCTTGACAGCAGAGGTCAGATGAGAACCGTTGAAGCATTTCTTTCCATAGTACTCCTATTTTCAGCAATAGCTGCAGCCGCTTTGGTATCACCCGCATCCGACTTTGACAGCAACGAAGACTTGGCAGCCCTTGGCATGGAAACGCTTGTGACAATAGACAGCGAAGGACAGCTTGGCAGATTAATAGAGGGGAGAAACTGGACTGCACTGGCAGATTTGCTCGGTGCCTTACTGCCAACAAGTATCTCCTACAATCTTACAGTGTGTGATGAGAACCTTCGGCCAATCAACAACTCAACCATCACGAATGGTCTAATTCAAAATGCAAACACGATTTCTGTGGAATATCCCTGTGTAAGCACAAGGCTAGGAGCTAACTACTATCTCTGCCGCCTGCAGATGGCAAAACCAAGGTGAGTCTGAAGCATGAATTCTAGAAATCGTAGGCAGTGCTCGGGGCAGATACTTGTGCTGGGAGTTCTTGTTATAAGTATACTTCTCTTGTCAACTCAACTTTACATCTATGAGGTAGGTAAATCCCTTGAGGAAGTCAGGTCGACTTGTATTAGTGATCTCACATTGGCCATGAAACTTGGCTCCAAACACACATTAATAGGTTCATTGGCTAATATTTCTGTAGGAGGGGAAAGCTCAACCTTATTATTAAATCTCGAAAGATGGGCTGAATTTAGTGGACGCATGTACCAACTTGGAAGACCGGTTCTTGAGTTTGTGCCTGCTAGCAGTCCGCCATACATCAATGGAAGCCATCTATCTTGGACTATAGACGGCCTCGGCATCTCCAGCGCCTACGTTGACTTCAACTTGTCGGTCTTAGATCTCCAAGTTGATGTCCAACTAGCATACGCCATTAACGTGACAACAACGCTCGTGGAGAAAGCATTCTACCTTGACCAAGGCAGCATCAAGAAGGTAGATGTTACATGCAGTGTAATGAATGAAGGACGCCCTGCTTTGGCAGAGAACATCACGGTGTTGTTTCAGAATTCCAGTTCTTGGGTGCGTGCAGACGAACAGGACATTTATGGAATCACTGATTATGGCAATGGAACGTATTTGATATCCTTCGAAGCAAGGATCGAGCAAGAAGACGTAAGAGTATCTGCTCAAGTTCACGATTTGAGAGGAATATACGTTCAAGCAAACGTAACTTGCACAGCATTACCATAGTCAATGAACTGGAATGCATGCATTCGATCAGGTCGAAAACAGATCTCGATATCACGAACCACAATATCCTTCTAGGGAGTTTCACAAAAGAGAAAGTTCAATGCCAAGCCTTGTAGTCTGCCATGCATGCATGTCATCATAGTATCTCCGCAATGCTGCATCAAGATAGGCCATGATTTTAGTAGACGCAGAAGCCAGAAAAGGATTTGTTGTGGCTGAAAGATGCGCGCGCATCCTCTATTCCCTAAATTCCTAAACTTGGCGGCGTCTTATTTTGTCGCTGCAACAAACCACATATCAGCATGTAGATTCTCATTAAATGGTTCTTGCAACGGTCCAGAATATGTAGAAGCGAGTCTGAAGCCGCATTTTTGTAAGAGTTGCTTTAGCTCCTGAAATGCGAACCAGTGCAGTTTGTGCTCTCTTATTTGTAAGTCAACTCGCTTGTTTTTCTTAACAAGAAAGATTGGTCTCCAGATTATGGTGTTTGGGTCTTTGGGGTCTCTTTGATTTTCTGCTAGAATTACGATTTGTGTTCATTATCGTCTACTAGGTGGTCTAAGAATAGATTGTTTAGGCGC
>Ga0209636_10004554_pt1 | contig 14140 bp, 12 predicted proteins | sample DeeMarSWOR152_54_FD_187464 | JGI IMG/M metagenome (GOLD analysis project Ga0209636, IMG submission 187464) | Marine sediment microbial communities from White Oak River estuary, North Carolina - WOR-1-52-54 (SPAdes) (version 2) | ecosystem: Environmental > Aquatic > Marine > Intertidal zone >...
CTGTTGCTTCACCACAAACGAAAGCGCCAGCGCCCTCTTTGACATGGATCGTAAAATCAAAGCCTGAGCCAAGGATATTCCTTCCCAAGAAGCCTCTTTCTTTGGCTTGCTCTAAAGCGATGAGAACTCGTTTTACCGCCAGGGGATACTCCGCACGCACATAGATATAGCCCTCAGCCGCACCTACAGCATATCCGGCAATAGTCAGTCCTTCAATAACGGCGTGAGGATCTGCCTCCAATATGGAGCGATCCATAAAAGCACCAGGGTCACCTTCGTCGGCATTGCAGATAACGTATTTCCTTTCTCCCTGAGCCTTGCGGCAGAACTCCCACTTTCGCCCGGAGGGGAAGCCAGCACCACCACGGCCTCGCAAGCCCGAGCTCTTCACCTCTTCTATAACCTGCTCGGGCGTCATGAGCAGGGCTTTTCTCAGCGCTCGATAACCTCTTTGTCCAATATAGTGGTCAATTTTCTCGGGATTGATACGCCCACAATTACGGAGAATTATTCGCTGCTGTTTTTTATAGAAATTTATCTCTGCATAGTGTGATATGGCTTTGTTCGTTACAGGGTCACGGTAGAAAAGTCGTTCCACCGGCTTGCCATCTCGAAGGTGAGAATGAACAATCTCCCCTGCATCTTCAGACTGGACATGGGTATAGAAAATGCCCTCAGGTTCAACTACTACATTGGGTCCTTGCTCGCAGAAACCGTGGCAACCGGAGAAATCTACTTCAACATCCCTTAACCCGAGCCTTGCCACTTCTGCCTTAAGTGCTTCATAGACAGTGTCGGCCCCACTGGAGAGGCATCCTGTTCCCTGACAGACGAAAACCGTATGATGGTTTTGCATGCTACTCTCCAACCTTCTTGAACAATTGCCCCACCTTCTTGGGATTCATGTGACCAAAGACCCTATCGCTAATGACCATATTGGGTGCCAGGGCACAAACGCCGATGCAGGCAACCGTCTCCAAAGTGTATTCTAGGTCAGGGGAGGTTTCACCCTCTTCTATACCCAGATGGCGCTTCACTAATTTCAGTATCGTCTTACCACCGCGCACATGGCAGGCTGTTCCTCGGCACACCCTGACTACTCTCCTTCCCCGTGGCTCAGTATAGAGTTGGGTATAGAAGGAAATGACCCCTTGCACCTCACTAGCGAAGAGCCTCAGATTTTTCGCTATGATTGGTATAGATTGGGGAGGGATAAATCCAAACTCATTCTGGATTTTTTGAACCAGTGGGATCAATGCCCACTTCTGTTGACTGTACTCAACTACCATTTCATGTATTCGCGCTAGATCGGCTTCTCCAAATTTGGTTATCTTCGCTTTATCCATGAAGTCAAATCCTTTCGATCTTCACATTACATGCTTTGATTGAAGGCGCTTTTGCCTCTGGATCTAAAACGATGCTGAATAGCCCATTGACAGGGCTCTCCGGGAATGAAATGGGCATGAAGAGTATCCCTTCGGGGAGTGTGTCAGTAATTCGAACCGAGGCAGTCAGTTCAGCCACAGGCGAAATGAGTTTGGCCTTATCGGATTGGCTAATCCCGAGCTTTCTGGCATCAGATTCGCCAATTTCAACAAAAGCCTGTGGAATAAATTTCTTCGACCGCGAAGCCCTCGAGCTTCTGGTACCAGTGCTGAAGTGATACAGAATGGTCCCGGTCAGTAGGGTGAAAGGATAATCCTTCTTTTCTCCCTCTGCTCGTGGTATATATTCAACCGGGGAGAAACGGGCAAATCCCCGTAAGAATTGTCCCATATAGGTCCTTTTCATTTCCCAGGTTTCCATCTCAGCCTGATATAACCTCTGGGGATCAGTGTACCCTTCGTATAAGGGAATCACTTCTTCAATCTCCTCCATAACCTGCTGAAGGGAGGAGAAGGGCAGCGGAGACCCCATCTTTTCAGCCAATCGGAGGATTATTTCCCAGTCTGGCAAGCTTTCACCAGTAGGTTCGATTGCTTTCCGCACTCTATTTACCCTTCCCTCAAAATTGGTGAACGTTCCCTCCTTCTCAGCAAAGCTTGCCGCAGGGAGAATTACATTCGCCAATCTGGCTGTTTCAGTAAGGAACATATCCTGCACTACGAGGAAATCAAGATGAGACAAGGCCTCAACAATGAAGCTTGAATGGGGAAAGCTTAAGATGGGATTTTCTCCTATGATATATAAACCCTTGATTTTTCCCTCTTTCGCTTGCTCTATAACCTCCATAACGGTTAGCCCGGGGATAGATGGCAAGCTCACCTTCCAGTGTTCTTCCACCTTTTTCCTCGCTTGAGCATCCGCCACACTCTGGTATCCTGGGAGGAAATCGGGCAAGGCTCCCATGTCACAGGCCCCCTGTCCATTGTTTTCTCTTTGCAGGGCATAAATGCCACCACCTCTTCGCCCGATGTTCCCGGTCAATAGCGCCAGGTTCGTTATTGCCTTAACACCATCTGTGCCGCTCGCATGCTGGGTGATTCCACAGCCATAGACAATTGCCGCCCCCCTCCTTGCCACAGCGTATAATCGAGCGGCGGCTCGAATTTCATGATGGGGAATGCCTGTAATAGTCTCTGCATATTCCGGGGAATATTTTTCTAATACTTTCGTCAATGCCTCAAAATTATCCGTTCTCCTCCCGACGAATTCTTCATCCAACAAACCTTCGTCAATAATTACCTTCGCCAAGCTATTGAGCAAAGCCACATCAGTGCCAATGTTTGGCCGCAACCAAAGGTGAGCAAATGAAGAAAGCTTCGTTTGCCGTGGGTCTATCAAAATCAACTTGGCACCTTTATATTTAACGGTACGTTTGATAGCATATTCAACGATGGGAGCTGATGCAGTGGGGTTAGCTCCAATAACCATTATTACCTCCGACTGTTCAAGATCGCTGAAGTAATTTGTCGTGCCGGAGAAGCCGATAGAGGAGCCAAGACCGAGGCGAGTAGCAGAGTTATACAAACGACTCCCATTATCAATATTATTGATGCCCAGAACACATCTGGCGAATCTCTGCAGGAGATAGTTCTCTTCATTTGTGCATTTGGAAGAGCCGAAAACAGCCAGGCTATTGGAACCATGCTCATCCCTTATTCTCTTGAATTCGGTCGCTACGAGTTCCAACACTTGGCTCCAGGAAGCCTCTCTAAAACTCTCCTTTGCTTTGATGAGAGGTTTGGTTAATCTGGCTGTGCTATGGATAAAATCATAGCCATAGCTTCCCCTTACACAAAGCGTCCCCGGGTTCACCACACCCTCTTCACCTGGTGAAACGCGCACTATGTGATTATCCTTAACTTGCAAGGAAATGCAGCATCCACAGCCGCAGAAAGGACAGGTTGTCTGAACCATGGCTTTGGTTGTCCCTCTATATGACTGTTCCTTCTCCGTTAGGGCCCCTGTGGGGCACGATGCCACACAAGTTCCACAGAAGGTGCACTCAGAATCCTCCAGAGGTACATTGTTTAGCGTTGCTGGCTTGTTAGCAAATCCTCGCTGAAAATAGTCAATAGCTCCTTCAACGACCAATTCCTGGCATGCTCGAATACACTTAGCACAGAGGATGCATTTGCTTAAATCCCTTTCAATGAATGGATTGACTTCCTCGATGAAAGACAACTGGGGAATCCTCTGGAATTCCACTAATCCGATGCCCATATCTGAGGCAAGCTGGCGCAATTGACAGCGATTGCCTTTGTCACACACCAGGCAGGAATCGGGATGACTGGCAAGCAACAGCTTAACAATATTTTTGCGATGTTCTATAACTCGAGAGGAATGGGTATTGACGATCATTCCTGGTGCTATAGGGGTCACACATGAAGCCACCAAAGCGCCGGTTTGTTCATTTTCAACCAGGCATATGCGACAAGCACCAATTGAGGTTAGATGAGGATCATAGCAGAGTGTAGGAATCTCTATACCTGATTCCCGTGCCAACTCCAAGATGGTCATTCCTGAATGACCGCTTACTTCCCGTCCATCAAGGCTAATAGTTACTGGCTGCACGTTGGCATTCTCCTTCACAGAAACACGAATCTCGATCTATGATGTTTTTGATTTATCTATCGTAAATAAGCCGGGTCCATAGAGAGTGTTTATTTGAGAAAAATACCATAGTACGGACAGTGAACCAGAGATAATGGGATTACCCACATCTACAAGGCGATGGGATGCTTATAACGCTCTCCTAAGCTTGTGCAGACCTGATAGCGGAAAGAAGTTCGGAGCTCGCGCTTCTCTTAGAAACAAAGCCAAATGCTCCGACTTGCTTGCTGGCAAGGATATTCTCTTCATCATCATATTGAGTCAATATGAATACCCTCACTTTTTTGCATTCTTTGCATATCAGTCTCGTTGCCTCGAGACCGTTCATATTCGGCATGATAATATCCATGAGCACGATATCAGGTGATAAATGGAACGTCTTCTCTACCGCATCTCTGCCATCAATGGCCTCCCCGACCACCTGCATATCTTTCTGCAGGCTCAATAATGCTCTTATTCCTTCTCTAACTACCTCATGATCATCTGCGACCAACACCTTGATCTTTCTTGTTTTCTTATCCAGCAGTTTCTCGATTCTGGTTGCCAGTGCTGTTACCTCGACAGGCTTGCATAAGTAATCTTCAGCCTCAAGCCGTAAGCCCTCGTCTCTCCTCCATCCCTTTAACAAACGCTTCTCCAGCGGGACATCGATTACGATGATAGGAATATCATTGAATTGGTGACTACTTCTCAGCCAATGATTCAACAGGAAAGCATCCCCCCGCGGGGCTACTGTGCCCAAGATAATTAAGTCGGGGTTTTCATCTCGCGTCATTTCCTCTGCCTGCATTTTATTGCTGGCAGCAACTATCTGATAACCCATTTCTTCTAATGTTGTCTGCAGATCTACGATGAACTCAGGCTCATTGTCTACTGCTAGAATTTTAGCCTTCATTTCCATAGCACCCTCCCTTTTCTATTGTCATTTTGGTTTATCGTCCCTCTCTCGAGGGTCCAACAGTTAGACAATCCACTTATTTAAGATTCTCCCATTTCCGACAAGTTCAATATAAAAGAGTATTAAAGGAAAATTGTTACCACTACGATAATAATAAATGTTTTTTTGAACAAGAGGTGTTCACCCCAGAAGATCGGGAAAATCACCCCGATTTTCCAGAATTAATCCCCCATTTTTCTCACGTTATAGAGCTTGTCAGTGAGGATAATGTGAAGGAGAAAGAAGAAACGTACTGAAGTGAAGGACGAAGGAGGAGTTATTTCAAATTTTAATAATGCCTTTTCGGAATGCGTATTTAATCAAATCGGTGCGATTGTGGATATCAAGTTTACCCATAAGGTTAGTTTTATGTCCCTCTACAGTCTTAGTGCTGATTATAAGAATATTGGCTATTTCTCGGGTATTATATCCTTCTGCTAAAAGCTTGAGTATTTCCCTTTCCCGGTTTGTCAGTTGTTTATATGGATCTTGTTCTTTCCTTATGCTGGCTTCTAGCTGATAATCTTCAACCAAGATTCTGGCTGCAGTTGGAGATAAAAAGGAATCTCCCTGGTAAACAGAGCGAATGCCGGATACGAGCTCAGAGGAGGCGGCTGTTTTACTAATAAACCCACTGGCTCCAGCTTCAATAACCGGAAATACGTACTCCTTATCATCGTATTGGGTGAGAACCAGAACCTTTACCCGGGGAAATTCCTTGCGTATACGACGTGTGGCCTCCAAACCATCCATAATGGGCATAGCAATATCCATAAGCACCACATCGGGCAAAAGTTTTTTGACCTTCTCCAATGCTTCACTTCCATTAGAAGCTTCACCTGCGACTTCAATATCCTTGGCTAGCCCCAGCAGGGCACAAATGCCATCTACCACGATGCTATGGTCGTCTACCACCAATACCCTTATCTTTTGCATTGGATCTGCCCCAAGTTATGGGAATACTGGCAGTAACCGTAGTCCCCTTCCCCGGCTGAGATTGGACTGAGCACGTGCCACCCAGCAGTCCTATCCTTTCCTTAACGCCAAAGAGCCCCGCACCACGTCCACCCTTATCTATTCCGGTGAGTTGCGAGACATTAAAACCCTTACCATCATCACTGATGCATAGCACTATTTCATCACCCTCACGCCTCAAAGATATGGTTGTATTTTTGGCCTTGGAGTGTTGGATAATATTGCCTATGATTCCTTGGGCCCAGCGGAAGAGCCCAATTTCAACCTCTTGGAGTAAAGGTTTAATAGACTCCTTCATTTCGAAATGAACATTAATGCCCATCGGAGTAAGATTAGTTTCAGCATACCGACGAATAGCGGGAATAAGACCGAGTGTGTCCAGAACGGTGGGGCGGAGATTAGCTATCAACCTGCCTACTTCGGCACTTGCTTCAACTGTTAACGAGTGTATTTTCTTCAACCTTTCTTTAAACTCGGAGTTCTTGATTCCAGCAGCTTCTGCCATCTCTATCAATGCCTGTAAGTTTAATGCCAAACCAGAGAGCGTCTGGCTGGTTTCGTCGTGCAGTTCTCGGGCAATCCTTCTCCGCTCCTCCTCCTGAGCAATGAGAATCTGCCGTGCTAATTCTCGATACCTTTCCCTGCTCTTTCTCAGCTGTTCATATAACTTTGCCTGTTCGATAGCTGTACCAAGGATATCCCCAATGGAGTGCAAAAGATATATATCTCTTTTGCTGAAGCGATGTGGCTTGGAACTAGCGACATTCATCACCCCAAGGATCTTGTCTTTTGCCCGAAGGGGAACGCTGATAAATGCTTTTAAACCTTCCGTCTTTATGAGATCAGGTCGGGCAGCACTTGGTTCCAGGGAGATGTCCTCTAACAGTATTGCCCTGCCATCTTGAGCGACTTTTCCGGCAATTCCCTCACCAAGCTTAAGACGCATCTCCTCGGCATATTTGACAGAAAGACCCTGGTAGACAAAATAGGATAGGGTCCTTGTTTCCTCATCTAAAAACATGACCCCCCCGATAACCCCATGCATAATCTCAAGCACACTATTCAAGCCAACCTTAAGAATAGCTTCCAGATCCCATAGGCCACTGATTGCTGCTGCAACACGGCTCAAAGCCATAAGCTCATTATCTCTATTTCTAGCCTCGTTATCTGGACCATCCACATTTACCTTATGGTTAGCTGAGTTGGCAAATGAAATAACTTTACTGTTTTCCGATTCCATTCTTGCCCTCCACTATTAACGTCGTTTTCGCAACTTATGAATATCCTATATGAAATCACAATTTCTGTCAATGAATGGTGAATAATGGTCGTGTATCTTAATGTGTGTCAGGCAAGAAAATGGGGGACCACCTTAGGGAGGGGGGAATGGGGTCAGATGTAAAATTGATTTTTTGGCCACCCCTCAAAGCGTTACGTTATGGGGTTTCCCTCCCCATGTAACTCCATCCACTTTCCTTGCACTTGATCACCCCAATCCCCATTATTCCCAGATTGCGAACATTCTTCAACACAGCAGAAAGATTATCTTTCCCATTCTGATGTGCGCTTAAAATCCAACAGAGATTGAGGATGGGCGGATCCGCATATTTCTTAGGAGTATTCTGCATACTATCTCATTTTTTACTATAAACAAGCATTAATGCCTTCATTAACAAATTCATAGTATATATGGACATTTAATTATTGCTGTGGCATTCTTTTTTTAAAAAATCTCTATAAGGAGAATGACATTATCTGCTGGAATAGTTTCAATATACGCGGATTTTTGCATATTCAATAAAGCGGAGCCTGTTGTAAAATTCTAACCGATCAGCGTGTCTACAGTCCGATTTGATCCGACCTGCTCAAGCGCTTTGCCCCGGAAGACTTACAGATCTTTGAGGGCTTGGCTTCGCGAGAACAGGAGAAGTAAGATGAAACGTGTAACATTGGAATTACTGTGCTGCCCCGGTTGTCACGCAGAACTCCGCCTGTGCAACGAAGGCAGCGATGAGACGGTGGAGGAGGGGCTTCTGCTGTGCTCAACCTGTGAGCAGCGGTTTCCCATCGAGGGGGGTATTCCCCGATTTATCCGCCCGGAGGAGCTGGAGGGACTGAATCGCCGATTCGCGCGCTTCTATGACTGGCTTTCACACGTGTACACCCTTTTTACGAAAGTGGCTTTCTTGCCCATGGGTGGCGAGCGCAAGGCGCGCAAAGAGATATTGGATCGACTAGAATTGACAGGTAGGCGTGTGTTGGAGGTTTCAATAGGTCCTGGCATAAATCTCCCCTACATATTTGAGTCGCCAGTAGTAGATGATGTATATGGGCTGGATATCTCCTCGGGCCAACTGGCACGCTGTCGCAGATTCGTCAACAAGAGAGGTTGGTCGGTAGACCTCTTCCTGGGGATGGCTGAGGCGTTACCTTTCAAGGCAGGATCCTTCGACAGCGTCTTCCACATCGGCGGGATAAATTTTTTCTCGGGCAAGAAGAAAGCCATCGAGGAGATGATCCGTGTCGCGCGGCCGGGAACCAAAATCGTTATTGCCGATGAAACGGAACGGTTGGCTCGATTCTACGATCGTATCCCCAGTCTCTCGCGGTCGGATCAAGGTAAGAAAGCGGACCTTGCTGTGCCTGTCAACCTGGTGCCAGATACAATGGAAGAGACACGAGTGGTCGATATATGGAAGGCGCATGGTCAGTTTCATGGTTATTGCCTGGAATTCAGGAAACCGGCATAGCCACTGCTCATTACGGATGGACAAACAGGAGCGAGCTTTGTGGAAGAAGTGGGTCAGATCGTCCTTTTAATCATTACTATAAAACGATCCAACTCCAACGGACGATGCCACTATTATCAAAGGGAAAGAATCAAACGTAAAATTGGCCCCTTATTCCCTTCACTCATTATTGCTTGATTTAGCCTCTCGTCTGCCTTTGGTGGCGAAATCAATAAAAAGGAGTCCCAAGCCCATTGACACAGTGTGAAAAACTAAATAACCCCAAAATTGGGCGCTAAAGCTCGTGAATCCTTCACTCCGGGAAAAGACCTCTCCCATGAGCGCAATTATTCAGACAAGACCAGCAAGGCTAAATACCGTTCCCAGAATCCACCATAATGTTTTCATATTGAATCTCCTTTTCCCTTTCATCCCTTGCGATTACGAGAATTTTTATCTTTTTATGACCCCAATGCTTTGAAAAGCAGAAAGATGACAACAATAGCAGTCACTCCATGGACAACTACTCCAACAATATTAGCAGCACTGAACGCTCTGGATTTGCCGCGGGCAACGCCCACCATAATACCAACAATTCAGGCAGCTGAGAAAAGCCAGACTATTATCGTAGCCACCCACCACCACATCTGAATCACCTCCTTCTCAATCAAAGTTATCACAATAGGGACAATACCCACTCGGAAAAAAAGTGCACCTGCCCCCTTTAAAATGTGTACCTTTTCATTTCCTCCAGCTTCCTCTGGGACATACCTCACACCCATTGAGGCGGTATACCCGTAAACTTTGTTTACATTACCGTAATTCCCAATTCCTTCCATAAAGAGGACCGAATTAAACTCGTTTTTCACAAAAAGTCAATACCCCAAACTCGTCATGGGAAAGAGTGGAGGGTGCCTATAAAAATGGGTGCATTGATACCTGCATTGTAAAAACTGAGCAATAGGGGATGTTCGTTCCGAAAGTGCATCGTTCTTTTCGACAGTAATAAAATATTTCTTGATATGGAAGATACCCATAGATAGGTGGTTTAAGCCTCAGCATTTGACATTCCTGATTAACCCCTTCTGGGGGAATTGGGCCCAAACTTGACCAGCTCTGGACTGTGTGATATCCATTTCCAATACTCTATTCAAGAATTACATGAGATTCCTCGAGATATTTGGAATAGGAAGGAGGTGATCCTCTCCTTTTGCAGAGGGATGAAGTCAAATGCCCTATCGATGGTTTTCTGAAACTCCTTGTTTTCGAAGAGTTAATCTTTCAACTCTTAATCCGCATAAGTCATGGGAAAGAAAGGATAATGAGGAAATGAAAGTTATTGCCTTCAATGGCAGCGCACGGAAAGATGGTAATACGGCTACACTCATACGTTATGTGTTTGGCGAGTTACAAAAAGAAGGGATTGAAACTGAACTTTTTCAGCTTGCCGGCAAGAAGATCCGAGGCTGCATGGCCTGCTACAAGTGCATTCAGAATAAGGATCAGCGTTGTTCGGTAAAAGATGATGTTGTGAACGAGTGCATTGAGAAGATGATCGAGGCAGAGGGGATTATTCTTGGATCGCCCACCTATATCACAGATGTGAGCTCGGAAATGAAGGCTTTGATCGATCGAGCAGGTTTTGTTGCCAAGTTTAACGGTGATATGTTAAAACGGAAAGTAGGCGTTGCTGTCGTCGCTGTGCGCCGGGCTGGTAGCATCCACGTATTTGATACCCTCAACCACTTTTTCTTTATCAATCAAATGGTTGTCCCGGGTTCGAGCTACTGGAATATGGGATTTGGCCTTGAAAAAGGCGAGGTGGAAAAGGACGAAGAGGGCATTCTGACCATGAAAGTCCTGGGCGAAAACATGGCATGGCTCTTAAAGAGGGTGCAAGGGTAAAAGACAGGGGAAAGAGTGAAGCTCCCCGCCCACAGGGCGGGGTCGAGGCGCACTTGTTGGTCAAGGATAAAGGTTTGCCCTTCAACAATACCAAACTACAATCAATATCGCTCTGGCATTTCCTTTATAGGTTGGCTCTCATTGGGATCCTATTTTTCGTCTCCCCATCACAGGCCGGTGAAAGCACCCCACAGGGTCGAGCCATTACGGCCCAAAGAATTGAGTGGATAGATGTCCACGTACATCTGGTGGGTGGACGAATGCGTGACTATGAATGCGCGGCGCAGGTAGCCCTGAAGGCAATGGATGAGGCTGATGTGCGGACGAGCTTTGTCATGCCTCCGCCTCAGCCCCCGGGACATCCGGGGCTCTATGATTATGAGGACTTTATCTCTTCCCTGAAACGCTATCCAGGGCGTTTTGCTTTCCTTGGGGGCGGGGGAACGCTCAACACGATGATTCAGAAAGCGGCCCCGGACCATATAAGCAAGCATACCCGGCGGCGATTTGAGAAAAAGGCGAATGAAATTCTTCGGAGGGGCGCAGTCGGATTCGGGGAGATCACCGCTCACCACTTCTCACTGATGCCTGGGCATCCCTATGAATCGGTTCCAGCAGATCATCCCCTGTTTCTGCTGCTTGCGGACATCGCTGCACACCACGGTGTGGTAATCGACCTTCACTTTGATGTCGTGGTGGAGGACGTTGCCCACTTGCCTCCGAAGCTCGCGTCCCAGGCAAATCCATCCCAACTCGCGGCAAACATCGCTGGCTTTGAACGGCTGCTCGCCCATAACCGGAAGGCCAAAATCGTTTGGGCCCACGCCGGCTCTGATATGCTTGGCCATTGGACGGCCGAACTGAGCCGAAAGGTGCTGCGGGAACACCCGAATCTTTTTATGAGCCTCAGGATGGGCGGAGGCGTTCCGAGCAATCGGGTACTGGATGAAAGTGGTGAAGTTAGAATCGAATGGCTCGCGCTGTTTTGCGATTTTCAAGACCGCTTCGTAATCGGGAGCGATCAGTTCTTCGTCTCGCCGGACATTCAGGGTTCTGGACCAGGTACGGTGTTCGGACAACGTGCGGAACGCGTCCGGGAAGGTTCGAAAACCTTGCTCTCAAAACTGCCCCCTGATCTCTATCAAAAGATCGGATACGAAAACACCGTGCGCCTTTACAAGCTGAAAGAATGAAAGGAGGGGATGGAAAATCCCAATCACTCCAGGTTAGGGGGTCAAAAATCCCTATTGTGACAATTTTTTTCAGCACTATCAAAAATTGTATGCAATGATTGCGGGGACATCTAACTATTATCGTGATTTCAAATAGTTAGGTATGAGCACTGGGTGGCATAAAAAATGCAGAAAGGTTCAATGCACCAATAACCGGATTCGCTCATGAGGTGAGTTCAAGCGACAGAAAGTTATTTTTTTCATATTGTCGTGAGAGCCTTAAAGAAAGATGAAAACTGAATCATCAGAGAAGAGTATGGATGTTGAACCACATGCAAAGTTCCGTCAAGGGCTGTCTTATTTCCAAGATGGTCGTTATCAACAAGCAATAGAGTCCTTGAAGCAGGTTATCCGGCTCGAGCCCGGTCATGGCGGGGCGCACTTTACTCTAGGCCGCGCTTTTTACAAACTCGGGAGTTTCAACGAAGCGATTGAGGCTTACAATGAGACGATCCGTCTCCAGCCCGACAATGCTGAGGTGTATTATAATCTAGCTCTGGTTTATACATACTTAGAGCGGTACGAGGAAGCAATCGAGGCTATCAAGCAAGCCTTCCGGATACGCCCTGATTTTGGTGATGCGTACTATACTCTCGGCAGGGTTTATGTGAATCTTGGACGCCGTGAGGAAGCAGTGAAAGCCTACAAGCAGGCCATCCGCCTTATGCCCAATAATGCTGATGCCCACTTCTTTCTCGCGCTGGTGTACGTTATGCTTCAACGCCATCCGGAAGCGGCAGAGTCATTCAAGGAGGCGATTCGCCTTAAGCCCGAATATGCTGGTGCACTCAGATGACCAGCCCAACCTACAAAATCACTCCCAAATTGAGTGGATTGAAAATACAAGCAATTTGGGTTAATCTGATTCTCGGAACCAAACAAGAACACCGCAAGACTATCAATTCCTCCATAAGTTGAAATCCTCATTCCCACAGATAATGAATGCAATAATTGTCAGCGATTTGCATATAGGCTCCCGATACTTTCTCTATCAGGACTTTGAGACTTTTCTGGGGAATATCTCTGAAGAATACGAACTTATTCTGAATGGGGACATTATCGAAAATTCTTATTCGGAATTGACAGAACCCCACAAGAGAATTATGGACCTTATTAAGCAGGCCTCTTACCGCCAGAGAGTTGTCTGGGTGCGGGGGAATCATGACAATGGATATCTCCCAACTGAGTTTGGAGAAGTCCATTTCAAGAGTTTCTATGACATAAAACATAGACTGCTCATCGCGCATGGTGATGATTTCGATGAAATCATGCCCAGGAACCAAACATTCATGAAGGCTTTCAAGCTGATGCACAATCTTAGGATAACGTTGGGGGCAAAACCGGTACATGTTGCTCATTATGCGAAGAAGTGGGAGATTTTCTATAGGGTCCTCCGGAAAAATGTAATGATGAACGCGGTGAATTGTGCCATTGAAAATGGATATGAGGCGGTCACCTGCGGCCATACACACTATCCAGAGGATACGGTTTTCAACGGTACTCGGTACATAAACACTGGCGCTTGGACTGAGTTTCCCGCATTTTACCTTCTGGTTGCCCCTGATAAAATGAATCTAAAGACCGTACAGGATTCTTTGGGGATCTTGTAAGTGAAGCGAAAAAAGATCTGTTCTATTCTTTTGGATTGTCTTGTATAAGGGATCAAAGGCAGCTGCTTTTCCGATTTTTTTCCGAAATTGGTAGTGCAAAGGTATTCAGCTTTGAAGAATGAGAATAGGGGGCGGGTCTCACCATTTACTGTTCCCGATTACCGTCATAGTTCTCCCCATCAAATTTTCCTCCACTTGACCGGACTATTCCCTAAAATACCCTTTAAGCCGAGATTGTGAACATTGTTCAATCCACCCACACAATGTATCCCCATTTGACTGGAATTAACAGCAACCGTTTCCGATTTTATGTATGATTTCAATACGAACGTAAGGTTTCGGTTCTTCATTGCTGATACAGGGAACTGATCAAGAGGGGGTATGCGGTCAGGCGTGCTCAAGAGATTCACGGTAAAGGGGACCAGGAATTTCCCTACACACCTTGAGAAGTGCATTTTATAACGAGTATGCTTTCTTTACCAGATGACCTTTTACACTGGACCGTAATTCTCTTTTGTTGTTGGATCATGGGGAGTTTTTCGGTATAATTCACCGTTAGTTTCCATTTACGTTCAATGCCAACCCATAGAAAAAGGAGAAGTAGAATGCTAAAAGAATTCAAAGAGTTTGCTATGCGGGGAAACGTTATTGATATGGCCGTCGGTATCATCATTGGTGTAGCCTTCGGTACTATCG
>Ga0209636_10004555_pt1 | contig 14139 bp, 13 predicted proteins | sample DeeMarSWOR152_54_FD_187464 | JGI IMG/M metagenome (GOLD analysis project Ga0209636, IMG submission 187464) | Marine sediment microbial communities from White Oak River estuary, North Carolina - WOR-1-52-54 (SPAdes) (version 2) | ecosystem: Environmental > Aquatic > Marine > Intertidal zone >...
TATTCTTCAACTTTGTTAATCAATACGTAGCCTATTATCATTCGGAAACAGTGGACGGCATTACGACATGGATAAGATATCCATTCTTTACAGAAGCCATCAATCTATGGCTACCGATTCTTACAACGACTCTAATTATAACTATTATCGGTCACATTATTTTACTTATGCTTGATAGGTATGTACTGCGTGAAATGATTCATATCGTTATAAATGCATTTTCACTTTGGACGGTTTTAACCCTTCTAACTGTCTTCCCTTTCGACTTCAGTGTAATACCCAGCACTACTGCAGCTGAGGCCACCTATTTAGGCGTCAAGATATTCTTGATTTTTATTTCAGTTGGGGTAGGAATCGCACTACTGGTTGGTGTGATAAAACTAATTGTTAACGTAGTCAGGGGAACTGCCAATTACGAGGAGAGTATTTAACTAAAAGGAGGTGTGATATGAAGAAAGCAATAATAATAATAGCTGTAATAGTGACAGCGGTATCGGTAACTTTTGCTGTGTTAATTTCAAGGGGTTGGCCAGGAGGGCTGGTCGGGTCTGGAAATCTCACGACTGAAGAGTATGCTTTCACTGATTTCACTGAAGTTGAGATCGGCTCCGCTTTTGAATTTGAAATTAAACAATCCAGCTCGTACAGTATAAATGTTACCACGGACGATAATGTAATGGACTACGTCCAGGTTTCCCAAGACGGTCAAACTTTGACGATAAGGCTTAGGAGATTCATAAGCATTGGGCCGGTAACTTTGAGGGCTTCGGTGACCATGCCCCAGCTTCACGGCCTGACTGCCTCTGGAGCATCGCACGGTACTGTTTCCGACTTCAGTTCCACCGAGGATTTGGATATCACAGTATCTGGAGCCAGCAGGCTCACCGGTGACATCACAGCAGGTAATGTCGAGTTTGGCATAAGTGGAGCAAGCACTATTCAGCTGGAAGGGTCTGCTAACGACATTGACGCTAATGTGAGTGGCGCTAGCCATTTCAATCTTGACGATTTCACAGTTAATAATGCCGACGTCAATTTTAGTGGTGCCAGCTCGGGCACTGTAAACCTGAATGGTAGACTGGATGCTAACCTTAGCGGTGCATCAACACTATGGTATATTGGCGAGCCTACGTCGACCGACATCAATACATCCGGTGGGTCTACAGTCAGTAAGAAGTAAAGACTTCGCTGGTGTGACCGAGTGCCAATCACACACCCCTAGAGGCGCAGCAGTTGCTGAGCGACGGTCTATTAAATAGTTGTTTAGACGCTGCTCTGTGGGGTGATTTTTGTTTGGTTCGTTAATCTGCTTTATTTACGCCTGAGAGGTAGTAGTTGGACATTGGAAGTTGCTATCAGGCAAATTCCAACAATCCCCATGACTGTGGAAATACCTACGGTCCTTTCTCCCAGGATATCGCCATCAAACATAAAAATAGCAGCTATTACTGCTATAACAAGCCCTATTATCCATTGTGCGAAGAATGCTTTCTTCCGTTTACTGCTTATTCCTTCTATTATTCCTTCTAGCTTCCCCTCTTTTCGCATCCTCCAAACTAATAATGCTACAACTACCAATATAACACCAATAATAATAAGCACAATCGGTATGCTATTGACCATATTCAACACCTCCAATTATTGCTTTTCCAGCATACTACGTTTCATCTCCCCAGGTTGTCAAGTGGACTGAATTTCTGGCAGCGGCTGGATTTGAACCACAGAGGATAGAGGATCAGCCTCGAAAAGGGTTCATTTACTTGAGAAAATAGCTGCAATGCCAACAATTGCTAGTACTATCCCGATTCCCATTAGCACTATTGGGAAGTAGCCACTGCCAGGGTCTATGCTGGACAGATATGACAGGATAAAAAGCACTGCGCTAAGACTAAATGGTGCAATGATTCTAGCTAACTTCATTTTGCTGCCCTCCTTCCAAATCGGTTAGCCATTTAGATACTCCTTCTCCTGCTTTTGTCTTTTGACAAACCCATATATTTCAAGAACAACTAATGATGAACCTTGTTAGAGACGTGAGCATTCCTCTATCACTACTACAATGCAGAGGGCCGAAAGAGGTTGCACTATTCCGTTCCGCTTAATATATCCGCCAATAAGTGAATATAGAGGCTATATCCTCAGCCCTGTTAAAGTTTATGTTTGTTTCCTTCTTGTAGTTAGATAGTATTATATACATGTTGACCTACTTCTTATTGTTGCTTAGCTCCTATTATACTGATAGGGGTGCAGAATGGCATGTTATAGTCCGAGCGTTTTAGAAGGTAATATGAAGACATACTCTAAGACGTCTGCACTAACTTAATTTTATTTACGTTGAATCCCTATAGCACTAGCCTTTTTTGTATACCCCCTTGACAAACTTTTTATCCATGTTATAATATTGTAGAGTACTTTGCTAAATAAAGTACACTACAATATGGAGGTAAATCATGATACTAGAAACGGACCCGAAGAAAATCCAGCGCAAGGTATATATGACTTTCTTTCAGGACGGATTGTGGGATGTAGTCTTAGGGCTTTTTTTGCTTGCTTGGGGATTTGCCATCTTGTTTGATCTTGGCTGGCTGCCAGGCGTAGCCTTTATAGTTTTTTTCTATTTAGCCCTAAGCTTGAAGCAAAAGATTATTTATCCCAGAATTGGTTATGCCAGACCCGCTGAACAACGAAAACAACGGTCAAGAGCTGTCATAGCCGGGGTTGTTACCTTACTTCTGGGTATAATGGTCTTCCTCCTCGTAGTTACTGGGGAGGTGCCGCAGTTCCTGAGAGATTACTTCGAGCTTCTTTTCGGAACGATGCTGGCTATTGTTGTCGGATTAGTAGGCTACTGGTGGGGAATAGTCCGCTGGTATTACTATGCCGGATTGGTATTTGCCTTTGCTACTTTCAACCAGTGGCTGGGACTATCCTTCGAACTGAGTTTCCTCATACCAGGAGGAGTGATCCTTTTTTACGGTCTGATTATCTTTATCAGATTCCTTCGTAAATATCCGAGGGTATCAGCGGAGGATTCTAATGGCAGCCAATAAGGATAGTAGTAAAACTCCAGAGCCAATTGCCAATATCGACCGGCTGATCCACGAACCTTCCAGACTCAATATTATGGCTCACCTATATGTTGTAGAAAGCGCTGACTTCCTTTTCTTGATACGGCAGACAGGTATGACCTGGGGTAATCTTTCAGTACACATAAGTAAGCTTGAAGCAGCAGGATATCTTGATGTTAGAAAAGAGTTCCTTGGTAAGAAGCCACACACGGTTGTTAGTCTCACTAATAGCGGGCGAGTCGCCTTCGATAGTTATCGTGAAAGTATGAAGCAGGTGCTTGAGGATTAACCCAAAACCGAATGAATCAGCTAAATATAGTGGAGCAGGAACCCTAAATGAAAAAACACTAGCGGTAGAATACTAGCGCTGTGACTACTACTAAAGAGGACTTATGTTTATTGGTGGCAGCGGCTGGATTTGAACCAGCGACCAAAGGCTTTGCTAGTCCTTCGGAAGAAAGCCAATCAGGAATACTGGAGGAGCGAGGGATTTCCCCCTTTTTTGCGACTAATAATATGACCAAGGTAATAGTCCATTAGTACTATGAACAATACAGATGATTCTGCCAGCGGCGAAGAACAATTAGAGAGTGTGCCGATGGATTACATCGCTTTGCTGGCGATGACACGCCCACTGGTCATTACGGAAGATGCCCTCCTGTCATTGCGAGGAGATGAAGTTTTTCTCTTAGGCTTCGGAATCTCGCCTGGACCAGCCGATCTTCGCGCGGAGTTTGCCCTGAGGAGAGGCGAAATCCTTTGCCCTGAAGGTGAATGTGATGTAGAGCGGGAGCCTATCTTTGCCCTGGGCGAAACAGGTTCGAATTTGAAACTCAGAATTTATCTTGGTATGTCCTGAGCTATTCCATTATGTAGGTATAGAGCTTAAGGCTATCCTCGAACTTCACCCACCTAAAGAGCATCGGTCTTTCAGTCCCCCGTTTCATCTACAAGCACTAGATGGTTATATCTTTAACGTTTGAACATAGGCAGCGAGCTTGTCGGTTTAACAGCTTCATCACGGCAAGCGATTGATAATCGCGACCATTTGGCTCTCAAGTTTTTGCAGCAGTTCTTGGCAAAACATGTCTACAGTCTTACTATAGTCAATGTCAGGCGTTGTTAAATCCCAAGGTCTACGACATATATGGCTGACGTATGTTAATTTCTTTGTTTCACTTGTAGAGGAAGAATAACCTCTGGTTCCAAGGATGCTCTCTTCTTGTTCTCTCGTTTCTATATACACTTGTCTGCGGTGTATCGAACAGTGTCGATAATCCTCCAGTTTCTTAAAGGCTTGAAGACCTAAAAGATAATCAACAGAGGTCTTTAAATGTGGATGTAATGTTTGATTAAGATTCGCTGCCACTTTCTTAATATCCACCGTTTTTTCATTCAGACCGAGAGAGGTACGTTCATTAATAAGTTGTGCCAAAATATCAATACTTGACCTTAGAAAGTCCCAAAAGCAGTCGCAATAGAAATTAATCAACTCCCGGTTATCTAGAAGTGTTGATGAGCTTATACTGCTATCTACCGCGATAGGTTGTTTAAGCTCTTGCAGTTTGTAGAGGCTAAAGCGAGCGTTCCTAAACTTAGCCTCAACTTGCTCTGCATAAAGGGTTGTCTCGGGAGTTGATGATTGGCTACGTTCTAGTTTGGCAAGTAGTTTCTTAATGCTTTCCTCAATTTCCAAACTGCTCCTCAATAATAGACAATCTGTCACCAGTCTTCTTCAGCCAAGCCAAGCTTATGCATTACTTGCTGAGGAATGGCAATAGTTGTTTTCGTATCCTTTTCGTATTGTTTCAACTGTTTTCGTATCATCATCGAAAGCGTTTTCGCAGTCTCATGACTGAGCCTTACTATACATACGTCATGTTCTTCAATCCCGTCTTTTGGAGGTGACGCAGTAAAGGTTATAGCAAACCCCCAAGCTGTGTTTCTTAGATACAAAACATCCCCGTAGTATTCAGGTACTAGTTCATTCATTTGGTTTCCTCCTTTTTAGTTAATCTCGTAACGACTATTTGTTGGTCGTTAGTAAAACTGTGCCAGATGTTAATGATTATTGCTATCATCGCTGGCACTCCAACGATAATACTGATTGTTTTGTACAGACCAACTACCTGCACAACCACTGTAATAGCTTTAAACTTATTTGACACCCATTTTCTCCAGCCAGTTAATACTCCAACTGGAAGTATATCATCCTACTAACTGAAAACAAATAAAACCAAATAAACCATTACTAATATCGTGAGATTGGATTTAAAGTCTATCCACCGGAGAATAACGTTTGTGACTCTCTATAGCATCATAGCATCCTACTGCCTGGCAATATCGGTTAGTCATCATTAAGGTAGTATGTCCCAATAGCCTTTGTAGCATCAGGCTATCTCCGCCGTTCTTTCGCGATAGGACTTTAAGAAAACAAAGTGGCAGCGGCTGGATTTGAACCAGCGACCAAAGGCTTATGAGTCCTCTGCTCTACCCCTGAGCTACGCTGCCCGAAAACAGTTTAGCATTGGCTAGGGGAGACGGTCAAATTAGGAGACTCGATGACAAGGAGAATCTGAGCAGTTATAACCTAACGCGACGATGTCAAGCTGTTTATGAGGCGTTACGAGCATACAGTAGCGTGGCAGCAGCAGCCGATAAGCTCGGTTGCAGCCAGGGATATATTTTCAAAGTCCTGAAAGACGATGGGTTAAGCTTGAAGAAGGTATTTGACCAGCAAGAGAGGCAATCTCACTTGGGTTAAGGACAAATCAACAAATCCTAAAGGTAGGCCGAGAGACCAGACTAGGTTTAAGGCTTTCTGTCGCAATCCTGACCTTCGTGCTATCACCACATTCGTTGGTATAGATTCTGTTTTGGGCTTATGTAGCCTCCTTATGCTAGGGCAGTAGCAGCAAGGCGAGCTGGATATTCCCCAAAGTCAACTAGATTTATTGCACACCAGTTATGGAAGAATCATACTATTAGGGAAACATTCAGAGAACTAAGGGAAATTACTAACTCAAGCAAAGTATATCAGGACTGGCTTTCGCGTAAATGGTCTAGTATTAGGTCTCCCTTACTGGAAAGCACCTTTACAACGGTGAGAAAAATTCGTTAAAAGTCAATATCTGTTGAATCGCAATAAAAAAATGGAAAAAATTGGGCATGTTTAACCCCGCAAGAGATAAAGAACTTCAGGGTTATCCTCTGTCGAAGCGACTTTCTCCCGAATAGTTACGGCAACCTTGTTATTGGTATCACGTGTAATTAAGGCTGCCGCTTTGCGGACGTTTTCGTGATGATCAAATAAACCATTGGAGGCGTAGGCGAATATAAGAGACCGTCTTGGTGAGCTACCAACTAGATTCCATAATGCTCTAGCAAGTACGCGGCGATCCTCATCGAGTAGATACTGCCCCCTTTGCCAATATTGCCACAAGGCTTTTCTAGCAGGATTTATGTTGAAATTGACGATGCATCCAGCAATCATTGACATAAGTCTTGTTTGATGCAAATTAGCACCAGCTGAAAAACGGGATGAATCTATCTCTATCGGCCATTTAATAATTCCTCTTGTCCTAAAGGTCTCGAAGTCAATTACGTGAGGGAATAATATCCTAAACCCAAGAATAGAACATATCTCTATCATTACAGGTCTTGATGCCTTTCCGACTGTTGATAGGATTAGCTCAATATTTTTATCCAAAGCCACATTCAATAAAATCATATCGAATGCTTGATCATATTTCTTGAATACATTAGCGAGAACAGTATTCCAATGTTCTTCTCCGAAATCTAGAGAGTTATTAGCCAATGAAGAAACGAATGAAAAAGCCGTTTGATATATTTTTGCGTCTAGGCAGAAGGCACACAGGTATTCTGTTATACCCAAAACATTAACGAACCCTTTTTTCCATTTAGCATTTAGAGTTTTCTTGAGCTTACCTAAGTCGTATTCTTTGAAAGAGGAGTGCTCAAAAAATATTTGTCTCGCGATAGCATACTCCATGAACTCTTCGTAAACGAAAATGACTCTCCTAACACGAATATTACTTGTGGGCATTTCCTCAATAATCACATCCTCATCTAGTAATCTTAGGTACGGGGAGGACTCAGTAGTAAAGTCTTTTACACCAGTGACTCTAGAAAAATCCTTGGTGTTGACCGCAGAAGAGGTTGATGAGAAAATATATTTGACCAAGGAGTATACGCACCGTTCGATAGAGACCTGGTCCGGATGTATCATTTCTTCTCTAGATCCTCTGAGCTTCGCTTTCCAATAGTCATCAAAGAGTGGTTTCAACCGAATATCTTCTCTATACCCTAGATTTACATGCTCACCATTTTTAGAACCATACGCTTCACAGAAAAATCTTAAAAGTAGTGGATGACGACAGCGTTCCCGAGCTTCTTGTCCCAATTCTACCTCGATCCCGTAGAACTTAAAGTATTTATCAATTGCGGATTCCTGTTCGTGAGAGGAGAATTCATAAAGGTTGTCCTTAAGAAAGATAGAGACGAATTGATTCCATTGAGCACTCTCGAAGAATCCCCAGAACATATCTCTACAAGTTATAACAAAACGCAATCTAGTGCTGGATATTGCTTTAAGAGTGTGATATAAAGTCAAATTGAGTCCTGGGATATCTCGATTTTCATTAATCGCATCCAAATATACAGTTACATGGGCTCGACCATCGCTTAGAATTTCATCCACTTTTTTGATATATCCTTCAGGAGAGCCCTCACTACCATCCCAGCCAAGCCGCTGAGCAAGTAAAGTTAGTAAAGATTGTTCATTCTCGACTGGAAACCTACCATATATTAATAGTGGAATGTCGTCTATGTCTGCTCTATGTCTAGCCATATGACATAGAAGACTTGTCTTTCCACCCCCTGCCCGGTCTATTAACATAATGGCAGGAGTCGTGTTAGCTCTGGTTATAGTGAGGGTGTCTTCTAGCTGGGAGCTATTTAGGATCCCTAAATCAGAAAGCCTCCGTAAATATTTGGGAAGGCTTAAAAAAGTAGTTCTGTGCTGACCGTCACACGGCTTCCCGCCTGCAAGTATCTGATCAAATTTTTTCTCAATAGCTTGATCTAATTTTTCAATAATACTAATTTGCGACTCAATTTTTCTAACATAATCACTTACCTGTTTGTCACCGGGCTGCTTTTTTGGGGATATCTTCTTTTTGAGACCTTCACAGCTGCTATTAGCATTGGTATGTATAATTTCTCTGTAATGAGTAAGTGCATTTGCCAGAGCAGTGTCACTAAGGAGATTTCGCTCGACAGTTGATTCTATATCTCTGCGAACATAAAGTGTTTCTATGTATTTTTTCCCAACGTATTTCTGTATCTCATCATTAGTGTTAAGTTCACATATTTTCTTCAAGTTTAGCAGCTTGTTTGAAGTATCTAATCCTGTGGTGAACGTAAATCCTTTGGGTGGCTGTGTTTTCTCTTTTTCAGTAAGAGCCTTTAACTCAGTCAGAAACTCAGCCACTTCAGGATGATTTGTTGATGATGCTTTATACATAATAGGCTTTATACCGTAGTTGCGTTTGAAAGCTCTTTGCTTTACTGGTGGGAAAGTCGTTTCGTCCATAAGGGCATAATAACCTGGCACTATACCTTGAGAGACTACTTGAAGCTCGTCAAGAGTAAAAATCAAGTCGGGGTCACGCATACCAAATCCTATAAACAATACAACTTTGGATGAGAAAATATTACCTATGTGACGTTTGTAGTTGAGATTATTGTACATTAGCTCTCGATAGTCCCTAGTGCCCATTTTAACCGTTGAAATTCTATCTATAGTACCGTGCATCTTAAGGATATAAAACTCTCCACTATTTAATGTTCTAGACAACTCAGTGTGGTCAGTATGTGTAAAGATTAATGGTTGTGAACCACTGGAAGCTATGGTATATGCTGATTCAATAAGGTTATCATAATTAGTAGTTAGTACAGCTGAAAAATTTAGTTTAGTTAATAGCGAATGAGCGTCCGTTGGTTGAGAGTCCCTTTTCTTGAAAACCGAGGCCATGAAATGAACAAATTCACTAGGACCAAGCAGTTCTCTTAACTCATCAGCCACTAATAAAAGTTCACCTTGTTTGATGTATTCTTCCAACTCATTTAGGTTCGATAACTCACCAACATGCGACTCATACCATTCCATCATCTGATGAAGAAGCCCTTCCCAATCTGGAAACCCAGCTGGTCTTGATAACCCTAACCCCACCATAGCCACACATCTATTTTCTATTATAGCCTGCACTAGGCCTGTAGGTATTACAGAAGCAAACAAAGTGTTTTCACCCCTTTCTGCCACTTCGATTGTGGAGGCTTATCAATAATACAGCACATTAGCTTGGTCATCGACAAACTTAATTCCAAGTAGTTTAAATTTCTTATTAGTTGTTTTCTTTATATCATGTTTTTTAAACTGTATGTTCTTAGTGACTATTATGCTCCCTCCGCCATTTGGCGAATTGGAAAATGCCTTCGTGCATATGCGGCGTATGCCAAGGGATCACTGAGAATTTCCTTTTGTATTCTTGTAATACCTTGGAACGCTGAATATGTAGCATGTACCAGACCTGGTAAAGCTGCCAAAGCTAACAACTCATTACCTGTAGCAATAGATACTACCCCGGGTATAGCGGCTGCGACTATACCACATATATCTCCAAAGATTATTTTTTCCCATCGTCTTTCATTCATTTTGGATACGATTTCATTTATACGTTCGCCTGACTGCTCCCTAAATATCTGTGCCTTATCGGCTTTTTGTTCAGCATCGGTAATAGCCGAGAGTTCTATAATAAATGCCTCGATATATCTTCGAAAATTTGATAAAAGATTGGAATGGCTCTGCTTAAAGTTCAGCAATTCTTTAACAGGAACAGCATAATCTGGACTTGGGAGAATATCCGGCAGAACAGTCATTCTTAGCTGCTCTACAAGTGACTGCCGGTTCAGGATACGCTCCGGTGTATGAGAAAACAAGGACAGCACATAATCTTGGTCAGTTATCGGACACATGCGTAAGTTCTCTAACTTACCTAGCACGGAGGCAAGGTAACCCATAAATAGATGTGCAGTAGTTCTTTCTACTTCCCACCATGGATATTCGGTTTGTCTTGCCAATCCTCTATCAACGAGGTCTGTAGTAAGACCATTACCTAGCATCTTTTCAATGTGAATCTGAACAGTATTATGTTGTCTCAAAGCACGTCCTCGCTGGTGCTTGATATAACTGTTCTCATCGATGAGTTTAAGAAATGCAGAACGAAATTCAGGGACTGCAGAATCGTGTTGTGAAGGTATTACTTCCCTAACAAGACCAGCTTCAACAAGCTCCTGCATATAACGACCTAATCTTGTCCGCCGCCTTTGATATTCAGATGGAACGATTGAACCTACTTCGTCCCAGTACAACAGTACACGAGTAAACCACGGGCTCTGTGGTACTTGGATGTAGGGGAAATAAAGAACATTATCTTCCATACTATACCCGCCCTTTGATCGCTTAAAGGTATTTCTCTAAGTAACAACACAAAGATGTCAGCCGGATCCTCCACTGACATACGGTCACGAATACATATTTCTCCGCTTCAAATCCTGAAAAGGATATCGTGAATCGTGCGAATCCGCGTCGACAGAGATTCGCTCCTTGTTCGGTGCTCAAACATCCTCAAGTAGTCTCTGACGTCCATCGGTATTCCTCATCGCCCCTTTGGAAGGCTACTCCGTATCATAATCACAAATACGAACCTACAATTCCGTTCAATACTACATTTAGTGCCCTCTGGGCATTAGGAAAATGTAATGACGGAATTGTAGCAACGAAAATTGCTTCTTCCTTTTTCCTGTTTACATATATCATATGAGACTTAGCGGAATCTGTCAATACTACAACTTTGCCCAGGAATGAGGGTGTGTTGTTTTACGATAGAATACGCTCTGACATACTCAGCGTCGTGTATGAAACAGTCGGGAATATGTTCTGTCTGTCTTGCTTGCCTGCCAGCTTCGAATCATAGCCCAGAAACTGGCGTTGTTTTGGCGTTAAATTGTTTGGGACGGATCGGGACATAATGGGACTTTACGAACAAAACAGGGTTTTGGTAATTGACACAAAGGTTCTATTTTATACGTAAAGTGACCTTTTGGGACACCTAACCTGGAATTATGAGTCCTCTGCTCTACCCCTGAGCTACGCTGCCCGAAAGTAGTTTAGCATTAGCTAGGGGAGACGGTCAAATTAAGAGAAGTTATTTATTACCATTGACAGTAATTTCTTCTATCATATAGGATGGATAGCATAGAAGGAGGATTGTCATAATGGAACAAAAATCAATCGCCACGAAGAAGTCAAAATATTGGCCTTTTCTTTGGCTGGCTCTTGCAGCCATATTTATCTTGTTTTCGAATGGAAAGTGGAACATTCCCCTCGCTACCTGGCTATTCCTGATCTTTGCGCTTCGCTTCTGGCGAACACAGCCCCTTGGACGTGGATTCATTATGTTTTGGCTTGTGTCTATAATTCCATTTTATTTTGCCTGGCAAGGTTATGTGCCCCTTCCAGGTCTAATTTATTTCATTTTCGTGGTGATAGGGTGTGTCTTTAACGCCTCGATCTTCCTGATTGACCGCCTGCTAGCTCCCCGACTGAAGGGGTTTGTGTCAACGCTGGTGTTTCCTTTAGCAATGGTAACGATGCAATACATTATGACAATAGTAAGTCCCTATAGCAGTCATGGTTCGCTGGCATACACCCAATATGGCAACCTGCCTTTGTTACAAATTCTGTCGGTTACGGGACTATCAGGAATAACCTTTCTGGTCGCCTGGTTTGCATCTGTGGTGAACTGGGCTTGGGAGCAGCAGTTTGAATGGAAGAAAGTCCGGAGGGGCGTGGTGACATATGCTGGCATACTGGCTGTGGTATTACTCGCCGGCGGTGCATCTCTTATCTCACCACCATCATCCGACACCGTCCGAATGGCAGCCATCCCCGCAACTGAAATATTTGAGACGAGTCAGGATGTTTGGGAATCCGCGGAGCGTTTTCTATCAGGAGAAATCACAGAGACGGAACTGGAATCTATTCGTACAGAATTCAATGCTAATATCGATGATTTGCTTGAGCGCAGCGAACGCGAAGCCCGCGCTGGTGCCAGAATCATTTTCTGGAGCGAGGGCGGTGGTGACGTATTGAAGGAAGATGAGGCTGCACTTATCGAGCGCGGTGGCACGCTGGCTCGCCAGGAAGGGATTTATCTAGGCATGGCACTATGCACGTGGATCTCCGGCCAGAGTCTGATTGAGAATAAAATCGTGTTGATTGAACCGTCAGGAGAGGTTGCCTGGGAATACTTTAAAGCTCGACCTGTGCCGGGTGAAGCAGTTGTGCGTGGAGATGGTGAAATTTTAACCTTGGACACACCCTACGGAAAAATTGCTGCGGCAATCTGTTTTGATATGGATTTTCCCAACCTAATTCGCCAGGCTGGCGAGGCCGGAGTGGACGTGATGTTCAATCCGTCAAACGACTGGAAGGAGGTTGCCCCTCTTCGCATGCAAATGGCGAAGTTTCGGGCGATTGAAAATGGTTTCTCAATGGTCCGCCCGACCAGCCATGGGTTCTCGGCTGCTGCGGATTATCAAGGACGAGTGCTGGCAATTACGGACTATTTCAAGAGCGAAGATCCGGTAGTGGTTGCCTACATTCCGACTAAAGGTGTTACAACCATTTACTCACAGATTGGCGACCTTTTCACCTGGCTGTGCATGGCAGGTCTTGTCGCAGCCATCGCATGGGTTTTGGTTCGGCGTAAGGCAGCTAAATCTCCCCCCAAGCCGGCTTCCTGAGCGTAAGGAATGAGCGAGCTTTTACTACGAGCTCGGAGAGAATCCAAATGATATGGTGTTTTGACATAACACGAGCTTTGTGGTTTGCTGTGCTTGTCCAAATGCTTCGCACCCCGCAAAGCCTAAAAACAATACAGGAGACGATAGATTGAGGGAGCCGTTTGCCAAATTCGTAGAAAGCAAGCTGGGAGCTGGTGTTTTGCTTATTACCTGCGGCTTGCCCGGCACCTGGAAAACCGAGACGAGCGAGGAGATTTCCAAGATTAAGGGCTACCCAATCCTTCGGTCCGACCTGATTAGACTGGAAGTGCTGAAAGGCGAGAATATATTCGATGAGAAGGTCGCCTCGGATATGAGCAAACGAACGATGGTCTACGACGAGACGTTCCGGCGGGCAGACGAGGCCCTAGAGAAGGGCGATAGTGTAATACTCGATGCCACCTTCGTCACCCAATCGTTGAGAAGGCGGGCTGCCGAGATAGCCGCCAAACATAATAAGACATTCGTCATCCTGCAGACCTACTGCCCGCAGGAGGTAGCCATCGCCCGGATACTAAGACGTACCCAGGAGGACTACGAATCGAATGCCCTCACCGAGCAGGCCTACCTCAACAATAAAAAGAAGTTCGAAGAAGTGGACGTGGATGACCTGAAGCGATTATATCCCGGACTAAATATAATTCACCTGACAGTTGATACTCAATATGACCCGCCTGAGGATTGGTATATCATTGGCATGGAAAAGAGCTAGGAATGAAGATAGATTTGCACATCCATACCAAGACCGGCTCGGATGGCAACCTCCCTATTGATGAGGTTTTCCAAGAAGCCAAAAATAGAAACATTGATTTAATCTCGATAACTGACCACGATTCTATAGACTGCCAGGGAACAGCTATCGCCCTGGCAAGAAAGCATGGCATGTCTTACGTCACAGGGGTGGAATTAAACGTGACCTTCCATTATCCTGAGAGCAATAAAGATGTCTCCCTAGATTTCCTGGGATATGGGTATGACATCGGCAATCAAGAGCTAAAGAGCAAGCTTCAATTGATAAAGGAACACAGGGGAAAAAGGGCACGCCAAATTTTGAAGAACCTGAACGTTGAGTTCGATAAAGAGGGTATTGAAAGATTTACCGAGGAAGACCTCAGGAAAATAGAGGACAGCGTAGACGGCGTGT
>Ga0209636_10004557_pt1 | contig 14137 bp, 13 predicted proteins | sample DeeMarSWOR152_54_FD_187464 | JGI IMG/M metagenome (GOLD analysis project Ga0209636, IMG submission 187464) | Marine sediment microbial communities from White Oak River estuary, North Carolina - WOR-1-52-54 (SPAdes) (version 2) | ecosystem: Environmental > Aquatic > Marine > Intertidal zone >...
GGTACGGATTCATCCGACCCTCGTTCCTCTTGGGCATCCCCTGTCGACTGTGAATGGGGTTGACAATGCGATATTTGTCACGGGAGACGTTGTGGGGTCCACCATGTACTCCGGGCAGGGAGCCGGCCCGATGGCAACGGCCAGCGCCGTGGTGAGCGATGTCGTCGAACTCGCCCGGAATGTGCTTTTCAAGTCACCCGGCCGTGTGCCTCCCCTGTCTTACCAGAGTCGGTATGTTAAGAGGATTCGAATAAAGGACATTCACCAGGTAGTGACACCCTGGTTTATGCGGTTTTCTGTGGTTGACAGGCCTGGTGTTCTTTCGAAGATCTCTGGAATCTTGGGGAAAAACCGCATCAGTATTGCAGCCGTGATCCAGAAGGGGAGACGGATTGGTGAGGCTGTTCCCGTCGTGATGATGACGCATGAAGCCAGGGGAAGAGACGTGATGCGGGCCTTGGACGAGATCGATCAACTCCCCATCGTCTTGGATCGCACCGTTCGATTTCGGGTTGAGAACCGGATGTCCTAAGGAGAGCTTTATGATCTGGCAGGGGGTTATCAGACATTATTGGGATCTCTTGCCCATCGAAAGGGAAGACTGTGTTGTTTCTCTTCTTGAGGGAAATACCCCGTTGATCCCAGCGCAAAAGCTGGCCGAAGTCCTCCAGGCTGATGTGAGGATCTTTTTGAAATACGAGGGGCTCAACCCGACAGGGTCTTTCAAGGACAGGGGGATGACCGTGGCGGTCTCAAAAGCCCTTGAGACCGGCGAGCATTCGGTCATCTGTGCCTCCACTGGTAACACTTCCGCTTCGGCAGCGGCTTATGCTGCGCGGGCAGGACTGAAGGCTGTGGTCCTGATTCCTGAGGGCAAGATTGCTTTAGGAAAGTTATCTCAGGCCATGATGCACGGGGCCAAGGTGATTCAGATAGAGGGAAATTTTGATGACGCCCTGGAGATTGTGATTAAGGTATCGCAGGACTACCCTGTAACCTTGGTCAATTCGCTCAATCCTTATCGCATCGAGGGGCAGAAAACAGCGGCCTTTGAAATCTGCGATCGTCTGGAAGAGGCTCCTACATATCATGCTCTTCCCGTTGGAAATGCTGGGAATATCACAGCACACTGGAAGGGCTATCGCGAGTATCATGAGAAAGATCGGACGGGGACCCTACCGAGAATGCTTGGATTCCAGGCCGAAGGGGCTGCCCCCATTGTGCGTGGACATGTTGTGGAAAAGCCAGAGACGATTGCTACGGCTATTCGCATTGGAAATCCGGCGAGTTGGAAGGGCGCTGAGGCAGCCAGAGATGAATCTGACGGTCTTATCGGTGTGGTCACTGATAGCGAGATTCTGAAGGCCTTTCGTCTGGTGGCAGGTGCGGAGGGTGTATTCTGCGAACCAGCCAGTGCCGCATCTGTTGCTGGTGTGATCAAGCTGAGCCAAAAAGGTTTCTTCAAGAAAGGAGAAACTATAGTTTGCACCCTCACGGGACATGGATTGAAAGATCCTGACTCGGCAATCAAAGCCTCTGAAAAACCCGTCTCCCTTCCACCCAAGATGGATGCGGTTTTGCAGGCCTTAGGCTTCTAGTGAAGATAGAGAAACCAGTTTGCTAAATGATTACCTTTTGTTTCTCTCATCCCTGATTTGGCAGGGTCACTAGCTTTTTCCGACAAGGGTCTTGGCTTTTTCGACTGCCGTCGTGGCATTGGACCCGTAGGCATCGCCCCCAATTTCATCCACAAAATCTTGCGTCACGGGAGCACCGCCGGCCATGACCTTGACTTGGTCCCGAATCCCTGCCCCCTGCAGTGCAGTGATCGTCTCCCCCATCTTTGGCATGGTTGTCGTTAAAAGGGCTGACATCCCCAAAATCTGCGGCTTGTGCTGCTTGATTGCGTCCACAAAAGCCTGAGGCTTGACATCCGTGCCCAGATCCACCACGTTGAATCCAGCCCCTTCAAGCATCATTCCAACCAGATTCTTGCCAATATCATGGAGGTCTCCCTCCACCGTGCCAATGACTAAGGTGCCAGAACCAGCCGCCTCAGCCTCAGACAGAAGCGGTCTGAGGATGTCCATGGCTGCGTGCATGGTTTTGGCTGAGCGTAGGACTTCCGGGATAAACATCTCACAGGCCTTGAACCGCTGGCCCACGATGTCCATACCAGGGAGAAGGCCCTTATCGAGAACCTCCCCGGCCTGGCTCCCTTCGTCGAGAGCCTGCTGCGTGAGTCTCTTGATCTCCTCGATGTTACCCGAAAGCAACGTTTCTGACATTTTCCCGTACAGCTCCAACATGATGGTTCCTCCTTTGCGCATACACTCCGGCACATCTACCGATTGCCCCGTGTCATGGAGTGACAGGAAGATACCCGAGAGACAATGAAAGTGTCAAGAGAAAAGCGAAAAGGGATTTGGGCATTTTGCCAATCCGAGAACAATTAAGTTTTCAATGACTTGTGTAGTCGCATGCCTGATTTCTCAGGAAACTCCAGAAAAGGAATGAGAATCTTCGAATACACCAATCGGGAGGAAAGACGAGGTCAGGCGTTTTTCGGCAGAGGCGAACACATCGGAGTATTCCCGCGGGGGATAAGAGGGGTAACGAGATGAAATCAAAAAGAAGTTGATTATCTATGGTCTTATGATATATCTTATCATTTTATACGTTGCCTCCCAGAATGGGTTGTCAGAGAAATGAGAGGACTTATCAAGAGGTACCTCGAATATCTGTCTGTCGAGAGGAACTTTTCGGCTCACACCCTGAGGAGTTATCGCAACGACCTTCACCAGTTTGAGGGCTTTCTCAGAGAGAATAACCTGGCCATTGTCTCTGACAACGCGATCGATGTGGGAAAGATTGACCACGTGATGGTTCGGGCCTATTTGGGCTCTCTTTACAGAAAAAACCGGAAGAGCTCTATCGCGCGCAAGGTAGCATCAATTCGGTCGTTCTTCAGGTTTCTTTTAAGGGAGCAGGTGATTCCATTGAACCCGGCTCTACTGGTGAAGACACCAAAGCAGGAGAAGAGTATTCCCGCTGTCCTGTCTGTGGATGAAATATTCAGGCTTGTGGAGTCTCCGGGGGATGTGTCTCCTAGCGAGATACGGGATAGAGCGATCCTGGAAACGCTTTATTCCAGCGGCCTCCGTGTTGGAGAGCTGGTTGGCCTCGATTCGGACGGGATTGACTTGGACCTGGCCGTTGTGCGTATCGTGGGCAAGGGCAGAAAGGAGCGGATTGTTCCGTTGGGGTCGAAGGCCGTGGCGGCCCTGAAATCCTATTTGAAAGACAGAGGAAGACTTCAAAGGGGCGATGCAAAAGAAAAGGCCCTGTTCTTGAACGCCCGGGGAGGGCGGTTGACGGCCCGTAGTGTCGCCAGAATTGTGGAAAAATATGCGAAACGGTGCGGTCTGTCGAAACAATTCTCACCCCATAGCCTGAGGCACAGCTTTGCCACTCACCTCTTGGATGGCGGAGCGGACCTGAGAGGGATTCAAGAGCTCTTAGGGCACGTCAGCCTTTCAACGACTCAGAAATATACGCATGTCGGCATTGACAGACTCGTCGACGTTTATGACAGGGCACATCCGAGAAGTTGGCGTAACAGGAGGAAAAGAACAGATCAATGACGAGAAAGCGCGATGATGAGAATCATGTCTGGAGAGGAACAACCATTCTTTCCGTTCGTCACAAGGGGCGCGTGGTCCTGGCGGGAGATGGACAGGTAACCTTTGAACACACCGTCATGAAACAATCAGCCAGAAAAATCCGGAAGATGTTTCACGACAGGGTTCTGGCCGGTTTCGCTGGTGCCACTGCCGATGCATTTACCCTGTTTTCCAGATTTGAGGAGAAACTCGAGCAATACAATGGAAACCTGATGAGAGCAGCTGTCGAGCTGGCAAAGGATTGGCGAACCGATAAGGTTCTCAGGCGTCTTGACGCTCTACTCATCGTGGCCGACAAGGAGAATTCCCTGATCATCTCTGGAACCGGTGATGTCATCGAGCCAGATGAGGGAATTGCTGCGATTGGAAGTGGAGGTCCCTACGCCCTGGCTGCAGCCAGGGCCCTCGCTCACCATTCTGATCTAGATGCGAGAACGCTGGCAGAGGAGGCTATGCGGATTGCGGCCAACATCTGTATCTACACAAACGATAGGATTTTTGTGGAGGAACTCAGCTAGATGGCTGTTTTTACGCCTCGAGAAGTCGTTTCAGAACTGGATAAGTACATTGTAGGTCAGGAAAATGCGAAGCGGGCTGTCGCCATTGCCCTGAGAAACCGGTGGCGGCGCCAGCAGGTGTCCGAGGAGCTTCGGGATGAGATTTATCCAAAAAACATTGTGATGATCGGCCCCACGGGTGTCGGAAAAACAGAGATCGCTAGACGACTGGCGAAACTGGCTCAGGCTCCTTTCTTGAAAATTGAAGCCTCAAAATTCACCGAAGTTGGCTATGTTGGCAGGGACGTGGAGTCGATGATCCGCGATTTGACGGATCAGGCTGTCAACATGGTCAAGGCCGAAGAAACCGAAAAGGTTCATCTGAAGGCTCAGGAAATCGCTGAAGAACGGCTCCTAGACATTTTACTTCCCCCCATCCGGAGACCAAAGGGAGAGGAAATAGGACTGCCTGACGATGCGGAGAAGGCAGAAATCATGCATAACGAACCTGAACTCCCGAAATACGAGAATGATGACTCGACCCGAGAAAAGCTTAGGAAGCTCTTAAGAGGCGGCAAGCTGGACGACCGATACGTAGATGTTGAGACGACGGACAGGAATGTTCCCATGGTTGAAATTTTTTCAGCCGCAGGCTTCGAAGGGATGGACATCAACATTCGGGATATGTTGGGGAATATGTTTCCCCAAAAAAAGAAACAGCGGAAAGTCAAGGTACCGGAGGCCCTGGAAGTGTTGACGCAGGAGGAAGCCCAGCGGCTCGTGGATATGGACAAGGTTGTTAAGATGTCCATTGACCGGGTCGAACAGTCGGGTATCATTTTCCTTGACGAGATAGACAAAATTTCGGGAAGAGAGGGGGCTCATGGTCCGGACGTCTCTCGAGAGGGCGTTCAGCGCGATATTTTGCCCATAGTGGAAGGCACAACGGTAGCAACAAAATACGGATCGGTCACAACGGATCACATTCTGTTCATTGCCGCTGGGGCTTTCCATGTCTCTAAGCCTTCAGACCTCATTCCAGAGCTGCAAGGCCGTTTTCCAATCCGAGTAGAATTGGAGGCTCTCGGTAAGGTCGAATTCATTCGGATTCTCACCGAGCCTCAAAATGCGCTGATAAAGCAGTACGAGGCGTTAATTGGAACTGAAGGAGTTGAACTGGTTTTCAAGGAGGGCGCGATTGCAGAGATCGCCGAGATCGCAACGGTCATCAATGAAAGAATGGAAAACATTGGAGCCCGCCGACTGTACACCATTATGGAGAAGCTCCTCGATGAGATTTCCTATGGAGCTCCGGAGATTCAGGGGAAGAGAATAGAGATCGATGCTGCATACGTTGGAGATCGACTCAGAGACTTTGTGGAAGACGAAGATCTGAGCCGATACATCCTGTGAATCGGGAAGAGAAGTCGTCGACATGGAAGATCTTATTGATAAGGCGAACGTTTTGGTAGAAGCACTTCCCTACATCAGACGCTTCTATGATAGGACTATCGTAGTCAAGTACGGTGGAGCGGCCATGGTCAATGAGCGTCTGAAGAGTAGTTTTGCCTTGGACATGGTCCTCCTGAAATACATCGGGATGAATCCGGTCGTGGTCCATGGAGGGGGGCCTCAGATTGGCAAGGTTCTGGGCCAGATGGGAATCGAGTCGAAATTCGTGGGGGGGATGCGGGTCACCGATAACGAAACAATGGATGTTGTCGAGATGGTGCTTGTGGGTAAGGTAAACAAGGAAATCGTCTCTCTCATTAACAGACATGGGGGTAGGGCTGTAGGATTGAGTGGAAAGGATGGGCAGCTCATAAGTGCCCGGAAACTGAAGCTAGCCGAGGCCCCTGGTGAGAACCCTCCTGAGATCATTGACTTGGGTATGGTCGGGGAGGTAGAGTCAATCCATCCCGTCGTGATTCGAACGCTGGAAAGCAAGAATTTCATCCCGGTCATAGCGCCGGTGGGAGTCGGGGAGGAGGGTGAAACCTACAACATCAATGCGGATATTGTGGCTGCCAAGGTCGCCTCGGCTCTCAAAGCGGAGAAACTCATCCTGCTAACCGATGTAGAAGGTCTGATGAATGACCAAAAGCAGCTGATTCGCTCGATTGATGCGGGAGCCGCCAGAAAACTTACCGAGGGGGGAGTCATTTCCGGGGGCATGATTCCGAAGGTCTCCTGCTGTTTAGGGGCCCTGAACGAAGGTGTCAAAAAGACGCACATTATTGATGGCCGCGTTGAGCATGCGATCCTCCTGGAGATCTTTACGGATGGGGGAATCGGCACAGAGATTGTGGGAGAGGGCTCCCAATGAGCCAACATGTGGATGGGAAGGATCAGTATGAGGAAAGATTTTCTCTCCCTTTTTGATTGGACGAAAGAGGAACTCGATGAACTTCTGGCCTATGCCCAGAAACTGAAAAGAGGACAAAAGAAGGGAACTTTCCGTCCTTCCCTCTCAGGCAAGACGATCGGGATGATTTTCGATAAACCCTCGACACGGACGCGGGTGTCCTTTGAAGCGGGGATGGCCCAGTTGGGGGGCCAATCGATTTTCCTCTCGGCCGGAGACCTTCAGCTGACCCGAGGAGAGACGATTGCGGATACGGCCCGGGTGATGTCCCGTTATGTCGATGGAGTTGTGATTCGCACGTTTTCACACAAGATGGTGGAGGATTTCGCGGCCCATGCCCAAATTGCTGTCATCAACGGCTTGACGGATCTGCTTCATCCTTGCCAGATACTGTCCGATGTTTTCACGATCTCGGAAAAAAGAGACCACTATGAGAACCTCTCTATTGTGTATGTCGGGGACGGGAATAACGTGGCCAACTCTTGGATCAATGCGGCCAGCCGTCTGGGATTCGCTCTCACCCTGGCATGTCCCAGGGAATTTCAGCCAAACAAGGGAATTCTCGCAAGGGCGCTTCAGGAGGGAGGGTCCAGAATCAGGCTAATTGAGAATCCTCGAGAGGCAGTAAGGGGAGCTGACGTAGTCTACACGGATGTGTGGGCGAGCATGGGCCAGGAGAGGGAGAGTAAAAAGAGGGCGGAGGTTTTCGAACCTTTTCAGATCAATCAAGAGTTGTTGAAGGGAGCAGGCAAAGATGTCCTTGTGATGCACTGTCTCCCTGCTCATCGGGGAGAGGAGATTACCGATGAAGTGATCGATGGGCCCCACTCAATTGTGTGGGATCAGGCCGAAAACCGGCTTCATGTTCAGAAGGCAATACTGGAACGGTTGCTTAAACAGAAACCCTAGGGAGGTGTGACAATGGGCAAGGTCTTGGGAATTGTTGTGGGAGTGGTTCTTGTTCTTCTTGGTGTTTGGGGACTCGTTACGTGGTGGAGCCTCTTTGTCAGAGCCCTCATGGCTGCAGTCCCTGCCCTGCTGATTGTGGTAGGCGTCGTGTTGGTAGTGTTTTTCTTTTCGGAGATTCGGTCTGCCAGGCAGGAGAAGGCTGAAATGGCATCAGCGACTGAGACGGCATCTAAGGAGGAAGAGACTGCCTCAAAAGATGAGTCTGAAGAGGGGAAATGAGTCAGAAGATACAGAAGGTGATTCTGGCTTACTCGGGTGGACTCGACACGTCTGTCATCCTCAGGTGGCTCCTTAACGAATATGGCTGCGAAGAGAAACCTTACAGGTTCGATCGCAATTTCCTCCATATCAGCTTTGAGGGAGGTGTCCAGGAGGATCCCTACCCTGGACTGGGAGGTCGTGCATCTCAAGGATGGTCTTGTGAGCAGGATATCGGAACTCCTCGACTATAGGGTACTGGTTTTCTCCAGAAATGGATGTTCTCAGGAAAACCATCGAAGAACCCTAATTGGATGTCACCGGGACTGTTCGGTTGTAGCTCTACGAGGGAAATTGCACTGTCGTGGGTGGGAAGTCGGAAGGGTCGCCGTACGGTGGCGATTTTGCCACCTTTGGGGAGGATGTGGTTTACAATCAGAGAGACGCAGAAGACTTTATCCGCCTCGACACCCTCAGATTGAGGATTCCGAAGCTTCTAAGCCGCTGACCGTGTGGGCTATTGCCTAGATTCCTTTTCGCGCTTCTGACGCTCTTCTTGATGAATCTGGGGTTTGCCCTAGCCTGCCGTGGTGCGGGTAAGACGCGACTTCCTGCAATAAAACCTGTTTTGGGGTTCGAATCCCGCCATTGGTGTGACTTCTCTTTTGCCTGGCCAGGATTCATGGGCAGAAGATCGCGGACTAATGCGTCTGGGGGGTCTTGAGTTGGGCAGCTTCAATGCCGTTCGATTGAAGCAGGGAAAGGTTCTGATGGGGAAAATGAAAGAACGATACAATTCCAAAGAGATCGAGGCGAAGTGGCAACAATACTGGAATGATAAGAAGCTCTTCCGTGTTACCGAAGATCCCAAAAAAGAGAAATATTATCTCTTGGAGATGTTTCCCTATCCTTCCGGGAAGATGCATATGGGTCACGTCCGTAACTACTCCATCGGCGACGTGGTGGCCCGGTATAAGAAAATGAGAGGTTACAATGTGCTCCACCCTATGGGGTGGGACGCTTTTGGGATGCCAGCCGAGAATGCTGCTATTGAGCATAGAGTGCATCCGGCGAAGTGGACCTATCAGAACATCGACGCCATGCGGGTTCAGCTCAAAAGGATGGGATTCAGCTATGACTGGGACCGCGAACTGGCCACATGCGATGTGAAATACTACCGGTGGGAACAATGGCTTTTTCTCAAGATGTACGAAGAGGGGCTCGCCTACCGGAAGCGTTCTTATGTGAACTGGTGTGAACAATGCCAGACTGTGTTGGCCAATGAACAGGTGGAGGCCGGACTCTGCTGGCGGTGTCACTCGGAAGTGACCCAAAAGGAATTGGATCAATGGTTTTTCAAGATCACAAACTACGTTGAAGAGTTGCTCGAGTACTGTAAGAAGTTACCTGGATGGCCAGAAAGGGTTTTGACGATGCAGGAGAACTGGATCGGCAAGAGTGTGGGCGCCGAGATCCACTTTCCTCTGGAGAACTCAACAGACGCCATTACCGTCTTTACGACAAGGCAGGATACGGTGTATGGGGCGACATTCATGAGCCTTGCCCCTGAGCATCCCCTGGTCCTTGAACTCTCAAAAGGCACTCCCCAGGCCGATGTGGTCACAGGCTTTGTAGAGAAAGTGAAGGGAGAGGACAAGACGGTGAGGTCTTTGGCGGACATTGAAAAGGAGGGCGTGTTCACGGGGGCTTACTGTTTGAACCCCATGACCAGGGCCAGGATTCCCATCTATGTTGCAAATTTCGTTCTCATGGAGTATGGAACAGGTGCCGTGATGGCGGTCCCCACGCATGATCAGAGGGATTTTGAGTTTGCCAAGAAATACAATCTGCCTCTCGCTCTGGTAATTCAGCCTCCTGGTGAGGAGCTCAGGGGAGATACTATGACAGAAGCCTATGAGGGAGAGGGTACGCTGGTCAATTCGGGTCCTTTCAATGGCATGGACAGCCCAGAGGCGCGAGAGGCAATCGCTCGATACCTGGAGGAGAACAGACTGGGGAAGAAGAGCGTCAACTACCGTCTCAGAGACTGGGGAATCTCCCGCCAACGTTACTGGGGAGCGCCGGTTCCTATCATCTACTGCGATCATTGTGGAATCCAGCCTGTGCGGGAGGAAGATCTCCCAGTGGTGCTTCCATACGACGTGAAGGTAACCGGTTCCGGAGAGTCCCCCCTGGTCTCCCTGTCTTCCTTTGTGGAGACGATATGCCCCAAGTGTGGGGGACCTGGGCGTCGGGAGACCGATACGATGGACACTTTTGTTGAATCCTCGTGGTATTTTGATCGGTTTACTTGCTCGGACTATGATCGGGGGATACTGGACAGGAAGCGAGTCGACTATTGGATGCCGGTCGATCAATACATCGGAGGCATTGAACATGCAATCCTCCATCTTCTCTACTCAAGATTTTTCACCAAGGTACTCAGGGATAGAGACATCCTTGGTGTTGATGAGCCCTTCACCCGCCTCCTGACCCAGGGTATGGTTTGTAAAGAAGTCGTGCGATGTGGGACCCATGGCCTACTCTATCCCCATGAAGTCAAGGGCGGTCGATGCCTCCACTGTGATGCACCGGTAGAGGTTGGGGGGAAGGAAAAGATGTCCAAATCGAAAAAGAACGTGGTCGACCCTGAGTATCTCCTTGACCGCTTTGGTGCGGATACCACGCGACTCTTTTGCCTTTTTGCCTCGCCTCCGGAGAAGGACCTCGACTGGAGTGACCAGGGGGTGGAGGGATCTTCGCGCTTCCTTCATCGGGTGTGGCGAATGGTTTTCAACCACCTGGACACCATCCGGATGGCAGGACTCCCCAGGCCAGGTGATGCTTTTGAGGGAGCGGAGCAAGAGCTTCATCGGAGAACTCACAAGACCATCAAGAAGGTCACAGAGGACATCGAGCGGTTTCATTTCAACACGGGTATCAGTGCGATCATGGAACTGGTCAATGCCATTTATCAGTTCGAGCCAAGAAATGAATCTGCTGTCACGGTTCTGCGGGAAGCCATAGAGATGACGGTTATCCTCCTTTCTCCCTTTGTTCCACATATCGCTGAAGAGCTCTGGCACACCCTCGGAAGGGAAAAGAGCATCATCCAAACTGAGTGGCCTGAATATGACTCCGTTGCCACGTCCGAAGAGGAGATGCTGGTGGTCATTCAGGTCAACGGGAAGCTCCGAGACCGCATGAGCGTACCGGTCTCCTTCGGAGAAGAGGATCTCAAACAGGGTGCCCTCGACCGAGCCAGGGTTCGAATCTTCACAGAGGGAAAACAGGTCAAGAAAATCGTAGTGGTTCCTGGGAAACTGGTCAATGTTGTGTGTGGGTGATTCCGGGCGAGGCTTCTTTCGAGGGCCCCACCAGTGGAGGGGAAAATGATTCGACGGATAGGAACGGGTCTGATCGGCTTTCTTCTCTTTTTTTGTCTCTGGGGATGCGGCTACCGTCTAGAGGGGAGAAAGACATCACTTCCGCGAGAGATTCAGACGATTACCATCCCCACGATGACAAATGAGACGCTGGAGGCGGGAATTGAGAACGCCTTCACCGGGGCGGTGATAAGGGAGTTCAATCTGGATGGTCGACTCAGGGTAGTACGGGAGGGGCAGGCCGACAGTATCCTCGAAGGGAGCATTCAGGATTTCCTCATTTCCTCTGTCTCGTATGACGCCGCAGGCCTGGCATCGGAGTATCGGATCAGGGTGACCATGGGATTGACCCTTCGGCGAATCGATACGGGTGAGATCCTTTGGGAAGCTCCCTCCTTGAGAGAAACTGAAACATACAGAGTCGTTTCGAATGTTCAGATAAATGAAGCCCGAAAACAGGAGGCCATCGAGGAGATTGCTAGAGAGCTGGCTGAGACCATTCATGACCTGATCGTGGAGAGATTTTGAATCCCGGTCTAGCGGTGGATTCGATGAACGGTTTTGAACTGGAAAGGGAACTGGACAGAGGAAAGATCCTTCCTCTCTATCTTTTGTACGGGGAAGAAACATATCTTGTGGATGAGGCTCAGAAGCGGATCCAATGCCTCTGTTTGGTACATAACAAGATGAGAGATTTCAATTATGATCTGTTCCTGGGAGGTGAAACCTCACCCGACGCGATCATCGATGCAGCAAAGACGCTCCCCATGATGGCTCCATGGCGGGTTGTTGTCGTCAAGGACTCCCACCGGTTTACCGCTCAGCAGGTCAAGACTTTTCTCCCTTATTGCGAGAACCCATCGTCTAGTACCTGTTTGATTCTACTGGGAGAAACTGTCGGTCAATGGAAGGGATATCTCAAATTGTTCAAGAAACAAGGCCGAGTCGTCTCGTTTGCTCATCCCAGTGGAAGTCTTCTGACTCGATACATCGTCAGAGGGGCGGAGCGAATGGGAAAAGAGATATTGTCAGAAGCGTCCGAGCTTATCGGGGAACAGGTGGGGAACCACTTGGGCGAAATCCATCAGGAGCTCGAAAAGCTAGCTGCATATGTAGGGGACCGAAAGAGAATTGGAGTCGAAGATGTTGAGGCTGTCATTTCTCGTGTCAGGATCCGTACCGTTTTCGACCTGACCCGGGCGATGGGAATGAAGAACGGCCCAGAGGCCTTGAGGATCCTGAATCAGATGCTGGAGAGCGGAGAGTCCCATCTGAGAATCCTGACCATGATGGTTCGACAGTTTCGCCTTCTTTGGATCGCCAAAGAAATGCGATCCCGTGGGATCCGGGAGAGAGAGATTGGGAAGGCGGTGGGCATCCCGGATTTCTTTCTTCAGGGTTTTCTTGCCCAATTGAATAGCTTTTCGGATAGGGAACTTATCGAGGGCTATCGCCGTCTTTTTGAAACCGATGTGGCCCTCAAGAGCCGGAGTACATCCAAGAGAATTCTACTGGAGAATCTCATAATCTCAATCTGTCATTGAAGGGGCTTGGATGATCGGCTCAACCAATAGTAACGGTTCAGCGGTCGGCAATTAGCCACCAGCAGAACCGCGATCTGAGAAGGCCGAACAGTTTTGCCTGAGATCGTTTTAGCGATGATGCTGTTGAGGTAAGACGCATGCCGAGATCATTCACCGAGAAGCTGAATGCCTTTAATCGAAGAGACCATATTGATGGTGGGTGGTTGGAGAGAGATAAGAGAAAGAGTTAGCCCATCGAGAGAACAGGAATCATGCCTCTTGAAACAATTCCCGAGTTTGACTGTGGATCTCAAGAGCCCTTCAGGGCATTGTATTCCTGTGTGAGCCTGGAGATTTTTCTGGATGCTGTGTTCTTGTGAAGAACTCCCTTTGATCGTGCTTTGTTGATTTCGCGGATTGCAGCGGAAAGAGCCCCTTGTGCCTTCTCGACCTCCCTGGCCTGGATAGTCTCCCTCAGTGTCTTCACACTAGACTTAATCAAGGATCGTATCCGGACGTTTCGTTGCCGACTCTTCTCGTTCTGCCGCATTCGCTTAAGGGCTGATTTATGGGTTGCCAATGATAAACCTCCATGTCAGTTTCTAGAGTTGGTTTTTTTATCATTTTTGAGTACCCTGTGTCAAGTATCAGTGCAGGGGTCAGAAGACAGGAGTCAGGAGTCAGAATCAAAAAACCCTTCTAGTCATTTCTTGCCTTCGAGAAGTGGATCCATATGGCTCTTTCTTTGCAGCACCATTTATCGTTAGATAGCCAGAACGACGAACTCCTGAGGCTTTGTTAAATGATCAAATTTTGAAAGGCTCTTGGTCGTTTCTCTTCATTCTGATTCCTGACTTCTTCTATGGAAAAAAGCGAGGGCCAGCATCTAGCTCGGTTTAACCTGGTTACGTTTTGACTTGAAAACGGAAGCCCATGTCTGAAAAGGAAAGAATCGCATCTGCAACAGGCATCGTTGGGATGGCGACCTTGTTGAGTCGGATCCTTGGCTATATTCGGGACATGGTGATCGCCTACTTCTTCGGGGCAGGGATCGCAACGGATGCCTTCTTTGTGGCTTTCAGAATTCCCAACACTCTGAGGCGGCTTTTCGGCGAAGGAGCTTTGACGGTTTCATTCATCCCTGTGTTTTCAGAGTATCTCGAGCACAAGGAGCGAAGGGATTGGGAGGAACTGGTGAATGGGGCCTTTACCCTTCTCTCTCTAGTTCTGGCCGGCATCAGTATTCTGGGGGTCCTTTTCGCTCCCTGGGTTATTCGAATACTAGCACCAGGTTTCGTGGATTCAGAACAGTTTCGCCTAACAGTTTTGATGACCCGCGTTGTTTTTCCCTATCTGTTCTTCATCGGTTTGGTGGCTCTGTCCATGGGTGTTCTGAATGCCTTGGGTCATTTCACGGCACCGGCGGTTGCGCCGGCCCTCTTAAACGTCTCGATGATCGGATGTGCATTCCTACTGTTCCAACGATTCAATCCGCCGGTCGTGGCACTCGCCATTG
>Ga0209636_10004558_pt1 | contig 14136 bp, 14 predicted proteins | sample DeeMarSWOR152_54_FD_187464 | JGI IMG/M metagenome (GOLD analysis project Ga0209636, IMG submission 187464) | Marine sediment microbial communities from White Oak River estuary, North Carolina - WOR-1-52-54 (SPAdes) (version 2) | ecosystem: Environmental > Aquatic > Marine > Intertidal zone >...
ACCGAGGCTCTTGAGCCGAGCCGTCGTTATAATTGGCTGGCTCTTGACCTCGGAGATTATGGTGAGCCGGGGGCGAAACCGGCGGGAGAGTATTACAAAGACGACTTGACTTTTCTGGAGCAAACCAAAAAGACAATCATACATGATACTTTAGATGGCCGGAAATCGGAAGTGTCCCTGGCTATGGCTATAGATATGCTGATGCCGTGTCACTGGGACTTCGTCGGTGGTCTTGTTATTATTCTCAAGGCCATCGGTGGAGACCTCCACCCAGACAAGCCATATGCTTGCTGCGCGCGAAATCTCAAGCTAAGCCCCCTTTGTGACAGAATGAGGACTGTTTCAAACACACTCAAGGCCTTCTGGAAGGGGAAAAAGACAACCAAGAATATAGACCGTGACATCCTCGCATCTTTAGGAGAGACTACGCCGGTAAAACGCTGGCTTGCTGCATCGTTGGATAAAACTATAAGACTGCACTTGAGTCTACCTTTCGAGATAGATTTAACATAAAAAGGAGTTTGAAAATGGATGAAAAAATGGCCTATTGCGGTTTGACTTGTCATACCTGCCCAATTTATCTGGCAACGAGAGAAAAGGACGAAGAAAAAAAGTACAAAATGAGAGTTGATATAGCGCAGCAAATTAAAAAACTCTATGGCCAAGACTGTAAGCCTGAAGATGTCACTGATTGTGATGGATGTAAGACAGAAGGTGGAAGACTACTCTCAGGATCTAATAATTGTCAAATAAGAAAGTGTGCAAGCCAGAAGGATATTGAGAATTGTGCGCATTGCGACGAATATGCCTGTGAAAAGCTTAAAGAGTTCTTTGCCACGGAGGCACATGCACATGCCAAGAAACGATTAGATGAAATAAGAAGTGCACTCTAATTTTTCCTGCGTTAAGAGAGAAAAGATTATGAGAAATTGTAAAAGAGACCTATTTATTTTCTTTGTGGCTCTGGTCTTTGCGATGTGGGCTCGAAAAACAATTGCCGAGACAGTACATGTGGATAGTATAAACGGCAATGATACAAATCCCGGCACGAAGGAAAAACCTCTCAGAACAATAGGGCGGGCGGCAATAATGGTTAACGGCAGAACGGAGGCAGGCCCGACCACGATTAAGATAGCTCCGGGGATATATAACCTTACGAAAAGCGCAGTTTTTCAGAATGCGCGGCCTTATACTGAAAAAGACCGCCTGGTGATTGAAGCGGTTATTCTACCTGATGAGCCGCAGTGGAAGCCGGCGCTGATGCCGGTAATATTATCCACAGAGGACCCACGAAAGCCAGGAGAGCTCGATAAGCTAACAGAGTCATACAGCTTAAGGATGCCAATTAGCCATGTTACGATACGCGGGCTGAAATTTTTGGGTAATCCGCTGGCGAATAACTGGCACTGCTGCATCTCTCGTATAGGCGAGAATCTGGATGATTTAGTTGTAACGCAATGTATGTTCGTAGGTGATAGAGACACCTTTGACATTTACTGCGCGGCGCTGGCAACCGGTGATGGATTTGTTGTGGATCACAACATTTTCTATAATTGTCACGCCTGTGTAGTATTTTTGGACGGTCTCGAGGGAATCCCAGGTAAAGGCAATGCGATGAGATACTGCATTGTGGACGGAGCCTACATCTCAGGCGCGTGGACCTGTCAGACTACCGAAGACCTTGAATTCCATCATAATATCGTCACGCGAAGTGAGTATTTCTGGATGCGGAAATCCGGGGACAAGCAAAAGTATCGATTGTATGATTGCATTGTGACCGATAACAGGTACTATTCGGGATACGGTATCGAGAGCGGTCCGACCGGCCAGACCGGGCCGGAAGTAATTTATAACGAGGAAAATATCAAGAAAGAGGGAAGGGTCGTGCTCGTAAAGGACAAAAAGGCAAGAGACTACTTGCATGTTGTTGAGGGCAGCTTTGGAAGTGAGCTGGGTGCAGGATTATTTAGAAAATAATGTCCATGTAATCCGCTTGGAAAAACTATTGAGCAATTGATGAAGGCGCTTACAAAATTTGTAGAAGATATGGTTTTGTTTGGGTTCTCAGCGCTGAGTGTTATCGCTCCGACTGCGGCGCAGTGCAGAGAACATGAATGGGTGAAGGTTTCCGAGGATAAACGGGCATTTGTGCTTGAGAAGTCAGGCGAGACGTTTGTGCCGTGGGGGTTCAACTACGACCATGATAGAGAAGGTCGGCTGCTTGAAGATTACTGGGATTCGGAGTGGGATACAGTCAAGCAGGATTTCCATGAAATGAAGCTGCTCGGAGCCAATGTTGTTCGTATCCACATTCAGGTTGGCAAATTTATGAAGGGGCCGAACGAGCCCAATAAAGCTTCTCTGGAGCAGCTTGTTCGTCTGATTAGCCTGGCTGAGCAAGTGCAGCTCTATCTGGATATAACCGGACTCGGTTGCTACCACAAAAAAGATGTCCCCCAGTGGTACGACAAACTTCCTGAACAAGAGCGTTGGGATGTGCAGGGGCGCTTCTGGGAAGCTGTTGCTCAACAATGTGCTGAAAGTCCTGTCATCTTCTGCTACGATCTGATGAATGAGCCGGTTGTAAGTGGTGGTGGAAAACGAACTGACTGGCTGGGTCCTGCCTTTGCGGGCAAACATTTTGTTCAGTTTATCTCGCTGGAGCAAGCTGGGCGGGCCCGCACAGCTATAGCGGTGCAATGGATCAGGAAACTATCGGAAGCTATCCGCAAATATGACGACCGTCATTTGATAACTGTGGGTCTGGTTCCGTGGAGCCTGGAGCGTAAAGGGCTCACGTCCGGCTTCGTTCCGGAGAAGGTCGCTGGCGAACTTGACTTTATTAGCGTGCATATATACCCTGAGAGAGCGAATCTAACAGAGGCGATAGAAACTCTGGCAGGATTTTGCGTGGGAAAGCCTGTGGTTATCGAGGAGATGTTTCCTCTGAAATGTTCGTGTGCTGAGCTTGAGCGATTCATCGAAGATTCACGAATATACGCCTGCGGTTGGATAGGGTTCTATTGGGGGAAAACGCCCGAAGAGTGCAGAAGGTCCGATCAAATCCCAGATGCATTGACATTAGGTTGGCTCGAATTGTTCGAGAAAAGAACAGAGCCGCCAAAATGACAATATAAGGGTTATGGAAGAGGCGTTCGGCTGGGTTTATGCCCGACCTGCGACAAACAAGCCAAAGAGGATTTTGAGTACAAAACGAATTTGGATTCTCCGACTTCGCTTGGGACAAGTGTATTCATTAAGCGATCAGCTTCCTATAAGAACCAAGTTCACTTGGTTTGTTAGGTAGAATTATGCTTAATCCACTCTCTATTTATTTATATTTCCCAGAACTTGGTCTAAAGCTTCTACAAGATTCGTTATCTCTTTTTTATCTATTGTCAAAGGGGGTAAAAATCGTATTGTACGGGAGGATGGATTATACCCTATAAGAAATCCCCTTTTTAGCATTTCTTGATAAACAAATGCAGTCGTGAAATTATCATGCACTTTGGCAAATTCCATGCTGATCATTAAGCCTCTGCCTCTTATTTCTTTTACAAATTTGTAGTGCTTTTCTATTTGGTGGAGTTGACTTAAGAAGGTATCGCCCAAGGTAAAACTTCTATCAACTAATTTCTGCTCTTTAATAATGCTGATAACTTCCTTTGCAACAGCACAACCCAACGGATCATTCTGATGAGATTGAACATAGTGAAAGTTTCTCTTTTCCAGCTCATGTGCAACGTCGTGTTTCATTGCGACTGCGCTAACCGGATACCCGTTGCCCAGACCTTTTCCAACAGCAACAATATCCGGCTGGAGAGCATAATGGTTAAAACCGTACCACTTTCCTGTGCGCCCGAATCCGGTAGTCACTTCATCAACAATAATGACCCCATTATTCCGTTTGACTTCCTTTACTATGAAATCAACCAGTTTTTCAGGTGGGAATTTCACGTTGCCGGAAGCACAGCCAGGTTCAAATACAAATGCTCCAATCTCATCAAATTGAATATCCTTAATTTTATCACAACTTCTGTCACATTCGCTTTTATCCTTGCAGGTCAAGCAGCTATTAAGATTAATGTGGACCCACTCCTTGATATCTCTCCTTCCTGCGGAGCCGTACGCTGCCAGATATGATTCTGATAGTGTAAGGAATAATTTTTTGCCGGTTATGACCTTCGCAATTTGGACACCGAACTCGACTGCTTCGCTCCCTGAGCTTAAGAATATGCACTTGCCATCCGTGAAACCAACGGATTCCAGCAAATCTACAGAAGCATCTTCAGCAAGATGGTTTGTATAACGATAGTGAAGATGCATGACCTGATCTATTTGTTTCTTAATAGTTTCATTTATTCGGGAATGGTTATGTCCGAGTATTGTACACCATACACCCGATTCGAAATCGACATATTTCATATCATTTGTATCATAGAGGTAACAGTTATGACCTCGAACAATATCAGCTTTCACAATTTCATGGCACTTGAGTATATGGTTCATGTGATTTCCTGCCATATTCGGTTCCCACCTAAGCCGGCAAAATAACTGCTGTTTTAATTTCAAAGGCTATAGCTTAATTAAGCACCAAGAGAGCGGTCGCGCACTAAGCAAATTCAACGCGGTACTTTTTAGGATTTCTGATTTTCTTTATCGAATCATCAAGAAAAGAAAGCTCGGTGGCGAGTCTTTTCTGTATTGTCTGCATGTCTTCGGCTGATTCAAACGGCTTCAATAAGTCCTGCGGGTCAGAGTGCAAAGCTGAAACAATATCCTTCTCATAGAGCTTGTCCTTGACTCTGATAATTGACTTTCTGCCGGGCCGGCTGGGTTTGTCCGGCGAGGTCTTGAACAGCCCTTTGTCACCATATTGGGTGATTTTATAGACTATTTCTATAGCGGGTGCGTAGCGGGACACCGCGAACCGAGTTCCGATGCCGATGCCGTCGATCTGCGCACCGGCCTTTAGCAAATCGGCAATCTTGAATTCATCGAGGTCGCCGCTTACAAAAATCTTCAGGAACGGGACATTTTGTTCCTGGAAATGTTTGCGGGCAAAGTTACTGAGCTTTACAAGATCGCCGCTATCAATGCGGATTCCTCTTATTTTTATGCCCTTTTCTTCGTGAAACTGCTTTGCCAGGCCGGCAGCTATTTTTATCCCTTCGACAGAGTCGTATGTATCTACCAGCAGGATTGCGTTTTCGCGGTAAAGCTCGGCGAAACTGCGGAAGGACTGCTCTTCGGATTCGTGAACCTCAATGAAGGAATGCGCCATTGTTCCCGCGTAGGCGAAATTGAGCAGCCTGGCAGCGAACACGTTGCTGGTCGCCCGGAAGCCTGCCATCTGAGCGGCCCTTGCCGAACGTACAGAGGCCACAGGTCCCTGGCAGCGTCTCAGGCCGAAGTCGACCACCGCAATGCCGTTTGCAGCGCTCGGACCTGCGGTAACGCGAGCGCAGGCGATGGCAACCCTTGCTGCAAGTGTGGCCTCGATAATTGAAAAGCCGAGTATATTTAGAACGTAGCTTTCGAGCAACTGTGCGCAAATCAGGTGCCCTGCTACCTCAAGGGCAGGTTCGTTCGGGAAAAATACCGTGCCTTCAGGTAAAGACCGTATTTTTACATCGGGCTTGAGACCTGCGAGGTACTGCAGGAAGTCATCCGAAAATAGTCTGGTTGAGCGCAAGAAGTCGATGTCGGTTTTAGAAAACCGGAACTCGCGTAGATAAGACTCGATTTCGCTAAGCCCGGCCAATACAAAAAATCCCCAATTTTCCGGCAGCCTTCTGATAGAGACCTCAAAGCAGGCAGTGTCGTGCATTTGCTTTTTGAAATACACCTGAGCCATCGTCAGCTCATACAGGTCGGTGAAAAGTGATGGAGTATCCTTAATTAACCACATTGCAGACTCCTCTTGAGCACACTTAGCTCTGTAATTTCAACTCCTATCTGCCTGAACTCATCGAGTATTTCCTGCTCAGGCCTTACCTCAAGGCCCTTGACCGCATCCTTTAGAAGGTAAAGTTCTATATCAGGAAACCTTTTAAGCCCTTGCACCACGTAATATACGCAGAAATCAAGAGCAACACCGAAAACCACAACCTTTTTTGGGTTAATTATTTCCACAAGTTTGTTCGTGTTGGGGTTTGAAAAAACATCGATGCTGTCCTTTCTTATGACAATATGGAACTGCTTTTTACAGGTAAGCTTTTGTAAAGCGTCGGTGTCCATCTTTTCAATTTGAACATATTCAATCGGCAGTTCGCCCAGGAAGCCTACCCTTTCGCTACCGGGCTCACCGGCAATGCAGTGCGGCGGAAAGGTCCGTTTGAAATCAGGGGTCTCGGAAATCTCCTTATTATCCGGGCTGTGCCAGTCAATATCGGCGATAATTGAGTAGCCATTTTCGAGGGCGAATTTGCGCACCTCGCTTACTCTGTCGATGATGTTCTCGGCACCGGGTACATACAACCTTCCTGCCGGCCACATAAAGTCGAACTGCGTGTCAACATCCCAAAATATTACGTCTTTTTTCATAAAATTCCCCCTATTAGATGCATAAAAATAACCGCAGGTGATGGAATTTGCAAGACGTTATTCCAAGAGAAGGCAGAACCTGCTACAATGCAAGGCAGCGTACGGAAAATTGTGTAAATTGCATTATGCTGAAAAATCTCATTTAGTGAAAGATGCTGGATGTTCAGCGATAAGAGGGCAATTTATGAAAAGTTACAGAAAAGAGCTCTGGTTCAACACGAAAAGCAGAAGAGAATACATCAACATTACGCCGCAGGTTCAGGAGTGTCTTGAGGAAAGCGGTATCAGGGAAGGCTTCGTGCTCTGCAATGCGATGCATATTACGGCCAGTGTTTTTATCAACGACGATGAATCCGGGCTTCATCATGACTTCGAAGTCTGGCTGGAAAAATTGGCGCCCGAGAAGCCTTACTCGCAGTATCGGCATAACGGCTTCGAGGACAACGCTGATGCACATTTGAAACGCAGCGTGATGGGCAGGGAAGTGCTCGTGGCCATCACCGGCGGCAAGCTTGACTTTGGGCCGTGGGAGCAGATATTTTACGGGGAATTCGACGGCAAAAGAAAGAAGAGGGTCCTCGTAAAAATCATCGGCGAATAAATTCGTCGCTCGTATCTCGTTTTGCGAAAAAGCAAAATGCGTAAAGCTAAGAATGCAAAACCACAGCATAAAACCTAAAACCAGCCACAAAGAACACGGATTTACCAGATAAAATTATGTGTTTGGAATTGTTCTTGGTAGTATAGAGCCTCAAGAAAGGCTGAAAATCATGATAGAGGTTATGCGTATAAGCAAATGCTTTCGACGCCGCAAACAAAAAGGCAGGGGCCTTTACAAAAAATTCTTCGGACAAGATAGGAAGATGTTTTATGCGGTGAGAGACGTTAGTTTTCGTGCTGAAGCCGGGACTATTTTAGGTCTTCTGGGGCCCAACGGTGCGGGCAAAACGACACTGCTGAGAATGCTCTCGACGGCACTTAAACCCACGGCGGGAACAGCCAGTTTCGACGGTATAGATATCATTGAAAATCCCCTTGAGGTCCGCAAAAGAATAGGTTTTCTTTCCGACGATACCGGGCTTTATGGTCGGCTGACCGCACGTGAGATGATAGAATATTTTGGGAAGCTTCACGGAATGGAGCATAAGAGACTTAAGGAGCGTGTGAACGAGCTTTTCAGCCTTTTGGACATGACGAGTTTTGCCGACAAACGCAATGATTCGCTATCTTCGGGTATGAAGCAGAAGGTTTCCATTGCCCGCACGCTGGTTCACGACCCTGAGGTTATTATATTCGACGAGCCCACTACGGGGCTGGATGTTGCCGCGGCCGAAGCCATTCTGCAATTCATCGAATCCTGCAAGGCAGAGGGGAAAACCGTTCTGTTTTGCACACATCATATGCACGAAGTGGACAGACTCTGTGACAGAGTGGTGATTCTTCATCAGGGTCATCTCTGTTTTCAGGGAAGCCTGGAGGAAATGCGGTCCCGTACGGGACAAACACATCTGGATAAGGCATTTCTGGCGTTGATTGATTCGGCGGAGGTGAGTCATGCGGCTTAGTATTCTCACCATCTATCTAAAGGATATGAAGGAAGTATTGCGCGACCGCAAAACGCTCGTTTTTATGCTGTTGCTGCCTACCCTGGTCGTGCCTGTCCTGATGAACGTTATGATCGGATTCATATCCAGGGTCGAAAAGAAGGCCCGAACAGAAACACTAACTTATGCCATTTTCGGGGCCGAATTCCTACCAGAGCTGGCTGATGCTTTCACCGAGGAAAAAGGATTCAAGAAGATAAATATTCCTGCACCTGACGCGATTGAATCGGCCATCTCAGAAGACCAGATTAAATTCGGATTGGTTATCCCTGAAGCAGTTCGCGAGCAGTTCGCCAGCGGTGAGCAGGTTGCCGTACGGCTGTACTACAACAACGCGTCTGTCGCCAGCAGGGTCAGAGACCGGGCCGGCAAAGCTATCCAGGAAGTCGGTAAACAATGGCGGTCGAATCGTCTCACCGGTCTTGGCCTGGATACCACGGAAAAGCAGGAGAGTTTACTTAATCCTATCACCATCGAAGAGCACGGCACGGCCAACATGCGAGAAGTCATCGGCGAACGTCTGGGCGGGATGCTTCCGTACCTGTTTATCATCTTTTGTTTCTTGGGGTCTATGTATCCGGCCATCGACATCGGCGCCGGCGAAAAAGAACGCGGGTCGCTCGAGACCCTTCTGCTGGCTCCGATTCGACGAAACCGGGTAGTGCTTGGCAAGTTCTTCGTGATTTTTACCACCGGTATAACAGCGGCTTTGCTGAGCCTTACAAGTATTGGTCTTATGTTGGCGGTAAAAGTAAAGGAGCTTACAGGGCCGTTGGGTGAGGTCATTCAATCAATCAGTGTGATAGACCTTGTGCTGATTGGAGCAATGCTGATTCCCACCGCAGCTATGTTCGCTTCGCTGCTGTTGAGCATATCCATCTACGCCAAGAGTTTCAAAGAGGCCAGCTCATACTGCGGTCCGCTTAATTTCCTTGTTATTCTTCCCGCCCTCTTCGGCTTACTTCCTGGGGTGGAGCTTGATTGGATTCGGGCTATGGTGCCCATTACCAACATTTCGCTGGCCATTAAGGAGCTTGTAAAGGGCACCATGAACTATCACATGCTTGCCGTCATTCTCGGCTCAAGTTTTATTATCGCCGGTGCTTTACTTGTCTTCTGCACCAAATGGTTTGAGCGTGAAGAGGTGCTTTTCCGGGAATAAACGGCTAATCAGGGCGTGGTGACCCAGTGAAATTACTGTTTTTCTTATCCCAGGTGGTCATAATACCAATTCTATTTATTAATTGCCCATACCCCTGGCCTGTCATTCCCGCGAAACTTGTGCCTGCAAAAGGCTGTAGCCCACATTTCTCACAACCTTTGATTTTTAGTGATTTTCCGTGAGAAGGGTGGGTGGAACCCTCACCATTTTCGCTTCGTGTGCTGTTTCAGCTCTCCTGATTTCAATATCGTAAATAATTTACTGTAGTAGCCATATATTGGTGTGTTTTCGAACCGGCTGCCTTCAATGAGCACACACAGTGAGCGTTGTTAGTAAGTGTTTATTCGGAAAATCGATTTGCCACTGCTGATAAACTCTCAACATCGCAGCGGCGTCGGACAAAGTTGTCTGAGATTTGCATACACCTGCTTAAAAAGCTCTCGATACGGATAGCTTTCAGACAGCGAAACCCATACTTTGCGAACCGTGAAATTATGCCGGTGATTCTTTCAGCCTGTTGTAATAATAGCCCACCAGCATCGGATGTTATGTTGCCGCCGTTGAAATGAGCCACGATTTTACGAGGATTTTCGGTTTGAAAATAGAACGTCTTTTGATTACAGTGTGTTTTCATATGGTAGCTCCTTGTCCTCGGTTTAACTTCCTTGTTTTCAAAAAGTTATACCAGAACAAGGAACTTTTTTCTACCATAGCTGTGAGAAATGTGGGTTAGTATCGGTCACTCCTAATCACTGCATATGGCTCAGGTGTTGGCGAGCCTGCTGCAATTTTTGTGGAAACTTGTCGCTTCTAAACGCTATAGTCCATTTCCGCAAAATAATCCAACCCCCAAAGCGAACCAGATGGTTGCGCCACGAACGATACCACCGCCTCCAGCCCAATCGGATGTTATGAAAAAATAATAAGATACTGGTGAACGAGAGAATACTTACAGGCACCAGAAAAATGTATCCAAATTGATAGAACCTACCCATAATTTTTCTGCTGATTTGCTGTATCTCTTCAGAGTTCAATGGTTCATCAGGTTCAAACAATGGAAAATTTCCATCATAATATTCCCAACCAATATCCTCAAGGTGGTAAATCCGCTTTTGTCTTTGCAACCTGCCCCTTAATTCCGTACCAGGGATGGGCACCGGCAGTAGTATCTGTACTGTGTCAATTTTTGCCTTCCGGATAAAATCCTTATAACACCTGGCCCGTTCATTGACGGACATTCTAAAGCCACTATTGTCCTTAAGAGGATAGCAGAAGATAAACATCCCATGCACCAAAAACCGAGATTCGTGAAATATTCTCGTCAGTGAAAGCATATCGGCCGAGCTGATATGCTTGTTCATAGCCTGCAGTTCCTCCTCAATGGGGGATTCATAGCCGATGCATATTGTTCTAATGCCGGCATCTCTCATAGCAGAAAGCAATTCCTGATCCCGCGCCTTGTCCAGTCGTATCTGAACAGTTATCCGCAATCGCCTGCCGATTCTTTGCTGGTAATCCGCCAGCATCCTACAAAGTCTTATCGTTTCGTCCCGTTGCTGGCCGAAAAGATCATCAACGATAAAAAAATTCTTCGCGTTGTACGTCTCCACAAGAAGACTAATGTGCTCAAACAATCGCGCCGGGTCAGCAGCTCTCGGTTTACCCTTAACAGTACAGAACTCACAATTCATGCCACAGCCTCTTATTCTTTCAACAGGGTAAAGTTTGATCTTAGCATAGCGCACCAGCGAGAAATCCGGCAGCGGCAGCTTGTCAAAGTCCATCAAAGGTTCTCGTTTTGCAGTGAAAAAAGGTTTACCATTTTTCAGATAAGCAATACCTTTGATTTCACTTATATCTTGATTGCCTTCTATAGCCTGCAACAGTTCTTTGATTGTTTCTTCCCCTTCGCCGAGAACAACATAGTCAATACCTGCAGAGAGCGCTTCGGGTACAGTCTCTTCCACGAAATGCTGTCCGCCCGAGATAGTGATAACTCCTTGTTTCCTGTAGAAATTCGCTATTTGATACAGTCTGGGGATGGTGCTGGTCAAACCCCCATATAATCCAACTACATCCGCTGGCCTTTGCCTCTGTAAAAATTCATGGTCGGCCCCCATTGTGTCCGACCGGGGCCCGAATTTGCCGAGATTATTTTCATCAATAACCTCAACATCCCATTTTTCCATTTTATTGGCTGCACTGGCTACACAAACAGCACCTAAAGCCGTTGTCCTTCTGGCTATGCGTGAATAAATATTAAAGGCTGGATACGCTGGAATCACAATCCTTAACCGATATTTTCTCTTAGAGGGATTCAGCATGCTAAAACCCTATCGATACTTTATCTACCCGAAAGCCAAATAAACCAGATAACTCGAGTTAGCAGGTATCCGTAAACAAAAAGAGACTTATTTGTTTAGTTATTCACAATGAAATACTTCTTCCATATTCATCCACCATTCTCCCTCAGTTCTGAATTCAATCGGCCGCAAACAGGGCATGCAGACGTCCCACCATTTCTGTGTCGCTGGGTCTGCGGCCATTTTCTTCAAATCAGCATCAAAATCAGCACCGAGATATTCAAAATAGCTAAAAAGGTAAAATTTTCCATCTTCAAGCTCCCCAAGATAGATTGAATAGTTGCGTATGTTCCATCCTTTAATCATCCTTAATTCGTCCGGTCCAACATCTGCCTGAAGTTTCTTATATTCTTCTATTTTCTCTTCCTTGACACTAATTACCATCCCATAACGTTTCACCTGGCTCATATCTGTGCAACCTCCAATGACAGTTATCAGAAACAATCAATTAGGTACTCCCACTTGTCCAGACCATTTTTGGCTTCTTATAAGGTGGAAGCTGTAGCATTATATAGAATATGTTCCTCAGTTGCTTCGCTTCGCGAAGCGAAGCAACTGAACCGATTTCCGAAATACGCCTCAGCCGGCGTCCGGTAGTCCAAGCTCTGGTGCGGACGGCGGTGGTTGTAAAAATCAAAGTAAGTGCCTAAACCAGAGAGCGCTTCCTGCACATCCTGATACTCATTGAGGTAAACCTCCTCATATTTCACGCTTCGCCAGAGCCGTTCAGAAAAAATATTGTCGAAAACTCTGCCCCTGCCGTCCATACTGATACGTACTCGTGCCTGCTCCAAACGACCAGTAAAATCTCTACTGGTAAACTGACTGCCCTGGTCGCTGTTGAATATCTCAGGGGTTGCGATTCGCAGAGCATCATCTAATGCGTCAACACAGAACAGCGAATCCAGACTGTTCGAAACTGACCAACTGAGGACATATCGGCTGAACCAGTCCAATATGGCCACAAGATAAACAAAACCAGCCAACAGTCGAATGTATGTAATATCTGCTGACCATACTTGATTGACACGCTCAATGGCAACGCCACGTAACAGATAGGGATATATCTTGTGCTCAGGGTGCCTTTTCGAGGTCTTTGGCTTGGGATACACCGGCATAAGCCCCACCAGACGCATCAGCCTGCGAACCCGATTATGGCCAATGACAACGCCATCTCTCTTAAGCTGCTGCGTCATTCTTTCGACGCCATAAAATGGCGTTTTGGTGTACTGTTTGTCGATCCGGTCCATAATATCGAGTGTCTCTATAGACATTGGTTTGGGTTCATAATAGAACCTGCTGCGATTGACGCCGAGCAACTGGCACTGCCTGCGAATACTCAGCCTGCTGTCTCGGGGATCAACCAGTTTATGTCTGTCTGTTACTGAAGCAGCTCTAACTTTTTTTTCAGAAAATCCACCTCCACTGTAAGCTTGCCAATTTGCTGATAAAGCTTTTCCTCGGCTCTGTCGTTATTAGCTTTTTTACCCGGCCTTCTGTCCATAACTTCAGGCAATAGCTCCAAGGCTCGCTTTTTCCACTTTGAGACCTGATTCGGATGGACTTCGTAAATGGATGCGATTTCATTGATTGTCTTTTCGCCCTTGATCGCTTCGAGTACCACTCTTGCCTTTAATTTGCCTGGGAATTGCCTTCGCTGTGCCATAGTTACCTCCTTGAACAGCTTCACTATACCACAGCTCTACACCTTAATCACTGGTCCAAATTTCTGGGAGTATTATAGAGTAGCGATTACAAGCAGGAACCTTAAACCCGCTAACAGTTGTCAAAGCTGATCCAAAAATTTACAGATTTTTTGGTTTTTTTTGAATTTAAGCTTGACAAGAACATAGGGAATGTACTATATGTGTTTGTTATAGGTGGAGTCCTCAAGGAGGAGGTTCTTACAAGTTTCCACAAGAGTACAGTGTGTCATTGTTACGTAAGAAGGGTTGTTGTTTAGCATTATAATACTCCTTTGGGATTATACTCTTAGATGTACTTGAATAGATGTAACTACTTGGTAAAGCTGCCTAAAGCGTTTTGTTTGAACTATGTAGCACTGGGTAAAACACCAACATGGTTCGTTTGGGTTTTAGCTGTTTCGCTCTTGATATCCGCTGGTATAACCTACCGTGTTCTGGCCTCTCACTTTAAGCTCATTACCGATGCTCTCATTACGCTGCCTGTTCCCCTGAGTGCTCTCCCTGCACAAATCGGCAATTGGGTCGGCAAGAATCTGCCCATTAGTACTACTACCAGAGAATATATGGAGGAGAACTTTGCGGATGATTTTCTGAGTCGACGATATATTAACGCGGCTACTAAGACCTGGGCTGATGTATATATCGTATATTGCTCGTCCCGACCTGGGGGTATACTGGGCCACCACCCTCGGGTGTGCTATCCTGGATATGGCTGGATCTACGACAGTACTGAGCCGTCCCAATTTATCTCGCGG
>Ga0209636_10004559_pt1 | contig 14133 bp, 14 predicted proteins | sample DeeMarSWOR152_54_FD_187464 | JGI IMG/M metagenome (GOLD analysis project Ga0209636, IMG submission 187464) | Marine sediment microbial communities from White Oak River estuary, North Carolina - WOR-1-52-54 (SPAdes) (version 2) | ecosystem: Environmental > Aquatic > Marine > Intertidal zone >...
CTCTTTTCTTGTTTACTATCCAGGAATAAAGGCAGAGGAGACCAACGTCTACAATAAATTTGACAAACCCATTTATTACAACCTTACCCTCCAACTCCTGGCATCAAAAACAAGAAAAGAGCTCTACGAGAATTACCTCTTTCAGCTCAAGCCCGCCACAGACAACCGCCCTTTCTTCTTCAATTTTTATAAACTCAATAAAATGAAAGCCACCTACAAAGCTCTGGGCCAAAAATGGCTACCCCTTCTCCAAGGAGGTTTCCTGGTGCCTCTTCTCCTTTTTCAATCATTGATTGTTGCTTTCCTTTTGATTCTTTTGCCCGTTCTTGTGCTTAAAAGAAATATCAGAAACAGGAAGGATATTTTCCTAAAGGTATTTTTCTATTTCAGTTTGATCGGGGCAGCTTTTATGTTTGTTGAAATAACCTGGATACAAAAATTTATCCTCTTTCTTGGACACCCCCTCTACTCTGTTTCGGCAATTATTTTTTCTCTTCTCGTCTCTTCAGGATTGGGAAGCTTTTTCTCCCAAAGTCTCTTCGGTCAAAACTTAAAAAAGAAGCTTCGCTTAAGCCTCATTCTCTGCAGCAGCCTTATCCTTATTTATATGCTTCTTCTCCCTTTTTTCTTTGAGAGTTTTCTGGGCTTCAAATTCTCTCTGAAAATCATCCTGACCTTTTTGGCAATTTTTCCTCTTGGCTTTTTTATGGGATTTCCCTTTCCCACAGGGATTCGAATCTTAGAGTCAAAAGAGAGAAGAATAATTCCCTGGGGCTGGGCTACCAATGCCTTCTCTTCTGTGATTAACTCAGTATTTGCTCTGTTGATTGCTTTCTGGGGAGGATATCAACTTGTTCTTATCTTAGCCGCCGCCGGATACTTACTTGCCCTTCCTTTTCTGAGCTTCTCCAACCATGGGAACAAAGCGAACTCCTAAGATATGCTTGACCTTCAGTTCCTTCCCTGCTTTAGTTAAAAGAGTGAGAGTTTGATAATAAAGGGTACTTCCCAAAGGAATGATAAGCCTTCCTCCATCTTGAAGCTGTTCAATAAGCGGAGGAGGAATATGGTTAGCGGCACAGGTCACGATAATGGCGTCAAAAGGAGCATGCTCTTGCCAGCCAAAATAACCATCTCCTCCTTTCACCTGAATTTGAGAGTAATTCAACTTTTTCAAAGTCTGAGCAGCTTTCTTTGCCAGGCCTTCTCGTATCTCGACCGAAAAAACCTTATCCGTGAGGTGAGCAAGAACAGCAGCTTGGTAACCAGACCCGGTCCCAATCTCTAAGACCTTCTCTCCTTTTTTGAGTTTGAGGTGTTGGGTCATCAAGGCCACTATGTAAGGCTGGGAAATTGTCTGTCCTTCATCTATAGGTAAGGGATAATCCTCATAGGCTTTCCTCTGGTAGCGAGAACTGACAAAAAGATGGCGAGGAACTTTGCCCATGACCTCCAGGACTTTCTCATCGGTGATGTCTCTCGCTGCAAGCTGCCTTCGAACCATTTCCTTTCTTCGCTGGGCATAAATCTCATCCTCTTGGCCTAATAATAGAGGAGAAAGAAAAGAAAGAATGATCCCAAGGAAAATGATTAACCGAAAAAAAGCCCTCATTTTGCTCTCCTCGCTTGAATAATTTCGGTCTATTTAAAAAAGGTCATATCTGAAACTTGTTATATTTTCTTTGAAAATCCATAAGAAATCAACTCTCATTCCCCAGTAAAAAAAAGACTGAGAAAAAATAAAAAATTTTCGCGTCTAAAAACATATTGAAAATGAAAAAAATATGCTCCTTACAGGCGATGAAATTCGCTGACCTTTAAGGGTGAAAAAATAAAGATAAAAATCACCCCCTAAATCATCTTTAAGGGCGATTGACTGAGAAAGGAAGTTTTGCGAGTATTATACGAAATTGAAAAAATATGTATTTTCTGTTAGTATGGATAGCAAATCTCTTGACCTAAAAGAAATATTTATCAAATGGAGCACAAGGCTATCTACCCTGGGTCCTTTGACCCTATTACCAACGGTCATCTGGACATCATCGAAAGATGTTTTGATATCTTCGACAAGATACTCGTTGCTGTCTTGGAAAATCCCAAAAAGAGACCTCTTTTCTCTACTGAAGAAAGGGTGAATATGATCAGAGGAATTTTTGAAGGGAGGGAAAAGATAGAGGTGAAAGCCTTCGATGGCCTCCTGGTTGATTTTGCAGAGAAAAATAAGACCAAAGTTGTCATCCGAGGCTTAAGAGCCATTTCAGACTTCGAATACGAATTTCAAATGGCTCAAATGAATCAAAAACTAAAGCCTGATATTGAGACTTTTTTCATGGTTCCCAATGTCAAATACACCTATCTTAGCTCTAAATTAGTCAAAGAAATTTTTATGCTGGGGGGATGTGTCAAAGGCTTAGTACCAGAGCCGGTGGAGAGCCAACTGCAAGAAAAATTCAAAAAAAGCCAAAAAAACTTCGACATATAATTATAAAGGAAGGAAAAAATGGCCAAAGCAAAGCCAGTCGTTGGATTAGATATCGGTTCTAATTCAATAAAAGTTGTCGAGCTTAAAGCGAAGAAAAAAGGAGGAGATCTTTACGAGCTGTCTAAACTCGGATTTGAAGCCCTTCCTCATGATGCTATTGTTGAAGGGACCATCATCGACACCACCGCTGTAGCTGAAGTCATAAAAATGATTTTTGATGAAAACAAGATCGAAAACAAAAACGTCGTTATCTCAATCTCAGGAAATGCAGTCATCATCAAAAAAATATCTCTTCCAAAAATGGAACAAGAAGAACTGGCTGAATCCATTATTTGGGAAGCCAAGCATAACATTCCTTACGCCTACGAAGAGATAAATGTCGATTACGCTATTCTTGAAACGCCTGAGGACGAAGAAAAGAAAGATTTGGATATTCTCCTAGTGGCTGCCAAAAAGGACAAGATCGAAAACTACAGCAATGTCATCCATCAAGCCCGAAAAAATTTAGAAGGGATAGAAGTTGATGTATTTGCCTTGCAAAACTCCTTAGAGACAAACTACCCAGACCCTTATAAGCAAGGCACTATCGCCATTGTCAATATTGGTGCCCACTTGACCAACATCTTGGTCACCTATAAAGGAATTCCCCAGTTATTCCGCGATATTTCTATGGGAGGTTTCTTTTTCACTGAGAACTTAAGCAAAGAGCTAAACATCAGCTTTGACGAAGCTGAAAAGTTACTCAAAGGAACTCCAATGGAAAATGTCAATCCTGAGGCTGTAAATTCGGCTCTAGCCACGAACATAGACCAGCTTATAGGAGAAATCGAAAAAACCTTTTCCTTCTATGAAGTCGGAGAAAAGAAAGAAACAAAAATCGACCAAATTTTTCTTAGCGGCGGAGTGGCAAAATTAAAAGACATAAATAGTCAATTTGAACAAAAACTAAATATAAAAACAGCGATTTTAAATCCTTTCCATAAGGTCAGCTATAATGAAAAAAAATTTGATCCTGCATATATGGCAGAAATGGCCCCCCTCTTCGGAGTGGCTGTGGGCCTAGCAATCAGAACGGGGAAATAAGACAATGATAAAAATCAATTTATTAAGGCCAGAAAGAAAAGACTTAAAAGAAACCACCCCCCCAGATGAGGAAGAAATTAGGTTTAAAGAGAAAAAAATTAAAGAAAGAAAAGGACTGGACCTAACGAAGTTGATGATCCCCCTCGCCATACTCATAATCGCCTTGCTCTTCTTTTCTCAGAGAACGGCATTCAATAAAGAGAGAAGCCGCCTCGAGGAAGCTAAGGCAGAGAAACAGAGACTCGCTTATGTCTCTGCTCAACTCAAACAACTGAAACAGCAAAAATCCATTTACGAGAAAAAAATAAACCTCATCGAAAGGCAAAAATTACGCCAAGGAATCCCGGTGAGAATAATGGATGAGCTGAGCGGTAGCCTTCCTGACTGGGTTTGGCTGACTGAGGCAACCTACGATAAACGAGTGGTACGAATAAAGGGAAAAGCTCTCTCCAACAACCTGATCGCCGATTATATTTCTAATCTGGAGAACAGTGACATCTTCACCGAAGTCAACCTACTTTCTTCTACTCAGAAAAGAGTAAAAAACGACAACATCCTGGAATTTTCAATGAATGCAAGACACGCTCCACTCATGGGCATTGCGCCTCCAAGTCAAGCAGCAAAGACTCCTCCAAAAGGAGGGAAAAAATGAAAGGCAGACCATGGTATACTTACGCAATTATCGGGGTAATCATTGTTGGTTTCTTTTATTTCATCTACTACAAGCCTAAAGGAAAAGAATTAGCAAGTCTACGTACGGAAAGGCAAAAGATCATGGCCGAAGTGAAGAAAGCTCGCGCCAACAAGCGTCAGCTGGATAAAATTGAAGCTGAACTCAAAACCCTGAATGCGACTCTAGCCAATCTCGAAGCCATCATCCCCCAGAAAAAAGAAATAAGTGATATCTTGAGAAGGATTCAACAGCTTGCTTACGATTCCAGGCTCAATATCAGAAGATTTGCTCCTCAAAAATTGGCCGATCAAGAATTCTTCTCTGAACAGCCCATCTCTATAGAAATGACTGGAAATTACCATAACTTAGGCATGTTCTTCGACCAGCTCAGTCGTTTCTCCCGACTCTTTATCGTGGAGAATTTCTCCATAAAATCCCTCGCTCGACAATCCGAAGCATCCACAGTCACCGTGAGCTGCACAACGAAAACATTTATTTTTCATGAAGAAAGAGCTTTGGAAGAAAAGGCGAAACCTGCACCAAGAGGGAGGAGAACATGAAGAAAACACTAACAATTATTATTTTATTCTGCTTCATTTTTCTATACATCCCCCCTATCTTTTCCCAAGAAGAACAAAAGAAACCCGAGGAAAAATCCCTGGAGCCCCCTCCCGAAAGACCGCTTCCCACCTATGTTCCAGGGGGAAGAAGAGATCCTTTTAGGGACCTGCTCGGTGGAAAAGAGGTTAAGGAATCAGCTGCGGTTGGAGAAGAGGGTCAGCTTTCCATTGATGACGTTGTTCTTGTGGGAATCACCAAAGCCAAGGGAAAATTCACCGCCATAATCAATGATCCTCAGGGATTTCCTCACTTCATTAAAGTGGGACATAAGTTTTCTGATGGCTTTGTCTTAAAAATAGATGAATCCACCGTCGTTTTCCGTAAAACAAGGGGAAGAGGTGTCCCCTTAAGAACGCCTAGAGATATAGTCAAAGCATTATTTCCAGAGGAGCGTTAATATGAAAAGGAAAAATTATTTCAAACCCATTCTTGTCTTATGCATCTTCATCATTTCGATTGCATATGCACAAGAGAAAGAATCTCTCGTCAACATAAATAAAATCTTTGTTCAACCTGGTGAATTAAAAACGAGAATTGTGCTGGAAACAGACTCCTATCTCCCTCTCTTGAAAACCTACTACTCTCCAGAATCTCCTCAAACAATCATTGTTGAATGGGAAAAAGTCAAATCAGTCAAAGAGCCGCGTTTCAGCCCTGAAGAGTCTCCCTTAATTCAAAACTTAAAGGTAGAAAAAATCGACGAGAATCAGTTTCGTTTTTTCATTCAATTAAAAGAGCAAGTCCCTTATAGAATTTTTTCTTCCCCAGAGCGCCTGGTCGTCGAGTTGGTCAAAATTCAAAGAGCATTAGGAAAATATGTCATTGACCTTGAAACCGAGAAAACCTTCGAAGAAAAGTTTGAGTCGAAAGTCAATTTGAAAAAAGTTGAGGTGGCAGAAAAAGAGGACAGAGTGGATGTCATTGCCAAAATGGACGGCAAGGCTTTTCCCAACATTTTCGCCCTCGGAAACCCACTGCGTCTAATCGTGGATCTTTTGGAGACCCAGTATTCTGCTCCCTCAACTACCAATAAAGTGAATAAACAGGGAGTCAAAACAATCCGAACAGGTCAGTTTCAAACCGCAAATCCAGTAATCAGCCGAATAGTCTGTGATCTTACCCAACCTAAATTTTATGATGCAAAATTTGAAAATAATAATTTGGTGCTTTCCTTCTTCAAAGAAGTTGCTCATCCAGCTCCGCCTACTACTCTAAAGGAAGCAGTAGCCGAACTAGAAAAGGAACCACCTCCGCCAAAAGCAGAGGAGAAGGTGACTCAGGAAAAAGAGAAACCTCCTCCACCGCCTGAGAAGGAGCCAGCTCCAGCGGCACCAACTCAAGCGGAACCCCAATTGCCTTCATTCGAACCGAAAACTATTAGCGCCCCAGAAGAAATATATAGTGGAGAAATCCTCAGTCTCAAAGTGAAGGACGCCGACTTAAGGGATGTCGTTATGTATTTGGGTGGTTTTGCTGAGTTGAACGTTGCTTTTGATCCTGAAGTTTCAGGAAAAGTCACCTGCGATTTAGTGGATGTTCCCTGGGATCAAATACTTGATCTCATCCTTAAGCTCAACAAAATGGGAAAAGTCCTGGAAGGAAACGTTCTCCGGGTAGCTCCGGTTGGGGTATTGACTCGAGAACAAGAACAACGAAGACAACTGGCTGATACCAAAGAAAAGGCTGGTCCGCTTTTTACGGAAACAATTGCCCTTTCCTACTCCAAGGCCAGGGATGTCCAGGGACTTCTGCGGACCAAGCTTTCACCTCGGGGAGAAATTATCATTGATGAGCGGACAAACACTTTAATCATTTCTGATGTGGAAGAAAAACTCGATCTTTTAAAAAGACTAATCACTGTTGTAGACCTCCCTACTCCTCAAGTCTCCATCGAAGCCAGAATCTTGGAAGCCACGGCCAACTTCATCCGCAATCTCGGCATCCAGTGGGGATTCCGAGGCATAGCCGATCCCTTCTATGGAAACCAGACCTCCTTTAAATTTCCCAACAGTGTTACAGTAGACGGTGCTGTTATTCCCCAAGGAACGGTCACCAAAGGTTTGGGTGGTCCTCTCGGAGGCTATGCCGTCAACCTTCCAGCCCCTGCATTTAACTCGGCTATGGGTTTAACTATGGGTAATGTTTTGAATACATTCCGGTTAGATATGGCTCTTTCTGCTCTGGAGACTTCTGGAGAGGGCGAAATCATCTCTTGTCCGAGAGTGACAACGCAGAATAACAGGCAGGCTGAAATCATCCAAGGAAGACAAATTCCTGTTCAGACTGTATCTAATTTCACAGTGACCACGCAATACAGGAACGCAGCCTTAGAACTGAGGGTCACTCCCCAGATTACAGCCGAAGGCACCATCATCATGGATATCGATATCAGGAATAACGCTCCTGACTTCGCCAATCTCGTCAACGGCATTCCTCCTATCACTACCCAGAGCGCCCATACAACAGTCATGATTCAGGATGGAGGTACTACTGTCATTGGCGGTATTTACAGAACCGAGGATTCTCTGACGAGAGAAAGAGTTCCCTTTCTCCATAAAATACCCATCTTAGGAGCCCTGTTCCGCAATAGTTCCCGTACAACAACAAATCGAGAGCTCCTTATTTTTATGACTCCAAGAATTCTTAAGTAAGAGGATAAAAAATGAAAAAAACAAAATTCGTCTTACAAATAACGGTCTTATCTATTGTCGTTTTTTTCCTTTTCTCCTGCAATCCCATAGAGAATACGACCCGTTCGAATAGTCTCCTTATTGTTGTAAAAATTACCGGATATACTTTTGATGGTACTGCGGCAGATTACCTCCAGTCGGATGTCCTTGAGGAAAGCGAGGGGCAGGCATATGTTACCGCCGATTCAGCCACCGCTAGCTTAAGGGCAGAATTATTGGACCCAAGTGCAGAAGCTGAATCTTCGCTTTATAACGCTATATATGTTACTCGCTATGTCGTTTCTTACACCCGCTCCGACGGAAGGAACACTCCAGGAGTAGACGTTCCTTACTCCTTCGAAGGCGCTCTGCAGGCCTGGATTCAGATAGGTCAAGAAGAAGAAATCGGGTTTATCATAGTGCGAGAAGTCGCCAAAGCGGAGCCTCCTTTATTGGATCTGCATGATGCGCGAGAAGAAGGTGTTCTCCAGGTCACGGCCCAAGTCGACTTCTATGGCCAAGATACTGCTACCAGGCAAGTCAAGGCCACAGGCTATCTGACTATATTCTTCGCTGACTATATGAACTAATAAGGATGAGAAAAATGAAAACAAAAATAAGATATTTAATCATCTTTCCCTTGGGTTTCCTTTTAATCTGTCTATCCTCCTGCCAGAGAGAAAAGTTAGAAGAACTCGATCCCTTTGGTCCCGCTGGATTTGCCATTCTTATGGAAATGACTGCCAATCCCAATGTTCTTTTGGGAGGAAATACGCGTCAAACAAGTATTGTAACCACGACTGTCACAGCATATGATGGAGAGCCTCTAGCTAACAGAAGCGTGGTCTTTGAAGTGAAGGACTGGCTAGGAAATCGAACAACTGATCTCGGCTACTTTGATGGTTATAAAGAAGTCGTAACCGCAGTAACAAACAGCAATGGAGTTGTCTCGCTGCTTTTTTATGGGCCATTAAAAGAAGATCTCCCATCAGGCGATTATCATAAACATGTCTACATTTGGGCAAATCTCGTTCACCATGGAAGGGAAATTATCACAGAAGTCATCGAGATTACACTTATAAGAGGCGATTAAAAAGGCTCAAGCATTTTTCTCAGCTATTGCCTCTTCTTCAACTTCCAAAACATAATCCTATTCCCGATATTTTACCTCCTTTCGCTAGCCGAAAAACAAATAAAATCTACCCAACCTTTGCTCTGTTCATTTTCTGTTATAAATCACCTCTACAGGTCAAAAGTTAGTGTACAATAGAGTTCGCAATTTGCATTATGGAAGGTGGCCATCGTGACCTCTTTTCGCTCAAAAATCAAAAAGTTTGAGCGGATGACATATCTTTCAGGAAATAGGATTAGGCAAATGGAGTGTGGTCGTTTTTATGAATAATGAATTTATCAGGAGAACGATGTTTCTCTGTTTCATTCGAAAACAGAAATCGACTCTCTCGGTCTGACCTTTTTCAAAGACTCTTGGAGAACTTGATCCAAATCTTTCTTTCTTTTTGCTTTCAAAATCATCTGAACCCTGTTCATCCCCCTTAATTTCTTGACTCCAGCTAGTGATGGACCCAATACTTCAATCCCCTCTGCTTTGCTTTTCACCAGAGCAGAAAATTCTCTTGATTTCTGAGCCAGATTTCTCAGGTTTTCCCCCATGAATAAAATGCCAATCATATGAGAGAAAGGAGGATAATTCATGATGCGACGCAATTTTATCTCCTGTTTAAAGAAAGAAACATAATCCTGCGCAGCCGCCCCTTGAATACTGAAATGAGTAGGGAGTTCTGTCTGGATTATGACCTCTCCCTCACCCGTGTCCTGAAGATGACTCATCATCAGGCTTATGGTTTGGAAAGTCTTTTGACTGGCTCTGTAATCGGCAAGACCAAGGATTGTCTCCGGATAGAGAATGCCGACCAAAGAAACCGCTGGTAAATCAGTACGATGAGCTAAAAGCTGGGTTCCGATCAGAATTTCAATCTTTCCCTTCAAAAGGCTGCGGACCACTCGTTCCTGTTCCTTTTTACCCTTGATCTCATCGGAAGCAAAGGAGGAAACTCTCGCTTGAGGAAAATACTTCTTTAATTCTTCCTCGACAGCCTCGATTCCAAAACCCCTCAGTCTTATAATCTTGCTTTGACATCTAGGGCAAACTTCCAATTTGGGGAGGGAATAATTGCAGTAGTGGCAAACGAGCTTTTCTTCTCTCTTGTGATAAGTCAGAGAAATATCACAATTGGCACATTTAGGAATATATCGACAATTTGGGCAAAAAATTAAAGGGGCATATCCTCTCCGGCTAATAAAGATCAAAGCTTGTTCTCCTTTTTCTAATCTTTTCCTTATTTTCTCCTTGAATTGCTGGCCCATGATTTCTCTTCCGCTTCTCTTCCTTTCTATAGTCACCTTTCTCTTCTGTTCCTCTTGTTCAATATCCAGCAGATATCTCCCTCTCTTTGCCCGATAAAAAGTCTCTACGGTAGGCATAGCTGAACCATAAATAAGGATGGCCTTCTCCTCCCTGGCTCTTATCCGGGCTCCTTCTCGGGCATCATAAGATGGACTTTCTTGTTGATAGTAGGAATCATCATGTTCCTCTTCCACAATAATCAAGCCCAAATTGTCAAGAGGAGAAAAGAGAGCAGAACGGGGGCCAACCACAACCTTGGCTTCTCCGCTTCTGACCTTCAGCCATTCACTCTCTCTCTTCCTCTCTGACATCTGACTGTGCAGGAAAGCCGCTTCTTTTCCCAATCTCTTCTCGAATTTATCTATCAGTTGTTCTGTCAGAGAAATCTCAGGCACCAAAAACAAGACTTTCTCCTCTCTTTCCAGGACCTGCTTGATCAGATAAAAGTAAAGTATCTTTCTCTGCTCTTCAGGACCAAAGAGAAGAAAAGGCAAGAAGGCTTGTTTGTCTGCTTTTAGGGTGATTTGTTCTGCAATTTGTCTCAATCTCCCGCTCAAGCCGAATTCTATTTCCAGTTGCCTTTGGGGCACGGAAACCGGCCTCAACTTCCTTTGTTCTGGCTTTTTTAGGTCTCTCTGGAAATGAATTAAACCCTTTCTCGCCATCTGGGAAAGCAAGGAAGATGCGTTCTTCTTTCCAAACTTTCTCTGAAGGAACGATTGGGTGTAGGCTTTTTTCTGAAGAAGAGTCAGAATGGACTTTAACTCCTGGGGAAGCTTTTCCTTCCTCAAAGCTTCAGTTCCTTCTTCTGTGAGGTGAATCACCGTCCTGCTTTTGAGAACATAAGCAGGAGGGAGAGAGGCCTGGAGAAGTTCTCCCCATGAGGTGTAATAATAATCGCTTAACTTGCGGGTAAAGGAAAGTATATTTTTTGAGAATATGGGTCTTTCGTCCAAAACCTCTTGAATCTCTTTCAGTTTTAAATCTTTCTCGGCTCTCCTCTTGCTTAAGCTGATAACGAATCCTGTAAGAATCCTCCCTCTGAAAGGAACAAGAACTCTGGCTCCAATCTTTGCCTGCTTCTGCCAGAATTCAGGGATGAGGTAGGAAAAAGTCTGATTAAGAGGCAGAGGAAGAGCGACCTCAGCATACAAAGTCATTTTTTGCCCAGGAAGGCCATAACTTTTTTCATGTCCTCCCAGACCATCTTTTTGATTTCCCGATTTCCTTCATTCCTGATGAGGTAAGAAGGGTGAAAAGTTGGCATCACGCGAATTTTCTTGAATTCATAAAAATTTCCTCTTAAAAGACTCATACTCAGACCACTTTCGATAAAGAAATCAGCTGCGACTTTTCCCAGGGTAACGATGACCTTGGGATTGATCATCTCTATTTGTTCCAATAGGTAAGGTGCACACTGTTCAATTTCTTTCTTGTAAGGAGTTCTGTTCTGGGGAGGTCGGCATTTAATAACATTGGTGATGTAAACTTCCTGTCTCTGGAAGCCCATGGCATTGATAATTTTCGTCAGAAGCTGCCCTGCTCTTCCCACAAAAGGCTGGCCCCGAACATCCTCATCATGGCCTGGTGCCTCGCCGACAAAAATGAGTTCGGCTTCTAAGCTTCCTTCTCCAGGAACAGCATTCTTTCTTTCTTGGAAGAGTGGGCATTTCTGACAGTGAAGGATGCTTTCTTTCAGGGAAAGAAAAGAAGAACTTTTCGAAACAGATGAATAAGGTAAAGATGCTGGGAGTAATGAAAGATACTCTACGCCTAACTGAGAAAAAAATTTCATCCTCTCTTCAAGATTAGAAAGGAGTTTATCGACTTTTTCTCCCAACGATATCCTCTATTATATCGAATATAATCTGGCTTATCTCCCTTTTGCTCATTTTTTCAGTCTTTACGACTTTTCCCTCCGGATCAATAATGATCACTTGGTTAAAGTCGGAATCGAAACCAGTATCCTGCTTGGTAACGTCATTAGCCACGATCAAATCAAGTCCCTTCTCCTTCATCTTCTCTTGAGCATTCTTGACGATGTTTTCTGTCTCCGCAGCAAATCCAACTAGGACTTGGCCAGCCTTTTTCTTTCCCAGGATTCCTAAAATATCAGCTGTCGGCACAAGTTCTGTCTTCTTGGCTAACTCTTTCTTCTTAATTTTTTGCGGAGATACATTCAAGAATTTAAAATCTGAGACAGCCGCAGCCATAATAACAGCGTCCATTCCAGGAAAGCACTTCCGAACTTCCATCTCCATTTCCTCAGCTGACTGAACTTTCTTCAATTCAGCCTTCAAAGGAGGGATGAGCTGAGTAGGCCCGGAAACGAGAATAACCTTTGCCCCGCGGCTCAGAGCTTCTTCAGCCAGTTCGTAGCCCATTTTGCCCGAAGACCTGTTGCTGAAAAAGCGAACAGGATCCAAGTACTCTCGAGTGGGTCCAGCAGTGATCAGGATGGATTTTCCTTTTAAACTCTTGCTCTTTTTGAGCAGCTTCAATCCTTCCTCAACAATCTTCTCTGGCGAGGCCAATCTTCCCCAACCTTCTTCTTGACAAGCAAGGTAACCTTTTTCAGGTTCAACAAAATACACTCCCATAGCCTTGAGTCTTTGGATATTAGTCTGGTTAGGACGGTGAAAATACATGGCTTCATTCATGGCTGGGGCAATAATTACGGGACATCTTACAGTCTGAAAAAAAGTTGATAGAAAATCATCCGCCACTCCAGAGGAAAACTTGCCTATTATGTTGGCTGTGGCCGGAGCAACACACAGAAGGGATATCTCTTGGGCTAAAGAAACATGGGCTATAGTCGCTGAGGATTCTTGTTCAAAGGGATCGACTATGGCTTTTTGACCCGAGAGGGCGCTGAAAAGAAGAGGGGCAATAAAGTGAGTTGAATTTTTGGTCATGATGACCTGAACATCGAACTTTTTCTCCTGAAAACGCCGGATGATCTCACAGGCTTTATATATGCTTATGGAAGAAGATACACCTAAAGCAATCTTCGCCACCTTAACCTCCCCTAACTTCCAGTGAAACTCCGAAGGATAGACAATATTTCCATTTTGCGATAATCGAGGCTACATCTTGTGGATCTAATAATCGATTCCAGCTCCAAGACAGATCTCTCCAATTCATCATTAATAACCACATAATCGAACTGATGATAATACCTAATTTCTTTGCGGGCTACTTCGAGCCTTTTCTGGACTGAAACCGAGCTCTCCTGGCCCCTAATTTTAAGCCTTCTTTTCAGGTCTCGAAAATGAGGAGGCATGATAAAGATAAAAACGGCTTTTTTGTACTTTTCTTTTATCTGTTGGGCTCCCTGGATGTCGATGTCTAAGAGGAGATCTCCTTTGGCTCCCTTCTTTTCAATCTCTCTTTTAGATGTGCCGTAATACTGGCCGTGAACAACAGCCCACTCGGCCAGCCTGTCCTCTTTAATCATGCTCTTGAATTCTTCTTGGGATACAAAATAGTAATCCTTACCCTCTACTTCTCCTTTTCTTCTCTTTCGAGTGGTATGGGAAACAGAAAACTCTGTGCCTTTGAAATCATCCAAGACTCGGCTACACAGAGTCGACTTCCCTGCTCCAGATGGTCCACTAATCACATAAAGCATAATCTTCCTCTTTTTTATATTAACAGAAACTTTCTAAGGAAGACACTCCCAGAGTAAGCCTTTCCATTTCTATGATGTAAAAAGGTTATTGGGAATAGCCTCGCTCCCATTCAGATTTTTAACGCCATTCTCCTTTCGGCCTTCTCGGCTGCTGCGTAACTCGCTGCGCTCAAACATACTCGCAGGTCGACTCGGTCGACTTCCCTCGAAAACCGAAATCCGAAGGCTAAATCTTCAATGGGCGCTTCTTCCATTCTCAATAACCTATCTGTGATTTATCTAATATAACGCAAAGTCAAATTGTTTCGCTTTCAGTTTATATCTATCTTTTTATTCTATATTTTGGATTTGCTGGCGAATGCTTTCCAGGTCTCCCTTAATTGTCAGAGTCTCTTGAATTATTTCCATGTTCGGAGATTTGGAACTTATGGTATTGGTCTCACGGTAAATTTCCTGGGCGATAAAATCCAGCTTCCTGCCCAAGGGCTCGCCTCTTTGAGGTGAGAGGAGCTGCTGAACATGATTTAAATGGCTTTTTAGTCTGGTTAT
>Ga0209636_10004560_pt1 | contig 14133 bp, 12 predicted proteins | sample DeeMarSWOR152_54_FD_187464 | JGI IMG/M metagenome (GOLD analysis project Ga0209636, IMG submission 187464) | Marine sediment microbial communities from White Oak River estuary, North Carolina - WOR-1-52-54 (SPAdes) (version 2) | ecosystem: Environmental > Aquatic > Marine > Intertidal zone >...
AGAGGACCCTCGCCAGTCTTTGGTTCATCGTCTTTTGGATTATCAGAGAATGAAAGCAGCCAGCACCCTCTTGAGAAAAAAAGAAGCTGAGGAGATGCTTAAATGGAAGCGAGCTTTCTCGCCTCCCTCATTAAAGGTGGAAGACCTGGATTTAATAGAGTTATCTTTATTTGACCTTGCCGAAGCTTTCTTTGCTGTCCTAAAGAAAAAAGAGAAAGAGGATTTCCAAATCATCAAGAGAAAAGAATATACAATCGAAGAGAAGATCAAGGAAATTCTTATGCTCCTCAGGGAGAATTCATTTCTCGACTTTTTAGATTTCTTTATCCAACAAGAAACGCTTGAAGAATCTCTTGTTTCCTTTTTTAGCCTCCTCGAACTCATCAAGACAAAAAGAGTTATCGCTGTCCAAGAAAGACTTTTCCAATCCATTAAAGTATGGCTCATAAAAGATCCTTCGACAGGTTAAAATCATGAACAATCGCCTTAAAACGATCATTGAAGCCCTGATTTTCATCTCTCAGAAGCCTTTAACCCTGGAGAAAATAAAAAATGTTCTGGAAGAATTCCCTCTTGAAGACATTGATAAGGCCATCGAAGAGCTTCTCAAAAGCTATAACTCCAACGAGAGAGGAATCCAAATCATAAAATCCGCAGGAGGCTATATATTCTCCACAAAGCCAGAGGATGATCGTTGGATAAGGCGTCTTCTCCGGATCGAAAGAAAAAACAAACTCTCTCCTGCTGCTCTGGAAACCTTATCAACCGTAGCCTACCATCAACCCATAACCCTGTCAGAAATCTCTGCCCTAAGGGATACAGACTCCACTCATACTCTAAAAACCCTCCTCCAGAAAAAACTGATCAAGATCGTGGGAAGAAAAAAATCCCCAGGCAGACCCCTAATCTATCGGACTTCTGATAAATTTTTAGCTTATTTCGGACTCAACAGCCTTAAGGAACTGCCCACTCAAGAGGAAATCTCTAAAATCTTGGAAGAGGGCGAAGATATTCAAGAATAGTTAAATCAGGGGTCAAGCCTTAACTTTCAACAAGGACGGATTCCGATCTTAACTTAACATTCAACATTTCGCTTTCTAGATTATATTTCTTTAAAAGAAATGTTGAAAGTTGAGACCTGACCCCGTTTTTGGGTTTCTTTCCAGGCTCTTAAAATGTGAGTTAAGTCATTTTTTCACCTATATTTAGGATTGACAAGAAGGTCTGATATGAGATAGTATTGTTAATTACTCATTAGTCAAAAAATGGAAATCATAGTCGCTGAAAATTGTGGTTTATGCTACGGTGTGAAAAGAGCTTTAAGGTTAGCCAAAGAAACTAGAGAAATGAAAAAGGGTAAAGTTTTCACCTTGGGAGACCTAATCCACAACCCTCAAGTGGTTTCAGAATTAAAGAGCCTTGGCATAGAACCTGCTGAGAAGCTAGATGACATTCAAGAAGGAACCATCATCATCAGAAGTCATGGGGTCTCCCCAGAAAATTACCGCTTATTAATCCAAAAGAAAATTGAATTTGTTGACGCGACCTGCCCGATCGTCAAAAAAATTCAAAAATTAGTCGAACGCTTGGCCAAAGGGAAAGCAGAAATCATCCTGGTGGGTAATAGAAAGCATCCAGAAATAAAAGGCTTGATCGGGTACAGCCAGAAAAAAGGAATTATCGTAGAAAACGAAGACGAGGCTAGAAATTTACCCTATAAAAAAAAGAGAGCTGTTCTTGCTCAATCCACTCAAGATTTATCCCTCTTTAAAAAAATCGTGGCTACGCTCATCGAAAAGACAAAAGAATTGAAGGTCTACAATACCATCTGTCTCTCCACTCAAACTCGCCAAAGATCAACTTCTAAGCTTGCTTCCCGAGTGGATACGCTCTTCATTGTGGGAGGAAAAAACAGCTCCAACACCAATAAACTTTTCCACATTTCTAAAAGCATCTTAACTAACACTCATTTCGTAGAGAGTGCCAAAGAGATAATGCCAGAAATGTTAAAGAAAGCCAAAAAAATTGGCATTTCAGGAGGAGCTTCTACTCCTCCCGAGGCTATTGAGGAGGTCGTTCTCAAGATCAAAAATAGCTCAAAACGTCAAACTCAAAGGGAGAATATCATTCAATGTCAGAGTTAACTAAAGATCCAGAAAAAGAAGAAAAAATATCTGCTGAAGACTATCAAAGCCTGGTTGAAAAATACCAGTTTAGTGCCAAGGAAATAGCTCCTGGGAAAATAGTAAAAGGTAAGGTCATTAAAGTCACTCCAACTCATATCCTGGTGGATATTGGCTTCAAATCGGAAGGAATCATCCCTGTCGAAGACTTTGAGGACAAGAAAGAAATAGGAGAAATTCAGGTCGGAGATAGTATTGAAGCGGTATTGGAAAGGACAGATAAAGAGGGCTACCTTATCCTATCCAAGAGAAGAGCAGCTGTGATCAACGCCTTGGATAATCTGGAGAAAGCTTACTACCACGATGGCTGGATAAGCGGAACAATCATAGAAAAAAACAAAAACGGTTACACAGTAAACGTAGGGATAAAAACTTTTCTCCCTGACTCTCATGCAGACATAAAGATGGTTAGAGAACCCGAAAAACTCATCGGCAAGCAATATAAATTTAAAGTCCTAAAATTTGATAGAAAAAGTGAAAATGCTGTCCTTTCCCGTAAACTTTTCCTCCAAGACGAAAGGACGAAAAGAAAGAGCCGGGTTTTCAGCACGATAAGCAAGGGGCAAAAAATAAAGGGGCAAGTCAAGACGCTGACAAATTTCGGAGCTTTTATTGATCTGGGAGGAGTAGAAGGACTTCTTCATATTTCAGACATGTCATGGGGAAAAATCAATCATACGGAAGAAATCTTCCAAATCGGACAAGAAATTGAAGTGATTATCCTTGACTTCAATGAAAAAGAAGAGAAAATTTCCCTCGGTTACAAGCAACTCTTTCCAGATCCTTGGGAAAATGTGGAAGAAAAATATGAGGTTGGACAAAAAGTGAACGGGAAAGTAGTCAGCTTAACGGATTTTGGAGCTTTTATAAGAATAGAGAACGGCGTGGAAGGCTTGGTTCACATTTCAGACTTGACCTGGTCTCGCAAACTCGTCCATCCCAAAAAAGTCCTCACACCTGGTGAAGATGTGGTGGTGACAATATTAGATATAAATCCTTCCAACAAAAGAATCTCTCTAGGTCTTAAACAGGTTACTCCACACCCCTTAGAACTCTTGAAGCAGAGATTTAGCCCAGGTTCTCACATCAAGGGAAAGATAACCAGCATCACTGATTTTGGCGCCTTCATGGAAGTCGAAAAAGGAATCGAAGGGCTTATTCATATTTCGGATATCAGTTGGGAAAAGACTAATCACCCTTCTGAAAAACTAAAGGTGGGGCAAGAAGTCGAAGCTGTTATCCTCAAAATTGATGTGCATAAGCAAAAATTATCCCTTGGAATCAAACAGCTAGAAGGGGATATATGGGAAGATTTCTTCGCCAGGCAGAAAATCGGAGACCTGGTCAAAACAAAGATCGTGCGGATCACGGATTTTGGTGCTTTCGTGGAAATAACTCCTGGCATAGAGGGAGTGGTCTTCCTTTCGGAGCTCGATGAGAAGAAAATAGAAAATCCTGCCGAAGCTTTCTCCATTGGTGAAGAAAAAATCGCCAAAATCATTAAAATGGATCCAAAAAACAAGAAAATATCTCTCAGTTTTAAATTAGCTCAGCTTGAGATGCAAAAATTAGAGTACCAAAAATACATGCAAAGTCAGGACAACAAGGCAACTCTGGGCGACATCATGAAAGATCAATTGACAAAAATCAGCAAGACAACAAAAAAAGCCAATAAAAAGGAGGAAAAGAAATGATAAAAGCAGACCTTATCAACAAAATGGCAAAAAAAATGAGCATTGCCCGACAAGAAGCCGAAACGGGTGTCAATATTTTCTTTGATATACTCAAAGAAGCTCTTCTCAGGGGAGAAGAGATAGAATTGAGAGGATTCGGCAGTTTCCGCTTTCGAAAGAGAAGTTCTCGGTCAGGAAGGAATCCTCGCACTGGAGAACCAGTTAAAGTTCCCCCTAAAAAAGTGTTGTATTTCAAACCAAGCAAGCTTTTAAAAGAATTAATCAATAAATAATGGAATATATATCAGCTCCATGGAGAGAGGAATACGTCAAAAACATATACAAGATGACCGAATGCATTTTCTGCCGAGCTCTTAAGCTGAAAGACGATAGAAAAGCCTACATCCTATACAGAGGGACTCACAATTTTATAATGTTGAATAAATTCCCCTATACTCCCGGCCACCTGATGATCGCACCCTACAAACATATTGCCTCTTTCGAGAGAGCTAAAAAAGAAATAACAGATGAGATGACAGACATCCTCAAGCTGAGCTTGAAAATGCTGAAAAAAAATTACCATCCTCAAGGTTTTAACACTGGAATGAATTTGGGGCATAGTGCAGGTGCGGGGATTGCAGATCACTACCACCTTCACATCATTCCCCGCTGGATTGGAGATTCAAATTTCATGCCTCTTGTTGGAAAGACAAGAGTGACCCTCGAAGATCTGAACACGACTTATAATCGTCTGCTTCCTATATTCCAAAAAGAACAAAAGAGGAAGACAAAAGACAAACTCCTATAGACGTTACGATTTCTTCTCCCTTAAGAAGCAAAATTCAAGGGATTTTAAATGAATTTTGAACTCACTGAAGAACAAATATTACTCCAAGAAATGGTCAGAGATTTTGCCCAAAAGGAAATTCTTCCCAAGGCGAAATCCTTGGAAGAAAATCATACCTATCCGACTGAGCTCTTAAAAAAATTATCAGATCTTGGAATCCTGGGGATGACTATCCCTCCTGAATACGGTGGAATAAGAACAGATTCCCTCTCTCTTGTCCTCGCTCTCGAGGAATTGAGTAAAGTTTTGCCTTCTCTAGCTGTAATCGTCAGTGTTCATTGTTCACTATTCTGTTATTCTATCTTGAAATTCGGAAACAATCAGCAAAAAGAGAAATATCTTCCTCAAGCGGCCAAAGGAAAAGTCATAGGAGCCTTCTCTCTGACTGAGCCCGGAGCAGGATCTGATGCCACAAATTTAACAACGAGATCTGTAAAAGAGACAGATAGATATATTTTAAACGGGACGAAATCATGGATTACAACAGGAAGCGAATCGGATGCATTCATCATTTTTACTGCAGCCGAAGCAAAGGCGGAAAAGAAAAGGCTGAATGCTTTTATAGTTGAGAAAAACTCACCAGGATTGCGAATATCCAAGATAGAAGAAAAAATGGGACTTCATTCCTCTCCCACGGCAGAGATTATTTTAGAAGATTGCCAGGTTCCCGCCGAAAATTTACTGGGGGAGGAAGGAAAGGGAGGTTCCATCGCTTTCCATTGTCTTGACCGTTCCAGAATAGGTATTGCTGCCCAGTCGGTGGGGCTTTCTCAACGGGCCTTAGAGGAGGCCGTTAGATATGCCAAACAAAGAGAAGCCTTCGGAAAAAAAATCGCTGAATTTCAAGCTCTTCAGTTTATGATTGCCGACATGTCAACTCTCATTGACGCTGCCCGATTATTAACTTACAAGGCTGCTTATTCATGCGATACGGGAAAATCTTTTTCCAAAGAAGCCTCCATGGCTAAACTATTTGCTTCCGAAGCGGCTAATAAAATTGCCTACCAGGCCTTACAGATTCATGGTGGTTATGGCTATTCAAAGGAATTTTTTGTAGAACAAATCTACCGAGACGCCAGAGTGCTGACTATTTATGAGGGCACTTCAGAGATTCAACGGCTAGTCATTGCCCGAAACCTTCTTGAAGAATATGAATAAGAGGTGAAAACATGTTAAAAGCTATGAGAAAAAACGTAAAATCTTTAGCTCCCACCTTATGGATTGTCATTGCTGCTTTTATCATAGCTATCTTTGCGGTCTGGGGTGGAGCTGGCCGTTTAGGTGAAGCTAGAGCGGGCAACACCATTGCCTGGGTCGGAAAAGAAAGAATCTCGGTGGACCTCTTCTATTCGAATCTAAGACAAAGGCTGGAAATGATGAAAAAAGAATTCAAAGAAATCGATAGAAAGCTTATCCAGCAGCTTGGCGTTCCCCAACAAGTATTAGAACAACTCATCCAGCAAACTCTCCTTCTTCAAGTCTCACGAGATTTAGGCCTTGATGCTTCCAATAAAGAAGTCCTGGAAAAAATAAAAAGCTATCCCATCTTCCAGAAGGAGGGAAAATTTATTGGCTTTGAAGAATACAAAAGGATACTAGAATGGAACCGAATTTCTCTGACAGAATTTGAGGAAAGTCTCCGCAAAGAGATAATTCTCAACAAAATCGTTCAGCTCGCCACGGCAGGTATCCCGGTCACTCAAGAAGAAATTTGGGAAAATTATAAAAAAGAGAACGAAAGCGCAAAGCTGGAGTATGCTCTCATCGAAGAGGATAAAATTGAACTCGAGAGCGAGCCTGCACCCAGCGAAATTCAACAATACTTTGAAAAAGATAAGGAGAAATACAAAATCCCAGAGAGAAGAGAAGGGACCTACATTTTCCTTGCAACAGATGATTTAAAGACAGAATTAAAACTGGTTGACTCAGACCTTGAGAGATACTACAGGGATAACCTGTCCCAGTTTGAAGAGCCTGAGAGAGTGAAGGTAAGCAGAATTTATATCCCGTTTAGTGATAGGGAAAAAGAAATAGTTTTAGCCGAAGGAGAGAATATTAGGGAAAGGATTAGAAAAGGTGAATCATTCAGTGAATTGGCCCTAAAATTCTCCAAGGATGAAAAAGCCCAGGAGAGCGGCGATTGGGGATTTTACGACTGGCAAAGATTATCTTCCCCTGAAAAGGAAGAAATCGAAAAGCTCTCCACTGGCGAAACCTCTTCAGTCATTGAACTTGAGGATGGTGTCACTCTCCTTCAAGTTACAGAGAAGAATCCAGCTATAGTCCAGCCATTTGAAGAGGTGAAACCCAGGATTAAAAGTATCCTGGAAGAGGAAAAAGCTCGAAACTTGGCAGGGGAGAGAATTGCGATGTTGAGGAAAAATGCTCAGCGAGAGAAAAGCCTGGATGTTGCTGCCCAAAAAATTGGCTTAAAAGTAAGAAACACAGGCCTGCTCAAAGAGGGAGATGCTTTAGGGGATATAGATCCCTCAGGTTCTCTAAGCCGAGCTCTTTTTGAACTCAAAGAAAAGGAAATCACTTCTCCTGTTTATACCTACAAAGGTATTGGTATTGCTCAGCTGGAAAAGATAGAGACTCCCCGGCTGGCAAACTTCGATGAAGTTAAAGATGAGGTTAAAGAAGACGTTCTTAAAATCAAGAAGAAAGAAAAAGCATATGAAAAAATGAAACAAACGAAATCCCTGCTTGAGAGGGAAAATATGGAGGAGGCAGCTGAGACTATAGAGCACAAAACAGCCGAAGAATACAAGCGTGGACAATATTTGAGTATCATTGGTGAAAGTGCAGAAATCGACCGACTGGCATTCTCCCTTCCCCTCAATGAAGTCAGTGAACCCATAGAATTTGGAGAGGGATATGCGTTAATCAGGGTGCTGGATAGAAAAGAAGTCACTTCAGAGGATTTTGAAAAAAACAAGAAGGAAGAACGAGAAAAATTTCTGGAAATGAAAAAAAACAAATTTTTCCTTTCTTATCTCTCAAAGATGAGGAAAAAGAAAAACGTTAAAATAAAATACGACCTTTTCCTTAAAATTAACACCGATGTCCTCTCCAGGTATGGAGAAGAGTAAGATAACAAGCCTTGGTCGATTCGTAGGGGGGAACAACAGCAGCTTGGGAATAGGGAGTTCGGATTAATGACTTTTAATGGTTCACTTTTTGAGGAGTTCGATGAAAAGGGACTTCACCTTTGATTCTAGAGCATTCCTGAACTTCTCTATTGTCTCTTCGAATCCTCCAGCCAGGTAGTCAGCAATATACATGGGAGGACCGACGTTAACCCTGATTTTTGCGGGGATCATGAATGGAATGTGGGTTCCGAAGAATGCTATAGGAGTTATCGGTACAGAAATTCCATCATTTTTATACATGTTAAAAGCAATTATCGAATAGCCCCTCTTGAATGAACTCACATAGGGATTGGCATCTTTCTTCATGACCCGTCCTCGCCCCTGAAGAGCAATGATAGCTCTCCCCATTCGGAGATATTCTTGGAATTTCTCTCGGGCTACCTTTCTTCCTTTATAAATATCTACTGGAATAGTGCCCGCCTTGGCGATATTAGTCGAAATAAAGTTAACGAAGACGGATTTAAGAGGATTAAGAGCTAAGTCCAGCAAAAGACCAAATTCCTTCAGGTGACGCTTGAGGTGTTTCCTTATCAGAAAGTTGAATTCCTCTTTTGAAAAAATCATTTTATTGGCAATAAAAAAAATCGGTCGGGGGACAATCTTAAACAAGGTGGCGATATCTTTAAAACTTCCGATATGGTTACCGACAATGATATTGGGGCCATTCTTGAGAAAATTCTCCTTCCCTTTGACTTCGATTCTTTTACCCAGAAGAGCGAAATTGCTCAAGTGATTGAGGGTAGGCATCAGCCTTTTCAGCTCTTCTTCAAAAGTTGCCATTGTTTTCACTAAACCCTTTTTTATTTTATGAAAATTAAAGGAAAAATTCAAAAAAGAAAACCCTCCAAAGGAAAGGGGTCAGGTCTTAACTTTCAACATCTTAAGGAAAATATTATCTAGATAGCAAAAAGTTGAAAGTTAAGACCTGAACCCATATGACATAATTGCTGACTCAATATCTTGCAAATATAAAAAAGTCATGATAATTAATGGGGGCGATTCTATTTTTTGGGGATAAATAAAAATTTAAAATATCCTCAATATATGAAAACTATAATAAATAGAACTCTTCTCTAAATAAGGAGGATCAAATGATTACTCTCCTTCGCCAAGGCAATGTCTTTGCTCCCGAGCCTCTCGGCAAGAAAGATATCTTAGTGCTCGGAGAAAAAATCGGAGCCATCACCGATCCAGGCAAGATCAGGATTGAAGGCCTTGAGGTTAAAATCATAGATGCCATGGGTAAAATTGTCGTTCCTGGATTCATTGATAGTCATGTCCATATTTTAGGAGGAGGTGGTGAGGGAGGACCAGCCACAAGAGCGCCGGAAATAACCATTGAGGACATCATCTCCAGCGGAGTCACCACTGTCATAGGCTGTTTGGGAACAGATGGAGTTGCTCGCCATTTGGAATCCCTTCTCGCCAAGGCACGCGGGCTGGAAGAAGAAGGCATTACCACCTACATCTTCTCAGGTTCTTATGAAATCCCTGTCAAAACAATCACAGGAAGTATTCGCTCTGACCTTGTTCTGGTCGATAAAGTCATCGGAGCAGGAGAAATTGCCATCTCAGACCATCGTTCCTCTCAACCTTCTTTCGAGGAAATTGCCAGGCTGGCCGCTGAATGCAGGGTGGGAGGCCTGCTCGGGGGCAAAGCAGGCATCCTTCACTTCCATCTCGGCGACGGACCACGCCGCTTGGAGATGCTTTTTAAACTCATCAAAGAAACAGAAATTCCTCCCACTCAAGTTATTCCCACCCACGTAAATCGCAATCCTCAGTTGCTTGAGGAAGCTATGGAATTTGTTCTATCTGGGGGTTACATGGATATCACAGCTGGTATACCTGTTGACCCTCAGGACAAGAAGAGTGTTTCCCTGGAAAAGGCCATTCTCCGCTGCCTTGAAAAGCAAATCCCGCTGGAGCGAATCACCGTCAGTTCTGACAGCAATGGGAGTATTCCCCACTTTGACGACAAAGGAAATCTACTCGGCCTGACTATTGCCACCCAAAAAGACCTTTTGGAAAAGCTCCGCTCGCTGGTCAAGAGAAATATCCTCAGCCTTTCCGATGCTTTGAGGCTTTTCTCAACCAATCCTGCTCATTATTATAAATTCGACCAAAAGGGAGAAATCCAAGCAGGTAAGGATGCCGACTTCCTTCTCTTGGATAGAGATTACAATCTGACCGATTCCTTTGCTCAGGGAAAGAGAATGTTGGCAGAGAGAAAGCTCATTGCCAGGACCACTTTTCATCTGGAATAGAAAGGTAAGAGAAAATGAGTAAGAATGCAAAAAAAAGCCCCAAGGAACCAAGAAAACCAAGTTTTGGTATAGCCCTGATTCCTTTGATCACCATGGCTCTTCTTTTAGGAGTGGGTTATGGAATTTACAAAATACGGCCGCAAGTTCTCCTCGTGGGGGCAGCCTTTATCACTGGCTGCCTAGGATTCTTTCTTCGCTTCAGCTGGCATGAAATGGAAAGGGGAATCGTAGACAGCATCCACAAAGCAATGCCTGCCATTTTAATCATGCTCTGTGTGGGAATTCTCATCGGCTCCTGGATTGTCTGTGGCACAATTCCCATGGTTATTTACTACGGCCTGAAACTCATATCGCCAAAATTTTTCCTCGTCACGGCCTGCTTAGTCTGCAGTATTACTTCATTAGCTACTGGTACCTCATGGGGCACGATCGGAACTTTGGGAGTTGCCTTTATGGGAATTGCCATGGGGCTCGGAATTCCCCTTGGTCCGGCAGCAGGCGCCATCGTGGCTGGGGCTTATTTTGGGGATAAAATGTCTCCTTTCTCTGATGTCACGAATCTAGCGCCCGTGGCTGCAGGTTCGAACCTCTTTGATCATATCAAACACATGCTCTGGTCAGCGACTCCAGCCTGGTTAATCGGCCTCTTCATCTATTTTCTTATCGGGCTTGGATACGAAAGCAAGAAAGTCGCTTCAGAAACGATGAAACTGATCACGCACACTCTAAAGGAAAACTTCGATTTTAGCCTTTTCCTTCTCCTTCCCATGGCTGTCGTTTTCTATTTTGCATTTACGAAAAAACCCACCATACCAGGAATGCTCATCTCATCCTTTTTAGCAGGAATCCTAGCTCTCATTTTCCAGAAAGCCTCCGTAACCGAAATTGCTACAGCCATGAACACAGGCTACCAAGCTCAAACAGGAATTGAAGAAGTAGACCGACTCATTTCTAGAGGAGGAATGATGAGCATGATGGAAACTCAACTGGTGGCTTTCACCGCTTTTAGCTTCGGCGGAGTCATGCAGAGGACCGGCCTTCTTTCGATAATCCTTGATCGCGTCATGAAATTTGCCAACAAGGTTTGGAGCATAGTCCTGACTACCATCAGTTCCTCCATAGTCACCGCCATGGTCACGGGAAGTTCCTATCTTTCCATGATCATACCCGGAGAACTCCTGGCTCCCGTATACAAGAAAAAAGGTCTGGCCGCAAAAAATCTGTCAAGAATCATAGAAGAAAGCGGTGCCATCATTGTTCCCCTTATTCCCTGGAGTATGGCTGGTGTCTACATCACTGGCACCATAGGAGTCTCAACTTTTTCTTATCTCCCTTGGGCCATAATGAACTACGTAGCGGTGGTGATTTTAGCCGTCTACGGCTTCACCAAATTTACGATGGCCCCAAAAATTCGCGAAGATGAGACTCAAATCGGTAGTTAATCGAATTGGTTCTCTTCCATTTTGCGTGGGCTAGACTCAACTTGAAATAATAGAGAAAAGTATTCAGGGATGGATTGAGCGACCTTGGAAGATTTAGCCTTCCAGACTCGTTCTTCGAGGGAATACGACAGAGTCGGACCCGAGGACTGTGTGAGCACGGCATAATCAATCGGTCGGTATAGAGAGTAGCTTAAGAACATCTTGGCGGGTGATATGATAAACATGCGGAGTTCCGCAGGGCCGAGAAGGTTGACGAGGGAATGGCGTTAAAAATCTGAGGGAAGCGAAAACATCCCTGAATACTCTCCGATCGTTTACTCATACAAAATGGAAGAGAATCATTGGATTTTACTGCAGTTCCTGAGCTTTATTCTTCCTTTTCATATTCAGAGAGAGCTTTTTCAACTTTCTCCTTGACTTTCTCGCGTCTCTTTTTTTCAAGCTCAGCTGTCGCTTCAAATTTGCGCTCAAATTCGCTTTTTCTTTTCTTCTCTTTCCAAAGAAGTTCCTCCAGAGACTCTGTCTTTCTTTTGCCTTTTTCCGACTTGATCACGTCTTGAGTTTGTGAGTCAATCCAAAGTACAGAGTGACAATGGGGACAGTCAACCGAAAAAACTTCCTTCTTATCTGTAGCTTTCATCCTAGCCGAAATTTAACAGAAATCTCCAATCCATGCAATTTATTTCTTTTCACCATCCTCTGACCTTATCTTTATCCATTTCCTTTTTTGGAATATTGTACTTCTTCATCAGCTTAAAGAGCCCTTGACGAGTCAGGCCAATTTCTTCTGCTGTCTTGACTTTGTTGTAACGACAGCGGATTAAAGCCTGATGCAGAAATCGTTTTTCAAATTCGGCTTTCGCCTGGAAGAAATTGTGTGAAGATACTGAATAGGATTCTTTCTCTCGGTTTATTTTGGGGGAGAGGAAATCTTCTTTGATAAGGTTAGCTTCCCCAGCCATGATCAAACACCTCTGAATTTCGTTCTGAAGCTCTCTCACATTTCCTGGCCAATGATAGCTCATTAACAGCTCTAAAGCCCGGGGCGAAAAATAGGCTCTTTTCATGTTCATTTCTTGACAATATCTCTCCATAAAGTGATTTAAAAGAAGAAGTAAGTCATCTTTCCTTTCTCTCAAGGGAGGGATTTCAATGGTGATAATTTTAAGACGATAGTATAAATCTTCCCGAAAATTCCCTCGATTGACTTCCCCTTCAAGATTCTTGTTAGTTGCACTTATGATTTTCACATCAAGGCGACGGTATCTATTTTCACCTATTCGCTTGACCTCCTTATCCTGGAGAAGGCGAAGTAGTTTGGCTTGAAGGAAAAGGGATAAGTCTCCAATTTCATCCAAAAAAAACGTCCCCCCCATAGCCTCTTCAAAAAGCCCTGGTTTACTCCTGAAAGCTCCGGTAAAAGCTCCTCTGACAAAGCCAAAAAGCTCGGCCTCCAAGAGATGCTCAGGGATGGCTCCGCAATTGACAACTACGAATTTCCTGTTTCTTCTCGCTCCACGAGAATGTATCGCTCTAGCCACAAGTTCCTTTCCTGTCCCGCTTTCTCCTCCTATAAAAACTGGAGTATCGTTATCTTTTACTTTATCTATCAAAGTCATAATGCAGTGAGAAGCCTTGCTTCTGCCAATAAAGGGACTCTCTGGGCTCTTATGAGATCTTTCCATCACTTCCTGAAACTCCTCAGTATCCTTTAAAGTCAGGCCCAAAGGTCTTGAGAAAGCAATCAGGAATTCTAAGTCTTTTTGGGAGAATGGTTTAAAGCTAGAGTTTCGCTCGAGATAGATGGCTCCTCCTGGCGTGTTCTCGATGATGATAGGAAGGCAAAGCACTCGCTTCGCCTTAAAAGTCATTAGACTTTTATAATCTTCAAACTCGGAACGAACCTGGAACTCGTTCATTACAGGAGTCTTCTCCTGTATAGCCTTTTTGACGATATCTTCCATGAGGTTTCTATTATCGATTTGGCCAACTTGGCTCGACGACTGGAGAAGAATCTTACCCTTATCATCTGCAAGCAAAATTAGTGTCCGTTCTGCAGGAATTTCCTGTCTGATCAGACTTAGGAGTTTAGCCAGAAGGGAAGAGCGCCGCGGAATCTTTTTCGGCTCATAAAAGGATTTATCTTTGCCAAGACTCATTTAATTTTCCTTCGGCGGAACAGCTGAAGAGGAGCCTAGAGTCATTGCTTTTATATTCCTTTTCTACTTTAAGAAAGAGTTGTCACTGGTAGGAGTGACTGTGCTGTTTTCCTATTCCAAAGACAGATAACGTATTTCTCTTCTGAAGTTTCTCACTTTAATCAGGCAGAATTCAAAATGAAGAGAAATACCAAATCGAATCTAATGAAACGCGGCTTTCTGATCAGACCGGTATATCAGGCGACATAGACAGCCAAAGATAAAACAGCTCTGGCTAAACACAGTTGTATAATTCCCCCAAAGGTAAAGTCTTACTTTTCTAGGGATTTTCCGGTGATAAGTTCCTCAAGGCTTTGGTTTTATCTTCTACATCCCTGTATTCAGAGTTCCATTCTTTAATCTCACTGTAC
>Ga0209636_10004561_pt1 | contig 14131 bp, 13 predicted proteins | sample DeeMarSWOR152_54_FD_187464 | JGI IMG/M metagenome (GOLD analysis project Ga0209636, IMG submission 187464) | Marine sediment microbial communities from White Oak River estuary, North Carolina - WOR-1-52-54 (SPAdes) (version 2) | ecosystem: Environmental > Aquatic > Marine > Intertidal zone >...
GCTTCTAATTCTTTTGCAGAGTAATTAGCCCAACCAATTATAAAATCTTTCTTTTTAACAAGCTCTTGAAATGTTGCTTCATGTAGGTTGAGTTGTGCTTCTATTGCCTTTTCAAGAAAAGCTGTGCGATTAGGATACAACTCTTTTTCAACCAAAACATCTATTTTTGCAGTCACTTCGGCATTAATCTCTACAACAATATGATCATTAGAATAATCGGCCATTTTCAGTCTGGTATTCATCATTCAATAAGAATCTTAAGAATATTACGATGTTTAAATTGAAAAGTGATAAATGGATATATGATGATGCCTTTATTTGAATTAAGGAAATGTTTTCACCATTAAAAAAGCATGTTCTTTTCGGTCATAGTAATTTTGTAAACTTTTTTTTATACAATATTCATGTTTTTGATAAAACCCTATTGCTCTCTCATTGTTGTAATGGACTTGTAATTCGAATTTTTCAACTTTATGTTCAAATATAAGCTTGGTTTCAAGCTCTGCTAATAATTTACTACCAATCTGCCTTCCCTGATAAAGAGGATCTACTTGGATTGTAATAATTCTTCCCAAGGTTTTATCATCGTCATCCTGCTCCCCAACTGCAAAAGCTATTATTTTTAAATTTTTAACAAGTTGAACTGTTAAAACAATATAATTAGACACCATGGAGACAAGAGCAACTAAAATAGAAGGTCCATAGCGTAACTTACTTGGAAAACAGGCTTCTTCTATCTCGTTGAATCTGCCTGCATCTTCGATCGTTCCAGTTCGAATTCTGATTCTCAAATCATCATGAGAAACACTAGATTTCGTTGTTTGACCTCCAGGGTTCGAATTTTTCCCTATAAGAAGGATTTTTATTATAGAGGGAATAAATTAAAAATTTACAAATATTTTTCGCCATTACATTGGAATAAAAGTTGATATAACCAGAAAATCTCACAGTAAGAATTAGAAACCCTACATTTTGACGATGATATGTTCCTCAAATGACCGAAAATCCCAATAAATAGAATTACTTGGAGAGTTGGAAAATTGGTCAGCCACAAATTAGCTACATTAGCATATATTGTTTGTAACAACAAAGAAGTTCTCTTACTTTTTCGGAATAAAAAGGAGGATGATTTCCATGAAGGAAAATATATTGGTATTGGGGGACGTCTTGAATTAGGTGAGACTCCTCTTAACTGTATTTTGCGTGAGTTAAAAGAAGAAACAGGATACACCCTTTCACCTCTAGAGGTTGAATTTAGAGGGTACATTTATTTTGATGAAATCCATCGCGATAAAATCAATGAGGATCTACCAGCATTTAACTGGTTAGTATTCTTATATTATGTTCAAGTAACAGAAAAACTCGAATTTGAGAACCCTGAGGGTAAACTCTTATGGGTACCCATCAATGAAATTCCTTATGGGAAGATGTGGGAGGGAGATAAGATTTTCACCCCCAAAATACTCGAAACACAAGAAATCGTTGAGGCAAAATTCCTGTATGATGGTGAAAAAATCGTAAAATGGAGTTTTGGTAGAGAAACTTAATATCATAAATAAGATGTGTCATAAACCGATCTAGGAAGGACTAAACACATGCCCCGTTCAAGATTGTTCATCTGGTTGTTAAAGAAAGGATTTCCACTCAGAACTTTTTTTGCTAGGTTCACAAAGATACCACTTCTCGGAAGAACTATGGATTACATGTTATTCCAAAATGATGATATCATTTACCTGCCTAAGGATGAAGTAAGTACAATCAAGATCGATAGAGAAATAGAATATGCTGAAATGGTTGTTCCATCAAGTGTCCTTGAGCATTTCATCAAAGAAGCAAATTATCATTGGATTATGGATTGGTGTATATGTCGTTCTGCTTCTTCGTGCAAGAATTATCCGATAGATTTAGGATGTTTATTTCTTGGTGAAGCTGCAATGAAGATAGATCCAAAACTTGGAAGAAAAGTAACCAAGGAAGAAGCATTAAACCATGCAAAGATGTGCAGAGAAGCAGGATTAGTACATTTAGTAGGGAGAAACAAACTTGATACTTTTTGGCTTAAAATTGGCCCAGGTAATAAACTTCTTACTGTGTGCAATTGTTGTGATTGTTGTTGTCTCTGGCGAATCCTGCCACATGTGTCTAAGAAAATTTCCTCAAAAGTAACCAAAATGCCTGGTGTAACTGTCACTGTGGGAGACGCATGTATTGCGTGTGGCACTTGTATAGAAATCTGTTTCGTCCATGCAATTAGCATTGTCAATGAACAAGCTGTAATTAGTGAAATGTGTAGAGGATGTGGGAGGTGTGTTGCTGTTTGTCCTCAAAATGCCTTAATTCTTACCATTGATAGAATGGAGAATTTGGAGGATTCCATCGAAAAAATAGGATCCTTGGTTGACCTTACATAGAGAATGATATTTCTTATTTGGCTCCCCAATGAAATTTTTTAAATAAATAATCACTATTGTACTGGTGCTTCGTTTAATTTCCCTGTTATTCTGTTTGAGATCATTTATGAGATTTTTTCAACCTTGAATGCACAGCCACATCGAATACACCGATAAATTTCTTTTGATTCTTCTTCTGGGAGCGTACTACGTACTAATTGATGAAGACAATGAGTTGTATGTTGAAAAAAGCTTTTTGATTTCAATTAAAATGGCTCCGCTACTTTATATGGTTCTCGATGTTTATAAATTCGTGTGATACGCAGTAAATTCAAGATAATAATCGAATCAGATCGGAAAAGGAGGAGTTTTAATTAACTAGATAAACATCTATTACTAGAATAGATTAGGAGATATTAAGATAATTGGTTCCGTAGTCTGAGAGCTTGTTCTACGTTATCTGTGATGATATTATCTACTTGTTTTTGAATTGCTGCACTTAGATATTTCTTATCGTTGACTGTCCAAGGATTGACAAATAAACCTAGTTTCTGTGCTTTTTTAATAGTCCTCTGAAAATAAAAATTATGAAGGAATGTCGTAAGCCAGAGAGAATGAAATTTTACCCAGTCTTTTGGGATGATATTGTAATATGGGTGAATAGCATTACAATTTAATTCTTTTACCACTTGAATTTGGTCTTTAGAGCAATGACAAAGTAATCCTGTTGGGATTTCAGGGTCAATAACTTTAATTTTCTTTAAAGGAGTATAGAAGAAAGAAGATACTATCAGTTTTGTTAAATCGTCTGTAAGGTTGAATTGATGGATCAATTCTACAAGTTCTTTAGCCCCCTCTTTTTGTGATTTTAGCTCAATATTCAATGTGATTTTATTTCCAAATAAATCAAGTACCTCTTCAAGAGATGGAATTGTTATTCCTTCTGAGAGTTCTATTGAAGTAAGTTCTTTGTGGGAAAGATTCTTTATAGCATTAGAACGGCCTAGTTTTTTGAGAGTGTCATTGTGGTAGCAAATAAATCTGTTATCAGATGTCAGGTGTACATCAAATTCAAGCCCATCTGCACCGTGAAGTACGGCTGTTTGAAAGGCTGGGATGGAGTTACCAGGTTCTCCATTGATAAGATACCCTCTATGAGCCAGAATTTTAATGTATTTCATTGATTGGTTTCCTTGTTTTTAAAAAACTGTTTTATAACTATATTTATTTTCCTTAGCTCAAATAATGATACTGTTTTTCATAAGATTCGATGCAAAGAATACTTAGAACTTATAAATTATTACTCTTCCCTCCAATTCCAATTTAGTTTGACAAATCAAAGAGCTGTTATTTGGGTTAAATGTTATGATCGTGGTTTGGCTTCTGTTTTAGGTATTTCTATATCAAGGGATTTAAGTTCTTTAGAGTATCTTCTTGCTAAGGGGCGCAGTTCGTTCTTTCGATAACGATAAGTAATATCTGCTTTATCCCCCTTTAGGTCTGCCCATGGTTCAACTAGCACAACATCGTTTACAGTGATTCTATACCCTCGTCTGAACCGACCTGGAATCCTTGCAGTGCGTTTCACTCTATCAGTGCATAATACTTCCATCCGTCTTGCACCTAAATTACGAATTACAACACCAATAACTTCGGCACCTTTAGGGTAACGCGTACGCCGTACAATCTCGGTAGTTGGCTCTCGTTTCTGTTTTCCTTTTCGTACCAAATAATTTGCCTCATTAAGTGTATTTCTTTTCTTTAGAATTTTTCAAAACAGATATAATTCATTAAAAATTCCTATTAACTTGAACACTGAAGAATTCTTTCAAATATTTTTGGGATTGATTTAAGGAAGAAAGGAATAACTTTTTTTCTCTTCAAATAGGGTGAAAAAGTATTCACTGATTCTTAATCCCCTCAAAAAATTGTAAGTGCTTATTCTCATCTAAATTTCTGGTTTTACCTATCAAGTAGCTTACTCCTTCCAAATTCAGTTATGAGATTTTCTCGAAAGAAAAGATAATCATTATGAAGAAATATTCAAAAATCAGTGATTATACACTTCACGTTGACGACAAATGGGAAGTAACAGAAGATCAGAGAACAATCCTTTATTTATTGTGATAGATGGTGGTGATGGTTGTGGTAAAGATACCCAGGTAAAGCTAATCGCCCGCTATTATCTTAATAAAGGAATGAAAGTTCGTATTAGAAGTCATCCTTCTATTGATAACCCTTTTGGTCGCTATGCGAAGTCTGCTTTAGAGGAAGGAGGGAAAAAAGGCCATTTAAAAGCTGCTGTTTTCTATGCTGTTGATGTTATCAGATCCTTGGTAAAGTACTATCGTCATAATGGCAATGAAGTTATTATTTTCTCTCGATATCTCCTAGGAGTCTGTTATCTCCCTTCTCCAATAGTAATTTTCGGATATAACTTTTTTCAAAGTTTTTTGCCGACTAGTCGGTATTTTTTCTTTTTAGATGTCACCCCTGAAGTTGCCAGAAAAAGAATCTCTAAACGCGGTGAGAAACAGGAAATGTTTGAAGGTTTATCGCGATTAAAGAAAATGAGAGGTAAGATGCAATCAGTTACAAAGAGGAAAAGCTGGTTTCAAATTAATGGAGACGGTTCTCCCTCCAAAGTGTGGTATCAAATTCGTCAAATTCTGGTTCAGCTTGATTCTGAAACCATAAGAGGATTATAGATATGGATACAAACATTACCAGCTCCACTCGAATTTTTTTGGGGTTATCTTCCTTTCAGATACTTGCAATGTTTCGTCGAGGTCTTTTTTATAGTTATTTATCGATATATCTACGGTATTTCCTTGGAATGAGCGTAACAGGTACAACACTGTTTGCAACTCTTCCAATGGTTCTAAATGTTAGTTTTCAAACTTTGGTATGGGGTGTACTGTCAGATAAATACCAGTTACGTCGAACATTTGTGATTCTGGGAGAGATTCTTGCAGGTATTGGTACAATAATTGTATTTTTTACTCATCGAATTGTAGATCAGCTGGTTCTTGCAGGATGGATGATAATTATTGGTTTGTCGATAGTTGAGATCTTTTGGTCAATGTCGAATAATGGTTGGAGTGCTCTTATATCTGATTTAATTCCTTATGAGGAGAGAAGCGTTATTCAGGGTCGTCTTTCGAGTATGGGAGGTTTGGGTAGGATTGTTGGCATTTGGATTGGTGGTTTATTATACAATGGGTTGCATCTTCAATATGAAGGTTGGGGCTTTTATGAAGGGAGTCTTTTCTTTGTAGCTGCTATTGTAATGTTTCTTTCAACTATTCCTATGGTACTAGTTCCTGAAGGAGGTGTTCATTATGAATCCGAGATCGAACCTGAGCAACAATCGTCTATTGGCGATATAACTACTCCTTCAACTCACATCTTCATCATTTTTCTTGTCGCTATAACTTTCATTAATTTTGGTAGGAACAGTATCGCTACAATCTTACCTCAATATTTGTTCCTTCCTTCACCTGGTTTTGGAGTGTCTAGCGAACTATTATCTTATATATTAAATACTCAATCTCTTGCTATAATTCTACTTGGCCTCATCGTTGGCCGAATGTGTCAGAAAATAGGAAACGGAAACACAATCTTGTTAGGAGCATTAATGTCAATAATCTCACTCGTTCTTCTTGCAATTTCGACTAATTTAAGCCTCATTTTCATAGCTAGCTTCCTTAGAGGATCCGCCCAAGTAATCATCATGGCATCATCATATGCATTCGCCTCTGGGCTAATAACACCTAAAGAACGTGCGAAATTATTTGGGTTATTTAATGCCTCTTTCTTTCTCAGTTGGGGATTAGCTGGAACTATTATTGCTGGACCAATTACAGATTATCTCTTAATATTAGGTGTAACAGAGGTTTTGGCATATCGAACAGCATTCTTGACCGCTACATTCGTTACATTTATAGGAGTATTACTACTAATACTATTATTAATCTGGATTCGTGTAAAATCATAATCCACTAGAAAGATAATAAGAATGGCTATAAGTATGTCAACGATCTTCATTCGGAAAACAAAGGAACCAATGCATAATGTTTTTGCCTTTGTCCCTGGAGAAAAGATAAATATCCAAGTAAAATTCGGTGATCAGATTCCAAACCATTATCGTTTACAAATCTTAGATCATCGGAATAATTCTCGATTGAATCGTTATGGAAAAGGATCAGATGAGGGAATTGTTCTTAACTGGCCAATACCACACACAATTAGAGATAAGCACCTCGGTGTTTGGCGGATCCAGGTGGAGATGGATACTGGTTCATTTGGTCAACATTTTTATGTCGAACACAAGGAAAGAATTGAACCGCCAATGCTCCTTCCTGCTGCAATGCCTTTAGAAGCTATTGAAGAGTATGGAATTACTCCAGCTAGTTATGTTACTCCTATTCCCGAAGAGCGAATCTTGATTAGCAAAACACCTGTAGCAGCGATAAAGGGCCTTGGTAAGACATATGCGGCCCGATTGGTAAAAATCCAAGTTTATTCTATTTCAGAATTTTTAAATTATCCTGATCGTGTTTCTCTTGCTGAAGTAATGCGTATTAGTGATACTAAATTGCATCATATGCTCCAAGATGCTGAGTTTCTTATAAGTAAGGAAGTTGAACCTCCTTTCCCTCCTGATGAGGATGTTACTATCATTCCTGATGATCTTCTGTCAATTCGTGGGATTGGACCAAAGTCTGTTGAGAAACTTGCAAAACTTGGAATCTCTTCAAGATTAGATCTTGTAAACTTCGATGATTTAGAGGGTTTAAGAAAAACTTTGAGAATGTCGATGGCTCGCTTAACTAAAGTTCTTGCGTCTATAGGAAAATCAGTAGTTTTCCCCGAGGTCATAGAACCAGAAGTATTAGATCCTCTAGTTCAGCCAGTAACTAATATCAAGGGGATTGGAACTAAAACAGCTCAGAAATTAAGTCAGCGAGGAATTATTACGGTACAAGACCTATTAAATTCATCTTTTGCATTGTTTAAAAATTCAATCAGTGAAAATACTTATAATAAATGGAAAAAAAAAGCAGTAATATTTATTGGCCAAAAATCTGAAGTAACGATTTCTTCAACCCAAATTCCAACTGAGGATGCTCAGCTTACATCGATTTCAGGAGTAGGAATCAAAACAGCACAACGATTAAATGCTGCTGGAGTATTAACTCTAAAAAATTTATTAGAATATGAATTGGGAGAATTAGCAAGAAAAACACGGTTTTCTGAAAAAAGATTGACTGCTTGGCAAGCTCAAGCACAAGAACTACTAAAATAATTATGTTATTATAAAACAAATCTAATATTTCCTATTTTTTACAATTAATTTTTTTTGTCGTTTTATCTTTGAAAATAAATCCTACTATTTTTTATTATAAAATGGTTTTAATATCGAAATTCCTAGCTTCATAATATCAAGGATTTAAGGTTTAATGATTGCTAGCTGTTGATGATGGTTCTTAAGGGTTCCAAAACTTATAATCATTAGTTAAACTTATTAAATTTGTGATTGAAAAGGAATTAATTACGTTCACATAAAGCTTGAGGTGATTAATATGTCTGAAATAAAAAACTTGGAAAGTAGTGATAAATACAAGCGAAAAGAATCGGCAAAAGCTTTGGGAAATACTCGCACAAAAGCTTCTCTTCGCGCGCTGCTTAAGGTTATTGAACAAGATGACGATAAAGATGTACGAAAAGAAGCCATTGATTCTCTTGTAAAGCTAAATGATCCAGAGGCTGTTCAAGTTCTTGAGAGGGTTGGAGAAAATGACAAGGATCGTGGTACTAGAAATAAGGCAAAGGATGCTGCCAATACCATTCGAGAATCAGGAACTCCTCTCCCTGAAACCCCATTCTCCGAGGAAGATGCAGCAAGGGCTCGTGAGGATTTTCGTGCATTGGAAGAACATGAAGCTAAACAAGCTGGATTACATGTTAAATTAGAAGAGACCTTAAAATATAGAATAGATCAGGATAATAATTTAGTAGACGAGAATAATTCTCCTCTGGATTCACTCCAAGGAGCAGGAAAAATCAAAGTTACTAATAGAGGAAGTCGAGATCGAATTTGGGGAATTGATGCATTTCTAGAAGGTGTTGATGAAGTTTCATTTGACAGGAGTGAAGATCAAGAGATTGTAGTGTTTGGGAACAGTTTTGGAATTAAAGAATTGGATCCCCAAGGGGTTAAAGCAGTCATATTTAACTTTCAAACAGAAGCACCACGAGTGAAGATCAAAGAAGCATTTTGGGATCTGGAGAAACCAGAATCACCTCCTACCTTTTCCCGAGGTACCGAAGCAGGAATGCGCTTTACAATTGAACTAACAAATGAATTTGATTGGTCTTTAAAAGAAGTAGTTCTTAAAAAACACATTTCTGATCCTTCTACAGTTGTTAATAATTTTCAAACTGAGAATGGGGAATTTAATAAAGAAGGAGATTTCATTCAATGGAAAATTAAAGAAATCCCAGCTAATTCTACCATAAATGCTAGCTGTGAAATGCGAGTAACCTTACCAGAAGACACAAAAGAACCGTATAAAGTTGGAGATACAGTTGTTAAATATAATTGTCTTGATACAAGTCTTTCTGGTGTCAATCTAGAGACAATTACAGGTTCATCATCAGTATTCCAGTTTATCTCGCGTGATGAGCAGGAAGAGAATCCTGGAGACTTCGATTGTAAATTTGAATTAGAAAACACTTCCGAGTTTGAGATGGATTTAAAGGAAGTTAGGATTTACGAAGGTTCTCTTGAAGAAGGGAATGTTCGACTAGAATGGTTAGGGAGTGATTTCCCTGAAGAAGAACGATCTATTGACCCTGGTGAGACATTTAGTCTTGATCCGTGGACAATCACCGTCGAAGAAGATGGCACCATTCCACAATTTGGACGTGAACTGGATTTATCAGTGAAATATCTTTATGACGCAGAGATAATAGCTGAATGCACACTTCCTGGTTATGCACTCCGATTCATAGACATTGAAGTCTTAAAGACCTTCTCACCTATGACAATACCTTCTTATAGGCGTACGGAGGTTTTGACCGAAAATATCATCCGATCCACTGGAAGTACAGAAATAGAATATTTGCAGCTCCAAGATCAGATCCCAGAAGGCTTTGAGCCTCCAACTAAAGATAATATTTCGATTATAAAAGACGATAAACAGATTTCAGACGATGATTATAATTCAGAAGTAGTAGACGATAATCTGATTATAACTATAGAACATCTTGAATACTCATCTCTTGGAACATTGAAACAAGATGAAGAACTAAAAATCAACTATCCTTTTTTCGCTACTGCTACTCCAGATGATGAATTTATGGGTAATGTCACAGTACTAGCTAACATTTTCCCTCCAGTTAAGCCTGTTACAGCTGAAGCAGAAGCAGGTCCAATAACTGTTGTGCATGAACGCCGAAAATTAAAAATTGGTAAAATGGTGCGTTCAACTTCTAGTGAAGCCTTAAATGAGTATGAAATTGTAATTCAAGGCGTTAATGAGGGTACTGCTGTTATCCAAAATGTAGAAGTGAGTGATTTCTTGCCCAAGGGTTTTAAATTAGTATCTGATACTGAGGAAGATCCACCTGTCGGATTTGAAGAACATTCTTCTGTGAAAGATGGTAAGGCTATGAAGTGGATTTATAAAGAGGTCCAACCTGGACAGAAAGTTGAGATTCGCTTCAAAATCCAAGCTCCTGGTGAACATGACCCCAAAGATGTCTATCGAATGTTGCTTGGTTAAGACATAAACCTTTTTTTCTCTTTTTTCATTTATTTTGCTTCAATTCTCTCTCATTAATCTGGTTTGAAGAAACTTGACAGACCCTAAAATTGATTTTGAAAAAGTAAAAGCACTACTTCTCAATAAAAATCCACAAGAATTAACAAAGTATATACAATCCAAGAAGCTTCAAACTGAAGCTATGTTCCTTTTTTGGGCACTAGATTATCTTGATCAACATCCAAAAGAAATTCCAATGGAATCTAAACAAGTTTTAGAGGAGAATCGTAAACTTCTAAACAAAGCCCAAGAAATCATCTTTACCAAAAGCCTTGAAAATAGTTTAAAAGAATATTCTGCTGGATTTATATTGGGAACGTTAGAATTTGGTATTAGAGAAAGAGAGGCTCAAATTTCGCGTTACCATGAATATGTAGAATTATTAGCCAAAATTCAAGAGTGGCCTGAGCTAGGATTTCCAGATGAGCAATTTAAAAAATATTGGGAAGAAAGAATCAAAGATATTCAGGAAATTCAGGATTGGTTAAAAGCACGAGCTAACGATTGGTATCCTGTAATCATTTCGCTCTATCGTTCTGGTAACCTTCATAAATCTTCCAAGAAGGCTCTTAAAGCACTGAGAAAGGGACGGAAAGATAATACGGTTTTCCAAATTCTTGCAGCTTTATTGCATTCTAATCCTATCCTAGACCAACAGATAAGAGATTTTTGTAAGAAGAACCAAATGGCAATAGCTAATAAAGCACAATTGATAGAAATTCTCGGTTTATTGGCTCAAGATACTGCTGATAAAAAAGTTCAAGAATATTGTCATCTTTTGCTCCGTGCGAAGAAGAAACAGGATAAATTAACTTGAAAATTTTTTTATCAGGATGGATTGTCTTGAAAATTTATCTATCAGGATCTATAAGAGGGGGTCGTGAACTACAAAGTAATTATCAAATTATTTATGATTATCTCCAGAATAATGGCCACGAAGTTCTCACTCATCATGTAGCTTCACCCGACGTTATCGAAATTGAAAACTCAATGACCAATGCTGAAATTTACACCCAAGATATTAACTGGCTTCAAATGTGTGATATAGTGATCGCTGAGGTATCAATTCCCAGCTTAGGGGTAGGTTATGAAATTGCATACGCCTTACACCTCAATAAACCCGTATTGGGAGTCTATGAAGTAAAAAGAGTTATATCAGCAATGATTTTAGGTAATACTTCTCCAAATCTCACACTTCACTCCTACAATAGCATTTCACAACTTTTATTTCAGATTGCGAATTATATAAAGGTAATATCGAATCAGAATTCATGATGAAATACATATCAAAAATTTGTATCTATTATTTGTCTTCCTTTACCATTTACTAGTAATTCATAAGTTTTTTCAATTCTCTCCCAATTTTCTTCTCTATCAAGTGCCCAATGACGGCCGATGATGGAAACAACTTTTGCAATTTCCATTTCTTGCGCTTTAAGTTCGAGTTGATTTACATAATGAGCTCCAGATTCAGGTTTTTCACCCCGCCGTCCAAGCATACCGTGTAAAAAGACTTTATGAATATTCTTTCTCTTAGCAAGCTCCATGAGTGCCTCAAGATATTTAATTGAACCATGGGAACTGTAGAAGCTAATAATTCCTAATAAATGTAATGAAGTTTTATTATTCTTGACATAATTTATGGCCTTCAAAAAAGCATCATTATGGAAAAAATCTCCCGTCTCAATGGCTTCAAATATTCTAACTCGATCACTTACAATACGTCTACCAATACCCATGTGGAGATGTCCTATTTCGCTATTACCAACTGTGCCTTCTGGCATACCTAAACGTGTTCCTGAAGCGATAAGGGTTGTAAAAGGAAAATCAATTTTTAACTTATCCATATTTGGAGTTCCGAATTCTAAGAATAAATTGCCATATGTATCAGGATTATACCCCCAACCATCTAAGATTAAGAGAAGAATTCGGTGACTACTAAATCCTATTCCAGTTTTCAAGAGAGTTCTTCCCTCCATTTCTTGGGGTTTTTCTAATCCCAAAATATCAATAATTGTTGGTGCTATATCTACTAGGGAACCTCCAGTCTTCAATAGTATTTCTTCTTTCATTTCAGAAACAATTAGAAAAGGAACTGGGTTCGAAGTGTGTCCTGTGTCAATAGTGCCATCAGGATAAAGCCAAGATTCCGCAACACCGTGATCTGCAGTCACAAGAACAGTGTAGCCAACATTAATCGCAGCAGTAACTATTCGGCCTAATTGTTTATCTACAACATGAATTGCTTGCCCAACAATATTTTTTTCTTCGATATGTCCCATGACATCGCAGGGTGAAATATTAGTCACAATTAGGTCATAAATTCCCTTTTTCATCTCAGCGATAGTAGCATCAGCCACTTCGGCAGCTTTCATCTCTGGATAATCTGCTAAGTTTTCTGTTTCATAAGAGGGAATAATTATTCGATCCTCATTTTTGAATTGAGTATGTTGTTTTCCATTAAAGAAATAGGTTAAATGAATAGCTTTTTCACTTTCAACACATTTCAATACTCGCTTACCTTGTTTAGTAAGGAGTTCCGTTAATGTATTGCTAAGATTTGCTGTAGGTGGGAATGCAATATTTACAGGGAGATCAGGATGGTATTGGATCATTGTCGTAACACAGAGATTAAGAGGAACTATTGGAAAATGATTTAGTTGTTTGGATGTAAGGGCTTGAGTTAATTCAACCTCCCGTTCACCTCTAATATTAGCAAAAATTAAAGCATCATTAGGCATAAAACGCCCAATTGGGCTATTATCATTGTCAACAAGTACAAGTGGTTCTAAATCTTCATCACCCTCACCTCTCGTATAGGCTATGCGTATTGCTTCTGCAAGAGGTGTACTGTATTTTCTCTTTTTCATTATAAGTATCACATCTTTGTAATTACGATTAATTCAATGATTTTTTGGAATTTTTGAATATCACAGCGGTAATTTTAAGTAATTATTCTGCTTAAACTGTAAATAAAGACAAAATATCAATATTATTTTAATTTGGTCTTAACGAAAATACATAGGTGAATAAATATTGCTAAAAATTGGTGATATTGCTCCTAGCTTCAGAACAAAAACTGAGTCCAACACCACAATTAGTTCTGAAACTTTAAAAGGGCGGAAATACGTACTATACTTTTATCCCAGAGACAACACCCCTGGTTGTACCAAAGAGGCGTGTTCCATTCGGGATAGTTATCAAATATTTCAAAATAAAGGGATAAAAGTATTTGGGTCTTCAGGTGGTAGTGCTAAATCACATCAGAGATTTATAGATAAATATAATCTTCCATTTCCCCTCCTCATGGATGAAAACCTTGAATTAGCTAAAAAATTTGGTGCTTATAAACGTGGAAACCGTGTTTCTAGAATTACTTTTTTGATTGATGAAAATGGAAGAATAGAAGGTATATTTGGTGGAACGGGAGGTTTAGATAAAGTTAAAACTGTTGAACACGCACAACAGATCATTGATTTTTGGAGTTTAGTATAAAAAAAACCAAAAATCATCTTTTGAGCAATTCTTTCGAATTTAGCTAATTTCTAATTAACTAAGTTCTGGTTTAAAATAAAAGCTAGGATTTTAAAGAAATGATTCAAAAAACGAATAAAATTCAATTCTGAGAGGAGAATAAACCTTGATGGATAGAGGTATCTTATTTAGCGTTTTTGATAAACAAAAAGGCCTTTCTGTCCCAATATTTTTTTCAGGAGAAATCAATCAGGAAGAAGCTTCTCATGTTGCCCGTAGATCACAAATGACCTTAATAATGATGAGTACTAAAGATTTAGAATCTGCTGAGGCCATTCTTCCCTTTTCTAGATTAAACAAACTGGGTTTCATTCTTTTGTTCCAAATTCGACAGGCAAATGTTACAGAACCCACATGTATTGCTTCTCTATCTTATAT
>Ga0209636_10004562_pt1 | contig 14130 bp, 13 predicted proteins | sample DeeMarSWOR152_54_FD_187464 | JGI IMG/M metagenome (GOLD analysis project Ga0209636, IMG submission 187464) | Marine sediment microbial communities from White Oak River estuary, North Carolina - WOR-1-52-54 (SPAdes) (version 2) | ecosystem: Environmental > Aquatic > Marine > Intertidal zone >...
GTCAGGACGAAGGGAGTTGGCTGAGAAGACAGGTATCTCTGAAACATTAATCTTAGAATGGGTAAACATGGCAGACCTATTCAGAATTGAAGTGATAGGAGAGGAATATTCAGACCTGCTTGAAGAGGCAGGAGTAGACACTGTAGTAGAGCTTTCAAAGAGAATACCAGAAAACCTTCATACTAAGATAAAGGAAATCAATGAACAGAAGAAACTTGTAAAGCAACTGCCAACCATTGACATGGTGAAAAAGTGGATAGAAACAGCAAAAACATTGCCAAGAAAAGTAGAATACTAAGCCTATCGAAAACCCATAATCATACCCTTTTTTTCTAACTCTACAAGGTTATTCAATTCAAACTGCATATTTTATTGTCCCAGCTTCTTTGTGAAAAATCAGAGGATTTCTAACGAGCAAGATCTTCTCTTCTTTAGTGATTCTATTCACAAAACAGATGCGAACATTCCCTGTTCTGTAAAAGGTCAACTTGATTCTGAATATTCCAACATCAACTTCCTTATTTTCCATTCCTCATTTCCATAATTAGCTAATCGTTCTCTTGAAAATAAGCCAAACTACCTGATCGAAATATGTCCACAAATGATGCATTGTGCCAGTGAAGTTTTCTTTCTATGAAGTCATACCTGAATTAAAAGAACTAATAAGAATCACAAAAGCGTGTATTATAAAAGAAAGAGGGAAGTTTAGTTTTGTTGTTTCTTCTTATATCTGGTATAGACAATGGATACTGTGGCTGCTGTTATTAATGAGGCTAAGCCTATCCATGGACCAAGTAGCTCAAACTTGTTTATTGGAACCCAAACTCCGCCGACTGGTGGAGGACAAGGATGCCCAGTAACCTTGAGGTTAGACCAAGAATAAGTGTGCATCGGATTGTTTGGGTTGTTCCCGCTCATTATGCCAATCAGAAGGTAAGCACAGGATAAATCCTCACCACTATATGTCATCTCTTCAGGTGTGAAGACGCTCCACATGTCACCTTTTACTTGAACACCGTCTATCCACAGCTTGGCCCATCCAGTTGTTGCTCCCGTGCTATGAATCTGCATTTTGAAGGTGTATGTATCATCTCCATCACCTCCCACGATCGTTCTCGGTCCAGTGTACAACTTAGGCATTGGTTGAGTTCCTGGTTCCTCTTGCATATGAAATATCTCTCGAATCTGGGTGTTAGGATCATCACCTCCACCCAACCATTCTACGGTGACAAACCATACTCCGTCAGGCGAGTTGAAAGTCGGATCCTTGCTCAATCCGATCTGCGTCCACAAACCAAAATAATGATCGGAATCTGCTGTGTTTGGATCCCAAGTATTCTTACGTGCTTGAATTCCACCGAGATCAATAGTTCCTTCAATCGTGACATCCCCTTTTGTAATGTCCCATTTAGAAAATGACGTAACTGCACTTTGATACGCACCCGGTGAAGTTTGTAGTAAACCATCCGGGAACACATAGTGACTCGCCTCCACTCTCATAGACGTTATCTGCGCAGTCAAGAACACTAGCACCACAATCAATACAAGGATTGACACCTTACGTCTCATCTTCTCCCTTCTCCTTATCACTGACCAATTGTTCTGCAACTTTACAGATAAGCTTTATGGAAATTAGTTCTATTTCAACGCTCAAAAACAAGTTTTAGTGCAAATGATTCAGTTGAGAACAACAAGTTAATGTGAAGGATGTAACCAGCTAGACTGTTTTTCCATAGTCTTTAGCTACTTTGTATAGGTCTTTTATTCCGATAGCTTCGTCCATTTCCACATCTGCTATTGGATTCCAATCATCATCTCCCGGTTTAGTGCCAAAAGCTCGTGCAACCAAAAACAAATCCTTTATGTTCACCGTTCCATCGTCATTGACATCGGGACTGGGAACAAAACCATACGGATAGATCAACGGGTACCGATCAGCATTTTCCTCATCTATGACGTAAGACAAATCTCCTATCTCATCCAAGTCTTCATCTGGAGAATTATGGTCGCTCCAGTAGTTACCTCCGGAAGGATACCCATCATCCCAGAAGTTGGCGTAATCTCTGGAGACGCTGACTTGCTGGGTGTTGTTAAGAAGGGCGTTGTGGTAGAACCTGTTACTCTGGGAATATAGGACTACAAGTCCTACGGAGTTGTCTGTTATGTTGTTCTCGAAGATTGTGTTCAGGTTTGCATACCAGAAATGCATACTGACAAGGTTTGCGGTTAAGCGGTTTCTGGAGATAGTGTTGTTGACTGACCAGTTGCTGATGTCAATGCCGACTTCGCTGTTTGCTATAGTGTTGTTTGAGAGACTGTTATCGCATGCATATTCATCAAGGTCAATGCCAGCGTAACTGCAGTTTGTGATGCTGTTTTCAGATATGAAGTTGTGGTCAGCGTATGCTTTAAGCTGAATACCATATTCTAAATTTGACATTATGTTTCTACTTATGTTATTGAAATCTGCGCCGTTGAGTATAATGCCATTAAGTCCATTTCTAATTTCGTTTTCGCTAAACGTGTTGTTGCTGGAATACCTAACTATAACGCTTACTGGGCTATATGTAAGGTTGTTCTCGAAAAAAGCATTGAAATCTGCGTAGTAGACATGGATACTAACGTTGTTTTCCTGTAGACTGTTTCCGGATATGATGTTATAGGTAGATTGGTTGTTGATGTCGATACCGATGTGGTTGTGGGTTATGACGTTGTTTGCAAACCAGGTACTTCTTGAAGGGCGAACAAAAATGCCGACATAATTGTGTGTCAGAATGTTTCTGGATACATTGCAATTGCTCACATTGTTTATGCTAATTCCCGCATCTGGAACTGTGCCGCTAATAGTGCTACCACTGTTTCGTATTGTAAAACCTGTAATGTTGACATTATCATGAGTTACAGTAACAACGCTTCCTGTTCCATTACCGTCAACGATCGTTGTGCTTCTGTTCTCTCCGACAAGTGAAACAGTCTTGTTAACAACAACATTTTCATAATATGTTCCGGAGGATATGTGAATGGTGTCTCCTTCGTACGTATTGTTTATGGCTTCTTGAATTGACGAGTATTTCACGTAAACTATGTATCCTTCATTTACCCAAGCAATTATTCCTTCAAGCATGTTATAGACACTTGAGAACCCATTATCCACAAGTATCTGACTAGCTGTAGCACTTCTCACTCCAGATCTACAGTAGACAAGAACCTCCTCCTCTGGATCTAATTCATCCAGTCTACTTTCAAGTTCACTTACAGGAATCAAAATAGTATCCTCAATATGACCTTCCTTGTATTCTTCCAATGTTCTAACATCTAAGATTACTAGATTAGGATTAGACTCTATCATTTGTTTAGCTTGGAAAACGTTCACATTTATGTAACCATTTATGGAGGTAAGTCCATAATTCGTAGATTCTACAAGCTTGACAGAGTCATTATCTAAAGGTTGAATGTACGAAGATAACAATGGTTGGGGCAACAAGACAATTAACATAACTATAAGGAACACAGACCACTTCATACCTTCCACTATTCCAGATATAATTCATGCTCCAACTTTAACGTTTATGGAACAACATTCTATTGCAATCATTGCTTAGTGTTCTACGTAGAACAATATAGTTGTGAATATTTCTTTCTATGAAGCCCAGAGAATGTTTGTGAAGTCTCCTCTGTAAGGTACGTGATTCGTTTTCTATTTGTATCCTGATGTTGTCTTTTCTAAATGTGGAAATGGATGAATTTGCAATTTCTAGACTTCTATTTTTATTGTTTCAATGCTTTCTGGTTTCATGTATTCAAAGCTGATGGGCTTCAGTTTTATGACAGTATAGTTAGGATCGTCTGGGCTTTTCCAGAATTCTTTTGCGAAGGATATGGTGTTGAAGACATGTGCTTTGACATCTTTGTCTTTAACTATTTGTGCAACGCATTCAGCTCTTATTGTCCCTTTTCTATCGCCTTTTTCAAGCAACAGGCAAAACTCAGTTTTAGGATTTTGTTTTATTTGCTTCACTTTAGCATCGTTGGAACCGGTAGTGACATAGAGTTCATCTCTAAAATGTACAAGCGTCACTGGCCTCACTCTCGGTTGATCACCATCAACACTAGCCAGGAAAATATATGGCTCTCCATCAAATCGGTTCCAAATCTCTTGTAACTCAACACTCTTATCATTCAAGTATGATTCCTCACAAAGTCTTTTCAACACACAGTTATCTATTTATAGATTTCCAACCTAAACTTGGCTTATTGAATAACTTTGAAATGACATTAGAAAAAAGATAACACCTAAAACCGTTATGATCCAAGCGTTCCATAAGCCTAACCCAAACCCTGGTACAAGCGACATGATATCCCTCTTTATGGTTACTTTCACTCTAACCCAGTTACTCTCATCAACTATTTCTAATGTTTGGTATTGGTCATCCAATCGAAGTTTCTTCCACAAGTCATAAAAACTGAAGCAGAAGACCTAGTGAACGGTGTTAGGGATTGCTTGAAGGTAAGAATGTGAATTTGAGGGTTGAGGAGAAAGAAGACTTGACATTAGTTGCAGAATGGTTAAACGATCCTGAATACTTTGGTGCTTACAATCCTCTCATACAGCTTTCCAAATCAGAGCTGGAGAAGGAGTATGATAAACTCACTCCTGAAGCAAGGTGGTTTCTTATAGAGAAAAAAGACGGAAGCAAAGTCGGTACAATAGGTCACTTTCCTGCAGGGAAACTCTTAGAAATAGGCTATGCTTTGATTCCAAGCGAGAGGGGAAAAGGCTACTGCACTGAAGCGGTGAAGATTATGGTTGATTACTTGTTTCTTTCAAAAGACATAGTGCGTATTCAAGCCCATACCGATGTAAGAAATGACGCTTCTCAGAAGGTCTTAGAAAAAGTCGGATTCAAGAAAGAAGGAAGAGTTCGTAAGTTCTCTTTCATCAGAGGAGAATGGAGAGATGGACTTCTTTACAGTATCCTACGAGAAGAATGGAAAGAACCAAAAATACTAACAAAAACAACTTAACAAAGTTAGCAGCACTACTAACAATCATGACTTATAGAAGAAACATACTAGATAGCCAATGATTAGTCTTTCTAGAATGAGAAATGTTAACATAAATGTCTAATCTAAGCAGTCGTAACAGACTGGAACAGTGAAGTTGGAGAAGGTGGGACTAATGTTGACTATCCTCTTGTTCCTCATAATTTTTATCTTAGCAGCCCTGTTGATCAAAGCGTATGTTATTGCCCCAATCATAAGCTGGCTAGTCATGAATCCTCTTGGAGGAGTAGCTCTTCTTGGTGTCATCATAGTATTAGCTTCCATATTGCTCATAGAAGAAATTAGAGAGGACAAGAAAGACTGAAGATATGCGTATTCCTTACTATATTAAGTCACACTGTTTTTCCATAGTCTTTTGCTACTCTTGAGATGTCCAAGATGTTTATTGTATAATCTCTATTGGTGTCTGTAAATGGATTCCATCTCGAGTGGCCTAGATAAGAACCGAAAGCATAGGCCACAGTACAAATGTCTTCGATGTCAACCTTGCCGTCACCATTTATGTCACTTGTTGCCGAGAAAGTTGTAGATCTAATCTTGAAAAATTCAGTGCAGTTATAACCATAGATATCCTTTGCAACATACAGTCCTGTTTCTGTGGAGTTCCACGTCCATGACTCAGATTGTCCAGGATCCAAGCTCCATGCCAGATAGACAATTGCTTCAGGGGCAACAAGTTCCCCAGATGGCCATATATACACTTCACAGAAGGGCCATCCACCAAAATGTATTGTTTCATTGCTAATGTTGGTCAGTGTGAAGTTCACTGCTTCGTCTAGAAGATAGATGTCCTTATCGGGCTGTAGAACCAATGGTTTGGGTTCGACCACTCTAACCATAACATAAGGTGGAATCAGTGTTTTTGAAAAGGGGCAAAATCCCATCAAGTAACAGGTTCCGAGCCTTGGTGGATAATATTTTCCATCTCGGTATTGGTATAAGTCCCATTGCAGTGTTTCACTGTAGTTTTCTCCTGGTTTCAACGTGAACTCCAGAACTATTTGAATGAAGTATTTACCATCTGACCATCCAAAGCACCCTTCAAATGTGCAATACCCTACATCAAAAAATGGTGGACCATAGGTGATTGTTATGTTATCTGTTCCAACATTTATCAAGGTCAAGGTTATACCGATGCTCTCTCCTACAGTTATTACAGTCTTGTCAACCTCCATCTCTAGTAGAAGATCATCTTGAGCCTTCACCGGATGAGCGTTGAACGCCAACGCTAACATGGCTATCAAAAACAGTGCCAACGTTGCTCCGAAAACCACTCTTTTAAACATTCTTTCCCTCCATTATTCTAGGGTTTCCTGAAAGATAACACTTATGGATAAAATCTTACTTACAACGCGCGCGCTAGGGATCGTGGATTATTCATAATTCAATTGATACTTCTTCCGCAAGTCATAAAAACTATAGGAAGGAATATAGTAAATGATCGATATGAAAGAGCTGAAGCCTTTGGATTATGAGCTTTTGTTTGAATTGATGAAGAACTCTCGTAGAAGTGACAGAACGTTAGCTAAGGTTCTGAAAAGTTCACAACCCACTATTACAAGAAAGAGAACGAAACTGGAAAAAGAAGTAATTGAAGGTTATACTGCTATTCCAAGATGGAAAAAGCTTGGATATGAAATATTTGCAATGACTCTTATCAAGAGTAAGACAGCTCTTGCCACGAAAGAAAAATATGAAATTGTTCGGAAGAAAGGAATTGAATGGTTGATGAATCAGCCGAATGTCATTATGGCTGGCGGATGTCGAGGACAAGGAGTAAACGCCTTCATGATTTCTGTTCATAAAAACTATTCGGATTATGACGAGTTCATGTATAAATACAGACTTGAATTAGGCGACACCGCAGAGGATGTTAAAACCGTCCTCGTAAATCTGGCTGGAAGAGAACTTTTGAAACCACTCCACTTCAAATACTTGGCAGAAACAAAATAGTTATTCACTCAAATTTGCACAAGTTTTACTCACTCTCACCATATCCGCATAGTAATACTACCAGCAGTCACAGTTTGCAGATTATAAAAGTAACGCCTTCATTGTCCGTGTTCTGAAATTGTTCAATTGATTAAACCTTTTTTGAAAAAGAGGAAAGCTGAGAGTTGTTAGTATTCTTTCAACTTAACTCACTTTTTCAACAATAAAAAGAAAGTCTACGATGGCGCCCATTCCCCCAGGGGTAAACTTGGGAGTAACGTTCGGGATTATTGCTATGACTTCACCTTCCAAGTTGTTCAAGAACTGCTCTAGCTTACTCTGACCTGCTATCATGTTAATATCGAATCTATGAACTCTGTATTTCGCTTTCATTCTCTCACCTTCAGGTCTACTTCAGAATGAACCAGCCCATAAAAACTTTCCCACAAGCAAGAAAGCCTCTAAGGAGACTTGAACCATGTTTCGAAAACTGAAAGAGCTTAATCTCCTAAACTCATAACTGCATAAGCAATACATAAAATCCATATAGTAATAGTGAAACTAATGAACTTCACGAACTTCGCTGCTTTATGCTTAGACATATTGTGGACTCCTACTTCACAAAAAAGTGGAAGTTGAAGTAATCCTTTTCATTTCTGGTCATTTCTTGTGTGTCTTTCTGTAACGTTTTCCGTCAGGTCTTTCCCAAAGTTCAACAACCAACGTATGTTGGGCATTCGGATTCTTCATTTCCCAAGATTTCACAAACTTGTCTCCCATGGTCTTTCACGAACCATAATTTATGTCATAATGTTACAGCATAAATGGAGTCATAATGTTTGTTAACATGCAGATATATCGCTAACCGTTAAAACAGGCGCCTTTATTGTTCGAATTGAAATAAAACATTGAATGATCCTTTTAAACCCAGTTCAACAATTATTACCAGTTTTATGAATAATCATCAAATTGAAATAACATTCAAGGATAAATCTCGTATTGAGACTGGAGAATGTTACTTGTTAGAGTATTTTGCACTTGAAATGATGAAAAAACAATAAGAATACGCTCTGAATTTCATCTTGTTTTGCTTAAAACACTGAATCCGGTTAGATAAATCTGGCTTTTGCATCTGTTACATTGCAGGATTATCTTTTCCAAGCTGTCTGCTTTCATTAATGCTTTCAAAATAGTATAGACTTCTTCCGTTCTATCGTCAGGAGATATCTTAATTCCACATTTTGGACACTTAAAATCTCCGCTCCCTGCTATTTTAGTTAAGTCAATGGTGTAAAATCTTATTGAATGCAATTGTTATCTCTTCCATCTCTATTGATGTATTATTCCTATGCAATCTAAAGGCTTGTCGGTACACATCTTGCATTGCAGAGCATTGATTGAGAGATAATAGGTTTCAACAGAATGATCCCCGGAGAACAACGTATCTGTGAGGTTTTCTTTCTTTGAAGGTTGCAGAATGTTTGCGAGTTTTGAATCAGGTTTGCAGTGGAATTGAAGTCAACCATTTATCGGTAGCTATCTGAGTTCTACGTCTTCCTCAATTGTGTTGTCTGCAACTCTAATCCATCTAGTAGCTAGAATCTGGTCGAAATCTTTGCTTCCAGGATCAAGGTCTGTAACAACTAGATGCCAGTGATCATTTATGGTGGCAAAGGTTGAGTCCATAATCACGAATTTAGGAGTATAGCTGAAAACTTTCCTACCTATTTCAGAAAGTATGTCCAGAGCACGCTCAAAAGCCTTGTAGGGTATCGTATGTTCATGTTTCTTGTACACTATCATGATCCTTTCTCTGTGCCCTTTCAAATCTTTGGTTCTCAAGACAATGAAGGATCTGTCTTCATAGTAGATTTTCTCTCTTTTCAAATCCAGTTCACAAAAAGGACAATTCAAGGCTTTCAACTCAACTCACCACGTTTCATACCTACAAACTTGCAGGATATAAAGGAAACGCCACAAACCATTGAGCAACTCAGTTTCAAACAAAGAAGATGTCCTTTCCAGAACAAGCAAGATTAGCCTGCAAGCAATAGTCCGCGCTAACACTGTTGTTGGATATACATTTAAATCATTCTTTTAATCTTCTTGATATCGGTGATATGTTGTTTTGTTCTAAGTGTGGCGAAGAACTTCCTGAAGATGCATATTTCTGTCCCAGATGTGGTTCAAGGACTAGAAGAGGTGTAGAAGCGGGCATTTCCACTCCGTGGGAAGAGTTGAAAGATGCACTCTCTAAAACGGGACGAGAAATAGAGAAGGCGTTCTCGATGGCTGGCAAGGAAATGGAAAAAGCCTTCAAAACTGCCCGAGAATCAATTCGAGAATCAACCAGTAGAAAACAAGTCGTCTGTCCGCATTGTGGAGAACGGAATTTAGGTTATGCTAGGTTCTGTCACAAGTGTGGCAAAAAGCTTGACTGACAGAGTTGATAAGCAACACTTACTTAGAAAACTTCTATTTTCAATAAGACGAGTAACCGTTGTTGGATGTTCATTTTACACTCAATGTCCTATTAACTCTTTCCAGCCATGCCACAACATCACAAAGTATTCTGTCAAATTCTTGCTCTAATAAATCCTCAACACTTTGCTTGTCCAGTGATTTAGCTATTTCCTGCAATGTCCTGTAGAGCCCATCATCTATCTCTAGGCTTAAAACTACTTTTCGCATGTTTATGATTCTTCACTCTTCACTTTTCACACTTATGGAGAAATCTTCTATTTTTATCAGTTTGAAATACAATCAGATTGCGACTAGAATGTTTCATGAACCTATGGATTATTCCAGCATCTTTCCGAATTCTTTAGCTACTTTTGCCATGTCGATTATGTTAACAATGCCGTTCTTATCCATATCTGCCGTCTCGTTCCACCTTGGGTGCCCTGGATATGAACAGAATGCATTAGCTACGATGGCGAGGTCTTCTATGTTGACGATTCCATCGTTGTTGACGTCGCCATAAAGTGCAGCTTGTTTCCAGAGGTGATAGAAGTATATGCCTGGGTATGCGGGGTTGTAGTACCAGCCTTGAACCCAAGTTCGCTCCCAGTGGTGTCCAAGCGGTTGGTAGATTGCGATGCTTGGGCACTCATCATGGTAGATTTGCTGCAGCTCATAATAGATCTCACGCCTCCTGCTAGTGTTCATCATTTTCAGCCCTTCCTCAACCAGCGTGTCCACTGTTGCGTTACCATAATCTTGCAGAACCGAGAAGGTTCCTGTGCTGTGCATGAAGGCGTAGACGAAGTTGTGTGGGTCCGGATAGTCAGCGAGCCAACCTGACATGAATAGCGTAAGCAAACGGTAAGAAACAGGCATGCCCCACTCTACTGCCTGTGCGTTGATGTGAAACTTTGGGTTGAGGCTTTCAATGTTGGCCTCAAGCATCTTGGCGATAGTTTCTCGGGGCAGGCTACCCATTTGATACGGAATCGTCAGCGTGAAGCCTGTGGTCCATAGCTGTCCGTTCCAAGCCTTCCTGAGGTGCTCCTCTGTTCTTGTCAGGTTGAATTCGTATCTCTCTTGGTCCGGGTCTCTGAATGGTAACCCCTCTATGACCGGGGTGCCTGGGTATATCGCCCAGCTAAAGTATGCAGTTTGGAGGAACTCTGTGTAGTTGATCGCGTACGCAAAGCCCTTCCTTACGTCGATGTCGCTGAAGAAGTCTGGCGGGATCCCACCCTCGTTCAGCTCCCCATAATCAAGCTCAACCGAGTGTGGAGGCTTCAAGTACCAGCTCCTCAAGGATATGTTCTGATTGAAGAAGATGCCGTAACAACTCAACTCGGGTAAAGGGTAGATGCACTCTATACCAGGCTGGCCGAAGATTTCATGCATATACATTTTTGGTACATACGCTATGTCAACCTCTCCATCCAAAAACATCGTTTTCCTCGCCAACCAGCTGGCTATCAACTTTACCGTGGCTCTTTCTACGTAGCCTCTGCAGCCATGAGCCGGCCATCCTCGCCAGTACTCGTCGAACTTGACGATGGACCACTCCTCTCCATAGATCCAAGAATCAAGTATGTATGGGCCTGTTCCACACATGGCGGGTTCCGGATCGTCCAGAGGTGAAACATCGGGGTCATGATAGTCTTGCCACTTTTCCCAAGTTCCCGGCCAATCGCCATGCTCCACACAAAACTTCTTATTCACTATGGAAGACCAAGACTGGCTCAGAATTGCAGGGAAAGGCGCATAAGAGCTGGCTAGGTTGAACCACACATGAGTGTCGTTGCTTTGAACAGTATCCTCTATCTTCACACCCCAATCCGGATCATTGAGGTTGGCTTTCTGACAGCCCAGCAACACCTCGTAGAGCATCCATGCTGGGCCGCCTGACCTGTCTTGCACCATAACCCTCTCAAAAGAGTACTCCACATCTTCCGTCGTCAGCGTCTCACCGTTGTGGAACTTCACGCCTTCTCTAATCTTAAAGGTGTAGGTTAAACCGTCTTCACTGATGAGCCAGTCTGTGGCCAGCATAGGCACAAATTCATCCACGCTTTCGCGATTGTAGAATATCAATGTTTCATACACGTTGAAGATCAGTTCTGAGCTGGCTGTATCATACGCCCAAGCTGGATCCACAGAACGAGGACTACCTACATACGCTACAATCATGTGATACGGTCTCGGTATCTCCTGTGTAGATCCAACTGGGAGACACCCCACAGCAAAAAACGAAGTAACAACCAAAAGAACAAACTTTTTGTTCAACTTCTTTACCACCTTATTCTCTGCTCCACCCCTATTTTTTCTTTTCGTATCTGAGACGCGTCCTCTTCGGAGGATTCCGCTCCCAAGACAAAACAGATTCTCTTCTCGTCAAGCAATCTTTTGAAGAGCTACCAATAATTTCCCTATTTTATGAAAACTCAATCTTGCTATATTTGTCGAGCAAAAAGATAAAACTGTTAAAACGTTCCCAATTCTCAGGTGCTGGAGAACTCCAATCGATGGGTGATGCGGCCGCCGGGATTTGAACCCGGGTCGTCAGCGTGGCAGGCTGATGTCCTAGCCAAACTAGACTACGGCCGCATATGCTAAGACTTGTATTTTTGGATTCTTATTTCCTTTTCTGAAGGCCGTGTGCATTATGAGCGGTGAAGGTTTGGATTCTTTCCAAGATTTTCTCGATGCTGTAGTGAGCCGTCATATCTTCTCTCCAATCTCTCGGAATCCTCTGTTTGAACCTTCCAGCAGCACGTCCATCCATCATCACTATTACCCCTTTATCTTCAGGGCTGCGCAGTAGTCTTCCAGCAGATTGAGCCAAAGCATTCAAGCAAGGGATGCCGTTCGCATATTCCATTGCTTTATTCCCAAATTTCTCTGTGAAATATTCTAGAAGAACTATTTGCAGTTCAGTTCTCTTCGGATAGGGCAAACCCACAACTATGACAGCTGAAAGCATGGACCTACCGTCAATTGACATGTCAACACCCTCGCTTATCTTGCCTCTGGCAACTCCAAAAACAACACACTTTTCATGAGACTTCAAGAACTGAAGCAGATCAACAATCTTTGTACCTCTCTCCTCGGCAATTGAGGGTGAATCGAAATTAGAAGATTTGGCGACTTCGTGCATTATTTCATAAGAGGGAAAGTAGACAGCTGCTCTTCCGTTAATCTGCCCAATAATCTTTTGAAGATGATCAGCGATTCTTTTCCACTGAGCTTCACCGCGTCTTTCAAACTTTGTCGTAACCGACTTATCAACAAGAATAAGCCTGTTTTCACGCGGAAACGGACTTGGAAGCTCTATGCTTTCGCATCGGTTCCTGTCAATGCCTAAAACATCGATGTAGTAATCAGTGTGCCAAAGCGTCCCAGACATGAGTATGGCAGAACGAAGCTTGTTGATAACGCTTGCAGCCAAAGCCGGGTCAAGACATCTGATTCCAAGCCTCACACGCCGGCTTTTTTCTGTGTCAACTTCAACCTTTACATAGTGAGCATAACTCGAACCTTCGATGGTGACCCAATTTGCAAGAAATTCTGCGCATCTGGACAGATAGGAAATTGGATTCTTACCAGCTTCAGCTCTTTTATATCGAATGGTCTCCCCGAGTTCTGAAAGTTCAGAAATTATTTCGAGCATTCTGTCAGCATTAGCTTTCAACCTTTCCGATAACGGGTTGACTATTTCACTTATGTCCACAACATGCTCAACATTAAATCCGAATTCATTATGCACTTTTCTGCCGAGTCTAACCATCACATCATACATAACGTCCAAAAAGCCGTAATCATCAACGCCGAAGTTTTCAACTTCTTTTATTGCCCTTCTAACAGAGGTTGACGAGAGCTCATTCGAGAGAATGCCAGCAGCGTAATGTGGTAGACTGTGAGCTTCGTCGAAAATGCAGTTCAAATCCCTCACTTTTATTCCAGCCGTTCCGAAAATGGAGTTCCTGACAGAATCAACCAGAATGTAATTGTAGTTACCCACAATTAGATCAGCATACTTTGCGAGAATCTTAGTGACCTCATATGGGCAAAGACCTGCATTTCGACTCATCTCGTAGACTTCGTCAGGAAGAAGAGGACCGATTTCTTTAATCCTGTTAACAACACGATAAGCACGCCAGCTAGGCTTCCATCCGCTATAGGTTCTCTCGTAATACTCACACCTCCTTCCGAAAGTCCCATCCTTCAAGTTCTTGCAATATTGGAGAAAGTCACGATAGCTTATTTCCCAAAATCTTGCATCCTCCCGCACTTGAGGGCACAACCCTTTCTTGCTCTTAAAAACAGACACAGCGAAATTGACCCCGGAATGCTCTTTAATTCGCTTAAGCTCTCTACAATAAATTTCAAGCTGATTCCGCGTTCTGGTTAAGACGAGAAGCCTCCCAACAGAATCATCCAACTCTTTAGCCATAAGAAAAGCTGTCAAAACAGAAACGGACTTTCCAGTGCCACACGGAGAGGAAAGCAAACCAATTCTTCCGGTTTTAATAACATTAAAGGCGAAATCTATTGCCTTATTTTGAAATTGACGAAAACTAGAATAAGGAAAGAACCTGCCAAGAACCCCCGATTTATTCACTCTGGGAACTTGCTTCAACTGTTTAACAGTAACATATTTCCTTCTTAAAAAGCTGC
>Ga0209636_10004563_pt1 | contig 14128 bp, 11 predicted proteins | sample DeeMarSWOR152_54_FD_187464 | JGI IMG/M metagenome (GOLD analysis project Ga0209636, IMG submission 187464) | Marine sediment microbial communities from White Oak River estuary, North Carolina - WOR-1-52-54 (SPAdes) (version 2) | ecosystem: Environmental > Aquatic > Marine > Intertidal zone >...
CGATGTGAAGGGACTTCATGTCACCCTTGGTAAAGGCTATCTCAAAAGGCCATTCTGTAGCGTCGGACCTTGCCAGCGAGGGTCTTTTCATTTCACCGCAGAGATCGCCGAGTTCGCAGAGGAATCTCTCTTTTTTGTGGGGATGCTCGGCGTCCTTTGCGTGCTCTGCGGTTGAGGCTTTTGAAGACAGACGTTGTCCGTTGAGGACAAGCCCCTTAACAGACGGACGTGGCGTCGCAGCCTGCTGGCGACGGCCACGCAGGGAGAGGCCGCGGTCAAGCAGAAGCAGATCGACGGAGTGTGCCATGGCCCAATAGGCGCGCTTTGCGGCAAGAGTGAGGGCAGGAACAATGCCGAGCCGGTCGATCTCTGAAGGAGGAGCGCAGCCGATTCCCCACTTGGCCAAGGTGTAGATCTTTTCGTAGAGCTCCTCTCGTTTCTGCAGTGAGAGGCGCTTGGAGTCGTCAAGCCCGACGAGAGAGTGAAGGATCGACCCAGAGCGCAAACCCCTAGTTCCTTTCAGCCCACCGCAAAGATCGCTGAGGTCTTTGCCTCTATAAGAGCTCTCCGCGGTCTTTGCGTCCTCCGCGGTAAACAAAACAGGTGGGAAATGGACGCACCCAACAACAACCGGCCCGGCAAGAGCCCCCCGGCCGGCCTCGTCAAAACCGGCAATCTTCAGAAGTTTTGTTTCGCTGCAGCTTGCCTGCGCAGTTCCTTTCCTTTCACCGCAGAGCTCACAGAGGAATCCCTTTTTGTTAAAGTAATGCTCTGCAGTAGGGGCTTTTGAAGACGGATATTGTCCGTTGGGGACAAGTCCCGATGCTACTAAGGAGCAGATCTGCTCATCGAAGGCGTAAAGCTCGGTGACACGGGATCGATCCAAAGCGGGGTGCGTCGGTCTACCCACTACGGTGGAAGCTGAAGTACCCGTTCATCGGGCCAAAGCGCGGCAGCGGCCAGACGCGCAGATACGGCTCACCGATGAAGTCCCGCTCATCGACAAATCCCCAGTACCGCGAGTCGAACGAGTCTTTGGAGTTGTCCCCGAGGACGAACCATTTCCCTTCTGGCACTATGGTTGGCTCTATCCCGTACTGCAGCCCTGGGAGGTTCGCGTAGTAGTACCGATCAAAGCGCTCCCCCTCAAGCTTCTTCCCATCAACGATGATGTCTCCGCCCTGAATCTGGACGGTCTGCCCACCCACGGCGATCAGCCGCTTCACGTAGCGCACTCGTCTCTCCCGGGTGGTGATCCCCAGATTCGCAAGGGAATCGATCTCGGGCTGCTTTTCTCCCAGGTCGAGAGGAGCCGAACCGGACAGACCCAAAAGGATGTTGGTCCCTACAGGAAGCGAGGCGATAAGCCCATCGGCTTCGGCGGTCGAGTAAACCCTTTCTCGATTGACGTAACCAATCTGCTGTCCTGGCTGGACTCCAGCGCGTTCTGCTGGCGAATCACCCTTCACCGCCCTGACGAAGAAGGCCTCTGTGTGCCAGAAGACCACGATGTCTCCAGGCTTGGGATCGTGGAAGTAATAGGAGATCTTGTCCACGAAGAAACTGTCGGCCCGCAAGGCACTTCGGTCGCCATTGATGGTGGGGTACATGGAGTCGGTGGGCACGTGCATCCGCACTGTGACAAAGCTAATTACAAGGAAGGCGAGAATTCCAGCAACGACGAGAACCTCTATCCATTCGAGGATCTCGGAGGCCACACGTCCCGGATTCCAGCCGTAGCGGCGGGCTACCCTCAGAATCAGCGCCGGCTTCTTCTCCTTCTTTTGCCTTCTCATCTAGCGGATGCGCCGCAGGCGGCGAAGGAAATAGGGTCGCGCCTGGCGAATGCGGTTCTTCTTGACCAATTCTATCTTCTCGATCTTGGGAGAGTGTAGGGGGAACGTTTTCTCTACGCCGATTCCAGAGGAGATCTTGCGCACGGTGACCATCTCTCGAGTGCCGCCGCCGCTTCGCTTGAGTACGAGCCCCTCGAAGATCTGGATCCGCTCCTTCGCCCCTTCCGAAACCCGCTCGTGAACCTTGACAATGTCGCCGGGAGCAAAGTCCTCCTCGCTTTCTCGCAGGTATTCCTTCTCGATAGCTCTTAAGATCTCGTCCAACATCTCCTCCTAACGGTCGCCTGCCACGCGGTCCAGCACGACCGCCGCCGCCGCACGCACCGACAGGTGGTTGAAGTCGGCCCCTCCCATGATGGGAGGCAAGACGACATCACACGTCTCGATCAGCTCATCCGCCATTCCCCAACCTGTCCCAAACAGGATGTATACCGGCCTTTCCTCGCGGTGCACGGCTTTTTTAAGTTGCGCGTAGGAGATGCGTTGCACTTCATGGGGGCGTGCCGAGGTGGCAACGAGGAGGGGGGAATCGCCTTCAGCCTCCTCGATCCAGGACACCGTCTCCTCAAGGCTTTCAGCGACCATTACAAGTTCAAGCGCCTCTCCGCGGCGAGACTCCTCCATCGCTTGCTCCCTTTCAGTCCAAAACCCCCGAATTCGCCAGGCAATCCGTTGCTGAGAAGCAAGGGGCGTAATCACAAAATAACGCACCACCCCATACGTTCTCGCCGTGCGGGCAATGTCGTGCACATCGACCGACGTCATCGCCGTGGCCACGATCTCGCCGCAACGGTTGCGCATCGGAAAGTGCAAAAGGCCGACGTACAGGTTACCCATCGACCTTTTCCCTGTCAAGATCAAGCCCAAGCAGGTCGGGGCGATTTCGTGCCGTCTTTTCCCAGGCCTTCCTCTGGCGGAATGCTTCGATCTTCGCGTGGTCTCCCGAGAGAAGGACACGAGGAACGGACAGCCCGCGGAAAGCTGCGGGACGGGTATACTGAGGTGGGCCAAGATGCGACTTGTTGTAAAAAGAATCCCCTTGTACCGATTCGAATCGTCCCACCACCCCGGGGACCAGACGCGCTGTGGACTCCACGATCACCGCTGCCGCCACTTCCCCACCGGCGATCACAAAATCGCCGATCGAGATCTCTTCATCGACGAATGCCCTCACCCGTTCGTCCACTCCTTCGTAGCGGCCGCAAAGTAGGATCAGTCCGTCGAATCTCGCCCAATGGATCGCGTCCTCTTGCCGAAACAGTCGCCCCTGCGAGGACAAAAGAATCGACCGGGCTTCGTTGTTGCCGAGTTCGGTTTTCACCGCCTCAAGGCCCCGCACGAACGGCTCCACTCTCATGACCATCCCCGCTCCGCCGCCGTAGGGACGATCGTCAACGGTTCGGTGTGGATCGTCGGTGTAAGCGCGTAAGTCGTGCAGGTGTACCTCGAGGAGTCCTTTGTCTTGCGCTTGTCCGAGGATGCCGGCAGCAAAGAACCCGGAGAGCGCCTCCGGGAAAATCGTCAGGATATCAAAGCGCATCTCAACCTGCTTGCGAGCCTGTTGCGCAAACCTTTTTGCTGCTTGGTTCTAAGCCCAACTCCTGGATGTCAATTGTTTTAACGCAGAGAACGCAAAGGCCGTTCCAGACCAAATATTGAAGTTTCTATAGCACCCTCTGCGTACTCTGCGGCGAAAGCTTTTTTTCATGCGGAGGAGAAGTTTGTGCAACAGCTCATTTCTCAGTCGATGATTTCTAGCACGACCTCCCGATCGAGGCGTGTAGCGACCCCCTCCAACAACGTCCGCAGGGCCCCAATCGTTCTTCCTCCTTTTCCCAGAATCCGACCTCGATCGTCTTTACCCACGTGGAGAAAGAAGATGTCAACTCGCTCAGTCTCGATCCGATCGATCCGCACCGTCTCCGGCGCATCAACCAGCGAGCGAACAAGAAACAGACAGAGGCGGTAAAGCACTACGCCTCCTTAAGGTTTCTCTTCAGCAGACGCTTCGGGCGCCTCCGCTTCATTTTCCACACTCTCCTCGGCCACGGCTGCCTCCTCGGTCTCGGCCACAGCTTCCCCGCCTGCCTTCGCATCCGTTTCGGCGGCTTCGGCCTTCGCCTTTGCTTTCGCCTTGGCCTTCTTCTCCCCCTTTTTCTTGGCGTCTTCGACGACCTGTGCCGCTAGCTCCTGCACCTGCTCGACGTCGGTACCGCCGCGCGCCACCGCGTTCCACGCGGCCATCACTCCGGCTTTGGAGAGGATGTTACGCGCTGCCTTGGTCGCCTTCGCCCCGTCCAACAACCACTTGAGGGCGACCTCATTATCGACCTCGAAGCTTGGCGGATCGGTCTTCGGGTCGTAGTGACCCAGATCCGCTACCACCTTTGCATCCCGTGGCTTGCGGCCATCGAGCACGACCACTCGATAAGAGGGCTGTCCCTTGCGGCCCACCTTCTTTAGCCGAATCTTTGCTGCCATACCTTCACCTCTCTTCACATCTACACCCCCACCGACCGGCAAGGGGAGCAAAGGATCACGAGTTGAGAATGTCGATTGGAAGGCGTCCCTTCCCCCCTCGTCCTTCTATCAGTTTCAGCGCTTTCTTCGCTTCATCAAACCGTGTCAAGACACGGTTGACATCCCGAACCTTTGTGCCGCTTCCGCGGGCAATCCGTTTCTTGCGGCTCCCCCCAATTATAGAGGGTTTGAGTCGTTCTTCCAGCGTCATCGAGCGAAGGATCGCCAAGGCTCGATCGATCTCGGCCTCGTTCACCTGAGTGCTCCCAGTGAGCTTTGCCCCGCCTGGAAGCTTATCCAGGATGTGGGAGAGGGGGCCAAGCTTGTGCATCTCTTCCAGTTGCTCCAGAAAATCCTGCAAAGTGAACTGGTGCTTCCTAATCCGGTGGAGAAGCGCTTCGGCCTTCTGTTGATCGAGTCGCTCCTCCGCCTGTTCGATCAGCGTGAGGACGTCCCCCATTCCCAGGATTCGCTCTGCCATCCGGTCGGGGTGGAAGGGTTCAAGTGCGCTGACCTTCTCCCCCACTCCGACGAACTTGATCGCCCGACCGGTGACGTGGCGGATGGAGAGGGCGGCCCCGCCGCGGGCATCACCGTCGAGCTTCGTGAGGATCACCCCGGTGAGGGTAATCCATTCGTCAAACGTAGACGCGATGTTCACCGCTTCTTGACCGGTCATTGCGTCAGCAACGAGAAGAATCTCATCGGGGGAGGCAACCGCCTTAATCTCCCTAAGCTCACCCATCATCGCCTCGTCGATCTGCAATCGGCCCGCGGTATCGAGGATGACGACATCGCGCAGGTTCTCCTTTGCCCACTCGATCGCGCAGGTCGCGATCTCGCTAGGCGTACGTTCCTGGCTTGAGAAGACGGGAAGCTCCAGGGCTTCCCCGAGGATCATCAACTGTTCAACCGCCGCCGGTCGGTAGATGTCGGTGGCGACCAGAGCGGGTTTTCGCCCTTCTTTCTTGAGCTTCAGCGCAAGCTTCGCTGCCGTAGTCGTTTTCCCGGAACCTTGGAGCCCCACGAGCATGATCACTCCCGGCCGATGGTCCAAAGACAGCCCGACCCGTTCCGGGCCCATCGTTGCGGCAAGCTCGTCGCGCACGATCTTCACCACCTGCTGGCCCGGAGTGAGGCTCTCCAGGACCTCTTCCCCCACCGCCCGCTCGCGGATCCGCGTGATCAGGTCTTTGACAACCTTGTAATGGACATCGGCCTCGAGCAACCCGATGCGAATCTCCCGAAGCGACGTGGTGACATCCTCTGGTGTCAGTTTGCCCTTCCCGCGCAGCCGCGAGAAGACGGCGGTCAGTTTTTCCGTCAGCGAATCGAACATCACCGCTTCCTATAGTCCTTAAATTCACCGCAGAGTTCACGGTGCAGGCCGAGAAAACCTTATATTTCTACATAGACACCCTGGGCCCTCTGCGGTAAACAAAAGATGGTAAGTCGCATTCCCTTTTGTATCAACTAGTCAAGCAGCTCGTCGAGGAAGTTTGTTCCCAGCCTCTCCTCGCGGAAGGCAGGATGGGAGATTACCTCCTGCATCAAGGAGCGCGTGGTGGCTACCCCGCCAATGCGAAACCGTTCGAGCGCAGTGTACATTCGGGTTCGTGCCTCCTCGCGGTCGCGGCCCCAGGCGATGACCTTGGCTAAAAGCGAGTCGTAGTGCGGAGAGACTTCCATCCCATTGTACAGGTGCGTATCGAGGCGGATCCCGTTTCCAGTTGGGAGTTCCTCAACCTGGATTTGGCCGCAAGAGGGAAGAAACCCGCGGGTGGGATCCTCGGCGTTGATGCGGCACTCGATGGCATGCCCGCGCGCGTTGAGCGTCTCCTGAGACAGTTCCAGCGCGCCGCCACCGGCGAGGCGAATCTGTTCTTTAACTAGGTTCACCCCGGCGATCACCTCGCTCACCGGGTGCTCGACCTGAATCCGAGCGTTCATCTCGATGAAGTAGAAGTTTCCGCTGCTGTCCAAGACAAACTCGACGGTGCCGACGTTCTGGTATCCTAACGCCTGGGCAGCGGCGAGAGCTGTCTGATGAAGGCCTTTGCGTAGGGGTTCATCAAGATGTGGGGCAGGCGCTTCCTCGATGAGCTTTTGATAGCGTCGTTGAATCGAGCACTCTCGCTCTCCCATGTGGATCATCCGCCCGGAATGGTCGGCAAGGACTTGCACTTCGATGTGGCGAGGATTGTCCACGGCCCGTTCCAGATAGAGACTGGGGTCTCCAAACGCCCTCTCAGCCTCTGTCCTAGCAGCGACGACGGCCTCCTTAAGCCCTTGAGCGGATTTCACCAGACGCATTCCGCGTCCGCCTCCGCCGAAGACGGCCTTGACAAAGAGGGGGTAGCCGATCTGCTCTGCCACAGAATACAGTTCGCCCTCATCGACTGGAACCGCTGCACCGGGCAGGATCGGGACCCCTGCTGATGCTACTGCTTCCCGAGTGGCGAGCTTGTTTCCCACCAGGTCCATCGCACGACGGTCAGGGCCGATGAAGACTAGCTCGTGTTCCTCGCAGACTTCTACAAAGTGTGGGTTCTCAGCGAGGAATCCATAGCCGGGGTGGACGGCCTCCGCGCCGGTCACCTCCGCAGCGCTGATCAAAGCGGGAATGTTGAGATAGCTTTTCGTCGAGTCGGCCGGACCGATGCAGCATGACTCACTGGCAAGGCCAAGATAGGGCATCTTCGCATCGGCCTCGGAAAAAACGGCCACCGACTCGAGGGAGAGCTCACGGCAGGCCTCGATCACCCGCAGGGCAATCTCCCCACGATTGGCAACAAGAACCTTGTGAAACATCACGGCTTCTCAAGCAGAAACAAGGGTTGACCGTACTGTACCGCCTCGCCATCCTCGATCAGGATTCGTCGCAGTCTGCCCGCTTGTTCGGCCTTGATTTCGTTCATCACTTTCATCGCCTCGATGATGCACAGGGTATCTCCTGGTTCCACCTGGGTTCCTTCCTCGACGAACGGCTCTGCATCCGGGGACGGCCGACGATAGAAGGTTCCTACCAGTGGCGCGGAAACGGAAAACGTTGCCTCGTCTTGGTGGTTCGAGGCTTCAGCAGGTCGCGGAGTTTCCCCTTTTGAAACAGAGACCCTCTCTTGGCGGACGGTGATCCGTTGCTGGCCCTCCCAGAGAGTGATCTCGCTTAAGCCCTCCTCTTTTAGCAATTTGATGATCTTTTTCAGCTCATCGAGCTCCACAGCACAGCCTCCTTGTCTGTCCGAGCATTGTATCTGAAATCCCATTGCTTGCCCACCGCAAGTGAGCGCTTTGTTGCAATTCAGAGACAGTTGCCTATATAATAGATTGTTCGTGAGGTGAATCTGACTGTGTCAATCGGCGCACAGATTGCGCTATTGGTATTTTTGGTTGTTTGTTCTGCCTACTTCTCAAGCGCGGAAACCGCGATTACCTCGATTGCAAAGGCACGCTTACACTATTTGATCAATGCTCACAAGAAGAAGCGCCGCGGGCTGACGCTTCTCCTTGAGGAGCCCAATGAACCGATTACCGCATTGCTTGTGCTGAACAACCTGGCCAATGTCGGTGCTAGTTCGTTGATGACCCTGCTTGCCTTGAGACTTCTCCCCCAGGGCCTTCCCGGCTATCAGGCTGGCTTATTGGCAACCGGGGTGATGACGATATCGCTTCTCATTTTTGGGGAGATCACACCGAAGAACTTCGCCAAGCATAACGCCGAGCGGTTCACCCTGGCGACGATCAACCAGGTCTACGCCTTTACGCGCCTGTTACGTCCGGTTATTTTCATCTTCCGCCGGGTCGCGTACAGGCTTTTGCGCCTTTTCGGGATCGATCTGCTAAAGCAGGAGCCGTTCGAGGTAAGCGATGAACAGATTGAGACCCTGATTGACGCCAGTGAAGAAAGCGGTCTGATCGATGCTGCAGATGGAGAGATGATTCGCCGCATCCTCGACTTCGACGAGATGGCCGCTGAACAGGTGATGATTCCAAGGACCGAGGTTCAGTCGATCGAGGTGAGAACCTCGCCGGCAAAGGCTCGGGAGCTTGTGGCAGTTGATGGACACTCCCGCTTTCCGGTCTACGATCGTGTCCCAGACAACGTCATTGGGACGCTAAATGCCAAGGACCTCCTTACGCGTCTTGATAACCCTCCACCGACTTTACATGGCCTCCTACGTCCGGTCTACTACACCCCAACGACCAAGCCGATCAACGTGCTGCTGCGCGAGTTTCAGCGGGAACAGGTGCACATGGCGATCGTGATCGACGAATTCGGCGGGATGGCCGGGATTGTCACGTTGGAAGACATCCTGGAAGAGATCGTGGGAGAGATTGAAGACGAGTACGACCGTCCGGCGGCCCTGATCAAGCGCATTTCAGGCGATGAAGCGCTGATCGATGGAGACATGTCGGTACACTCCCTCAACCGGACCATGGGCCTTGACCTTCCCGAAGACGAGGGGGTTACCGTGAGTGGGCTCATTCTCTCTCGCTTGGAAGCGATGCCTACGCTCGGAGAGACGGTCACCGTTGGCCCGGTGCTCCTCGTGGTGGAAGGAGCGACAGAGCGGGAAATCACCTCGGTACGGGTGGCAGTCGACCGCACGGGTGGAGATGAGGAAGAAGACGGGTCCTAGGGTCACATCCTTGCGGCTTCAATGGCATCCCAACCAGCGTTCAAATTATCTTGGGGAGGAAGAATGACTAAGGGTTTACTTGGGTTTTTCGTCCTAGTTGTACTTGTTGCTATGATTCATTGCGGGGTGGCCGTTGCGACGCCGAGCGTCTTTCTCGAGGTGAGCTTCAACCTGCAAGAGCGAAGCCTGCAAGGAGTGGAGGAGGTGGTGTTGGATGCGGGCTTGGCACCTGCCTACTTTCTTCTGTTGGCCAACCTGGAAAGAGAGCGCAACCCCTACCTAAGCGAGCGGGAGATTGATGCGCGTTACCCGACTGGATTTGAACCGGCGTTGACAACCATCGAGGCCGTCGAGGCGGTGCAGAGTGAAGGCGCGGCAGCGCTTCCCTTTCGGCTACTTGCGCTTCCACCAGCGCTTCAGACCTATTCCCTAGAAGAGACCATCCTTGCGATCGACCTTCCCGAAGAAGCACGGGGGCAGCTTAGCCTTCGTATCCGCTTTGTCACAAAAATTCCTCGAGTTGCCACTGGAGATCAAGGGATCGATCGCGGGATCTTGACGTGGCGCTTTGGGTGGTACCCGCTCCTCCTTTCCCACCAGGAGGCGTGGGAGGAGGTGGACGGGGTGCTCCAGCACCGGGGGAGTGAAGCATTTCCGCTGGTGTTCCCTGCTGTGGATACCTCTGCGCTGATCGCGATTCCGAAAGGCTACACATTGGCATGCGGGGCCGATCACGCGGAGAAGATCCCTTCAGAAGAAGAGGTGGCAGGGTCTGAGGAAGATGCCGCTTCTTCTAAGAGGTATCGGGTGTGGTCGGATGGGCCCACCCGCACTCTTGCCATTGCTGCCGGGCCAGACTACGAACGATTTGCGCTCGATGCATTACCCATACCGATTGAGGTCTTTTTCCTTCCTGGCCACGATGAGGAGGCACGGCTGTTTGCGACCTATGCCCGCGACATCCTGGAGGACTACGAGGAGCGGTTTGGCTCCTATCCACGAACGCGATTGACGGTCGTAGAAAGTCCGAACAAAAAAGGTCTCTCGATGTCTGCCGATGGGATTGTGTGGCTATCGACATTCTTTTTTACCCACCGCGACGTCACCCTTCCTGGGATCCTTACCCGCTTCTGCGAGTACATCCTTGCTCACGAGATCGCGCACCAATGGTGGGGTCTGGGTGCAGGAGTGGATCTGAATGCGGAGAACTGGCTCTCGGAGGGACTATCCCAGTACTTGGCCGTGAGCTACTTTGAGGACCGATACGGTGAGTTCGGCCCGAACGCATTTGAGCTTGCCGGCAAGGGAATTCTGGAGAATATCCTTCGGGCCCAGTTTGGCTTTCTCAATCTACGAGAGCACGAAATCGAGTTTCCCTATCTTCGACAGGCCGCACGCGGCTTCGACGAGGCAATCGTTAAGCCGGCGTCAAAGGTCCAATACGATAACGCAACGGTGGTGAGGCTGTATGACAAGGGCTATCTAGTGGCCAGGACGATCGCTGCAGCGATCGGACGAGAGACATTCGAGAGGGGGCTCCGAGAGGCTGGACTGAGATATCGGCACCAGCTGATCACCGTGGAGAACTTGCGGACCGTTCTTGAAGAAGAGGCCAATCGATCCCTGGAAGAGCTCTTCTGTGTGTGGCTGTTCGAGCCGGGATCTGTCGATTACGCCGTAGAGATCAGCTCCCAAAAGCGGGTGGAAGAGGGTTATCGCACCATCGTGCAGGTAAGCCGCGACGGTGGAGCGATCCAGCCGGTGACCGTGGAGGCGACGCTCCGCTCCGGGGAGACGGTGCACCAGGAATGGGACGGTGCGGCCGAAGCAGACACCATAATCTTCGATACAGAAGAGCCGATCCAGCAGGTGACGATCGACCCCGGCCATCTTCTCCCTGACCGGGACAGGCTAAACAACAACTCGCCGGTTAAGTTGGTCATCGTGACAAGCACAAACGCCTATCCACTCGATGCCTATATCGTGCGACCTGACCCGTTTTCCCAAGGCGTGACTTTGAGCTACCTTGATCGGTTGCGACTGTCGATCGGCGAGGCTACGGCCTCTGCCGAGGTGTTCCAGGGCAAAAACCATTATTTTTTTCTCAACGCAGGAATTGGGACAGGAGACCTTGCCGGATCGATTGGCTACACCTTCACCGCTTTCGGGCAGTTACAAATCGGTTCGGCTGGGACGTACTGGGAACCGGACATCTCCATTGCCATTTCTGGTCATCGGCTCGTCACAAACGAGGGGCCGCTTCTTTATGGTCACCTCGGTCTGTTTGACCCGCCTTCGATTCAACATAGTCGGTGGCGTGCGATTGAACTTGACCTCACCCCCGTCGGGGCCGGGCGAATGGCCATCACTGCCTTTGATGAAGTGCGCCTTTTCCCGGGAGTCTATTTGCAGGGAACGGCCACCCTGGGGGTAGGGCTCGGGCAGGTTCCCCGTCCCCTCTTGTTCGAGCTCGAAGAACTGAAAAGCTTCAGGCAGTTGCAGCAAGGAGGGTGGGTGCTTACGACCTCTGCGGGGATTCACAAGCTCTACGGGTGTCTTGCGGTGGAATTGCCCACCTCGGAGGAGTTATTTAACCTGGCAAACGTGATGATGGTTGATAGGGTGCGCGGTCGAGCTTTTATCGCCGGTGGGACGTGTTGGGCACGCTTTGACAAATTCGGTAAGACTATCCCCGACGTGGAAGTTGGGATGGAGGCTTGGTTTGATCTCTCTGCGATCGGTGGGCTCCTTCCGGTGCAGGCGATGGTGGGGATGGCGACGCCGATCCTGGGCGAGGGAACCAACATCATTTACTTTGGGTTTACCCTGTGATCGGACCAAGTGAGGTGGGCGATGAAAGTCCCGTGTCAATGGTTGGCTGAGTACGTCGACATCGAGTTGGAGAGGGAGGCGATTGAGCAGCTTGCCGGCCGCCTTACCCTGGCCGGTCTCGAGGTGGAGGGAATCGCCTTCACCGGCAGGGTGTACGGGGCAGTGGTCGGCCGCGTCCTGTCTTGCCGGCCTCATCCCAATTCTGATCATTTGTCCCTTTGTCATGTTGATATCGGGACTGATGAGATCGAGGTGGTCTGTGGAGCACCAAACGTGGTCGAGGGGCGGACCGTTCCGGTGATCACTGTGGACGGGGAGCTTCCCGGTGGATTTAAGATCGAGGCACGAAAGATCCGCGGGGTTGTCTCGCACGGGATGATCTGCTCGAAGGCCGAGCTCGGCTTGGAGGAGCGCTCACCCGGGATCTGGAACTTCGATCCCACCCTGAAACTAGTGCCGGGGACCGACCTCAATGATTTGCTGGAGTACGACGATGCCATTCTCAACATTAGGGTGACCTCAAACCGGCCCGACTGTATGGGAATCTACGGAATTGCCCGCGAAGTCGCTGCGGTCACGGGACAACCCTTGCGGCCGCTTGCGGTCGATTTTCACGAGACCAACCCTCCTGCCGGGGAGTACTTTGCAGTTGAGGTGGCAGATGGTGCGGATACGCCGCGTTACACCGCCTGTTTGATGAGCGGCATCTCGGTCGGCTCTTCGCCCCTTCGTATGCAGCACCGCTTGGTGAAGGCCGGAATGCGGCCCCTCTCCAACGTAGTCGATGTGACGAACTACGTGATGCTCGAGCTGGGTCACCCCCTGCATCCATTCGACGCGGAGTTGGTGAAAGAGCGAATTGTCGTACAGCGCGCCAGTGCGAAAGAGCGTTTCCAAACCCTGGATGGGGTTGAGCGGGAGCTCTCCGAAGAGGTACTGATGATCACTGACTGTGACGGGGGCCTAGCGATTGCTGGGGTGATGGGCGGCGCCCGAAGCGAGATTCGGGAGACGACAACGCGCGTCCTCCTCGAGGCAGCCGCCTTCGACGCGGTCACCATTCGTCGTTCGGCGCGAACAGTTGGGATTCAGAGCGAAGCCTCGCTGCGTTTCGAGCGTGGGGTCGACCCGGAGGGGGTCCCGTTGGCGGCAGCACGTGCGGTGCACCTCCTCCAACGGCTTACCGATTGTCACGTGCACAAAGGGATGATCGATGCCTACCCAAGACCACGCAGGCCGACCACGATCCGGCTACGACCTTCCCGCGCCGCCGCTCTCCTCGGAGTCGATCTTGATCAGGCCCAGGTGGCAGCCCTACTTAGACCACTCCAGATCGGCGTCTCCGAGGAGCCAGAAGGCCTTTTGGCCACGGTTCCGACTTTCCGGGCCGACCTGACGCGCGAGATCGACCTGATCGAGGAGGTGGGTCGGCTTTATGGGTACGACCGGATCCCGTCCACCCCGCCTCAAGGGATTATGCGAATGGGGGAAAAGGATCCCATCGAGCGCTACAAGGACCGCGTGCGGACGATCCTCACCGGGCTTGGGATGGATGAAGTGGTGACCGATGGATTCGACAAGAAGGAGTGGCGGGAAGCGCTTTTTCTCTCCGATGAGGGTTTGGTGACGGTGCGAAACCCAATGATCGCATTCCAAGAAACCTTACGGGGAAGCCTCCTTCCCGGCATCCTCTGCGTTGTGGAGACAAACCTCAATCAGCACGTCGAAGGGGGGATGCTATTTGAGGTGGGGCGCGTCTTTGTGCGAGAGCGCGAGGAGCGGGAATTCCTTGCTGGCGCCTTCTTCGGCCGCACAGTAATCTCTTTAACGGGGAAAGAAGAGGTTGATCTTGCCGCAGCGAAAGGAATCCTTGTTAACCTCTTTTCCGGACTGAACCTCGAGGCAATGGAGATCGGGCTCGATGAGGTTCCACCCTTCCTCCACCCCGAGCGGGGGGGATGCGTCACCCTCGGTGGCAAAAAGATCGGCCTTTTCGGGGAGCTTGCCCCGCGGATCCGCGATCGCTTGCTTGGAGCGCCGCGGGTGATCCTGTTTGAGCTTGATCTCCACAACCTCTACACACAGCCTGCAAGTGGACGGATGTTTACATCTCTGCCGCGCTTCCCTGCCTCCAAACGGGATCTTTCGCTCCTTGTGCCCGTCGGTCTCCCCGAGGCACGAGTCCGTGAGGCAATTTGCGCCGAGGAGGAGGTAGAGCGTGTCCTCCTTTACGATCTGTACCAGGGGGAGCAGGTCACTGCAGGGGCCAAGAGCCTCACC
>Ga0209636_10004564_pt1 | contig 14128 bp, 14 predicted proteins | sample DeeMarSWOR152_54_FD_187464 | JGI IMG/M metagenome (GOLD analysis project Ga0209636, IMG submission 187464) | Marine sediment microbial communities from White Oak River estuary, North Carolina - WOR-1-52-54 (SPAdes) (version 2) | ecosystem: Environmental > Aquatic > Marine > Intertidal zone >...
CACCGTTATCAATATTGCAGCAACAGAATTAGTTAACGGTGTCGTTGCGGATACGGAATATCGATTTAAGGTCGCTTATATTCCATCTACTGGTGTTACTAATGTTTACCTGTTAAACGGAAACACGTGGGAATTAAAAACAACCCTGACCATGACAACGGGTACTCCGACATCAATCTCGTTTATTGGTGGCACGACTGGAACGTACTACGTGGATGACGTCGTGATTCACAAATGGGATACACAACCATTCATTGCCGAAATAATACCGACGTCAAATAGGCCAATCAAGGAAAACGTGGACCGTTACAAACATTTTAGAAAACTCATTGCGTACACATTAACTGATATGCCCCGTGAAGGTGGTGGCTTTCAGTTGGATTATGAAGAACGTCAATCAATTGATTATTATGAATTCATCATACGGGATACAAATAGAAGCAACACACATTCAATTTTCAATACATTGAGAGATATTCTCATAAATCAGCACACTTCAGGTTATTACTCGCATTTTGATTTTTTAGAAATTGAAAATAGCCCCGGCGCGGGCCAGTACGAGATTTCATTCAAGGTCGGCGCGACTATCGCGGGCAAAGCTAGGGAGGATGACTGAATATGGGACTTCTTGGGAAACGTCGGATACGGCTTGGCCGTTCAAGCGCTATAGTGGAAGCTGACTTTGGAAGAACAATTGAAACTAAGATCGTCAAGAAACTTGAAAAATACACGAAAGCTCGTGAAAAAATCAAGAAGATTCCCTTTGGACAGGGAACCGGAAGAGCACCTGCTGCAGCGAAAGCCCGGAAGCGTTTTCTTGGCGGGATGGGCGTATTGGGCCCTGACACCGTCATTTATGCTCATTGTAGTGGCAAACTCGAAAGGTTCCTCCGTTCAATCAGGAAATTGTCACAAGCTTATTCATATTTGCACACTGACGTTTACGAGCCTCTTTTACAACTGAATGCCCAGCTGACGTTCAAACTGGTCCCCAAGGATACAGGACATTTGCGAGGTTCGATGATCGCGAGCCTGACTCCTGCAGGCGGGTCACGGGTCGGGCAAGGCCATTTTACGAGAAAACAACCCCTTCATTTAAAACTGGGGACGCCCGGCATAGATTACGCGGCCGTGGTTAATAACATGCCCACGGAATGGTTAGTCCATCCCGCGTCATATCACAGGAACATAAGCAGGATTACAAGACGCGGCTTGTATGATCCTACGGCCAGAGAAGGCTTTTACGATAGGATTCTTTATTATTTACGAAGAGAAGCAAGAACATTATTTGAAAAATACTTAAAACGAATGAATTTCTCAATCAAGGATTGGACGGTGAGATACAATTGAGTTACAAATACTATAGACAAAACGCGTATGTTTCAATGGTCGTGGAGGTCGACGGGCTTAGAACTCCAATTCCAAACGGGAGCTTGGATGCTGCCATCACCACGAATTACAACCTCGCCATTGACAAGCAACTGGATGATTCCGTTCAAGTTTTATACTCGGCAATTGAGCGGATGCGAAAAATGAGTCTTGGAAGCGGGACCCGCAATGCTGATACCATCTTGGAACTGCGATATCCACCGGTCGAGGCGGATCTTGTATTTACAGTTCAAACAGGAAGGTGGCTTTACCCGGCGTTAGGTTCCTGTGTAACGGTGGGAACCGCCGATGGCACGGATTCGATCGCGTCCGGTGAAGGCACGGCAACCCTTACCTTGACAACGGGTGGTAGAACGGCCAATGATTTGGCCGGTGGATACATTTTGTTCACTTCGGGAACGCTAGACACGAACAAATATCACGTCATTTCAAATACCGCTGATCCAACCAAGACGGTTACATTGGATAAGGTTGTTCCTGCAGGTGCAGACGGTGCTAATGTTTCCTTCTTCATCGGACCATTCACGCACAATATCACGGAACAGGAAAACGCGGACCTCATGCCCTCTGTTGCAATGCATCAGGAAATGGAAAATACCACGGATGCGGAAAGTATCAGGGATGATGCCCTTGGTATAATTGTTGCCAAGCATACCCATGATGCTGAAATGGAGGCTGAGGCCCGGCAGACCGTTAGCGTCATTATGGCAAAATCCGTGGCCGGTAGTGATCTTGTTAAACCGACGACCCTCGCGGGTAGTAGTAATATCAAATGGGGAGGCAACGCGGCGACCAACACCCTTACCTATGATTCCGGGGAACTCCAGAGCGAAGTGGACAAGGTCTCCATAGAAATCCTTAATAATGCGGTCCTCAGGCATATTTTCGGGGATTCATATGCTTTATCAAAGGGATTCGGAGAACGGGATTATACAATCAAGATCCACATGAAACCAACGGCCAAGGATCTCAAGACCTTGAGAAACCTGGCTATCGGAAGCATGGCTACCGCGCTAGCATACACCTACAAGCTCCTGACTTCAGCCACGGACTACATTCAATATGCCTTCGACAAATTATACGTGGATGATTTTCCCCTTGAAATCCCCGATAAGGCCAATCTACAATATGGTGTTGATATCACCTTGAAGCTTTGTGGGGACGGTGCCTGTACTATCACCGTGGTCGATTCACTCGGGCTTATCTATTACGAGGGGTCGAGTTAAACATGAATGAAACGATCAAGATATACGGGAAGCGCAGAGCGACCTTTCGTGTTCCAGAACCTGACGTGATCGACGAGGATTTCGATATATTGGACGGTGTCCTTAAAACAATGCAATTGAAAATTGAGGATAGGGACAAGTACAAAAAAATGGTTCCTTTTATATCGAAATTGCTTGTTTCACCTTCGCTTGACCTTGACAAGATAGAGGAAATAGGCTTGTATGAACTTCTCCTTTTCAAGGCTTTTAGCGAGTGGATCACTGAAAAAATCAAGCAGTTCATGGAATCCGTCAGAAATTTATCGATGGGCTCCTGAGGAGAGAGCTTCCTGACGCCGTCGAGGGTTGGTTTAATAATAACCCTCGCATCGGCCGTATCGTGGGAGATCTCACTCTTATGAAGGAGCTCAATCTCAACCCGTGGGAATTGGAGCGAGCGCGCCAGGAATTTCCACTTGAAATGCGAATCTGGTCGGCAAAGATTGAGCGGCAATCCGTTCAGCAAATGGAACGTAACTTTCGAACTAAACGAAAGGGTGGTCGAGGAAGATGACAGATATTGCAGATATATTTAAAACCATTGGAGCTAACGAAGATTTTATTAAATCAATAAAAATTACTGACCGTGCATTAAGGGACGCTAACCGTTCACTGTCACGTTTTGCAAAAACCGAATTACCCGCCCGTTTGACGTCGTTCGGCAAATCCATCACGGACACATTTGAAAAATTGGATATTGCCGAAACGGTGAAGCCGGCAATGGTCGAAATGAACTTGATGGTCGAGGATTCTCTTGTCACCGTCCATGACCTTTTTCAAGCATGCATGGATAACGTCGTGGACATGGTTGCTACTGCTAATTCAGAAATAGCATCCATGGCGAGCGTGGACCCTTTAGAATCTGTAATGGAAGAAATCACGGATACAGTGAAGCAAATTGAAGAAATAGCTTCGGAAGCACCAAAAGTAGATATTTCGGACATTTTCAAGCCGTCTGAGGAAATGTTGAATGCTGTCGAAAAGAATGTCCTTGGTTTTCTACAGTACCGTGAACCAGAACCGACGGAAGATGAGGAGGAAGGAGATGAAAAGCCGGAGAAAAAATCCAAGTTAGCAAAATTGATGACGCGCATGTTTAAAGGCATGGCCTCTGTTCCGGGTGCGGTTTTTTCTGGGTTCTCGACCTTCTTCGATATTCTTAACAAGTTCGTTCCCGTGATGGATCTATTTTCCGCTATAATGGACGTTTTTGGTGCTGCCGTTTCAGAGGCCGTGATGCCAGCTTTTGAAGAATTCATGGGCGTATTGATGAACCCGGCGATTTTACAAATGGTCACCCTGCTTGGTGAGGCTTTCGGAAAGGTGCTCGCAATTGGTCTTGGTCTATTATCCCGTGCGCTCAATCTATTGATAGAAAGTGGTGTACTCGATTTAGTCATTGCCGGCATAGAATGGTTTGTCGGAATTCTTGATAATGTCGTGGATCACCTTGATGAGATATGGGAAGCTATCGTCGGTGGTTTTACGTGGTTTATTAATGGTGCCATCGATCTTTTTACCGGGATATGGGACGGGATCCTCTTGATCGGTCAATCGATTTCGGATTTCTTTACAAAGACGATCCCGGACGCGATTAAATGGCTTGTGAACGGTTTTTTGGGATTCATAAACATAATGATAGACGGCCTCAACTACGTTGGAAACCTATTCGATCCATTGGGACAAATCCCCGACATTCCCCATGTCCCGCTTCTCGGAACAGGTGGCCTCGTTATGTCACCCACCTTAGCCGTGGTTGGAGATCGCCCTGAAATCATCATCCCGTTGGACAGTGCCGGTCAGGAATACGGAGAAAGTATTTTTGGAAGGGGAACTGGTAACGGTGGCAATACGCGGAACATAACAACAAACATCACCGCAACGGTATTCGGTGAAGATAATATGCGCGAGCTTGTCCGTTCCGTGTATATAGAAAATCAGCTGAATGGTCGGAGGCGATAAAACATGGCTCCTACTTATCATGGTGTTCTTTTCTACGAGAGTAATTCCAGCAATGACTGGGTTGCTGCCGGTGGTCCTTCAAACATTAACGAGGGCTCTCTGGGAACTCTTTGGACCAATTTTGCCTATCTCAAGGGATTAGAAGCTAAATGGTCTATAACAAACGAAATAAACTATAAATCCATGCCGGGAGGCTTCGGTTTGGCAATACCAACCGACCTCATAACAGACCTACGTCCATTTACAGGATTCTTGAATAGTTCAGATGATTTCAATTCCTTCCAGACCTTTTTCAGGAAACACTGTAAATATACGGATGAACGGCTTTATATGATGATCCGTCGTGGAACTTCCGACTACCGAACATTTGTAGATTACAATCGGAATGATTTAGATTATGCACCAGGATATATCATCCGCGCGGAGGGTGTTGATGACGCTGAGCAACCCGGGTATTTTGAAATTCAAGGTGTGTTTCAGGTGGTGCACGCGTGAGGAAAAATGAACCGGAAAAACGACAAGAGGTTAATTCTGGCCGTCACGTCGATTATCGTGATGGTAATTCTCGTATCGCTCACCCCGTTTTCAGGATCAAGGTCAAGACCATGTATAAACGGAGGGATCAGGATGGAATATAGAATTGCCCTTGAAGAGGACCATGAAGATAACACGGACGGGGATCTATTAACCGACGACGTTGACGGGCGATATGCTTTAACGGCGGGATCAGCTGACGATGATTCAACCTTAAAATATCGTGTAGATGATAAAGACGGGACATTACAAGGATACATTTTCGATGATACCGATTCGGATTATTTTCAATTAACCTATACTCTACGGAAGGCCCGGGATCCCGTGAACGGTCTAATGCTTGAAATGGAAATCACGTTACCCGCTGCGACGTCAGGAAGTAACAATTATGTTTACTTCGGCATGCTTGATGGTTCCACCCTGCTTTGTGCGGTCCTAATCAACCTGAATGATGGTTCCGTGTCCGCTTACCGCAATTACGGCCTTCCTGAAACCCCTCAATGGATCGATACGGGTGCAGACATGAACCTTTCCGCTAGCAACAAGCTGAAGTTCGTCATTAACAGTTTTACATCGTACCACCTTTACATTAATGACATAAAGGTATCTACGACGGCATATAATAATCCCAATGGCACGGCATGGGATACCTTTGATGGGATATATATCAAAACTGAAAACGCTAATGATGACACTTTAGAGGCATGGTTTGATAATGTTTTTGTTTTTGAACCACGGGAGGAACCTTCGATAAGGATTCCAAGCCAGTTTCACGTCGAAGCATTCGCATCATTCCCAGCCGGGTCTTATCCCCTGAAACAATCGGACGGTTCCATTCTTTTGCTTAGTAATGGCAACAAACTCTACCGGGTCACCACGACGACCACGGAATATGATACTTGGACGGATGTCTCGGATGGAATAACGTGGTATTGCTTCGTTGCGTGCAAGACATCCACGCCCGGCACCTTATACGCTTGTGGATATAGGACAAGTGGATCCGGGAACCTGTTTTACAAGTCTACAGATTATGGAGTGAATTGGGTTGCCATGGGCAGTTACGGGGATGCATCATCGATTTGTGTCGATGTTTTCGAGATAGATTCCGAGATCTACAGCATTGCTTTGGAAATTAATTCGATTAATGTCAGAAAACTCACGGACGAGGGGACACCTACTTGGACCTCGCAAGACACGCAAGCCGTTACCATTTCCCCCACTCGTTTATTTGGAAAGGGATTTGTCGAAGGGGATATTTATTACTTTGCGTGCATAGATGGTACAGACGTCAAGTTCTGGAAATATGATGATACAGGCCCAACAATATCTGTAATTGCGACCATTTCTTCCACTTATATCCTTTCGTCCGATATTCTCAGTACTGCAGATGACTACGGGGACCCGTATTTTCCAATGCTTCGTAGTAGGGACATTTCATTCGATGATGGTGGCTCTGCCGGAATTGCCTTCATCACACTGACCTACAACATCAACACACATGCCTTGTTTAAAACGGACGACGGTGGTAACACGTGGACCAAGTTGTATGATGATGTTAAAATACGGTTCTCACCGGATGGATTTATCGACTCTGATGATGAACTCCTCGGGTATGACTGGAGGACATCGGATCTCTATGAATATGATGAGGATAATGATGAATGGATAAAGCTATATCAAATGAACACGGTAATTCCGAACGCGACTAACTCTCGTATTTACTTGGCTATTGACGGGTATTTGCCAATCTTGTTTGTTTCTTATCCTTCAACTTACCTGTCTTGGTCGGTATTTTCATTATTTGAATCAGTTGACGTCATAGCGACATCTGATCTGATTTTCAAGGCCAACGGTGATCCGGACGAGGGAAAGATCGTGTTCCGCCCGGAATACTATGAAACCTTCGTGTCAGGTAATATCATGAAATTTTACGACGGGTTCGGGGAATGTTGTTATTACGGTCATTTGGAACTTCAAGAAACGATGGCCGCCAAGTCCTCCCGAAGCGTGATCGTGAAAACGTTCAAGGATGAACTGGAGCGCACGTTCAATAGTAGTTTTTCGGCACAGCGAACAGATCAGATACTTGAATCCCTCATAGGCTCGTTATCATTTCTTTACGAGGACAGCACAATAGAAACCACTACCACGGCCTACACCTACAAGGTTCAAACCTCCCTACGGGATTTCACAGAACTTGCCCGGGAAATGGAAAAAGCTTTATTTTACGTCACGCCGGAACGCAAATGTTATTTCAAAACTCAAGCGAATGCCGTTGCCACGGGATACCGATGGAGTGAAAATAGTAAAGGTGCTATCAAGCTCCTCTATTATACCACGGATACTCTTCGTTTGACCAAATCGGAAGTCGTTGGAGGCCAAAACACTTCAGGTCAGGTCCGTGTAGTTCACGAAGGAAATGCAACGCTCGGGTACGCGGGTGACCGTCTTATCCAGCTAGTTGATCCCAACATAATGAACCATACCGAGTGTAACCAGCTAGCGACCAACCGTTACACGATTTATTCCGCAGATTACACGGTTGTCGAGCTATTGGTCAAGAATTTCGGATTTATCCAGCCCGGCGAGTCCGTAATATTCTCGTGGACCGACGGACGTGCAACGATCCCACGGGGAACATACTATATCATGCAATGGAAATACGACTTCACCATGGACGTCAATCATGTTTGGCTCGTCAACAATATCATCACTCCTCCGGAATTCGAGGCCGTAAAAACTTCGATAGGGAAAAGCACTGCGATCATCACTTCGACTTATTATGACGGTCAGAATGTCAGTACGAGCGACGGTACACCCGTTGCCCAAAACCCGGTAAACTTGTTAACGAAAGGAACATATGTGTGGCGTCCAACAGAGCCGACCGCTGAAGACTTCGATAAAGCTGATTTGCATGCTCTTGGGGGTGGTTCTGTCGCGGACACGTGGTATGACCTCGACCTGAGTAGCATCATACCATCCGGAGCCCGTTCAGTACATTTGCGTTGCTGTGCTACTGATTCCGCTGCTGGAAAAAGGCTCCTCTTTCGCAGAAATGGTCAATCATATGAAATTCAAACGGAATGTTGTATTTCGCATGTTGCAGGTCAAAATATATACGATAATCCGATCGTCGGTTTGGATAACAACCGGATCATCGAGATCAATAGCAAGGACCAAAATTTCAATAGTTGGACGTCAATATACCTGACGGTGTTGGGTTGGTGGGTTTAAAAGGAACGGTTGAGATCATTGTAACAAAAGTATCGATCAAAAAACGGAAGCGTTGTTGATATGGAAACATTGATAGACTGGGACGAGTTGGAAACCAGCTTGGCCGAAACGGGAAACACAAAGAAGATGTGGATAAGCATCTTCAGCTTGCTTGGCATAATGTCCATTAGCATCTTCACGACCACCGTGGATTTCGATTCCACCAAATTCATTGAAGGTGTTTTTGGAAGCGGGTGGAGTTTCGACTACAATAACTTCTTCGTGTTGATGCTCTCGATCTCGAGCGCCGTGGTGGTCTTGGGGTTGAAAATACAGGCGGGAATGAGTAAGGTCGTCGCAAAGAACAAGATCATTAACAGGAAGAACGAGATCTTGAAAGCGTTAACGGACGAGGACAAGCGAAAATCCATCGAGATAGCCATTCTCAAACGTCAGCTAAACGACAAGTGCGAAACACTTGACGCCAATAGTGATGCCTTGAATGCCGTCGATGAGCTGATCAAAGAAAGTTGACTGTTCTGCCATTGAATTCTCCATCCACGTTTTTACGGTCGGAAGCGGGGGTTTCCGACCGTATTTTTTTTCCTTTGTGTTACGCGTAACACGTTACGTGTAATGACCGCGGGCGCGCCTGGCGGCGGGTCGGTTCGAGGGGATCCCCCCCGGTAGAAGCCACGGGAACCCAACGGAATGATGCAAGAAGGGGCATTTTTCGTCAATACATGCCGGAGGGCAATAACACACATTGACAATGCGTAACACGTTACGCGTAACACAATGTGTATGGTGTTACACGTATGTCAAAAATTCGACGTCCCGTGGCCTTCCCTTTAAATAGACTCGAACCCTTTAAATACTCCGTCGAAGTGCGGACGATTTTATGTGGTTTTTAAGAAGGCTCACGGCGACGTCAGGATGCACCCGTGGGCAAGATTCCCGTTTTTAGCGCGTTCTTGCATCGCGAGCTAGCTCGCGACGGGGTCGGATGCATTTCATACTAATTTTTTGAACGTTGCCCCGTGATGCCCTTTGTATGGCTTAGAGCCATCATGTTGGATTCATTGGAAACCGTGGGCGCAAACGATTAAAAAATCAAATTTGTAAAAGAAGGACAGCCACCATCGAGGTTTACTTTTCGACGGTAGTATCTTGATGATTCATTAGTGCAGACATTCTTGTATCGTCCCCAACGAAGGGTATTCTGTGATAAGCAGTCACAGTTTTTACAAGTTCGTTGGAGAACCGGCTTGAATCCCTTTATTTTTTGGTTTGTTATGAGTATCTCCCTTCGTTCCCCGTGAACTTGTTGTACTGTTCCCAGATCGAGCATGTTCCAGTCAGCATATAGGTCCCGCATGAACGGGTCATCTGAATGCGAGAGGAATATCACGTGTGAATCACGGATCGAACGCAGGTAGGAGGCGAGCTTTTTATGATCGAACGGGACGTCACTATAATGATATGCTCCTGTATTATGATATGGGGGATCTAAATATATTAGATTCCAGGAATGATGATTTGTTGCATAGATTTTCATGAAATCTATTGCATCCTTGCAGTGAAACATTACCAAGTGCTCGTCAAGCCATTTCCTCCACGGCTCGAAATCCTTCACGATGGTATGATAGATTATATCATTCCTCGTTTTTTTCTGGCTTCTAATGTAAAATTGAACAGCTCTATCTATTGGATCATCGGGATTTGGTTCCCATTCCATTCCCAACCAAACATATTTTAAAGCTTCTTCCAATTCAGCCTGTCGTTTCGCAAGTACCCGCCAGAAATTGATAAGATCACCATCAAGATCATTCAGATAATATTTAGTATTTGGTTCCGACCGTATGCGCGTGGCAACCTCCAACGTGCCACAAAAAGGTTCCATGTAAAAATGAGTCGGGGTTAAAGTAGGGAAATAAATAGTAAAATCATTTCGCTTGAGAAGGGGAGCCTTGTCCCCGGAACGGTCGAAACATTTCATTCTTCTTCCTTCTTGTAATTTTTCAGGAAGTATTCACAGATAGTGACCAAGGCCGTTGCAGTACCGGTTATATTTAACTCCCGTCTGACCTTTGTAATGGCCTTGTGAATGACACTTTCATCTTTTACCTCTACCTGAAATGTTATGGGGACCGTTCTATTTTCTGTTGCCAAATTATTGAATTCGTCAAATCCACCACGGTATTGGTCGAACTGAGATATGGATTCTATAGGTTGCTGTGGTACCATTCCAATTACCGAATTCAATTTTGTACCGACCCGCTGTTCATGTTTTTCTTCAAAAAAGGGTTCGAGATCGTCGATTTCGGCATCAACATCAAAATCTAATATTTCATTCAAGTCATTTTCATCAAAAGCCAGGAGGTTACCTATCTGTTCAGGCGTGTATTCTGTTACCAGATCTTGAAGGATAAGCGACATATTTTCTTCTGTCATTTCCCCGTGCAGACGGTTCAATGCGATAGTAAGCATTTTTGCTTTGTTTTCGTCTGCCTCTATGATAATAGTCGGGATCTCTTCCTGACCGAGTTCCTTTAGCGCATTGAACCGGTGTTCCCCATCAATAATGACATATTTATCCTTTCCCACCTCCCTCACGATGATCGGACGTCCTACGTCACCAAATTCCCTGATCGAATTGACCAAGGAACGGTAGACCCGTTTATCCGTCTTGTTCGGATTGTAGTCGTTTGGTTTGATTACCTTACTACTCAGCCATGTTATCTCGTATTTTTGCTCCGTCATTTTTCATTCTCTCCTTGTAATCTCTTACCAAATTAACCTTGAATTGATCCGGTGTCCTTCCAAGAAAGTCCAATACGAATTGTTCACGCGTTTTAGCGATCTGACCAGAATATAGCCATTTATCCGAGAAAAACGCTTTTATCAGTTCCAATAATGACCTGGACCAATTAGGACCGACGTAAGAATCACGATAGAGGGTATCAAGGGGTTGGAATTTCATTGGAAAACAATTCCAATGCCACTTGATCAAGATGGTTTTCAAACGGTACCAGAAATCTTCAAAAGTATCTTCATAATTGTAAAGCATGAAGATCGAGATCTGACTTGGATGAAAACCGGCGTTTTCAAAGATCTCGTAACAACGGTCCAAGTGTTTTTCTTGCCAGAGCTTGTCGAAAGCCATGTTAATACTGTGAAGGCGCAATCGTTTGACATATTCTATATTTTCTTCTGTTATCAACATACAGTCGAAGCCACTATTAATATCATACAATTTATCAAGTTGGCTCATTTCTCTTGTTAATGTGTCCAATTCTGGATTTGCAATGAAATTATTGTCCATCATTTGAACACGTGGGCGTCTAAGATCTAATTGGGCAGCGATGGAATTACGAGATCGATATTTTCCTTCGATATCTTTTACCGGGCAATATTCACATTTGTTTATACAGCCACGAGAAGCAAAAGCATAGGAACGATCCCCACCTTCATCAAGAGAATAGTCCGGAGGAAATCCTTCAGCTTCATCAAACAATCCAACATGAACATAATCAGCACCCGATTTCTTGGCGTGTTCCGGCATCAAGCTGGCATAAATTCCACCCAGGATAATCCGTGCCTTGGGAAATGCTTTGTGAAAAAATGCAACAGCATCCCACGCTTCTAACCAATCCCACGTGAAGCCGGTCGGAATCAATATGTAATCCGGAGTTTCGACGGGATAAGTATATCCTACTGCCAATTCGGTGCTAACGTAATTATATTTCAACCAAGACGATAGCTTCATTAACCCTACTGGAGGATATTGTTTCTTTCGTTTGAAATCCGGAATATGAAGCAACACGTGGTTTGCTTTTAGAAGATCAGTTAATTCCATATCCCTTGCTCACCCGTTCAGCCGTTTGGAGGTGCTTAAGGCGTAACGTCTGACTTTCTTGATACAAGGCAACCTTGGCAGCTTCCTTCGTCTTTACGACAATGTACTCCAAGATTCGTTCAACAAAATAATCGACGAGATCCCCAGATATCCGGAGGCCAGGGACCTGCTCGCCAATAAGTCGTTTTATGGTGCCCTTTGGAATCTTGCTCTTTTTCTCTGACATTTATACTCAATCCTTGTTTGTTAATCCCGCATGCAACCCATCATGCAACCGCGTGATGGTTATATCTGAAAGGCCATCAATGTGCTTGAATATCTTGATAAAATCCTCGAGCCCGTTCGTTCGCGCTAGATAACCAAGATCTGCCATGCAAGTAACCCGTTCATCTTCAAAAAACTTTCGTATCGTCTTAGGGCCAATTTTTGGAATACCGGAGCCCATTGCGACCGGGATTTCATCCTTCCCTGATAAATGATTGAAGTTCGGGAAGCCCCGTGGCTTCCGCGTGCACTTTCCGAGATAACTGGTCGCCGTTTGTATGGCCTCCTGCCATGTATCGAGGATGATCGCGGGAAACCTGAAATCCATTTGCAGTGAAAATAGTTCTTGTTTGGCACGAACCAACATGATTGGATTGACTCCTGATCTCTTCAAGAACTGGTATTCATTGCCATAGCATATGACTGCAAATGGTAGACCGGTCACCATCATTTTCTTGACCTGTTCCCAAAGATGGGTACTACCAATGGTCGATCCGACGAGATCCCCGATTTGTTTAAATTCCACGATACCATCCCGATTTTCATTGGTCATGTCTCCACATTCAAGGTCGTCTTCACCATCCGGGACGTGGATGTAATCGGAAAAGTGAAGTGACTTGAGAAGCCAGCCGTTGTCCTTCGCGTGTTGGACCAACCGCTCGTTTTTCTCCTTCGTGTCCACTACATAGTTGTAGTTAGTCTTGACCATTAGTGCTCTTCACCTTGACGTACCGGGCTTAACGTGATCACACCCTTTTCATCGTGTTCCATTGAAAAACCGAGGATCGCCTCATTAAATGCTTCGTGAATCGTGAAATACTCGGCAGGGATGTATATTGTTGAAGCTGAGGTACGATTGCTGGCACGGTGCCGTTTTACGAAGTGACTCATGAGTCAATAGATGCAAAAAGTTTTTATAAACATTTGGATACTTATCATCTTAATATGTGCATCAACACCTGTATATTCCTCATGTATCCCAAAAATTGCGCGTTGACCGGCCAAAAATGCCACAAATTACACGCCGTTCTACCGGCCATCCCAGAAGTTCACCCGGTCTTTTTCGAGAACTGTGAAACGAGGGAATCCCACGCGCGTAACGAGGAATGGCGCCAAGACTTCAATCTATTACGAGGTATCAATCCAGATGACGTCAGACACGAGAGAAACATTCAGGAAAAGAAAATATGAATCGATCAAGCATTGTCTTGAATTGATGAGAGAAAAATATCAAGAGTATTCAAAAGAACAGTTCGAGATAGTAGAAAATTCTTTACGTGCATACACTGATGAAGAAATGTAAAAATTGCGACTTTCTCTGGTATTGCGCCCGGATCGGGGGTTTTCCGTGCATGAAGGATGAAATAGTCGAAGTGATCGATCTCGTGGATTTCATGAACGAACACCGTGGATCATCCTGGTTCGAGTATCATTTTGACTTCCTGCTAGGATTGTTGGTCGGAAGTATCATTGCAATGGCTTGGACTGGATTTTTATGCACTACCTATCAGTATTAACCATGGGACGTCCCCTCGTGAACCTCTTTTACTGATATATCCAAAAAACAAACCTTTCCCATTTGTTTCGCCTTTTTTTAACACGAGGGGCGTCCCGTACCCTTTTCAATCGGACGTCCTAAAAA
>Ga0209636_10004565_pt1 | contig 14125 bp, 9 predicted proteins | sample DeeMarSWOR152_54_FD_187464 | JGI IMG/M metagenome (GOLD analysis project Ga0209636, IMG submission 187464) | Marine sediment microbial communities from White Oak River estuary, North Carolina - WOR-1-52-54 (SPAdes) (version 2) | ecosystem: Environmental > Aquatic > Marine > Intertidal zone >...
CATGATAAAGCTTTCAACCAAGGGACGGTATGGAACCCGTTTGATGCTCAACCTCGCATATCATTTCAAAAATGGCAATGAATCTGTCATACTCAAAAATGTATCCGATGAAGAAGAGATATCCATCCGGTATCTGGAACAGATCGTCATTCCTCTCAAAATAAACAAGCTGGTGAAGAGCATCAGAGGTGCAGGCGGAGGATACACACTTGCCCGTCATCCTTCCAAAATTAAACTCAATGAAATCCTTCACGCTTTGGAAGGATCATGCTGTTTAGTTGACTGCGTGGAAGACGACGATTACTGTTTACGCACTCCGGTTTGTGCATCTCACGACATCTGGGCCTATGCCAGTAAACTCTTAAAAGATTATTTTGGGGATATCTCTCTTCAAGACCTCATTGAAATCTCAAACAAAAAAAATTCCAAAGCGAAAGTCAAAGACAAAGTTAAAACTCAGTAACCACTTAGCGTATTATTAGAATGAATTATCGCTTCTAATAATATTTATGCCCTTCCCGTTAATCATCACACAAACAAAATACTTTTCAATATTACTATTACTTGAATTCCCTTAATCTAATAATCTAAGTTAATTTTCCCGTTTAAGTTTCAGATGTTTTACTCATAAACCTCTTCATTAAAGATCAAACACACTCATTCTTTCTTCTCCTGAAAAATTTCCTTTTTTTTCTTGAATATATTATCCAGTCATAATTTTCTTTTTATAACAAAATATTTTGCCTTAAAATTCTATTTATTGTATAATTTCAATTGATTTAATATAATTTATAATATTTATATACTTCGCAGCAGCTTAAAGTAAAATAAAATCGACTTTGCTGAATATGAAACAGTGGAACTTAAGGTAAAAAATTATCCTCCACATTATTGCAGTCATAAGAGTATTAACAATTTTCTAAACAGAAATAATAAATAAACACACAGGTCTTGAAACCTGTGGTCGCACATAGATTTAAAAATTTTTAGGAGGTTCACGTTGCAGATGAAAACAAAAAATAAGATGAAATTACCTACTGTTCAGCTTATTGGATTCATTGTTCTGGCACTGGTAGTCACTGGTTTTTTGGCTGGCGCCAAACCCGCAACTCAAGAATCAGACATCGAAACATGCGCAGACTGTCATGATGAACTGGCACAGACATTCATGTCCAAGCCTCATTCGGCTATCCAGGAAAACACCTGCACATCCTGTCATGGAGACGCAGAAGTGCATCTGGAAGAAGGAGGCGGAGCAAACATTTTCGCTTTTAAAGCCGAGGACATGACTAATGAAAAGATGGAAAAATGCCTTGACTGCCACACCAAGTCCAACTCAAGGTTTATGGCCAGTCCACACGGGAAATCATCCTTAGACTGCACCACATGCCACACAGTGCATGGAGGAGACACCAAACCAAGCCCAACAAAGAGCTGCTATACCTGCCATGAAGATGTGTTTTCGCAATTCCAGCTCAATGAACGGCACAGACTCCAAGAGGGAATCATGAGCTGCTCAGACTGTCACAACCCTCATGAGCCGGCAACACGCGAAAGATTGGGAGGATTCAAACACCAATCCTGTTTGAAATGCCACACAGATAAAGGCGGTCCGTTTCTTCATGAACACGAAGCCTCACGGATCGAGGGATGTTCAACATGTCATGAGGTCCACGGCACGCCTAATCGTCATATGTTGACTCACCAGAGCACATCCGACTTATGCTTCAGCTGCCATACTTTTGCCCCGGATTGGCACAGCCGTTTCGGTTCCACCACGACCAACTGCACTGTCTGTCATGCCACAATTCATGGTTCCAACCTCAGTAAAATCTTTCTTAAATAGGAGGGACAAATGCGAAGAAAGAAAATCTTATTACCAAGCCTACTGTTAGTCTTTGTGTGTTCACTGGCATTTTCTCTCCACGCTCAAGACAGTGAGGAGATTTTCAACGGCAACTTCAGGATCGGCTACCGGATGGTCGATACCAGCGGAGCGGACTATAAATACCAAGAAGACATCAACCTGGATACTGGACTGAGACTGTTCAATTTCAGTCTACACTACACGCCCTCAGTCAAATTTAAAAATCTATTCGACCGCATCGACCTAAACGTTTACAACTTCGGTGGCGATCCCTTTGAGACGCTCGGACTGACCGTTCAAAAATTCGGAAAATACAAATTCCAGTACGACCACAAAAAATCAACATATTTCTACCATGACCTGCATGAAGTCAGTGGAGGACATTTTGATCCTCTCACTTTTAACTTTGAGCGGATCATGGACAGCGCTCTGTTTGAAATGACGTTTGGAGAATATGTAGATTTTTACCTCAACTTTGACAGATACACCAAAAAGGGAGACAGCACTCCCATCCTCGATATCAACCGCATTGAATTCGAGTTTGATAAGCCCATCGAAGAAGAGTCCAATGAATTGGCACTCGGACTCGATGTTCATGTGAAACGGTATTCTTTGCTGTTTGAAGAGAGAATCCACAAGTATGAGAATTCCAACAGCCTTTTCCTCCCTGGTTATGCGAATGGTGGACCCGGAGCGACATACCTATCGTCTTTAAACTACCTCTACCTGAATCAGCCTTATGACTTCTGGACATACACCCACACCTTAAAAATCAATGCCAGACCTTTAGATAACCTCTTGATCAAAGGTTCAGGCCAAATCAGCGATCAGGATATGAATTTGAGCTACTCAGAAGACTCGGACGGGATAGATTATACAGGTGTACCTTTTACTGAGAGTTTCAGAGGCCAAGGAATCTTCAACCGCAAGATTCAGAAGGGTGATTTTGACCTGACCTATCTCATGTCGAACAAAGTCGCAATTGTCGGAGCCGCGCGATACCACAAATTCGAACAGGACGGTACTCTCACAATTGATGGCTCGAGTGAGTCCGCTGCATTGAATTTTGAAACTCTGGCTTTTGAAGGGGGCCTGCAGTATCAGTTCAATCCCAAACTGGCACTGACTCTTGGATACAGGTACGAAACCAGAGACCTGGAAGGTACGGAAACCGTGACCAATGAGACTGAATCTATTCGAAGCGGATTCTTCGGAAACGCCAAGTGGGATTTCCGCCAATATTTTAAATTGACGATTGACTACCAGCGCAGTTATTTTGACGGTCCCTACACACTCATTTCCCCGACACTTATTGACAGGTTCAGAGCCACAGCTAAGGGCAAGGTTAAACAATTCAATTATTCAGGATCTTATCTCCTGACTAAATCAGAAAGCAAAATCCCATCCGAGCTCTACGAATCAAACAAGAATCAGCTCAAGCTTAGAGCTGGTTACAGTACGGAAAAGTTCAAATTATCTGCCGGATATTCCTTCATTGATGTCGAGCATAAAACAGACAGAATCATTGCCTATCCGCCTTCCTGGAGCGGACCCGCAGGAACCTTTCCATGGTCCGTTCTGTACACAGGAGAATCCCATCTCCTTGACGGTTCTTTGTCTGTGAAAGTGGGAAAGCAATGGAGTGTCGGGAGCTATGCTAACATCTACTCGAACAAAGGATTCTGGGAAATCTCCCGCACCACAGTGAAAGCATACGTGGAGTACTTGTTCACAAACGGATTCGCCACTCAAGTCGGATACAGATATGTTGACTTCCAAGAGAAAGATTCTGGATTCAATGACTATACAGCCAATATTTTTGAAGTCTCATTCGGCTATCGCTGGGAATAGAGAGAGGAGGACATCATGTTCAAAAAACCACAAATTGTAAGCCTTTTGTTTGTATTCCTTATCGCTGGCTTTGCCCTGATCACCACGAACTGTGACTTCGATGTTGGAGAACTGATGGAAAGGCTCGAAGCACAAAGTCTCTGGGAAACATCCGGCCATGCGGACCGAGAGGCCGAGGCTTTTGCCCATTGGGATGAAGATGTTCCAGCAGAAGTTTCGACTCGCTGTGCGAAGTGCCACAGCACTTCAGGCTTCGAGGACTTCCTGGCAGATGGTTCAGTGGATTATGCCGTTCCTGTGGGAGAGACTGTTGAATGCGAAGTCTGCCACACAAACCCGGACAACGGCACCCTTCGAGACCACATGGATGTGACATTTCCTTCAGGTGTGACCATAGACGAACTCGGTCCCGAGGCCCTTTGCATGGAATGCCACCAGGGAAGGGAATCCAAACCTGATGTTGATCAAGAGATAACCGATGCTGGAGTTCCAGATGACGATACTATAAGCTCAGATATGGGATTTCCAAATATTCACTATGCAGCCGCCGGCGCTTCACTGTATGGAACTTTCGTCAAGGGAGGATACGAGTACGATGGAAACGAATATGATGCAAAATTCGGCCATGTCAAAGGTTACACCAGCTGTATTGCCTGTCACAATCCCCATTCCTTAGAAGTGAGAACAGAACGCTGCGGAACTTGTCATTATGGCAGTTCCAATCCCAAAGACTTCCGTCATTACGGCTCATTCGTCGATTATGACGGTGATGGCGACATGACGGAAGGCATCTACTATGAGATCCCGGACTTTCAGGATAAACTGTATGATGCCATCCAGGCCTATGCGAGACAGATAGGCAATCCAATTATTTATGATTCACACTCACATCCATACTGGTTCTATGACACCAATGACAACGGCGAAGTGGATGCGGGTGAGGATGTCGATTACGAATCCTTTACTGGTCGGCTTCTCAAAGCCTGCTACAACTACCAGGTTTCGCTCAAAGACTACGGGGCATACGCCCATGGCGGGAAATACCTGATCCAACTCCTGTACGACTCCATAGAAGACCTGAATGAATATCTCACCACTGATGTTGACATCGATGATTTCGAGAGGGACGACGAAGGCCATTTTGACGGCTCAAAAGGTGCATGGAGACACTGGGATGGTGACGGAGAAGTCGAATTGGAGTGTGCCAAATGCCACAGCGCAGAGGGCCTGGCGTATTATCTCGAGAATGATGACCATATCGCCCAAGAACTCTCCAACGGCATGCTCTGTACTACCTGTCACATATCTCCTCCTGCCCTGATAACCGCCAGCGCAACCGTCTTCCCCTCTGGTGTGAGCAAGGACATGGGTGACGCCAGCAACCTGTGCATGAACTGCCATCAAGGCAATCACTCAAAGTCCACGGTTGACGCAGGCATCGCTGCAGGCACTCCAGGGCAATACAATTTCGCAGATTTCAATGTTCATTATTTCGCTGTTGGCGCTGTGCTCTACGGTACTGAAGTCCAGGGTGGATATGAGTTCACCGGAAAAGTCTATGCGGGGCAAAAAACCTTCGCCAATCACAACGAAAGGTTCGACACCTGCATTGAATGCCACATGGGCACAAACACAGCCAGGCAGACTCACGAGCCGAGCGACCACAACGTACACAAGCCCAATCCTGAAGACTGTGTCTTCTGCCATGGATACGATATCTCCCAGCCCAATCCAGGAAATAATCCATCACTGTTCAAATTCAGCGGCATCCGTCCCTATTCAATTCCTGATTATGATGCTGATGGAGACAGCACTGAATCCATCGAGAGCGAGTTAGATGGGCTGGAAGCAGCCCTGTATTCCCAGATCCAGGTCTACGCTACCAATGTGTTAGCTGCACCAATAATTTACGCAGACAGCTATCCGTATTTCTTCAATGACAACAATCCTACAAACGGCCAAGTTGATCCTGGTGAAGCTATTTTCCCCAACCAGTACGGCAGCCAAATGGACGAAACTCTGTTGAAAGCGGCATACAATTACCAGTTGAGTCAAAAAGAGCCCCATGCTTTCATTCACAATTCACGCTACATGGCGCAGCTCCTGGTGGATTCGATAGAAAGTCTCGGCGGAAACGTCGCGATATACACCTGGCGTTAAAGCAGAAAGCAGCTCTCAAGCTTGCAAAAGGGCGGCATGAAAACATGCCGCCCTTTTTTTTACTTAATTTTAAACTCCCAGATTATTTTTTTTTGTTATCCATACCACCAAGTATCTTTCGCCATACCCTAGACCCAGGTTCTCCTATTGACTTAATCGCAATCGACGGGAAATAAGATGACAAAAAAATTGATCAAAAACAAAGGTGATTTCTTTATTTTTTTGTTGAAAATATGTTAGTAATTCTATATAATTAGTAGCTAATAAAGACTGGACTGCGATCCAGTTAATATTGGCTTCAATTGACAGCTGATGTTGTCAATGATATAAAGTTTCTAACTCAGGGAATAAATCAATAACAGTTCGCGTTTTTTGTAAAGGAAAAAACTTACTCTAATTTTCAAAAGCATTTAAAACAGTGACATGAACAATCTGAACATGTTTTTTTCAAAGAAATGAATCGGGAAAAATTAAAATGAGGAGGGAAACTTTGAAACTCAGAGTATTCCATGTAATTCTGATGAGCATTGCATTGTGTGCTGTTTCATATGCTCAAGAATGTTTGAACTGCCACAAGAAAGTCACTCCCAATATCGTATCGGATTGGCAGCTCAGTAAACACAGCCAGAACGATGTGGACTGTTCTGTCTGCCATGGTGACAAGCACAAAGACCCTTATGATGTCGCAAACGTGGAAATCCCGACTCCCGACACATGTGCCAATTGCCATGAGGAAAGGGTTGAACAGTTCAAGAAAGGCAAGCATGCACATGCCTGGACAGCGTTGAAAGCCATGCCCACGACACACTGGCAACCTATGGAATTAATGGAAGGAATGAAAGGCTGCGGTGGCTGTCACAAGATCGGGTTGAAAACCGAAGACGAGATCAAAGCACTCAAAGAGAAAGGTGCCGGATTCGGGATTGCTTCCTGTGATGCCTGCCACACACGGCATGTCTTCTCTGTCCAGGAAGCCAGGCAGCCACAGGCCTGTCAAACCTGCCACATGGGATTTGACCATCCCCAATGGGAGATGTATTCCGGCTCCAAGCATGGCGTTCGCTACTTACTTAAACAGAACAAAACTCTTCCCGAATCTGTCGCGGCTCCCACATGTCAGACCTGCCACATGCAGGAAGGAAACCATGAGGTCCGAACGGCCTGGGGATTCCTTGCGGTCCGGCTGCCTATGCCTGAGGACAAGCAGTGGACTGCAGACCGGGTGACTATCCTCCAAGGCCTTGGCGTGCTTGATACTGATGGCAAGCCAACTGCACGGCTCGAAGTCGTAAAGGCAGCGGATGTCGCCCGGCTCACTCAAGAGGCCTGGCAAAAAGAGCGAGACAAGATGATAGAAACCTGCAATCAATGCCATTCTGTGAATTTTGCCAAAGCAGAGCTGGAAAAAGGCGATCAAATAATCAGGCAAGCTGACCATCTGATGGCTGAAGCTATCCGTGTTGTCGCTGATCTGTACACAGACGGAATCCTTGCTCAACCCGAAAGTTACGCCTATCCTTTCCCTGATCTCCTGGCCTTCCAGGATGCACCCACTCCCATAGAACAGAAGCTCCATGTCATGTTCCTCGAGCACCGGATGAGGACCTTCCAGGGAACATTCCATGCGAATCCTGACTATGCCTGGTGGTATGGCTGGAGTGAAATGCTGATGGACCTGGCTGAAATCAAGGAGAAGGCTGAGGATATGCGTATTAAGCATGGGAAAAAATAAGGCAGGCAAGATAAGAACACAATCGAACGAATCGAAAATATTTTTTAAAACTGGCGTAGAGTAGAAAGAATTCAAAAGCTTCTCGCAAGCACAATTCGCTTTACTTCAGTCTGAATAATCGTGTATTAAATTAAAAAAGTTGATGCGTCTATAACAACTTAAAAATACGGAGTTCAAATGAAATCTCTATTCAAATATTTCTCGTCGGTGAAGCTGGCTATTGTTCTCATTATCATCATCACTCTGGCTTCAGTCGTTGGCACTGTTATTCCTCAGCAAAAAAGCCCTGAGGAATACATTGCCCGCTATGACCAATGGGCAAATTTACTTCAGCGGCTCCAATTCACCAATCTCTATAAATCCTTGTGGTTCAGTGTCCTTCTATTCCTCTTGGCTCTAAACATCATTGTCTGCACCCTGGACCGCCTCTCCCCCAAATTAAAAAAGACGTTTCGGCCGCGGTTAGCTGTTGAGGCAAAAGATATCGCTGTATTAAAGATAAGGGAAAAGTTCAAAAAGCCCATGAGCCTGAATCCAACTAGAGAGCTAGTGAAAAAGGTGCTCTCCTCCCGGCATTACCGTATCAAAGAAACACAAAAAGAAAATAAAATCTTCCTCTACGCCCGGAAAAGGATTCTGGGATGGTTCGGGGCGGATATCGTTCACCTCGGAATTCTCATCATCATCGCCGGTGGGATCATCAGTGGGATCGGGAGCTTCAGATGGAATATGACTTTTTCAGAGGGACGCATCCTGGATGTTCCCAGAGCGGATTTTAAACTCAAGCTCGATAAATTCGAAACCGAATATTACCCGAGCGGTGGAGTCAAAGACTGGAAAAGCACACTCACTGTTTTCGAGAATGAAAAGCCGGTTTTGAATAAGATCATCGAAGTCAACCATCCTCTTTCCTATAAGGGATTTGTTTTCTATCAAAGCAGTTGGGGCTGGGACTGGAGGAATCCTTCAGTTGATATATTGGCCAAAAAAAGAGATGACTCTTCATTTTCAAGAAAAATCGAACTGAAAATCGGCGAGAGAGTCAAACTCGAAGGGGAGGACATCGAGGTATCAGTCCTCGAATTTATTCCTGACTTTGTCATCGGTGAGAAAGGCCAGATCACATCCCGCTCACTCGATCCAAACAATCCGGCTGCCTTCATAGAAGGATGGCAGGCGGAAGAGAAGATCTTCTCCGGATGGATATTTGCCAAATTCCCGGATTTCGACCGTATCCACTCTGAAAAGGAAACTGATCTAATTTTCGAACTCATGGATTTCAGTGCGGGTCAGATTTCAATCATCCAGGCCTCTAAGGACCCGGGTGTAAATTTTATCTGGGCAGGATGCGCATTCTTAATGATTGGTCTGTTATTTGCTTTCTACTGGCCCTCCCGAGAGATAAGAGTGGCCATGGAAGGAATAGGGAATAAAACAGAAATAACTGCTGGCGGCATCGCAGCTAAAAGCAAAGACACCTTCACATCCGAATTCAAGAACATTACGGAATCCATAAGGAGATCAAAGTGAACGAATCAACTCTGTTCCTCATAACTTTTGTACTTTATATAGCATCTGCGTTCTTTTACCTTTCCTTTCTTTTCTCGAAAGAGGAAAACACAGCAAAGACAGGCTATTTTTTCGCCTGGGCAGGCCTTATTTTCCATACGATCGCTCTCATCTGGAGAACAATCGAAAGCGGCCATGCTCCCTTCACCAACATGTACGAATCTCTTTCTTTCCTGGCCTGGGCGTCTATCCTCGCCTACATCATTATCGAGATGAAGTTCAAGATTCGAAAGGCCGGTCCCTATTTCATGCTGATTGTGATTGGCTTAATGGCTCTGGCCTCATCACCCTTGATGCCCAAGGAAGCCACTCCACTCATTCCGGCCCTTCAGAGCTACTGGCTCTGGCTGCATGTGTCTGTGACTCTTCTCGGAGAAGCTTTCTTCGGTTTTGCTTTCATCACGAGCATCCTCTATCTTGTGGCCGACGCAAAAGAGAACGAAGGAAAGAATCCCGGTCTCTCGGCTGAAAAACTCGATTCAGTCAGTTACAGATGCATTGCCATCGGTTTTCCCCTTTTTACGCTGGGAGGCCTTGTCTTCGGGATGATCTGGGCGTATAAAGCCTGGGGAAGTTGGTGGAGCTGGGACCCGAAGGAGACATGGAGCCTGATCACATGGTTCGTGTTTGCTCTCTATCTTCACACCCGAATCGTCATGGGCTGGAAAGGACGCCGCTCCGCGTATATCGCGATTATCGGATTCCTGGCTGCCCTTTTCACTTACTTTGGTGTGAATTATCTGCTGTCCGGGCTGCACAGCTACGCTTAAAAAGTCGAAAAAGAGAGGAAGTCAAGAGGAGCACTATGATAACCTGAGGATATCCAGTTGAAACTTAAAAAAATGGATAAAAAAAAGAAAAGAAGAATTATTCTTCTGGCGAGTGCAGGATTCGTCCTCGTTCTTATGTTAGGCTCTGTGGAGTATACCTCCCATTCAAAATTCTGTTCTTCCTGTCACTACATGAAACCCTTTTACAGAAGCTGGGAGACTTCTTCCCATAAGGACATAGAATGCAGCACCTGTCATTACGCCCCAGGAGTAAAATCCAAAGTCCGAGCAAAAGTCGAGGGCCTCATGCAACTCGGCAGATATTGGACCAAACTCTACTTGAAATCAAAGCCCTGGGCTGAAATTCCTGACGAAAGCTGTCTCCGCGAAGGGTGCCACGACAAGAGACTTCTGGAAGGACAGGTCAGTTTCAACAAAGTCGTTTTTGACCACACTATTCATTTCACTGACCTGAAGAGAGGCAAACAGCTTCGCTGCACAAGCTGTCACTCCCAGATCGTCCAGGGAGAGCACATTACAGTCACGAACAGCACATGTTTCATCTGCCATTTCAAAGAAAGCGAACATTATCCCAAAATCAGCGAATGCTCTCACTGTCACGAGCAGAGCACGCTGATTTCAGAGGAAACATCAAAATACAACCATTCGATCGTCTTCAACAGCGGATTCTCATGTGACAAATGCCACACACACACCATCATCGGAGACGGTGAGGTACCCCGAGAAAATTGTTATAAATGTCACTGGGAAACAGACAGGCTCGATCAATACAATGACACTGATCTCATGCATTCGACCCATATCTATTCCCACAAAATCGAATGCAACCAGTGCCATCTGGATATTCAACACAAAATAGTAAAAGATATTGAAACCATTGCAGAGTGCCGAACATGCCACACGGACTCTCATAAAACGCAAAAAATCCTCTTCACAGGCGAAGGAGGAAAAGGAATAGCCCATTCCATGCCCAATATCATGCTTGAGAAAGGATTAAGCTGCAAAGGATGCCATATTTTTCATGAGGAAAAAGGAGGCCGGATCATTAAAAGTGAGACGTTCACTTCCAGGGCGGAAGCCTGTGAATCCTGCCACGGCAGAGGATTCGCCAGGATTCTCAAGGATTGGGAAACCTCTACGGAAAGGAAATTAGACGAGATCAGATCCGTCTATGCTCAAGCCAGCCAAGAAATAAATCAAACCAAAAAGCCCAGTAAAGAGAATGCAAAAAGACTACTGGAAGAAGCCGCGTTCAACATAGACCTCGTCGAAAGGGGAAAGAGTGTCCACAACATGGCTTATTCTCAGGAATTGCTCAGAACGTCCTCTAACAGTATTGCAGAAGCTCTCCGCCTCATCGGGTCCTCTTATAAACCTGTAATTGCCTTTGCCTCTTCTAAAGAACTACCAACGCAATGCTCGAGCTGCCATGCGGGAATCGAAGAAATCAAGACGCACATATTCGGCCTGAATTTTCCCCATAAAAGTCATCTTCTCGAACAGAAAATCCAGTGTGATGTCTGTCATTCGAATGTCAGAAAACATGGGGAATTCACCGCCACGAAACAGAGCTGCGCGGTCTGCCACCATCAGGATACGACCAAGGACTGCACCGGATGCCATCAAATCCAGAAGACATTCTACCAAGGGGGCACATTCGACAGTTACGAAATCCCCAAAGACATAATGTCTGAAGCCGAGGCGGAATGCACGGATTGCCATCTTGGCCCGCAGAATAAAATATTTCGCTCTGACCAGAATAAATGCCTCGACTGCCATGAAGAGGGTTATGATGAGGTTTTTGTAGAATGGCAGAATTCAGTCAAAGAGCTAATCCTTTCTGTAAAAGCCGATTTACAAGAAAAGAAAAAATTCGTTTTGTCTGATGCGGAAAAAGTACAACTTCTTAAGACCGAAAGAATGCTGCAAATAATTGAACAGGACGGGAGTCACGGTATTCATAATTTCTCTTTCATCGAAGAAATATTGACAAACCTGAGTAAAACGCTTAAAAATTTAAGCGAGAATTCCCCTGATGAATAGAAGGAAATTCATTGACATTTTTCTGGGATTCAGTCTGACTGGAACAGTGGTTTCCTTTCTCTATCCCGTTATCCGTTACGTCCTGCCATCCAAACGATTAGAAGCCAGCGTAAAAAAAGTGACAGCCGCAAGAGTTGGAGAACTCGCCCCCAATTCCTATAAAATCTTTAAATTCGGCACGACACCTGGGATTCTGATCAACACAACGGACGGAGAGCTCAGAGCATTCTCTGCGGTCTGCACTCATCTCACCTGCAATGTCCTTTATGAGAGCGATACAGAAACGATTCTCTGTCCCTGTCATAACGGCCGGTTTGACTTGAGCGGAAAGGTGATATCCGGACCGCCTCCATCTCCTTTGGAAGCGTTTAAAGTGGAAATCGCTGGTGAAGAAATCATGGTGTCTAGAGAATAAACGATGAAAAATTTCATAAAAACCGCCTTTACCTACCTGGATGCGCGCTTCCTGCTATCTGATATCGCTCAATTCGCCAAAAAAAAGAAGGTCCCAGAGCACAAACATTCTTTCTGGTATTATTTCGGAGGGATTTGCCTTTTTCTGTTTATCATTCAAGTCATAACCGGAATTCTCCTTCTTCTGTACTACTCGCCTTCAATCGATTCCGCTTACGAGAGCATTCACACGATCATGGGTAAAGTCAAGTTTGGATGGCTGATTCGTTCGGTGCACAGCTGGACAGCGAATATTCTGGTCGGGGCCATCTTTATCCACATGTTCAGCTCATTCTTTATGAAGGCCTACCGTCCCCCGCGGGAATTGACCTGGATCTCTGGATTTTTTCTTCTCCTGATCTTTCTGGCCTTTGGCTTCAGTGGATATCTCCTCCCTTGGAATGAACTCGCCTTTTTTGCCACCCGGGTGGGAACGGATATTGCGGGCACATTACCCGTGATAGGGAAATCAATAGAGGCATTCATCCTTGGAGGACCAGAAATCTCCGGAGCCACCCTCCCGCGCTTTTTCTGGTTTCATGTGGCCATTCTCCCTCTTTTTACAGTGATAATCATGGGAGCTCATATCATCCTGGTCCAGACTTTAGGGATGAGTAAGCCAATCAGCTTACCTGAAAAAGAAATAAAAGAAGTCCCCTTTTTCCCGAATTTTATCTTGAAAGATTCTCTGGGCTGGATGATTATTCTTGCACTCATCGGCGTCCTCTGTGTTTTTTTTCCATGGGAAATTGGGCAAAAAGCCGATCCTTTTGCTGCCACTCCCCTGGGGATTAAACCCGAATGGTATTTCACATTCATGTTCACGACTCTTAAAATCATGCCATCTCATGTACTTTTCGCTGAAGGAGAAATCCTGGCTATTCTCGGGTTTATGGTCGGTGGACTCCTGTGGATGCTGATTCCCTTTCTGGATAGAAACGCTGCGAAAGAAAAGAAAAGCCCGGTCATCTCTCTTATCGGGTTTATTATCTTACTTTACATAATCATAATGACGGCTTTGACATACCTTCATCCAAGATTATAGAGACATGAAAGAACTGAAGAATAGAGAAAATATCTTCCGATTCATATTAATTACCGCGATCTTCTTGTTTTATCCCGCCCTGTCTCTTGCCCAGAGCAATAGCTGCATCGATTGCCATAAAGAGCTTGAAGATGAACTATTAGCACCTGTTGAGAGCTTCGAAAGGGATATTCATCGCCAATTCGGGTTAAGCTGCACAGATTGTCATGGAGGAAATCCTGCCGAGGAGGACATTGATTTGGCCAAAGATGAATCATTCAAGGGAATCCCTAAAAGATTTCAAACCCCTGAATTCTGTGCACGATGTCATTCTGATTCCAGCTATATGAGACGATTCAATCCCAGCTTGAGAGTCGATCAAGAAGAAATGTACTGGACAAGCGAGCACGGCAATCTATTAAAAAAAGGCGATACAAAAGCCGCTGTCTGCACGGACTGTCACAATACTCATGGAATTCAAGCAGCCACACACCCTAAATCCTGGACTTTTCCCTGGAATATTCCACAGATGTGCGGCCGCTGCCACTCAGACAAAAGTTATATGGAGGAATATAAAATCTCCACATCCCAGTGGGATGACTACAAAGAGAGTGTCCATGCCCAAGCCCTTTTTG